>OBYG01000041.1_pt1 | contig 170435 bp, 157 predicted proteins | sample 1538201 | NCBI WGS metagenome assembly OBYG01 (sample SAMEA2580177, study PRJEB22360) | human gut metagenome | biome: human gut; feature: human-associated habitat; material: faeces | place: Denmark | collected 2008/2010 | reverse complement strand
CGGTCTTTTTCACTGGGATGATCTATGAATCTTCTTCCCAGGACAGTTCCGTCTGCCCGCATGATCGTACAGACTGCATCGGTATTGATCCCTAAGTCCACGCTGCAGATGATCTGTTCTTTCACAGGTGTTTTGGTAAGTGTTACTTCCTCTTTATAGGAAAAACGCAAAAAATACTTCTGGTGTCTCTTTTCCAGAGTCGGGGCAGATGCCTTTTTCCCTGACCAGCATTTTCTCAGATATTCCATATCCGTATGATCCAGACGTACACAGGACCATTTCCAGTCATGACCGTCATAGAGTTTCAGGTATGCTTCGTCTTTCCCTTCCGCGCCTTCACGATACATGACATCACGGTAGAAGACCGGCATGGCGTGATTTTCATATACAAGCTTTGGTTTCCCGCTCTTTCCGTCGGTCTTTTCCCATAGATCCAGCCGTGTTTTATAAGAGGATACTGTCCCCAGTGCATGCTGGATGGCAGATCTGCGCAGATAGGAAGGCATCTTTGGGAACCGGATATCAAAATCAAAACAGGCATGGTTTTTCTTCGTAGTATGTACCAGATGTTCTGCAGCATTAAAACGCCTCTTTGCATCCGGGATTTCTGCTAATTCTTCCCATACCTGCACATAAATCCCAATCAGATAGCTGACAGCAGAACGGTAGATCTCCAGTGTCTGGCGGATTGGGATATTCTGTTTTCGTAATTCTACACCATAACTGGATATTATCTGCATTTTTATTTTTCCCTGATAACTCTTTTCTCAGATTCTGTTGTTTTTCTACTACCCATGGCTATATTTTAGCACATATAGTGCCAAAAGTAAACATATGTTTTCCTTTGGGTAAAAAATTTGCGCGTCTAACTCATCACTAAGTAACGAGAATGCGACGCGCAATTATTCAAAAATCGTTCGCATTTGCGCAGGAAGACATTTGGATCCGATACCTACGGTCCACAGATACCAAACCTTTTTAATAGAAGATACTCATAAATATCCTGATCAGGATATCTCTGTCATATATGAAACTCAGGATGCAATCTTTCTTAATGATCTGAAGGGCCGCCTCACCAACCTTTGTATTGCACACAATGGTGAGAGCCAGAAAGATAATCCATATTACTATAAGGAATTTAACTGCCCCCAGCAACGCTCCTGCTACCTTGTTCATGCCATGCAACACAGGTAATCTCGTCACAAGATTCAGCATCCATGTGATACTCCTCACCATAATCGTCGACATCAGCAGAGAAATCAGGAAAGAAATTCCATTCACTGCCATTCTCGCCAGATATTGAGCAATATAATCCGAAAATGTAGTTACAGCCAAATACTGGTAACTGTCAGAATTATTATTCTGAACCAGTCCATTCCTCAGCAGTTCCGGGAGATTCATTTCATTTATAAATTCAGTCTGGCTTTCTCCACTGCCTGTCCATGTGCTGTATTCCTCTCCTACAAACTCCCGGCAGCTTTCCTGTACTTTTTCATAAATTGATGTATTTTCCCGAATAAACTCATTTACATAAGGATTTATAAACCACACGATCGCCATCGACAGAAAAACACATACAAGCGAAACCAGTTCTTTTATCAGTCCCCGCCTATAACCTCTGACACATGCAGCCGCCAGAAAAAGTATCGTAATGACTCCGGCCCACGTTAAAGCCATTTTCATCCTCCTAACTAAGTTTTATTATCTCTACACCGCTGTCCAATACCAGAAGATATCTGTTCATTCCGATTTTGAAGAAATCTTTGATCGTTCCATCCACACTGCCAAGATATTTCTGTACTCCCCTGCTGTTCATTACACACATCTGGGAACTGTTGTACATCAGAATATTTCCACCGCTTAATTTAATCGTCGTATATGGAATGTTGAAGTTTTCTTTGAATTTCAATTTGCCATCTGTAGTATAAACTTCCATTGTATACTGTTTGTCTTTACTGTCATTCTTAAACACAAGACCAATCATATCATTATCATAAAAAGTACTGACAATTTCTTTATCTACTTTTACTGTTTTTACTTCCTTCGGAATCTGGCTTCCATGATAAATTGTAAATCCATTATCTTTAAGTGCTACAGACCGGTTATTATCAAGATACTGGATCTGCGGAACTACCACGCCTTCATATTTATATCCACTGACAATTCTGTCATCCTCGTTCTGTCCTACATCTCCAAAATTGTAAAATGCCACATAACTGGTCGTATCACTTCCATCTACGAACTGATAGGTTACCATCATGATCACTCCGTCTTCAGATACAGCAATATCAAGGGGATATCCCGGATCATCTATCTTCGTCTGATTTTCAGCAATCAGACTTCCATCTGTACCATAAAAATCAATCCATGTATCATCTCCGCCATCCAGGATTGCCGCAACAAGACCGCTTTTGGATACTTTTGCTTTGACAATACTGTAGGAAGTAGTTACACTGCCTGTTTTTCCAGATTTATCATAAATCTCCAAAGTTGTTCCATCTTTATCCGCAATCACTGCATGAGTTCCGTTAACATCTGCCACAGGATTCTGCATCTGATAGGTTTCGCTCCAGAGTGTACTCATCTTATCAGAAACAAGGGAAACCCCGTCCGGACTGTATCGAAGGATATTTCCATCCATTTCAACATAATTTGTAGAAACAATATCCTCCTGCTCACTTGTCTGGACTACTTTATAAGTATGATAGCTTCTCTTCTCTATGTAAAATCCCACAGCCGTTACAGCAGCAGCTATCGCCACCACTGTAATAACTGTCTTTTTCACTACACTTCTTTTGTGGCGGGACAATCTGCGCTCATAATCATCTGCATATTCCTCTTCAGCTCTCTCCCGGGCTTTCGCTTTTCTGCTTCTCTCTGTCTGAAGCTTTTTCTTTTTATGTTTTTTTATTATTTTCTTAAATGTATTTGCCATTTTAGCCTTTACCTTATTTCTCACTTTCATTTTGTTGATTATCAGGTTTCAGTTTTTGCCATTTATTATAGCACAGTTTTCTAAGGTAATACAATTACTTGTCCCGGATAAATGATTTCGTCCGCTGACATCCCATTCAATTTGCAGATCTGACTTATGGCTTCGATACTTCCGTATCTGTCCATACTTATCTGAAAAAGAGTATCGCCGGGCTGAATCACATATGACTCATGGGCTTTCCCCGCTGCTTCGCTGTTTTCCTTCTGCACAGCTTCCCTGACACGTTTCTGTGCTTTACGTTCATCTGCTTCCTGCTGGTAGATTTGTTCGGTTTTATCTGCTTTTTCTGTCTTTACATCCGGAAGCTGTTCTGTTTTGTCCGATTTTTGTTCTGTATCTGTCTGCTCTGCTGATATTTTTTTCTCTGAAGTATTGTTTTTCTTTTCAGAATTTTCTTTTTCACTGGTGCTTTGATTATTCTCTTCATTATTCTTTTTATTCTTCCCTGCATCATTTTGTATAGTATCTGTCCGGTATTGTTTATGCTGCCTGACAGCTTCATTGTTCGAAGTCCCGACAACAGGAGACGGCGTTATCTCCTCAACGATCACTGAAGAAACCGTCGCGCTCTCCTTTTCGTTCTGTTTTACATTCTGGTAACTTCTGTAAAAATTAACACCCACTGTCAGTACTGCAATTGCCAGACATGCAGTTAATCCATATGAAAAAACAGAAGGAGCTGCCGGCTCCTTCCTGGTTTCCTTTTTATCTGCAATTATTTTGCGAAAATCCTTCACAGCCTGATCTTCATATTTTTCCTGAGGTTCCGGCTGAAGTTCTTCATTTTTGTCGATCATATACGTCTGCATACCGGGATTTTTTTCATAATAAAGATAATACCCTCCCAGACGCACCATTTCATTGTTTTCATAACGGAAGAAAGCATCTTCCCTTTCCTGAGGTTCCATAAGCATCAGGACTTTTTCTCCTCCAAAATGTTTCATGTGTACTTTTGACATCACTTCCGATACCTTCAGGAGAAGCTGAGGCTGTGAAAAGAACCATCCCACAATCTCCTGATCTTCGAAGTACTCCTTCTGGGCTTCCTGTATCTGCTTCCATTGATTTTCCGAAAAATCGATATGATCAGGTGCTGCCTCCATCTCCTCCGCTATAATAGCACCTTTGATAAACAGATAAGCTGTCTGAGAACGCCATTTAAGATTTCCTGTAAGAACTGCCACTCTGGTTTTTGCTTCTCCCAGAGAGTCTTCCGTTCTGGCAAGTCTTACCAGAAATGTGTACACATAGTCCTCCATATAAATCCTGTAATCTTCGGCTGCCAGGCCGATCTGGCGTATATTTCTGGGTAATCCAAACGGTTCCTCACCATTTTGTCCTTCCTGAGATTCGTCCTTATAGATTACTTCTATCATCTCTCATCACCCCTTCGGGTATCAGGATAACACAGATAAATTGCAGATTTTATCACATTGTAAGAGGAATTTACCAGAATTTGGCGACAGATTTTGCACAGTGCATATTTTTATCCCGGTAAGGATATGATGTTATCAGAGGCCTCTTCGCAGCTTGTTGTTATGAAGCAAAGGGACTATAGCAATTAAAAGATATAATCAATAATGTGCTCTCGAAATCTTTTTGTGCAGGTACAATAGAGACTCTGCGAGTACATAATACGATCAGGGAGGTTTTATGGTATTTTATGTGGACTCACAGAAAAGCAGTTCTGCTGAGGAAATCGCTTTTCTTTTAAATAAATGTATTCTTCAATATCCCGGCAGATGGTCGGAACTGGTTTTTCTGTGTATCGGAAGTGACCGCGTGACAGGAGACTGTCTCGGTCCCTATATCGGACACCAGTTACTTGAACATCTGAATACGGACACTCATGGCGTTTATGTTTACGGTACCCTGAAAAGCCCCGTACATGCTTTAAATCTTTCCAGAATTTCCCGCCAGATCAAAATTCTGCATCCCGAAGGTCTGGTTATTGCAGTGGATGCCTCCCTTGGACAAAAAAAGCACCTGGGGTATGTGACCATCGCAGATGGTGCACTTTACCCAGGTGCTGCAGTTCAGAAAGAACTTCCTCCTGTTGGTGATATCCATATCACAGGGATTGTAAACATTGCAGGTGTACTGGAACAGCTAACCCTTCAGACTACCCGCCTGTCTACGGTAATCTCTCTGGCAGATACCATCACACAGGGAATCGTAAATTATACAAATTCTTTGATCTGTTTGTAGATGCCTTCTGCATCAAGACCATATTTCTCAAGAAGAGCTGTGGCAGGACCGGATTCTCCGAATACATCATTTACACCGATACGTTTTACAGGTACAGGTGCTTTCTCAGACAGGCATTCGCATACTGCTCCGCCAAGTCCGCCGATTACTGAATGCTCTTCTACAGTTACAACCTTGCCTGTTTCTTTGGCTGCTGCAACTACAAGTTCTTCATCCAGAGGCTTAATCGTATGGATATTGATTACTTTTGCATCTACGCCGTCTGCCGCAAGCTTCTCTGCAGCTTCAAGAGCAGGAGCTACGCAGAGACCGTTTGCAATGATCGTAAGGTCTTTTCCTTCACGAAGGACAATACCTTTGCCTAATTCAAATTTATAGTCCGGTCTGTCATTGATAACCGGAACTGCCAGACGTCCAAATCTCATATATACAGGACCAACATGCTCATAAGCTGCTTCTACCATAGCTTTTGCTTCAATATCATCAGAAGGGCAGGCAACAACCATTCCCGGAATTACTCTCATAAGAGCAAAATCCTCACAACACTGATGGGTAGCACCATCTTCACCTACAGAAATTCCGCCATGAGTAGCGCCAATTTTTACATTGATCTTCGGATATGCAATAGAGTTACGAACCTGTTCAAAAGCACGTCCTGCTGCAAACATTGCAAATGTGCTGGCAAATGGAACTTTTCCTGTAGTAGCCAGACCTGCGGCAATGCCCATCATATTACACTCGGCAATACCACAGTCAATATGACGCTCCGGAAATTCTTTTTTGAATACGCCAGTCTGAGTAGCTGCAGCAAGGTCAGCGTCCAGAACGACCAGGTTCTCATGTTTCTTACCTAATTCAACCAGCGCAGCACCGTAGCTTGCTCTTGTTGCGATCTTCTTTACTTCTGACATAATGCTTCACCTGCCTTTTCTAACTCTTCCATTGCCTGTGCATACTGCTCGTCATTCGGAGCTTTTCCATGCCATCCAACCTGATTTTCCATAAAGGAAACGCCTTTTCCTTTTACAGTTTTCATAATGATAGCTGTAGGCATTCCCTTAGTAGCTTTTGCTTCATCAAAAGCAGCTCTTAACTGATCCATATCATTTCCGTCTGCAACGTTAATCACATGGAAGTTAAATGCCTCAAATTTCTTATCAATCGGGTATGGAGAACATACTTCATCAACCTTACCGTCGATCTGAAGTCCATTATTATCCACGATCACTACAAGATTGTCCAGTTTTCTGAAGCCTGCAAACATAGCAGCTTCCCAAACCTGGCCTTCCTGAATTTCGCCGTCACCTAATAAGGTGTATACACGATAGCTTTCATTGCTTAATTTGGCAGAAAGCGCCATACCAACTGCTGCAGAGATTCCCTGTCCCAGAGAACCGCTGGACATATCAACACCCGGGATATGTTTCATATCCGGATGTCCCTGTAAATAGGAACCCAGATGACGAAGAGTCTTCAGATCTTCTTTTGGGAAAAAGCCTCTTTCTGCAAGTGCAGAGTAGTATCCCGGTGCTGTGTGGCCTTTGGAAAGTACGAAACGGTCACGATCAGCCTTCTTAGGATCCTTTGGATCAATATTCATTTCTTCAAAATATAAATAAGTGAATACATCTGCTGCAGACAGAGATCCGCCCGGATGTCCTGCTTTTGCAGAATGTAATGCAGTAACGATGTCTTTACGGACTTCGTTTGCAATTTTCTGAAGTTCTAATTTTTCCATTGTGGTAAATTCTCCTTATTCGCCGAATACTGCTTTATAATCTTTCTGGAATTTCTCAATACCTGCATCTGTCAGAGGATGTTTTGTCATCTGTACGATTACATTGTACGGAACAGTTGCAATGTCAGCACCTGCAAGTGCACAGTCTGTTACATGGATCGGATTTCTTACGCTTGCTGCGATGATTTCTGTCTCGATTCCTGCCACTTCAAAAATCTCAGCAATCTCGCGGATCAGATCAACACCTCTTGTAGAAATGTCATCCAGTCTTCCAAGGAACGGAGATACATAAGTAGCACCTGCTCTTGCAGCCAGAAGTGCCTGGTTAGCAGTGAAGATCAGAGTAACGTTTGTCTTGATTCCTTCTGCATGAAGAACCTTAACTGCTTTCAGACCTTCTACTGTCATAGGAATCTTAACAACCATGTTCGGATGGATGGCTGCAATCTCACGTCCCTCTTTGATCATTCCTTCTGCATCTGTTGTAGTAGCTTTTACTTCACCGCTGATCGGTCCGTCTACGATAGATGTGATCTCTTTGATTACTTCCTTGAAATCCCTTCCTTCTTTTGCGATAAGAGACGGATTTGTGGTAACACCACAGATTACACCCATATCATTAGCTGCCTTAATATCTTCTACTTTTGCTGTGTCAATAAAAAATTTCATGTTCTTAACCCTCCTGATTTTTGCTTGTCATAATCGTTCATTGATCTGATGGTTTCATTATAACAGACTTTACATTTAGGTCAAGCGTGGCAAAAGATTATTAATAATTTCTTTATTAATAATCGCATGTCTTATTAATTCTTTATTTTCCAGTCAAAGCATATATTCGTTGTTATCAACATGCAATATACAATATGTTTTATAACCATTTCTTTTCGTAACTGTTCGCTGTCTTTGCTGTTGCAGGAAACCTCCGTCAGAAATCATTTCTGATATCGGATTTCAGCCGCACATCCTGAAATTTTGGTACGTTTCCAGAAAATGCCTGCCGGGTAGATATTCGCAATCTACCTCGCCACACAGCTCTATACCAAATAACTGTTCTGCAGTTTCGATAAATTATTATTAATAATTTTCATTCGACGTATTTAATTATTTTTTTTGGTTCTGACATACCCCGTAGTGCGTCTCGCTATCAGCTTGGGGGTATATTCAATATTATAGAGACTGACAGGAGCAGAATCTGTGAGAAAACGGTCCTGCTCATCGATTTTGCGCAGTATAATATCACAGGCATCTCTGCCTTTAAGGGCTACGAAATGATCGATCGTAGTAAGAGAGATCTTCCGTATTCCCGAATAAAAGATATTATCGCACCCAATCACCGATACATCCTTGGGTACATGAATCCTTGCTTCATGGAGAGCATCCAGCGCACCAATAGCCATCATATCATTCTGGCCTGCAATAGCTGTAAATTCCCTGCCTTCATCCAGAAGCTCCATAGTAAGCTCATAACCCATCGAATATTCCGAATCCATCCGTGGGATCTGCATATCGATAGCTTCATCCGCAGCCTTAATGATCACATGATCCTTCAGGCCTTCTTTCTCAAACTCTTTCACAAAACCATTTACACGTTTTGTTCTCTGCCATTGTCTCCTTGTCAGGGGCGGAGTGATAAACGCTACATCTCTGTGCCCCAGATCAAGCAGATGTCTTGCCATCATCCTTCCCACAACTGTATTATCCTGATTAATGGCATCTATAGTTGTAGTTTTCTCTTTATTACTGATGATAACCAGTGGGATTGTCTGCGCCAGTTCCTCTACCTGCTGCTGAAAATCCGGATTTGGATTACAGCAGTAGATAATGCCAAGTGGCTCTATTGTACCCATCATGCGCAGATACTTCTCCTCCAGACGGGGATCTCTCTGTGTATTACAGATAAAGACACCATATCCCTGCTTGTTCGCCACTGCTTCAATCCCTTGCAGAAGCAATACATAATACGGGCTTGTAAGCGTAGGGCAAAAAACAACGATCAGCTTCTCTTTCCGGCTTTCTTTTCTGTTCTTTCGTCCGGGAAGATGATAGCCTAATTCTCTGGCTGCCTGCTCTACCTTCTCCACTGTTTCTCTGGAAAAAGAAACATTATATTTCTTATTCAGGACCATGGAAACAGTTGCCTGGGAGACTCCTGCCCTCTTTGCCACGTCAGAAGAAGTTGCTTTCTTTTTAGACAAAGTGATGCCTCCTTTTCCGATGATCTTTTGTCAGAACAGTAACCTTAAAGCTCCACACGCCCCTCAAGAGCACGTAAAAGAGTCACTTCGTCAATATATTCCAGATCTCCTCCTACCGGAACTCCGCTTGCAATCCTGCTGACTTTGATCCCGGTAGGTTTGATCAGCTTACTGATATACATTGCCGTTGTTTCCCCCTCCAGACTGGAGTTGGTAGCAATGATCACTTCCTTTATCTCATCCTTTGCCAGACGCTGCATGAGTTCTTTCAGTTTGATATCATCCGGCCCGATTCCAAGCATTGGAGAGATTGCACCATGAAGAACATGATAAACGCCATCAAACTTGCCTGTTTTTTCATAAGCTGCAAGATCTCTTGTATTCTCTACCACCATGATCACTGAATGATCACGCTTATCATTGCTGCAGATGGGACAGATCTCTCTGTCTGTCAGAGTACAGCAGCACTTGCAATACTGTACATTCTCTCTGGCACCGGTAATGGAAGAGGTAAGCTGCTCTACCTGATCCTTTGGCATATTCATGATGTGAAATGCCAGTCTCTGTGCTGATTTCGCACCGATTCCCGGAAGATGGGAAAGCTGCTCGATCAGCTTATTGATATGACTGCTGTAGTATTCCATCAGAATGGAAGACCTCCGCCAAGTCCGCCCAGACCACCTGTCAGTTTAGACATAACAGCCGTAGATTCTTCTTCCACTTTGCGAAGTGCTTCGTTTGTAGCTGCAATGATGAGATCTTCCAGCATTTCGATGTCATCCGGATCTACAACTTCCTCCTGAAGCTTTACTTTTGTCACCTCTCTCTTACCTGAGATAGTTACCTCTACAGCGCCGCCTCCTGCAGTAGCCGTAAATTCTTTCTCTTCCAGAGCTTTCTGGTTCTCTTCCATCTGGCGCTGCATTTTCTGCGCCTGTTTCATAAGATTATTCATATTTCCCGGCATACCCATTCCCGGGAATCCTCCACGTTTTGCCATTTGTGATGTCCTCCTTGCTATTTATTGCCTTATTATTTACTGCCTTTTCCTATAAGGAGAATATTTATTCTCCTTTTTCCTCATCAGGATCCTCCTCTATCACAACATCCATGTGGATATTATTCTTTATCGCCTGGTCCACTGTGATATTTGCCAGATTTGTATGCTGATGCTTATCTGCCACCAGCATCTGGATCTCTACTGTTTTTCCTGTCTGAGCAGTGATGATGTCCTGAAGCTCTTTCTTCGCTTCCGGATTGTCCACATAGGACTGCCCAAGGAAATCCTGAAATTCCACATAAAGGACAGGTTCTCCTGTCTCACTGTTATACTTCGGAACAGATTTCTGAAGCATCTGTTTGAACATCCCTGTTGTCTGTCCTGTGATCACTCTCCAGCCTGCCACGATCTTCTGCAAATCTTCCGGTGCAGCTTTCGCCGGTGCTTTGTTTCCCGCCGGTTCCTGAACTGCTCCGGTTTCTACCGGCATTTTCCCTGAGCCCTGCTGCACGATCACCTGCTGTACCGGACGTTCATCCATCCGCTGTTCCAGCACACGCAGTCTGTCCAGAACAGAATCCAGATTAGTCTCCATTGCAGGACGGCACAGCTTGATCAGTGCAATCTCCACGAGAACCCTTTTCTGGGTTGCATATCGGATCTGGTTGGACAAATCCGAAAAAATACGGATATACCGCATCAGCGTCTCCACATCCAGCATGGTGCTCTCTTCTTTCAGAAGTTTCATGTTGTCGGATGAGACATCGATCGCTTCCTCCGGATTCTCAGAAGTCTTAACGAGAAGAAGATTTCTCATATACCAGGTAAAATCTCCCACAAACTGGCTCAGTTCCCTGCCTCCTACGATCAGTTCCTCCAGGATATGAATGGAACCTGTCACATCTCCCCGGATCACTTTTCGCAAAAGCTTGCTAAACACTTCGGTGTCAACAGCTCCCAGAACCTCCAGAACTTTATCATAGGTAAGTTCCTGTCCAAGATAAAAAGCAATACACTGGTCAAGAAGGCTGAGCGCATCTCGCATGGAACCATCTCCCGCTTTCGCTACATATCGGACTGCTTTTTCCTCAGCTTCTACACCTTCAACTTTGAGCAGTTCATCCAGTCTGGCCGCGATAGTGTCTATGGTGATTCTGTGGAAATCATATCTCTGGCATCTGGATAAAATCGTAATCGGAATCTTGTGCGCCTCTGTAGTTGCCAGGATAAACATAACATAAGACGGTGGTTCCTCCAGTGTTTTCAGCAGGGCATTGAAGGCACCTGTGGAAAGCATATGAACCTCATCAATAATATATACTTTATATTTACCTTCTGTAGGGCGGTAAGAAACCTCTTCTCTGATCTCACGTATATTATCCACACCATTGTTGGATGCAGCATCGATCTCGATCACATTCATTGCAGTTCCTGCCTGGATTGCCTTGCACATGGCACATTCATTACAGGGGCTGCCATTTACGGGATGCTCACAGTTGACTGCCTTCGCCAGAATTTTGGCTACTGTTGTTTTACCGGTTCCTCTGGTGCCACAGAACAGATACGCATGGCCGATACGGTTATGCTTAATCTGATTTGTCAGAGTAGTCACTATGTGATCCTGACCTTTGACATCCGCGAAATTATCCGGTCTGAACTTTCTGTAAAGAGCAGTGTAACTCATGAGTAAACTCCTATCGTAACTATTCAGCACCCCCACTGTCAGCAGCGCGCCAAATAGTTATCTCTATCTTATTATCACAGCCGCCGCGGAAAAAATTCCCGCGGCGGTCTTTTTTACATCCATATCTTATATGAAAAAGTATCTGTCAGTCAAGTACTGTTTCACTTAATCAGTCACCAAAGCTGATACCGATCTGTTTGGCAGCAACTACAAGCTGATCTTTCGGTGATACCATCTTAAGCTTACCTGCACACTCTTCAAGAGGTACACGTTTAATTTTGCCGTTTACCACGCCGATCATGATGCCATATTCACCATCCATGATCGCCTGCGCTGCACCTGCACCGATTCTTGTGGAAAGAACGCGGTCATACGGACATGGTTCTCCGCCTCTCTGTGTATGTCCCGGAACTGTAACGCGGACTTCGCTTCCGATCTCTTTGTAGATCTGGTCAGCAATCTCATAGGAAACGGACGGATATTTCTTTGCTCGGGCTTCCAGTTTCTCTTTGTATTTCTTTTTAGGAAGTTCTGCGTCTTCTTTGGAAATCGCACCTTCTGCAACTGCAAGGATTGTGAAACGCTTGCCTGCTTTGGCACGTTTCTGGATCGCTGCGGTAACTTTTTTGATATCATATGGGATCTCAGGAATCAGGATGATATCCGCACCGCCTGCAACACCTGCATGAAGTGTCAGACTTCCTACCTTGTGTCCCATGATCTCTACGATAAATACACGTCCATGTGAAGATGCTGTCGTATGGATACAGTCAATGGCATTTGTGGCAATGTTTACCGCACTCTGGAAACCAAAGGTCATGTCTGTGCCATAGATGTCATTATCAATAGTCTTTGGAAGATGGATAATGTTCAGTCCTTCTTCTCTCAGAAGGTTTGCTGTCTTCTGTGTACCATTTCCGCCAAGGATCACAAGGCAGTCCAGGCAGAGTTTATAATAAGTCTGCTTCATTGCTTCAACCTTGTCCAAGCCATTCTCATCCGGAACACGCATCAGTTTGAATGGCTGTCTGGATGTTCCGAGGATTGTGCCGCCCTGTGTAAGGATTCCGGAAAAATCTTTGGATGTAAGCATACGGTATTTACCATAGATCAGTCCTTTATATCCATCATCAAATCCATAAACTTCCAGTTCATCCAAATTGTTGCTCAGTCCCTTTACTACTCCTCGCATGGTAGCGTTAAGTGCCTGACAGTCACCGCCGCTGGTAAGCATACCTATTCTTTTAATCATGATAGTATCCTCCATTTCTGTGTTTTAAGAATTATCCATATCCACACATACAAGACATGTTGTGTACTCTGGCATATCCATTTCCAGAATAAAGATAGTTTATTTCTGTTTATTATATAATATTTATCGTTTTCATACAATAGTGTTAGAAAAGTTTTAGTTACTGTTCACTCCGTTCGTTACTGTTCACTCCGTTCCCAGTAATAAGTTTTACTATAATGATTCACTATTGACAAAACAGCCTCCTGCCTATATAATCAGAAATGCGCAGCCGGGGAGATAGCGGTGCCCTGTACCTGCAATCCGCTACAGCAGGGGTGATGCCAATCCGAGGCTTGTATCCTGTGGAGCTGCCCTCTATAAGTGGCGTTGACGTTTGGGTCTTACGCAACAGGAATCTGTGAACCGTGTCAGGACAGGAATGTAGCAGCACTAAGCAGAAGCTCTTGTGTGCCGTAAGGGTGCCTGGGCTGAGTTAACTGTAGAGGTAACGTCTGTGGGACCATTCCGAAGTGCGGCGCGCAAAAAAGAATATTCATGATGCAGTTCATCATATAAAAAAGCATTCAGAATTTTATCTGTTGATAATTTTCTGAATGCTTTTCTTATTTTTGTGGTTTACAAAAGTCCATATATTAACAGAAGCAGGAAAGAGCCTTATACAATTTCCATCAGATAAAGAATAATTAATCCTCTACTGCCTGTACCTGACTTTTGTTCTTATATTTCTTCATTACATGAAAATAATAAGGAATCAGTGGGATCAGTGCGGCGATCCATGCGGTCGGGTCAGCCATACAGACACCGGCAAAAGAAGTATGTCCCGCAATCAATACGACAATTCCGGTTCTCGCCACCAGTTCAAATACCCCGCCAAGCATTGGTACAAGTCCATATCCCATTCCCTGCAGAGTATTTCGATAGAGGAAAATACTTCCGAGAAACGGATACGCCCAGAATACTGTCCGGAAATAAGTAACAGACACATTTACTACGTCCTGTTCCGATGGATCTACGAAAAGATATGTCAGATATTTTCCGAAGAAAAACATCAGGAACATAACAAAAACGCTCCATCCCAGGACCATCATCTGCGTGTAACGGACTCCCTGTTTCACACGATCCATTTTTCCTGCGCCCCTGTTCTGACCTACATAGGTTGCTATGGTTGCACCGAAGGCTGTAAATACTGTGGCAAAAATATTCTGGATCTTACCGGCAGCAGAGAATCCGGCCATATGTACAGGTCCGTAAATATTGACCGCGCTCTGTACAATAATGGTTCCGATTGCTGTAATCGAAAACTGCAGTCCCATAGGAATTCCAAGCTTCAGAAGTCTGCCGAAACTGTCCCAGCATATCTCAAAATCCTTCCGTTCCAGATGAAGGATCGGAAATCTTTTTACAATATAAATCAGGCAGCACACTGCCGAAATTCCCTGTGCGATCACTGTGGCATATCCGCATCCTTCTACACCCATTCCAAAGACTACAATAAAAACTACATCCAGAATAACATTGATCACAGCTGAAATGATCAGGAAATACAATGGCGACTTGGAGTCACCCAGCGCACGCAGGAAAGCCGCAAGTGCATTATATGCACCTGTGATAATAAGACCTGCATAAATAATTCCCATATATGCAGTTACATCACCAAATACCTCTTCCGGTGAATTCATCAGATGCAGGATTGGTTTGTTCGCAAGACTGAATCCTATGGTCATGACAATGGAAAATGCAGCCATAAGGTAAATGGACATGGCAACATAATGGCGCATCCTGTCAAATTTTTTCGCTCCGAACATCTGGGCTACGATAATCGCAAATCCACTGCTGAGTCCATTCAGCCAGCCGGTCACAAAAAACATCAGTGAACCGGTGCTTCCGATAGCTGCAAGGGCATTTACTCCGATAAATTTTCCGGCAACAATGGAATCTGCAATATTATAAAACTGCTGAAAAAGATTTCCCAGGCACATTGGGATCATAAATTTTATTATCAGACTCACCGGACTGCCGACGGTCATGTCGTTTGTTGTATCTTTTTTCATTCTTTTTATTCGCCTCTTTTTATTTCTGCCTGTAACATTAATCCTGTTACTTCTATTACTTTTATTACTCCTATTGCCTTTAAGATTCTTCCTGTTTTTGTCTGTCTTTTACTTTTATTGTTCCGGTTCTCCCTCCGGATTTTCCTGTGCAGATTTAAGGGCTGCCTTTTCCTGCTTCTTTTTCTCACGAAGCTTTCTGAAAAACTCAGACAACATAGAAGAACATTCCTCTTCCAGAACTCCCTGTATAATCTTTACCTGATGATTAAATCCATCCACCTGCAAAAGATTCATCACAGAACCTGCGCAGCCCGCTTTGGCATTCATACAGCCGATCACTACTTCATCTATTCTGGACTGGACAAGTGCCCCGGAGCACATCTGGCATGGTTCCAGCGTCACATACATAGTGCATCCCTCCAGCCGCCAGTCTCCAAGTTTTTTACTGGCTTTGCGGATTGCATTCAGTTCTGCATGGGAGAGTGTATTTTTATCTGTGTTTCTTCTGTTATATCCACGTGCGATGATCTTACCCTCATGCACGATCACACAGCCGATTGGCACTTCTTCCAGAGCTTCTGCCTTCTTCGCCTGACGGATAGCTTCTTTCATAAAACGTTCCTGATCTGTCAACTTTTCCTTTCCTTTCTGCTGTTGCATCACTACCAGAATAGCAAAAAGAAAGCCTGAAAACCAATTGGTTTCAGACTTCCTATGCGTAGTCGAAGCGACGGGATTCGAACCCACGACCTCTGCGTCCCGAACGCAGCGCTCTACCAAACTGAGCCACGCTTCGTCAATGCAAGTGCTATTATATTCATAAAATCGCAGTTTGTCAATAGATTTTTTTTAAATTTTTTAAATTTTTTCGAATATTTTCTTCTGATGGTCATATACATTATTGAATCTGGTTTTACGGAGGAAGGATTTTGGCTGGATATCGGCGTTTTATCGCATATGTATATGACTATGAAAGCGGAAAGAAAGGCAGCAATTGCGGATTTATTAAAGTTGAAGTAAAAGATCAGCAATGTTCTGTTGAGATTCATCTGCATTGTCCGGGGCTGCCTGAAAATGTAAAATGCAATATTTATGGATTTACACGAAAGGATGGCCTGATCAACGGAATTCTTCTGGATACCTGCGAGACAGAAAAAGAAACTGTAGAATGCCTGATCATAACAGATGCAACAGATATGAATGACTCCGGCGTTGCAATGGGTAAGTTGGGCGGAATGATCATTACTTCAGATACCGGCGGATTCTTTGGTACTGAATGGGACGATCAGCCTATACGTCCGGAGAATTTCCATGAAATAAAAGCTATGCCTGACGCAGATATTCCTGAATCTGCGAAAATCACTTCACAGAAACCCGAAGTTCCGGCAGATATGGTATTACAGGAAATGCCCGAAGAACTTGAAGATATTTCAGAAAAACCCGAAGATACCTCGCTTACAAAAGTTCCTGACGATTCTTTATCAATTGAACCGTCTGCCAACATTCCGGCTCAGGGAACATCTGATAACAAGCCAGGAACAGAGTCATCCTATATCTCAGATAATACTGTTGAAGATTCCAATAGTTCTGAAAATGCCGGCAATCCTGTCCCGGAAAGAAATGCAGAAAACAGAAAAACCTCTGCCGAATTTTCCCCCTTCTCCGATGGCGAACTGATTTCTGCATGGAAGATACACCTTGATGACCTGAAGCATTTTCCGCGGCATTACTGTGCACTGCGCAATAACCGTTTTCTCCAGTATGGGCATTATAATTTCGGATATTTGCTTTTAGGACAAAGAAATAACGGACAGTATATCCTCGGCGTTCCCGGCGTTTATAATCAGCAGGAACGCTTTATGGCAAATATGTTTGGCTTTCCTTACTTCAAAGAAAGCAGCTATATAGAGATTCCAAAAATGCGCGGCGGTTACTGGTATCGTTTAATCGATGCCCCGGATTCCCACAGATAAAATCGTCTTTTGAAGAATCTTCTGAAAATTCTGAAGTTCTTCAAAAGTATAGCTTCCATATCCAGGCCTGAGGACTCCATCTGAGTCCTTATAAGCCTGCAGATAATATTCTTTCGCTCCTGCCAGCCACCCGGCGATTTCTTCAAAATCCTTCTGCGTATGCAGTTCCCGTACTACTGTTGTTCTGAATTCATAGTCCAGATTCCCATGCAGCAGAAAATCTGCTGTCTCAAAAATACTGTCCATATCAGGCTTTTCTATTCCGGTCAGATTTCCATAGTTATCCGGACAGGCTTTGATATCCATAGCTACTTTATCGATCAGTCCGGCTTCTGCCAGATGTTTTACAATCTTCGGACGTGAGCCATTGGTGTCCAGTTTAACAGCATAGCCCAGCTCTTTGATTTTTCCCAGAAATTCCTCCAGACCATCTGACAGTGTAGGTTCCCCTCCTGAAATGCAGACCCCGTCCAGAATCCCCTTTCTTTTTTTCAAAAAAGTCAAAAGTTCCTCCTGACTGTAATTCGGCTGTTCTCCGGGAGCCACAACCAATATACCATTCTGACAGAACGGACAGCGGAAATTGCATCCACCCAGAAATATAGTACTGGCTACCTTTCCCGGATAGTCCAGCAATGTCGTTTTATTAAAGCCACAGATTCTCATTGTTTATCTCCATTCCAATTATATTTTACCGTATATAAATCTGATATATCATTTTATCATCAGGCATCTGAATCCTCAAGTTAAACCACCTATGTTATAGCAATCCGGACAAAAATCCGAAAAAAAGAACCCTGTTTTACCAGAGTTCTTAATCACATTATTGTTTTGTTATCAGTTCAACTGATAAACCTCAGCAGACTGAAGTCCGAAGCTTAATGCTTCTGAATGGCTGTCACAATAAATATCAACATGTCCATAAGGTGTTCCCAGATCCTCTACTGTGTATACATTTCCGTTGATCAGAAGCTGTGTTCCAAAGGGTACTCCCGCCATAGCCACAGTACGTCCTGCTGTCGGAACTGTTCCGCTGGCTGTCAGGTTACCTGCTGTACCGCAGCACTGTGCACAGTTGCAATATGCAGTCAGTGTAAAGTTGCCAAGGTATTTTCCCTGACCGGAAGAACTGTCTGAGGATGCCTGGCTGTCAGATGTATCTTCTGATTCATTGCTGTCAGAGTCTCCCTCATAGAAATCTGCATCGTTCTCTTCGTATGTATCTTCATCATCAGAATCCCCTGAATCTTCAGAAGTATCCTCAGATCCTTCAGTCTCCGAAGAATCCTGACTGTCCGAAGAGTCTTCCTCATAGGAATCTGTATCTTCTTCATAATCATCAGAACTCTCTTCTGCATCCTGTTCCTGTGCCGCTGCCGCCTCTGCTTCGGCCTGTGCCTGCGCTGCCTCTCTGGCTGCTTTTTCCTCTTCTGCCTGCTGCACAAGCTGAGCAATGCTATTATCTGCATTGTTGATTTCTGCAGTCAGTGCTGCTGCTTCTTCCTGGCTTGCGCTGATCTGGCTTACATAGGAAGATATGTTATCACTTGTGCTTGCTGCAAGATTCTGAACCTCCTGCTGTTTGGCCGCTCTCTCTTCAAGAAGCTGATCAATAGCAGCCTTCTCTTCCTCAGCAGTTGTTTCCTGATCTTTGATAGTGTTCTGAAGGTTCTCGCATTTCTCCAGCATAGTCCTGTCATACTGGGAAATCTTCGCAACACTCTCTGCATTGTTGAGGAACTCAGAAAGATCCTTAGATGACAGCAAAGTCTCTAATGCAGATGTACCGCCATTCTCATACATATACTGGATGCGGAGCTTCATATCATCATATTGTTTATTTAATGCCTTCTTGGCTTTCTTTAATTCTGTGTGAAGCTGTTTCAGCTCATTCTCTTTCTCTCCGGCCTGTATGCTGAGTTCAGAAATTGCATTAGTCAGGTCTTCATACTGTGTATTCAAATCAGACAGATAGTTCTCCAGCTCCTGCTTCTTGCTCTGAAGGCTGTCAATATTCGCCTGTGTCTGGGCAAGTCCGGCTTCTGCCTGCTGTTTCTGAGCCTGCATATCAGCAATCGCATCTTCTGTTGCATATGCAGTTGTTCCCATGGAAAAAGTAAGCATTCCGGCCAGCAGTAATGAAAAAACTTTTTTCTTCATAAATTAATCACCTTTCTCGTTAATCTGAAACCCAGTATATCATATTTCGTAAAAAAATCAACACTTTTTATTAATTTATGTAATAATTATGTAACATTTTATCTTCACTAATGCTCAGCAAAAAACAGGCACTGCCCCTTTTTCAGAGACAGTGCCTGTGCTTCTTATCTGTTTACAGTTCTTTATTCACCGGTTATTCCGCAGCTGCAGCTTCTTCCGGTTCCGCATCCATAACTTCCTGGAACTTGTCCAGAATGATCGTCTGGATCCTGTCACGTGTTGCAGAATTGATCGGATGTGCAATATCACGATATTCTCCGTCTGTTGCCTTACGGCTTGGCATAGCGATAAATAACCCTTTTTCTCCTTCAATCACCTTGATATCATGTACTACAAATTCATCATCGATTGTTATAGAAACAACCGCTTTCATCTTTCCTTCTTTTGCTACCTTCCTCACACGCACGTCAGTAATATTCATGATACAAATTTACTCCTTTCGATTTACCGAATCTATCCGGCTGTTTTATTTACAGTATATATCTGTCATTTTTCTCCACGACGATCTTCACTTCACCGTCGCCACAGTAATACGAATTTGCACGAATAGTATCCCGGCTTTCAACAATGCAGTTCTCAATATGAGTATTATCTCCCAGATATACATTGTTTAAAATCACAGAGTTCTTGATCACGCAGTTATTTCCTACAAATACGTCTTTAAAAAGAACGGAATTCTCCACCGTACCATTGATAATACATCCGCTGGCAACCAGGCTGTTCTTCACCTGTGCTCCCGGATTGTATTTTGCAGGAGGCAGATCATCAATCTTTGTCTTAATTGTCGGTTCCTGTTTGAAGAAATAGTTTCTGATCTCCGGTTTCAGGAAATCCATATTTGTCTTATAATATGCTTCCGCTGTGGAGATATTGCTCCAGTATGTGTCAATCTTATATCCATAGATTCTCTTAAGATTCTTGTAGCGGATCAGAATATCCTTTACAAAATCATGTCTGCCTTCCAGTGCAGCTCTCTCGATCAGTTCGATCAACTGTCTTCTTCGGATAACATAGATACCTGTTGAAATTGTATTATAAGAAGAAACCATTGGCTTCTCTTCAAATTCCTCAATCCTGCAGTCCTCATTCATACGGAGAACACCAAATCTCTCAATCTCACTGGGATCATCGCAGGTAGTGCATACTACCGTAACATCTGCACGTTTCGCAATATGATATTCAAGAACCTTGTTGTAATCCATCTTGTAAACACAGTCGCCGGATGCGATCACTACATATGGTTCATGACTGCTTTTAAGGAATTCCAGATTCTGATAAATAGCATCTGCTGTTCCCTGATACCACAGACTGTTCTCTTTTGTGATCGTAGGTGTAAATACAAAGAGACCACCCTGTTTTCTTCCGAAATCCCACCATTTGGAAGAGCTTAAATGTTCATTCAGAGAACGGGCATTGTACTGTGTCAGAACAGCAACTCTCTGAATATGAGAACTCGCCATGTTGCTCAGTGCGAAGTCGATACTTCTGTAGCTTCCGGCGATCGGCATTGCTGCGATTGCCCTCTTATTTGATAATTCTCTCATGCGGTTATTATTACCGCCAGCCAAAATAATACCTATCGCTCTCATTATTCGTCACCGTCCTTTGCTGTAATTACCTGTCCGCCGGCCAGCTCACCATCAGGATAATCCTCAGGAACAGTTATACCTGAGATTGCTGTATTCTTTCCGATCCTTACATTATCCGGGATCACGCTGCGTTCACCAACTGTAGCAATTCCAAATGCATAAACTGCAGGTTTCAGCACATTCGGTGCTTCCTCACCACATCCCAGTACAACATTGTTTCCAATAGTAACATCCTCGGCAATAATAGCCTTATCCATCTGTACGCCCTCACCAATGGTAGAATTGCGCATGATAATGGAATCACGGATCACGCTGCCTTTTCCGATCACAACATTTGGTCCGATCACAGAATTATGTATTTCCCCGTAAATTTCTGCACCCTCACCGATCAGACATCTGTCTGTAACCGCATCTGCTGAAATATACTGAGGCGGGATAATATCTCCCTTTGTGTAAATCTTCCAGAATTCTTCATAGAGATTAAATTCCGGAATAATATCGATCAGTTCCATATTGGCCTCCCAATAAGAACCCAGTGTTCCTACATCCTTCCAGTATCCATTGTATTCGTAGGCGAAAAGTCTTTCACCTTTCTCCTTGCAGTATGGAAGAACATGTTTGCCAAAATCACAGCTGTTCTGATCCTTCAGAGACATCAGTGCTTCCTTTAAAGCAGGCCAGCTGAAAATATAAATTCCCATGGACGCCAGATTGCTGCTTGGATGCTCCGGTTTCTCCTCAAACTCCGTAATGCGTCCTATGTCATCTGTTACCATGATACCAAAACGGCTTGCTTCCTCAATAGGTACCGGCATACAGGCAATCGTCACATCCGCTTTATTCGCTTTATGGAAATCAAGCATTACTTCATAATCCATCTTATAGATATGGTCACCGGATAAGATCAGGACATAATCCGGATTATACTGTTCCATGTAATCCATATTCTGGCAGATTGCATTGGCTGTTCCTGTGTACCACTCACTGCTGGTACTCTTCTCGTAAGGCGGCAGTACTGTTACACCACCTTCGTTTCTGTCAAGATCCCATGGAATACCAATTCCGATATGTGTATTAAGTCGCAATGGCTGATACTGTGTCAATACACCTACTGTATCGATGCCTGAATTAATACAGTTACTTAAAGGAAAATCTATGATACGATATTTCCCGCCAAAAGCAACTGCAGGTTTCGCTACTTTTTCTGTCAGTACACCCAGTCTGCTGCCCTGACCGCCGGCCAGAAGCATAGCTATCATTTCTTTCTTAATCATGCAATCACCTCTTGTTGTAGTTATGGTAACTATTCGTCAGTCTGCTGTTTCGCGAGGCACTGAACAGTTACAGGTTATGATTATTTAATTATAACACACTTTTATCTGTTAGTGAACATTATTTACAATTTTTGTTTTTCATTTTTTGTTTTTTTATGATTTTTGCACACGTTTTTTATTGAGTCTGTATTTCCACCGATATATTATTAGGCATTTTTTATATATCCAATGTCGTTTTTTGTGATTTTTTATCAACCAAAAGAAGTCCTTTTCATTTTAAGGCACAGGGAGTATAATAAACAGACAGATAAAACAGTTCCAGTAACTATGCGAATATGTTACAGTTACCGGATTTATAAAGATTTGTAAATAATTAATCAAGGAGAACATACTATGTATCAGATAGATTTTCACAAACCACTTCATATACATTTTATCGGTATCGGCGGCATCAGCATGAGCGGGCTGGCCGAGATTCTTCTCGGCGAGGATTTTGTCATTTCCGGTTCCGATTCCAAATCCAGTCCTCTTACCCAGGCACTGGAGAAAAAAGGAGCCACCATCTATTACGGACAGCGTGCCACAAACATTACCGATGACGTAGATGTTGTGGTATATACCGCAGCTATCCATCCTGACAACCCGGAATTTGCCTGTGCAAAGGAAAAAGGACTTCCAATGCTCACACGTGCAGAGCTTCTCGGACAGATCATGAGGAATTATGATACTCCTGTTGCCATTTCCGGAACCCATGGAAAAACAACCACGACATCTATGGTATCTCACATTCTTCTTGCAGGAGACTGTGACCCGACCATCAGTGTGGGAGGTATTCTTCCTGCTATCGGCGGAAACATCCGCGTAGGCAATTCTGAGACTTTTGTCACAGAAGCCTGCGAATACACAAACAGCTTTCTGAGCTTTTTCCCGAAGATCAGTATTATCCTGAATATGGATGCAGACCATCTGGATTTCTTTAAGGATATTGACGATATCCGTCATTCCTTCCGCCGCTTTGCAGAGCTTCTTCCTGCTGACGGTACACTGATCATCAATGCAGATACTCCGAAATATGAAGATATCATCCGGGATCTTCCATGTAATGTGATCACTTATGGTCTGGAACATGATGCAGATTATCAGGCAGCAGATATCACTTATGACAAATATGGACATGCTTCCTTCTCCGTTCTGCGCAATGGCGTTAAGGTTGGCAGCTATTATCTGAAAGTGCCGGGCATCCACAATGTTTCCAATGCACTGGCAGCAATTGCCCTCGGTCATCTTCTTGGTCTTTCCGAAGAAGTGATCATCAAGGGACTTGGAAGTTTCACAGGAACAGACCGCCGTTTCCAGTATAAAGGAGAAGTTGCAGGGGTTACGATCGTAGACGATTATGCACATCATCCTACAGAAATTGAAGCAACTCTTCATGCCGCACACAATTATCCCCATAAGAAATTATGGTGTGTATTCCAGCCACATACATATACCCGTACCAAAGCTCTGCTTCCGGAGTTTGCCAAAGCACTCAGCCTGGCAGATCATGTGGTAGTTGCGGATATTTATGCAGCAAGAGAAACCGATACTCTGGGAATTTCTTCTGAAGATCTGCAGAAGCGTATTCAGGAACTGGGAACTCCCTGCGAGTATTTCCCTACCTTTGATGAGATTGAGAATTATCTGCTCTCCAACTGCCAGGAGGGTGATCTGCTCATCACCATGGGAGCCGGAGATGTTGTAAATATCGGGGAGCATCTGCTGGGTAAATAATGTTTCTGCCTGACATAAATATCAGCAATTTACACAGGACAATTCGGAAAATAATTTTTCAGAATTGTCCTGTTTTTTACAACCGCCCAACTTATAGCACTTATAGCAATAGAAGATACTGAACACTTGTGTCTCTGTCGACAATTTCCATTAAAAAGTTATAAACATTTTATCCCCCTCAATTCTTCCTTTATTTATAACAGTTCAGATCACTTATCCACATTTTCCACATCGTTATACACATTTTCATCTGCCTGCATATGTGGATGTATATGTGCATAAATCACTTAACATAATTCGACATTATTCGTCCCCGTAATACTCCGTTTTTCCCTGAAATTCAACATTTTTCAGGTTTCCAATAATATATACCACATTTCACCTTTCCACATTATCCACATTATCCACATTCAAATGTGGATGAAATCTTCGACAAAAATCCCCTATTCTCTTTTAAAAAATGTTGTGCTATAATTCATAGATATCAAGTCAGAGGAAAAATATCTTTTTTTACTCTGACATCTTATTATTATGATATCAGGGTCAAAAGGTCAAAAAGTCGTTCGTGCTTGCACGATAAGACTTTTGAACTTGGGACCCGCCAAACATGAGAAAGTAGCGATTTACGCAGTAAATCAGCGGATTTCGAATGTTTGAGAATTGTGGGAGCTGCTTTGCAGCGGAGCAATTCGTGGATATCAGGTTAGGGGCAAAATACCTTTTGACCCTAACATCTTATTATTATGAAAGAGAGTGGAAATTCATGGCTATGATCACTTTACAGAATTCCCGCAATGCGGAAGTAACTGTATTAACCAACAATTTCATAGACAACTATATGCCTGGGGCCAATGGAGAATTTGTGAAAGTATATATCTATCTTCTGAGGCTTCTTTCTGACACCTCTGTACCCTTCAGTCTGGAGCAGATGGCTGATCATTTCTTCTGTACAGAACGTGACATTATCCGCGCTCTGAAATACTGGGAGAAAGAAAAACTCCTTACTTTAACCTACAGAAATAACGAAGATATAGCAGATATCATATTGAATGTACCACCTGTAAAATCTGCTGCTTCCGACACACCCGTTTCGACAGCCCCTGTTACAAAAACAGAAACCCGGACTTCTTCTGCGCCGGCACAGCCTGTGAAGCAGACCACCAAATCAGCCACTGCACTGTCTCCTGACCGTGTAAAAGAATTAAAGCAAAATGATGAGATCGTACAGCTCCTCTATATCGCAGAACAGTATCTCGGCAAAACACTCACTCCTACCGAGATGAAAAAGATCCTGTTTTTCTATGATGAGCTGAAATTCTCGCCTGATCTGATCGAGTACCTGATCGAATACAGTGTCAGCCGCGGGCATAAGAGTATGCGTTACATAGAAACCGTTGCTCTTGCCTGGGCAGATGAGGGAATCACCACTGTCACCATGGCAAAAGAGGCAAATTCCCGTTATGCCAAAGAATACTTTACTATTTTTAAATCAATGGGAATCAGCGGACGAAATCCGGTAGATACAGAGATTTCTCTTATGAACACCTGGCTGAATGATTATGGTTTTACCATGGATATCATCCAGGAAGCCTGCAGCCGTACAGTTCTCTCTACCGGACAGCCAAGTTTCCAGTATGCAGATAAAATCCTTTCCGGATGGAAAGATAAAAATGTACGTACACTTGCAGATGTCCGGCTCCTCGATGCTCAGCATCAGCGCCAGAAGCTGGAAAAGAATACCCAGCGAAAAGCAGCTTCCAAACCGGCTGCATCAAACCGGTTTAACAATTTCCATCAGCGACAGTACGACTTTAACGAATATGAAAAGAAATTACTGAATCAGTAACGGCAGTGACATAATCGTCTGAAAGTCACTGAACAGCTAAAAAAAACAAACGAAAGGGTGTTAAGTCATGCCTTTACAGAATTATCAGTATGATACGATCATGCGGGAATACAGCAAGACCCAGTCTCAGAACAGACGTATTCTGGAGGAGCGTACTCAGGAGATTTATAAAAAAATCCCGCGCATCCACGAAATAGATGAAGAGGTTGCCACCTTAAGCGCCAAAAAAGCAAGAGCACTCTTAAGCGGAGAATCATCAGGTCTTGAGGACCTTAAAGCTGCAATCTCTCTTCTGTCCCAGGAGCGCAATGCCCTGCTGGTATGTAACTCATATCCGGAGGATTATCTGGAACTTCCATATAAGTGTCCGGTCTGTCAGGATACCGGTTACGTCGGAAGCCAAAAATGTACCTGTTTTAAGAAAGCAGAGATAGAACTGCTCTATACGCAGTCCAATTTAAAAGAAATTCTCAAAAAAGAAAACTTTGACCACTTTTCTTTTGATTATTATTCTGATACAATGAAGAACGAAGCTACCGGACTGACAGAAAGAGAGACGGCCCGGAGAGCTTATGATATTGCCAGAGGTTTTGTGAGAAATTTTGACAGTTCCTTTGAGAATCTGTTTCTTTACGGTGATACCGGTGTGGGTAAGACTTTTCTTTCTCACTGTATTGCTCATGATCTTCTGGAATCAGCACATTGCGTTATGTACTTTTCCGCATTTGATCTGTTTGAACTGCTGGCAGACTCCAAATTCTCCAGAGATAAAACAGAAGGACAGGAATTTGTATTTGACAGCGATCTGCTGATCATCGACGACCTGGGAACTGAACTTACAAACAGCTTTGTCTCTTCCCAGTTGTTTTTGTGCATAAATGAACGCATCATGCGCAGGAAGTCTACGATCATATCAACAAATCTGAAACTGGAAAATTTCTCGGATACTTATTCCGAACGAACCTTTTCGAGAATCGCCAGCAACTACCGTATGGTGAAGCTGGAAGGAAAGGATATCCGTATACAGAAAATTTTTTTAGGAGGAAAATAAAACATGGCACAGGCAACAACTAAAGATTTAACTACACTTCCGGTGGGCAGACTTGGTCTGATCCCTCTGATCAGCTGTAAGGATCTGGGTGAAAAAGTAAATGAATGGCTGATACAGTGGCGTAAAGAGCGCAGCCACGAAGAGCTTGATTCTTTTGCATTTGAGGGTTATCAGAGAGATTCCTATCTGATACCGGTCCAGACAGCACGTTTCGGTTCCGGTGAGGCGAAATGTACGATCATGGAATCTGTACGTGGTGACGATATCTATCTGATGGTTGATGTATGTAACTACAGTCTTACCTACAGCATCGGACCATACGAGAATCTTATGTCTCCTGATGACCATTTTCAGGATCTGAAACGTGTGATCGGTGCAATCGGCGGCAAAGCCCGCAGAGTAAACGTGATCATGCCTTATCTGTACGAAAGCCGCCAGAATATCCGCAGCGGCAGAGAATCCCTGGACTGTGCAACAGCACTTCAGGAGCTTGTAAGTATGGGTGTGGAAAACATCATCACTTTTGACGCACATGACGCGCGCGTGCAGAATGCAACACCTCTGCATGGATTTGAGACTGTACAGCCATCCTATCAGTTTATCAAAGCTCTTCTCAACCATGAGAAAGGACTTCACATCGACAACGATCATTTCATGATCATCAGCCCTGATGAGGGAAGCATGAACCGCGCAATCTATCTTGCCAATATCCTTGGTGTTGATATGGGTATGTATTACAAACGTCTGGATTACTCCAAGAGAATCAACGGACGTCACCCGATCGCAGCTTACGAATTCCTCGGTCCAAACCTTAAGGGCAAAGATATGATCCTGATCGATGATATGATTTCTTCCGGTGATACAGTTCTTAAGATTTCTTCTCTCCTCAAGGAAAGAGGAGCAGGCAGAATTTATATCTGCTCTACTTTCGGACTGTTTACAAACGGACTCGAGAAATTTGATGAGGCTCATAAGGCAGGAGTGTTTGACAAACTGCTCACTACAAACCTGATCTATCAGTCTCCTGAGCTTCTTGCAAAAGATTACTATATCTCCTGTGATATGAGTAAATATATCGCCCTGATCATTGATACTCTTAATCATGATCAGTCTGTAAGCTATCTGCTCAACCCGGTTGACAGGATCAACCGCTGCGTAAGCAGTTACATGGCTCAGTATGATGAGAAATAAATAACTTCTGTAAAATTTATAAAAAGAGATTTCATGTTCTGTTCCGGCTGTTTCATCCGAAATTCCTGCAGTACATGAAATCTCTCTTTTTGTTATATATAATGCAATCCACTCTTCTATGCGGCCCTACACTGAATAACTGCTTCGCAGTCTGGTTAAAAATTCAGGAAATAATTTGCTTCCCATAAGGGATTCCCTCTCTGTCCAGAAGTTCCATCTCGCGTTTACTGCAGGTACTGATGATAACCTGCTTTTTCTCCTTATACATCCATCCAAGAACTGCCTCAAGATCTTCTTCCTCATACATCCCAAAGATATCATTCAGTATCACCGGCAGACTTTCTTCCTGACACAGAAGCTCTCCTGCAGCCATGCGCATGGCAAAATAAATCAGCTCCAGAGTGCCGCGGCTGAGACATTCCAGTGCTTCCACTCCGTTCCCGGTAGTTACTGTCATGTGGGATGCCGCATCCATCTGTACGTCCTGATATTCACCATCTGTAATCTCACTCAAAATCTGAGAAGTACGTATCTGCAGCTTTCGTCCCACCTGAAGATGAATATTTCCTGACATTCTCTCTATGGTTTCCATCGCCATATTCAGAGCCTGTACTTCCCGCTCTTCCGATGTAAGCAGAAAAGAATTTTCTTCGTATTCCCGGTATTCTTCCTTAAGGTTACAAAGTTCTGTTTCTTTCTCATCATAGTCCTGTCTGAGATTTTCTTTACTGCATCTGAGTTTCTCCTGCCTGGATACCCAGCGTTTCTTCATCCGTATTCTCTTCTGAAATTCCCTTGCATACTTCAGCTGCTGTTTTCCGCAAAATCCCACCAACGCAGCTGCAATAACCGCTACGATCAGACTTACCGAAACACTGTCCGCTATAATCGCAGTCAGAATCAATCCAAAGATGCCGGCAGCGGCCGATATCAGCATTCCCATTGCAAAGCTGTTTCTTTTTGCCTTTGCCTGTGCCATTCTCTCATCCAGAATAACCGCACCATTTTCATCTCCGGGATGCATCCGTAACGACTCCTCTTTCTCATTAATCTGATCCAGCTTTCCATTCAGATCATTCAGATCACTTATGATATCATCCATCCTGGTCAGAAGTTTCTGCCTCTCCTGTTCTGTCTCTTTCTGTTTTCTGTCTGCCTGGACCAGATAACCCTTTCTGGACATCTTGAGCATCTGCATGGCCCGTCCCAGATCCATGGAGCTGTCTGCAGTTCCCTGATAGCCGGTCATAAATTTTTGCAGCTCCCGAGCCAGATCCTGTTCTGTCGGACTCTTTAACTTCGCAGCAAAAACTGCATTATCGTAGATTGCTTCACTGATATCTCCGAGAAACATATTTTTAATATACGTATGTACTATCGCTCTTTCGCTTTCATTCTCTCCATACAGAACGTTAATTCCCGGAGAAAACTCTAAAGTTTTATCATGGATTTCTCCAGAGTTTTTAATATTTAACTGTCTGATAATCATATTCTGTCTGTCACCTGCTTGTTTCCAGTAAAGCCTGAAGACCATAATATAATGCCTTCTCCTCCACTGCATTTCTGTCTTTTTCAAGAAAATAACTGATATAGTCACCGATCAGTGTTCCACTATATTTTTTTTGAAGTGCTTCCAGATCATAGGAAGGCTTTGATTCATCCAGAACCTCTGTTACGTAGCCAAAAGACTTCAGTCTCTCGGGAAGCAGCAGAAGCTCCGGTGCCCTGGTTCCCTGGATCACGATCCTGTAGATATTCATGCGTCCTTTATTCGCCAGATCCGCCTTCAGCATATCTTCCAGAGATGCCTGTGTAGAATCTTCACGCAGCATCAGAAGAATCTGCTCATAGGAACGGCAGGCAAAAGGAACAAAATTTGTCTTAAGCCTTCCATTTTCCAGATGTCCTTCTATGTATCCATGATCACCCAGATCATTTCTGTCAACAGGCTCCAACGCACCTGCATAAGCTGCATTATCCCGGATCAGAATCTGGGGTTTATGAATATGTCCTAATGCAATATAATCAAATCCTGACGCAGCAATTGATTTGATATTCATGGGGATATGCTTCGCATCTCCACCATGAGCCAGTAAAATGTGAACCCCCTCTCCCTCTGCAGGATGTATAGAATCATACAGAGGATTCTCTATTTCCTGATGTTCATAGCTCAGTCCATATACATAAACATCCAGTTTCTCATCTTTCACACAGGTAAGCTGTTCATTCTTAAAAAATGTCACATTCTTTTCCCACTGAAAATCCCGGTAAAAAGAATCAGCCTTAATATAGTCATGATTTCCTGCCATCAGATAAACCCGGGTATCCGGGATGGTGGAAAACAGGTTATTTACTTCTTTCAGTTCCCGTAGAAGAGGCTGGCGGTGGAACAAATCTCCTGCTATAAATAACAAATCCACCGGATTCTCGCGGATACCCGCAATAACCCGGCGGAAAGTTTCCCAGATTTCTTCCTCCCGCCTGCTGCTCCATGGACAGCCCCTGTCAGGAACTGCACCAAGGTGTACATCTGCAAGATGAATAAATCTCATGCCAATCTCTCTTTCTATAACATTTTTGATATCTGCGGATTGCTCTGCAGCTTCAATGCTCCCACAATACTGATATCAGTCAAATTATAAATCACAGTTTTTAACAGTTCTTGGGAATGGAATTACGTCGCGGATGTTGCCCATGCCGGTAAGGTACATTACGCAACGTTCAAATCCAAGACCAAATCCTGAATGGCGTGTGGAACCATATTTACGAAGATCAAGATAGAAGTCATAATCCTCTTTCTTAAGTCCCAGCTCGTCCATACGTTTCTCAAGTTTCTCAATGTCATCCTCTCTCTGGCTTCCACCGATGATCTCACCGATTCCAGGCACCAGACAGTCCATAGCTGCAACAGTCTTGTTATCCTCATTCATCTTCATGTAGAAAGCTTTGATCTCCTTCGGATAATCTGTTACAAATACAGGTTTCTTAAAGATTTCTTCTGTAAGATAACGTTCATGCTCTGTCTGCAGATCGCATCCCCAGAATACTTTGTAGTCAAATTTATCGTTGTTCTTCTCCAGGAGTTCTACTGCTTCTGTGTAAGTGACATGACCAAACTCAGAATTGATTACGTGGTTCAGTCTGTCCAGAAGTCCTTTATCAATGAAAGAGTTGAAGAAATTCATCTCTTCCGGTGCGTTCTCAAGCACATAACGAATTACATACTTCAGCATTGCCTCTGCCAGATCCATGTTGTCATTTAAATCTGCAAAAGCACACTCAGGCTCGATCATCCAGAATTCTGCTGCATGACGGGTAGTGTTGGAGTTCTCAGCACGGAAAGTCGGTCCAAATGTATAAACATTGCGGAACGCCTGTGCAAAAGTCTCGCAGTTTAACTGACCGCTTACTGTCAGATTAGTTTCTTTTCCGAAGAAATCCTGAGAGTAATCTACAGCACCCTTGTCATCTGTCGGAACGTTGTTCATATCCAGAGTAGTTACCTGGAACATCTCACCTGCACCTTCACAGTCGCTTCCTGTGATCAGCGGAGTATGCACATAAACAAATCCCTGCTCCTGGAAGAAACGGTGAATCGCATAGGCACACAGAGAACGTACACGAAATACTGCCTGGAATGTGTTTGTTCTCGGACGGAGATGTGTGATGGTTCTTAAGTATTCAAGACTGTGGCGTTTCTTCTGAAGCGGATAATCAGGTGCAGAATTACCCTCTACTGTAACTTCTGCTGCCTGGATCTCAAATGGCTGTTTTGCCTGTGGCGTAGCTACCAGTGTACCTTTGACGATAATAGCAGCACCTACGTTTAATTTGCTGATCTCAGCAAAGTTCTCCATTGTATCATGATAAACTACCTGCAGAGTCTCAAAGAAGGTTCCGTCATGAAGCACGATAAATCCAAAAGTCTTGGAATCACGTACGCTTCGTACCCATCCTCCTACTGTAACCTCTTTGTCCAGATATTTCTCTCTCTCTTTGTAAATCTCTTTTACTGTTGTTAACTTCATATCTATGTTTCCTCTTTCTCCTCATCGTTCTGGATGTTACACATAAAAAGACGAAACGCTGTTCTCGTCTGACAGCCGTCTCGTCTTTTAGTATAGACTATTCCCTGATTTCACGCAAGGAGTAATCTGGTATTTACTGTGTTTTTTATTCGTTACCGGGTACGAAACGAATAGTAACTTTTATCCTGATAATATTTAAACAACATCTATCCTATCTTGGTACCCTCAGCGAATCTATACACTTGGCATAAATTCGCTTGTATGTTTTTGCCGTATAATGCAGACCATCATCGATAGTTCCTGCTCCATAGTGATCACTGGCAAAGCTGTAGCCTGTGGATTTCAGGTAGGAGTACATATCGATATAAGTATATGCAGAAGAAAGATTTGCTTTCATATAATCGTTAAAAGATCTGACTGCCGCTTCGCTTCGGTCTGCTCGTCCTGTATTTGAAAGCATCGTACGGTTCAACGGATTTACTGACATGAAATACAGTTCGCATCCTTTACTTTTAAGCTGCGGTGCAATCCAGTTATAATATTCTACATAATCTGCATAATCTGACAGATCATTTACTCCAAAGTTAAAAATTACCGCTGTTTTCTTAGAAAGAATACTGTTGGTGTCCTTCTGCACCATAGCATAAAGCTGTGACCATCCTGTGGTAGTAAGCCAATTTAATTTCTTTCCCGCAGAGCAGACAAACTTCACATTTTTAATTGCTGATTCTCCCATTCCCTTCAGAACATTCTCCATAAATTCTGTACGGGAATCGCCCACAAAGATTACCTGTTTGTATTTATAGATATCTACCTGCGGGAGCTCAGCTTCTGTAAGATCTTTTTCTGTTGATCTGTTAAATACTACTGCATACAGGTTCATATTACCGTTTACTGTAATCTTCTCTTCTGCCTCATATTCCGGATTCACAGACTGCATTGGTTTTGATGACCATCCCATGAAAGTATAACCTTCTGCATCTCTTACTCCTGGCAGAGAATAGGTAGATCCTTTCGCCAGAGTCGTTTTCTGCCAGGTGCTGCCGTCACATCTGTGAAAAGTCAGCTGTACTGCCTTCTTCTGTACCGCATAAAGAGTGATATTTTTGTTGACTGTACATTTCGCCTTTGCTGTTGCTTTCTCAGAATTTTTCTTACTTGACCATCCCTGGTTAACATAACCGGTTCTTGCCGGTACTTTTGCAAAGGTAACAACCGTTCCCTCTTCTACTGTCTGAGTAAGTTTTTGATAAGCCGCATTAGTGCTTCCATTTCCCAGATAGTAGCTGACCGTATAATAATTACTCTTTCTGCGCACTGCATAGAACTGAGTTGCCTTTGTAATCTTTACTGTATCACCGGCTGAATATTCCGGTTCTGTTTCTCCCTTTACAGTTGTCCAGCCCAGATTTGTATAACCCTTTACTTTCGGCACATCAGGCAGTGTCACTTTCTGATTTTTTGACGCATACATGGTGAGCGAAGTATAAATTTTGCTGGTACTTGTTCCATTATTGTTATTGAAAGTAACTGTGTAAGGCAATTTCTTATATACAGCATAGAGAGTCAGTGTTTTTGATATAGTCACATTCTGGCCTGCTTTATAGTCAGCTTTGGAGGCTTTTTTATTCTTTGACCATCCCAGAGACTGATATCCTGTCTTGACAGGTACCTGCGGCATTGTAACTGTAAGTCCTTTTCCGACTTTCTGATTCAGTCTGGTAAATTTACTGTTGCTTGCCCCCGTATTGGTCTTAAAATTCACCTGAAGTGCTGTACGGCGCACAATGTAAAAATCTGTGTCACCGGTCACTGTAAATTCTGAATTCAGTTCATATTTTACAGCAGAACTTCCCTTTGTATCTGTCCATCCATAATTAATGTATTTAGATGATGGCATATCCGGAAGTATGACGTTTTTTGTCTCATATGCATGCAGAATTCCATTGGAAAACACACTGGTTCCTGAATTATTATAAAGGGAAACCGTACATTTCTTTGGCATATAGAAGTTCAGGATGCCTTTTTCGAGAAACAGATTCCAGCTCTCGCCTTTCTTCAGAGTAAGAATATCTCCACCCTTCAGAGTGATCGCATCTCCAAGTTTTTCATTTTTTTCCAGTTTCCACATATCCGGTGCACCTGTATCCGGTACATTGGGAAGGATCAAAGATTCACCCCAGGACATCACTGTTCGCAGCTGTTCACATTCATTTCCTTCTCCGTCTATAAACCGGAGCATTACCTCTTTCTCCGGATTAATCGTCGGCGTGGGAGATGGTGATGGTGTGACTGAAGGAGTCGGTGTTGAAGACGGCATCGGTGTGACCGAAGGAGTCGGTGTTGAAGACGGCATCGGTGTACCCTCCGGTGTCGAAGTCACTGTTGGTGTTGGTGACAGTTCCGATGCCATTACTTTCTCCGAATCAGAAGCTGCCGGCAAAGTATTTTCTGCATCAGTTATGCATGAATCTTCTTCCCCTGAACTGAAAATCTCTTCAAAACTGTCCGGAGTGCCGAACTCTGCTGCCTGTACGGGAACTGTTGCAGTGATCAGTGCCACAGTCAGAAACACACTTGCCAGACGCTTTCCTCTTTTGTGTCTTTTTCTGTACATATTTACCTCCATTTTGCAAAAACGTCCCAACATAAAATATGCGGGACGTTCTCCATGCATTCCCAATCATTCAAAAACATCTTCAGACTGCCCGGCTTTTGATCAGAACCGCCACAACCTGCTCATATGTAAATAATACCAGATTTGTCATCCTGCTATGTAAACACTGTTTTCTTATGGTTGAAAATATTCCTTATAATTTATTGATAAACCTCATAAATGCTTCTCTGCCTTCAGCAGTGCATTTATATACGCCGGCATCCTCAAGTACATGAACGAATACATTACCGACTTCTTTTCTGAGAACATCCTGAATGTTGTCTTTATCAAGGTTGTCATATTTCGGAAGGAATTCTGCAACCCACGCTGCATGTTTCTCAATCTTCTCATTGGAAGAAATGTCTTTTCCCTCCAGAATATATTCTGCCAGAAGTTCCAATTCTTCTTTTAATCTTGCCGGAAGTACGGCAAGTCCCATTACTTCGATCAGACCAATATTCTCTTTCTTGATATGGTGATACTCTGCATGCGGATGGTATACACCAAGAGGATGTTCATCAGTAGTAATGTTATTTCTAAGTGTGAGATCCAGTTCAAACATATCTCCGGATCTACGGGCGATCGGTGTGATCGTATTGTGCGGTTCTCCATCAGTTTCAGCAAAGATAAACGCACTTTCGTCTGTATAACCTCTCCACGCTTCCAGAACATGTGTAGCAAGCTCTATCAGTCTCTTCTCATCCTTATGACGGATCCTTAAAACTGAAAGAGGCCATTTAATAATACCTGCTTCTACATCCTCATATCCCGGAATAGTCACATGTTTCTCGATCGGTGCTTTTGCCATTGCGAAAGTATAATGTCCGCCCTGGAAATGATCGTGACTTAAAATAGAACCGCCTACGATAGGCAGGTCTGCATTGGATCCCAGGAAGTAATGCGGGAAAAGTTTTACAAAATCAAAAAGTTTGATAAATGTATTCTTCTCAATCTTCATCGGAACATGCTGACTGTTAAAGACGATGCAATGCTCATTGTAATACACATATGGGGAATACTGAAATCCCCAGGGACTGTCATTTACAGTGATAGGAATGATTCTGTGATTCTCTCTGGCAGGATGATTAACTCTTCCTGCATATCCTTCGTTCTCCGGGCAAAGAAGACATTTCGGATAACTGCTGGATTTTACAAGCTTGGCAGCAGCGATTGCCTTCGGATCTTTTTCCGGTTTAGAAAGATTGATGGTGATATCGATTTTACCATATTCACTGTCTACTGTCCATTTCTGATCTTTCTTTACACGATAACGACGAATATAATCGCTGTCCTGACTGAGTTTATAGAAGTAATCGGTTGCTTCCTGTGGATCTTTCTCATATCTGCTCCAGAACTCATTCTGTACCTGCGCCGGACGCGGCATCAGACAGTTCATAAGTCTGGTATCAAAAAGATCTCTGTACACAACACTGTCTTCTATGAGATTTCTCTTCACAGCCTCATCCAGAAGTGCATTTAATACCTCTTCAAGATCGATATCCCTGTACTCTTCCTCAGGTTCCACATATTCGTCTTCTTTAAAGACATCCAGAAGAAGATTTATTGTATAATTCTTCTCGCAGGCCGGTGTAAGTCCTGTTTCTACTCCGTACTGTACTAATTTTTTAATGTTCTCATATAACATCTGTACGTTCCTCCGTTTCGCTGTTACTGTTTCACTCTTACAGTAACATGTTTAAACAATAAATTTCTCTGCCACTGTTTGTCCTTTTTAGAATACTCAAATATCAGTGAAATGTAAAGAAGCATTTTTACAATTTTTTGGATGAATAACCGGCAGGTTGCTGTCGCGTTACTGTTCGCTCCGTTCTCAGCTGCCTGCCGGTTATGTTTTTCATCAGTAATTTACTGTTTCTATATAGGTGATAAACACATTTCCGGCTTTCTGGAAAAGATCCGTACTGTCATTCATTCCATACGGATAGGTCTCTTTTTTAACCGGATCATACAGCCAGGTATTATATTCATCATATCCTACGATCACCACGCTTGTATCTGCTCCCGTTTTGGCAATTACCGGACGCTGTGCACTTATCTCGTACAGCACACTGTCCAGACTGCAGCCGGAAAGATCGAGCACAGTTCCGGTCTTTTTGAGGCTCTTTTTCAGGGTTTTAATATCATAGGTTCCCTGAAGCACAATCTCCGGAATCCCTTCTGTATCTATCTGCATTTTTGTCTTTTTATTTCCACGTTCCCATACATACTGCTGTGTACGGTTCAGCACTACACCTCCCAGCGTATCTGCACGCAATACAGCCCTCGCCGGATCTGTATAGATACCGTCCAGTCCGCCCTGTCCGTAAACATAATATGCTGTTTCCTGAGGAATCTGAGTGTCCAGAACAATATCTTTCCGGTCGGAACTGCTTACCTTTGCATACATAGTCAGCGGAGAATCTGTCTGTTTGGTTGTGTTAAATACCAGTTTCACACGAACACCTGTCCTGGATGCAGAAATAAGTTCGATTTTTACTGTATTTGCCGCTGCCTTTTTATTATTCATGATCGTATCTTTCTTCTGGGCAACATAAGAGGTTTCTCCGGATTTTGCAGAAAGTTCAAACTCGATCAGAGTATTTCCTACTGAAATATCAGTGATATAAAGTCCGTCTTTCCGGTATTCTTTTTTTACATTTCCTTCAAAATCTTCAATACGCAGAATGCGGATCCCAACAGATTTATGTCCCTCCTCATCTGTAAGAATATCTTCTTTATTCAGCATTCCATAAATCAGATCTTCATTCATAAATCCAACTGTACGAAGTCTCTGGCCTTTCTGCGGTGCGATCAGTCGGGTTTTACAGGTATCAAAATCGATTTCTTTGATATTTCCCTTTTCATCCCCCTCTGAAACCAGCCAGGCTGCATGGTCATTATTATCGGAAGATACAAAATTCGCATTTTTTATTCCTTTTTCAAGAATTTCACTGGAGTTCTCTTCGATATTGATCCTGTAAAGATTCTTCGCCAGAATCAGAAACAGCTCATTCTTTTCATTGACATAGGACAGTTTTTCAAGATCTTTTTTCAGAAATTCAAATGATTCCGAAACAGGGATAAAGGCTCTTTCTTCTGCCACGTTTTTATCACGATTGTAATGGTAAACTGCAATTCCTTCATATCCTTCATGGCTTCCTCTGTTCATATATCCATAAAGTACGAAATCAATATCTCCTTCATCAGTTACTCTGACGATCTTGATGTCATGCTGAGTTCTGGAATCGCGGAAATCTCCGTCCTTCAATTTTCTGAAACTGAAAACCTGATTTACCTTTTCATTGCCCGGTGAATAGGACCACAGATCTCCCTCCTGCACAAAAGCTATCACAGTAGCAGCATCATTCATCATATATTCTACATTCTTATCGCGCACTCCAAGGATAATCCCATCATCCTCATAAACAGGCAGTGTACCATCAAAGACCTGATTTGCAGAACGCTGGAAATCCAGCAGATAAATCCTGGTATCCTGATATTTCATTCTGTAAAATTCTTTTACGTCATATAATTCCGTTTCCTCATCATCATTCTGCGAAGTCAGCTGATATTCCAGCACAACGCTGGCAGTTGTCTCATTGATCTCTTTGATCACAGGAATTCCCTCCTGACACAGCTGCGGAGCAAGATTCCCCCAACTGATCTCACTCAGGGAAGAATTAATATTAATTCCCGAGTAATTCGTTGCTGCTCCTGTTGTCTGTGGTTCCAGATAACTTCCCAGTGCATCTGCTGACTCTTTGTTAAGACACGCTTCATAAAAATATTTTACAAAAGCTGCATAATCTGATGCATGTACCTGTGACCTGGAAACAACTCTCGTATAATAATATGCTGTACCCTCATCCAGTTCCAGGGCAATCTGCATGGAATATTCCTGATTCATACGCAGATCACTGCCAATCTCCACGTCTACGGACAAATACTGATCTTCTTTTACAAGATTCTTAATCTTCTTATTTTCAAGGACTTTACTTCCATCAGATGTACGGATCTCATAAGAAAAACTCTTTACTTCCGAATCATAGGGATTCACTTTAAATGTCAGTTTTTTTGATGTATCCAGAGGAGTCACACTGTCTCTGCTAAAATCCGCCTGCATAGGCTGCGCATATCCATACATCCGGTTTATCAGCGTATCATTCATATCCACCATGACTTCCGGAAACACTGCGTCATTAAAATCAGAACGGTTATCTGTGGATTCACTGTTAAGAAGCAATGCAGTACCTGCTGTACCAAGCAGAAATACCAGAAGAAGAATACCTGCTTTTTTCAGTATCCTTTTCATCGCACACTCCCTTCCTGTTCTTTTTCATTCAGAAGCCTGTCCAGTGTGGGATGAATATTCAGGGCTGCAAGCATTTTCTCCACCTTACCCTGGTCTGATCTTTTCCCTGTTCTAACTGCTCTGATCAGGAGATTCTTAGGTGTATGTTCCATATCAATAAACTCCAGAATCTGGGTATCATAACCTTTGCTCTCCAGAAGATCTGCACGCACAGCATCTGTGATCAGCGCAGACATCCTTTCTTTCAGGATTCCATAGCGCAGAACCGGCTCCAGCATTTCATTTTTGATCTGTTTATTAACTTCATGCTGACAGCAGGGTACGGAAAGAATGACTTCAGCTCCCCATTCCACTGCCTTGGCAAGTGCATAATCGGTAGCTGTGTCACAGGCATGAAGCGTTACCACCATATCCACACAGGATACACCTTCATAATCTGCAATATCACCATGATAGAAATGCAGCTTCTCATATCCGTATCTGAGTGCCAGAGAATTACATTTCTCAATTACATCTGTTTTCAGGTCAAGACCTATGATATTTACATCATATCCTTTTAGTTCTCTTAAATAATAATACATGGCAAAAGTAAGATAACTCTTTCCACAGCCAAAATCCAGAATCGTTATTTCTCTGTCTCTGGAAAGTCTGGGAAGTATATCTTCAATAAATTCAAGGAAACGATTGATCTGTCTGAATTTGTCATATCTGGCATGGATAATCTTTCCCTGTTCATTCATAACTCCCAGATCGATCAAAAACGGAACCGGAACACCTTCTTTAAGAATATATTGTTTCACCCGGTTATGTGCCTGGATCTGAACTTTTTCTTTCTGTTCATGGTGTTTCTGTTTAATAGTCATTTTCCCCTTTTTACTGACAAGAACAACCCCGTCTGTTACTGCCCCCTGTGCCTGAAACTGTCTGAAATTCTCTGCAAGTTCTTTTTCCACATATTCAATCAGTTCCGTACGCCCGTAGTTTTTATGCAGAACTTTCTGTCCTTCTGTGGCAGATGCCTGATAACAGATCTGTCCTTTCAGCCGGATTGGACGAATCTTTATTTTTGATATGCCATCTTTATTTCTGCCGGCACTCAGAACAGCCTGTATCAGATTTTCATTTATCTGTTCTTCTAAATATTCTCTTAAATTTTTCATTGCTCTTTCTGTCTGTTAATGTTATATAATCTGTTGTAACTGTCCGGTGTACCAGCAAACCGATTTCCCGAGCAATTACAATCTGTTTTAAAAGTATCTCCTGCAGCGATATCTGCGGCATCTTCTTCTGGATATTTCCTGACAAAGCATTACCTGTATCAGTTCATCCAGAAAATCCTCCCTGATAGCCTGAGTGCTTATTTCCGGTTCCATACTCTCCCTGATCTTGCAGCTTAAATGATAAATCATATATTTATCCGGATATTCGTCATAAAGGCGGCTTCCCTCATAATCCATGAGATCACATTCCTCTTCTATTTTCTCCTGAATATGCTGTACAGTCCCCGGATAATAGGATTTCATCAGGTTAAATTCTTTATCCTGCATCCGTTCTCCTTCATACAGAAGAGGATTTGCATATGTGGTATAAAACGGAAAATATTCTTTCAGATACATCGTACGATCCTGCATTCTTTTCGATTGTCTATTTCAGTATATGCAAAGTTCTGCAGACTGTGCCGAAATACAGTTCACGTGCCGCTTTATTTCATCTGCTTCTTGCAGATTACAATTCCTGGATCATTCTTACAGTTAATTTGACACTGTGTTCAATTGCCGCCATCTCAAACTCAGCGTAATCCATGTGAGCACTTCCGTCTGCCTTATCAGAGATTGCTCTTACTACAAGGAATGGAATATGGTTCAGATAAGCAGCCTGACCGATAGCAGCACCTTCCATCTCTACTGCAAATCCGCCAAATTCTGAAATGATGGCATCTTTAACGCTCTTATCTGAGATAAACTGATCTCCGGAACAGATTCTTCCTTCAAATACACTGATCTCAGGATTTACTTCTTTACATACTTTTGCAGCCAGTTTACGAAGTTTTTCATCAGCAGGGAAGGAAAATTCATCCATCTGCGGAATCTGACCTTTCTTATATCCGAAGCCGATCGCATCCATATCATGATGCAAAACATCTGTGGAAAGAACAATATCCCCAATATTTACATCATTATTCAGACTTCCTGCAATTCCTGTATTGATCACCGCTTCCACACCAAATACATCTGCAAGGATCTGTGTGCACATACCTGCGTTTACTTTTCCGATTCCTGAGCGTACAACAACTACTTTCTTTCCTTCCAGAGTTCCCTCATAGAAATCCATACGGGCTCTGGATGTAATTGTGACATCCTGCATTTTTTCCTTGATTTTTGCAACTTCCTGTTCCATTGCTCCGATAATTCCGATACATTTCATTATTAAAACACCTCTTCTTTGTATATTGTAATTTTTCATTTTCATGGTATCAGGTTCAGATGTGTAAACAGTGACAAATGTTCCTGACATTTCTTTATTATAGCAAAACTTTATTTATATGGAAACTTTTTTTATCCTCTGTTATAATACAATTGCTATTTTATGTTACTGTTCACATATCACTATTCCGCGAGGTGTTGTGGCATGAATATGCCAAAATCCCGAGACATACAATCCAAAATTCCATTGCCGCAGGCAATCTGGAATAAATTTTGGCTACGTTACTGAGAACGAAGTAAACAGTAACGTAGTGGTATATGAACAGCAGCATTTATAGTTACATTTTTTCACACAGGAGGAAACATATCATGACGTATAAAACAAAAGGTGTCTGCGCCAGCCATATTGAATTTGAAGTAGATGACAATAAGAAAGTCCACAATGTCCGTTTCATCGGCGGATGCAGCGGAAATACCCAGGGTGTAGCCAGTCTTGTAGAGGGAATGGATGCAGAGGAAGTGATCAGCAGATTAAAAGGAATCAAATGCGGATTTAAGAATACCTCATGTCCGGATCAGCTTTCCACTGCACTGGAGGAAGTTCTGAACAAATAAACAACTGTGGAAATACTGAACAATTACGCAGGTGACCATATAAAATATCCCACGAAAACTATAGCAAGCCTCTTAAATAATGTAAATTGAATCAATATATTATTTACAAAGATTGCTATAGATAAAGTTTCGTGGGATATTTTTTTAATTTACATATCTGTCCTATCCCATTTATCACACAGGGACTGAACATCTCTTGAAAATCTTTCCAGATCTTTATTCGGCGTTCCTTCATTTTTCCTGATAACCGTAATAAGCCTGTAACCAAGTGCCAGAAGTTTCTCGAAAGCTCTGGCTGCTCTTGTTGCCTTCGGTGATGCAGATACTTTCTGGATTTTCACACCCTTTGCCTCATACAGACATACATCGTCTGCCAGATCATAAACCGTACCGCTGAACGGAGCCATTGTATCATACCCCAGTTCATCTGTCAGACGTTTTGCAAAAATCTCTGTAACTGTATCATCTCCATGAGTAACAAAGACTTTCTGCGGTTTCTCCTCAAATGCCTTCGCCCAGTCTAAAAGGCCATTCACATCCGCATGACCGCTGATTCCCGGCATCTGGCAGATATGCGCTGCCACATGAACAGGTTCACCAAACAGTTTCACATCTGCAGCCCCCTCGATCAGTGCTCTTCCAAGAGTACCGACCGCCTGATATCCTACAAAAAGAATCGTATTCTTCTCATTCCACAGATTATGTTTCAAATGGTGCTTGATACGTCCTGCATCACACATACCACTGGCTGAAATGATTACCTTGGGCTCCTCATCATAATTGATCGACTTCGAATCATCACTGGTGACGGAAACCTTCAATCCAGGGAAACTGATTGGATTAATTCCCTTTTGGATCAGTTCCATCGCTTCTTCATCAAAACAGTCATACTGATGCTCCGAGAAAATCGTGGTAGCTTCATTTGCAAGAGGACTGTCCACATATACTTTAAATCCGTCATGTCCATACACCAGTCCGTCTGCCTTGATCTGTCTGATAAAGTACAGCATTTCCTGCGTACGTCCCACTGCAAAAGAAGGAATCACAAGATTTCCTCCTCTGTCAAAGGTTTCCTGGATGATTTCCGACAACAGTTTCACATAATCAGGCTTTTCTCCATGACTGCGGTCACCGTAAGTAGATTCCATAACTATATAATCTGCATGGTGCAGATACTCAGGATCCTTGATCAAGGGCTGGCAGGTATTTCCAATATCTCCGGAGAATACAATCTTTTTCTCTGTATCCTCCTCCCTGATCGTCAACTCAATACTTGCAGAGCCCAGCAAATGGCCTGCATCAATAAACCGGGCTGAGATTCCCTCTGCAGGAGTGATCATCTTATTGTACGGGCATCCCACAAAGTTTCTGATCACTCCCATGGCATCTTCCATTGTATAAGCCGGAACAAATTCCGGTTTGCCCTGTCGTCTGCCTTTACGGTTTCTCCATTCTGCTTCAAACATCTGAATGTGCGCACTGTCTCTGAGCATAATATCGCATAAATGGCTGGTGGCATCTGTGGCATATACCGGTCCCCTGAACCCCTTTGCATAAATAGCCGGAAGATTACCTGAGTGATCTATATGTGCATGTGTCAGAAGAACAAATTCTATCTCTCCCAAAGCCACTGGTATTTCTGTATTTTCATAATAATCCGGTCCCTGCTCCATTCCGCAGTCTACAAGAAACTTGTGACCTGCTGCCTCCAGATAATAACAAGATCCCGTAACCTCATGAGTTGCCCCGATAAATGTAATCTTCATATAAAAACCTCCCTTCAGATTTTGATGTACTCTCGGAATCTTTTTGTACTTGATTTTATGAGAAGATTTTTTGTCAGATGTGCCCGAATTTTTGAGGCGTACGCGGTGCGTACGTTGATAAAATTCGGGTGCATCTGGCGAAAAATCAGCCATAAAAGCAAGTGCAATAAAGACTCCGAGAGTACATTTTTGATATCCCCAATTGTTTTGCTGCATTTTGCCTGTTTAACCCGGCAGCTTTTTACTGCTTTTATGATCCTTCTATATTGTATTAATTATACACTACAATGAAACAAATTAACAATATCTTTTCTGAAAACAAAAAGCAGAAACAGTTTTTTTTCGACTGTTCCTGCCTTTCTTTGCATCTGCCACGTAAGAATTTTAAAAATTTGCCGATATTTTAATGATTCTCTGTCGGTCAGTGCATAAATATATAACGTTTTGTTCCGAGCCTTTGATCCGCACACTTATCCGAAGAATAAAATGCCGGATTTCTGCTTCGCAAACTTTCATTACATATACTATGCGAATCAAATCGGCAAATATCACACAAAAAATAAAATTTTTTTATTTTTTTTCAAAAACGGATGTCTTCTGATATGTCTGCGTATTTTTATCCGGATATCGATAGTCAGCTATAGCAGTCATTCCCACCAGCGCAGTCAACATAACTACTGCCACTGCGGCAGCTGCAGATTTCAGGATTCTGTGAGTCCTGTTCCCGTCATACTCAAGACTTTCAAGTTTTTCCTTTGCCGCCCTGGTGCTTCCTGTCTTTTCAGCCCTAGCTGCTTCATTGAAATCCCCTGTTTCTCTCAGTCGGGTGATCAGCCGATCATACCCCGCCCGGATCTTCTCCTCGGATTCTTCCGGAAATTCATCCCATGAGGTTTTGCCTGCTACGTTCAGCAATGCGGATTCAAGTATTTTGGTTTCCGCATCATACTGCTCTTGAAGTATTTTGTCTATCTGCTGATTTTTTGTCTGTATATCTGTTTTGTTCTTCATAATATTTAACTTTCCTTGACAATTTCTCCCCCTGGGTTCATATTAAATAGTAACGTATAGCAATTCCATAAAATAATGAATCCGGACACTTTCGCAGGATTTCACATATTCCCTGCAGTCTTTTATAGAATTGTTGTAACTATTCAGAATAAAACAGGAGGAATCTCTATGAAACATATTGTGCTCACCGGCGGCGGCACAGCCGGACATGTGACTCCGAATATTGCTCTGATCCCACGCCTTAAGGAGCTTGGATACGAAATTTCCTATATCGGATCCTACGATGGAATCGAAAAAAAGCTTATTGAAGAAATGAATATTCCTTATTACGGAATCTCATCCGGAAAGCTGAGACGTTATTTTGATCTGAAAAACTTCACAGATCCATTTCGTGTACTGAAAGGATTCGGTGAGGCCAAAAAATTATTGAAACAATTAAAACCAGATGTGGTTTTCTCCAAGGGTGGCTTCGTGACTGTCCCGGTTGTAATCGCTGCCGGTCGACGTAAAATTCCTACCATCATTCATGAATCAGATATGACTCCCGGACTTGCAAATAAGATCTGCATTCCATCTGCCACAAAAGTATGCTGTAACTTCCCTGAGACTGTAAAAAGTCTTCCTGCTGACAAAGCAGTACTTACAGGTACTCCTATCCGTCAGGAATTATTAAACGGAAGTAAAGAGGCAGCCCGCGAATTCTGTGGTTTCACAGATGACAAACCGGTTCTTATGGTGATCGGTGGAAGTCTTGGTGCTGCATCTGTCAATGAAAATATCCGCAAAATCCTTCCGGAACTTTTAAAAGAGTTTCAGGTTATCCACCTGTGTGGTAAGGGAAAAATGGATGAAAGTCTCAAAGACACAAAAGGATATGTACAGTATGAATATATTAAACAGGAGCTTGCCGATCTGTTTGCTCTGTCTGATATCGTTATCTCCCGCGCAGGTGCCAATGCAATCTGTGAACTGAATGCTTTAAAAAAACCCAATCTTCTGATCCCGCTTTCTGCAAATGCCAGCCGCGGTGACCAGATCCTCAATGCACGTTCATTTGAACGTCAGGGATTCAGCATGGTACTTGAGGAAGAAGAGATTACAGAAAGCACACTTTTAAACGCAATCCGCGAACTGTACCAGAACAGAGAGTCCTATGTTCATGCCATGTCAGAAAGCAGTCATATGAATTCTATTGAAAAAATCACCGGACTGATCGAAGACTGCGTAAATAAACAGTAATCACCGGGTTATTTTCTTATATTCCCTGGCAAGCCAGCGTCTCGTCCTCATGACTCTGTTATTCACATTATTTTCTGTGATATGATAATGTCTGGCAACGAGACGCGTTGGTATGTCATATAACGTTACACTGACATAGATTTCATAATTTGTCCTGTTCTTTTCTCTCAGTTTTTCAAATATCGACTGCAGGTATCCTGCTGCCTCCAGATTCAGAACAATCTCATCTACACGATTACCTTTTCTTACCCGCATATCTGTCATTTCCAGAATCGCATCTGAGTTCGCATATTCATATTTCCTGAAGGCCTTTTTGCGATGATCGGATGCCTTATGGTAGCTGATTCTGACAATCAGATTCTCCAGTTTCTTTTCATCTGAAAAATCCACACTCCGGCCCATATGAAACAAAGTCTCAAATACATCCTGACAGACATCTTCTGCTTCATCTTCATCGCCAAGGATAAATTTTCCAATATTGAACGCCCGAGAGCGGTATTTCCTGTAGATACTTACAAAATCTATATTCTCCATCTTTTGCAATGTGCTGTATCAGAATATCAGGACAGCTGCTCCTTTACTTTTAACAGGATTTCTTCTTTATCTGCATCACTGAGTTCACCCGGGTGCCATGTGATTCCCACCTGATCTCCTTTATATCTCGGAATCAGATGCATATGAAAATGAAACACTGTCTGCCCTGCACACTCGCCATTATTCTGTACAATATTAAATCCGTCACATTTCAGTGCTGCTGTCATTGCTGTCGCCATTTTCTTTGCAAGAATCATTGCCTTTGCAGCCATTTCATCCGATAATTCATAAATATTGGCAGCATGCGATTTCGGAAGGATCAGCGCATGTCCCTTACTCGCCGGGCCCAGGTCAAGAATTACCCTGAAATTCTCATCCTCATAAAGTGTTGCAGCAGGAATCTCTCCATTAGCGATTTTACAAAAAATACAATTTTCCATCTTTAAATCCTTCTTTCTTAAAATTCAAGATTTTGATTTGCAATAATCAGTAATACTTGTCGTTTTATTGCGAATTTTTCAGGACGAAATCAGTTGCGGCTGAAAGTTCACAATGATACACTTTTCCTGAGGTGATAATATGCAGATTGAAATAACAAAACAATCAGAAAAAGATTTTCGTTTTCTTTTATCCAGACTTTCACATGAAATCCGTAATCCGGTCACGCTGATCAACAGTGAACTTCAGTTGATGGCTTCCTCTCACCCGGAACTGTGCAGTTACAGACAATGGGACAGTCTTATGGATAACCTTGAATATGTAAAAGAACTGCTGAAAGAACTCTCTGACTTCAGCCATGCGCAGACAGTTACTCTTGTTCCCGTAAATCCCGCGGAATTTCTGACCACTGTTTTATCCTGTCAGAAAAACACTCTGGACTATCTGGGAATCCGGCTGGAAATACATGTGGAACATACTTCTTCACCTGTTTTTCTTGACCGGATAAAAATGCGTCAGGTCATATTTAACCTGATCAAAAATTCCTGTGAAGCCATCGATCAGCCAGGCGGAAAGATTATTGTAAATCTCACCCCTGCAGATTCCGGCATCTGCATCTGTATTAAAGATAACGGATGTGGTATGACGCATAAGCAGACTGAGAATATCTTTCATCCCTTCATTACATATAAACCGGAAGGAACCGGTCTCGGGCTTGCAGTAACAGCAGAAATCATCTCTGCACACCATGGTCAGATCAGGGTTTCCAGCACTCCCGGTCAGGGTTCTGCCTTTTATATTTATCTGCCGGCATCCCCTGAATAAAGGTCGGTTATCCTGCACGCTTCGAAGGGTGATAAAGCAGAACTGCAAGCAGGAATCCACAGATAAGACCGCCTACATGTGCCGCATTGTCCACCCCTTCGCTTGTAAAACCAAAATAAAGCGAAAAAGCAGCCATGATCACTACCTGTCTGGCAGAAAGATCTTCAATATGACCTCTGCCCCTGATCACAGCATAGATCATTGCACCCATCACAGCAAACACTGCACCGGATGCACCTGCCGAAACTGCAAAATCCGCACTGTCCAGTTCCAGGAACAGACACAGCAGATTTCCACCCATTCCTCCCAGAAGATAGATCAGCAGATATTTCAGTTTTCCAACTGTACGCTCCAGTCTGCCTCCAAGCACAAACAGTACCAGCATGTTATTTCCAAGATGCTGCGGTCCAAAATGAAGGAACATACTTGTAAAGATCCTATAGTATTCTCCCTGCATAATGGCGGGAGTATATGCCGCTCCGCACTGAAGCATATGCATGGTATCCTCTGATCCTCCGGTAAATTCCACTGCAGTAAAAACAAGAATATTCGCCAGAATGAGAAGCACTGTAACCGGTGCCTTTTTCAGTTCTTCCAAGTTTTACCTCTTTTCTGTTTCTTTATCTCAAAAACAATGTACCATTACTAATTGTAGCAGACCTCCTGTATTTTGTAAAAACATTTATTCCAGAAATATATATCTTGCCTGTGCAAAATCCACTTCATCTTCCGGTTCAAGCTGATATTCCTCATCCGGACGAAGTAATCTTCCATTTACAGACGTTCCGTTTCTGGAATTCATATCACTAAGGAAATAGTTTTCTTCTTTTTTTCGTATTTTTGCATGGATACGGCTTACGGTAGGCAGGCTGATCACCGCATCACAGGCAGTTTCCAACTTTCCGATCACAGTCAGATCTTCATTGAGATAAATGGTCGCCAGTTCTCCCGGTTCTTTGCTCACCAGACTTGCAGGTCCGCTTACTGTTCCGGCAGATAGTACTACTGTTTCACCATAGTCCATATGTATCCGGGATGATTCGGAAGTTTTTTGTCCACAGTCTGACATTTTCTGCCCATTCACCGGCTGACTCTGATTTGTTTGCTGATTTCTCTCCACTGTCTGGGACAGGTTTTCATATAATCTGTCCTCCCATTTCTGCTCTGACGCTTTTCCTTCTGCTTCTTTCCATCCTGATTTTTTCCCTGATGTTTTCTTTTCTGTTTTATTCCATGATGGCATATTTCTTATTTTTTCTATGTGTCTCACTGTTTCTCCTGATGCATACGTCTGTTCCGGGAGATGCAAAACTTTTTTTGTCTTTATAATACGCAGGCCCAGCATGATACCCGCTATAGCTATAACAATTACACCAAGTATGGTTTCCATTTCCACATGTGGCAGATATCCCTTCAGGATAGCAGCTGCCAGTCCACAGATCAGAACAGCAGCCGGCACAATAACACCGACCGGGTTCAGTCGGCCGGGTTCTTTTGAATCTTCTCCTTCTCTTACAAATTCATTCCGGTTTTCATTATCTTCCGGGAAAGTCTCTTCTTCTGCAAACTCCATCTCCTGCTCTGTCTTTTTTGCATTTATTTTTTCTTTCTTCTCCCCATTTACATCTGAACTCTGAGTTTTATATAATTCTTCTTTAATATGCTCCAGATGAAAACTGTCTTCCATTGCTCTTTTATATACTCCATATCCAAGGATTACCGCATCCTGATCCTGATGGTCTATTTTCGGCAGAATATATTCTGTCAGAAGCTGAAACTGTTCTTTAATATCCTTCTCATATCCGGGCATCATACAGAAATAAATCTGTCTTTTTTCAATATCTGTATAAATATATTCCGGCGACATTATAAACTGTCCGGGATTGATCAGATATTCCGCCGCATCTTCCATAGCCTTTACAAAACCACCGAAAATAAGCCTGAGATCTTCAACTCCCATCTTCTTTTCTTCATACAGCACATTCACCGCCTGTTTCGAAGTAATATCAAAATAGATAAGAAATCTGCCATCCATCCCCTGTATCCTGCACTTCAGAAGAGAGGGAATCACATTTCCCGCAAGCATCCTTACCTGATAGGAATCTGTATTGATCTCATTCTCACCATAGACAATGAGATAATTATGATTCATATCCCTCTTATATTCTGTCCGCATACTATTCTATTCCCCCATTTCTCTCAGTACCGCCTGCGCCGCCCGCAGTCTGCGGATATGTTTCACCGGATTTATCACTGCGGATTTCCCTTCTGTCCTCAAATGCCAGCTCAGATTGCCATACGACGAGATCGTGTCCAGGTCATAGGTTACCTGCACTTCTTTTCCCACATTTGTCTGGGTACCTAAATTCTCCGCCCCGAAAAAGCCAATACTCCCCAGCTCCTCACTGCGCATCCTTGCAGTATCATATATTTCTCCGTTTTTCTTAATCCCTTCCATGCTCCCGCTTACTGCCGATTCATAAGCTGCCGCTGTCAGCCATGCCCTGTTATGTACAAAAAAGCTCAGATAGATAAGTCCCATCAACACCAGCAGAATCAACGGCATGACACAGGCAGTCTCGATTGTAAAACTTCCCTTACGAATTATACTGTATTCATTTGTTATACAAAAATTATCTTTCATATCAAAAATCCTCCCAGATATCCTGCCAGCAGAAATGGCACAAACGGTATTTCCGTACTTCCCTTTCTGCAAAATCCCATCATCATGATGCCGGACCATACTGCACTGCAGATCATTCCCATAAAAAGTGTTGAAAAAAATTCTTCCGGGTACAGCACTGTCCCCAGTGCCATAAGCAGCCAGCCATCGCCCATTCCCACAGCACCTTCTGTAAGGATGCTGATCAGCACAAAGAAAAAACCTGTCCCCACGCACATAAGAACCTCCGGAACATTTCTTCTGCTATATATTGCCCACACAGTTCCGCAGACTGCAAATATTATGATCAGCAGAAGAGAAACCTGCTTTTTTCTGATATCTATCCATGAATTTATTCCCAGAAATCCAAGTATACATATTTCTTTTACGCCATTCATCTCCATATACATCTCTCCGGCAAAATTCAGCCACACCTGCTACATGCTCCCATTTCCGAAACAGAGGAAGCTTTTACCAGTCTTACCGAACGTTTCAGCCCACTGCAGGACTCCAGATTATGGTATCTGTTTCCCTGTTCCGTAACATATACCACTCCTGCCGGATTCTGATTCCTGCTGCAGATTTCACAGGCTGAATAATGCTCCCCGTACTTATTGGATGCAGATTTTGCGGAACTTCCGGGAATTTGTTTTAATGAAACATTCAGATAGCTGCAGCCCGGATTTTTATGGTACACACTGCCCGAGGCAGTTACATAAACCATCGGTTCTGTTTCTCCCTGCTCTCCTCCATTGTCAGGAAATTCGGTTCCTGTCCATGCATGGACTTTTACATGGTTATAAACTACAACATCCGGAAGAGGTATCAGTCCACCAAAGGGTTTATACGTGTAGATATCCGGCAGCGTAATATCATCAACACTGTCCCCACCCGGAAGATACGCATACATTCCCGCCTGTTTTGCCTTCGTACACAATGCAGTCAGATGTTCCGTCTGCAGTTTATATATATCCATAAACGAAATCAGCGTAACCATTCCCAGGAAGAACAGCGGCAGTACAAGTGCTGTTTCTACTGCCAGACTTCCCTTCTTAATCTTTCCCCGAAAAGAGGTGCAGAAAGATACTTTTACAGAAGAAACTTCTCCAATATGTTCTTTTGCATTTGTCCGAAAATATTTCCGACTCTTTTGGGGGAATAAAAAATCGTAAATATTGCTTAGAGAGACTTTTCTCCTTTCATAAATTTTTTTATCTTTTTTTCCGATTTCTTCAATACTTTGTTTTTCTTTCTGTAAAAGCATCTTTTCACACCTCTTTTCAGCAATTCATTCATAACAATACTTACGTATCACCTGAAATTCCTTTTTCCTGTTTGCTTTTACCTCCGCAAATGCCTCCAGAGCTACAACACAGGAATCCATATAAAAATTTGCCCTGCCTTTCTTTCTTATCGCATCTTCGATCATATCCATAGCTCTCATCACTTTCTTTTCCTTTGAAACAGGCAATATCAGAACCTGAAGGTAATCCTCATAGGACAATCCATGTTCATTGTTTTTCCGCATGGAATCCAGTCCTTCCATCAGACTTGAAAGATTAGACAGCGAAATCTGCCAGTCTGCGGAAGTTTTTACAAGGGGAATCTTCCCTCCTGCAAAAAGTTCTCTCACATCCAGTACGCTCTCCGCAAATGCCCAGCATAAAAGCAATGCAGACTCTATCACTACCGCTGCCGGAGGAACCAGAAATCCCGACGCAATAGCTGCAGCGAGTGCCTGTGCCTCTGTTCTTTTTACATTATCTGCCATCAAACATGCAAAGTTTACGCCTTCTCTGATGAACAGGAGCTTTGATGCCACAGATTTAAGGTTATCTATATCATTGTCTCTTCCTCCAAAAACATATTCCATCTGATATGCAAGACTTTCTTTTGACGGATCTGTGTAATTTCCCAGATGATTCATCAGATACTGCTGAAACAAAACCCCGGAAGTATAACTGCTATCTGCTGTCACTCCGTCCGGCATCTCCATTCCCTGTTGCAGCTGTCTTCCCGAAACCATTGTGTCTTTGCTGACTGTCCGGGTGGAAATTTCCCGTCCGGGTGGCAAAACCAGCTCCAGTATTCCCATTTTCATAATTCTTTTTATAATACTGATGGGATTGTCAGCCTGTGGCTGCGTCGGTGCTGGCTGGGTTGATATTTGTCCTTCCTGTTGCTGCCTGTTTTCAGCTTCCTGTGCTGCCTGCCGGCTTTTCTGAGAAGCCTGATTCATTTCTGAATCATATCTGTCGATGGAGCCTCCTGTCTCCGCCTGTTTCGCTTTCAGATCCGCCTCTTCTGTTTTTCTCTCTCGATCAGACATTTTGTTGAGAAGGAGCTGTACCCCCTGACTTCCAAGAGTTTCCTGCATATACTGCACAATCTGCTGATAAAAAACCTCTCCGCACTCATCTGTCAGAAGCCGGTAACCGGTAAGTCCGCTCTGATGCAGTTCAAGTTTCTGACTGTTCTGCTTTAACACCGGTTTCATATAGGATTCCAGATTATCGCAGATCTTTGCGAGATTAAGCTGCCCGCCTCCCATGGAACCATCCAGCGCAAACAGATCATATTCCTCAAGAAGTTTCCTGTCATACTGTCCAAATACAGAATAAAGTCCGATATCCATACTGTTGAGTATTTGGGTTCTGGCCGATGCCATACGTACAGATTCTATACTTGTACATACAAGAGACAAAAGCAGACTGAGTATTAATGCAAGAAATAATGTAATGCTTCCTCTTTCCTTTCCGCAATATTTCATACAGGAAGTACACCTCCTTCTCTTTTCATCTTAAATAGAATTACTCTGTTTGGCGATCTTTGAAAGAATGCTCTGCACCAGTTCGGTCAGCTGCTCTTTGAAAATAATGACAAGCCCGATCAGGACTACAAGAATCAGAATGATCTCCACAACACCTACAGCGTCTTCTTCCTCTGCGAATCTTCGTATCAGTCCGTTTTTCTTTTTTATCTGTCTTATCAATTGTCCCATTTTTTCCCTCCATATCCAAAAGCACCCTTTACGCTGCACAGAATTTACTGCAGCACCTTATCATGTTTCTCCGTAGAAAGACATAAAAGCAGGAATCATGACAATTGCCATAACGACAATAAGCATCATGATCATCGGCACCAGAAGTTTTGTGGCTGCAGCCTCTCCAAGAACACGTGCTTTTCTCTTTCGTTCTTCCCATGCTTCGGTTGATTCTCTTTCAAGCATATCAGCCATCTGTCTGCTGCCCTTCTGGAGATTCTGGATAAGAAGCGTGGCAAATGTTTTATACTTTGCCTGACCACATCTTTCTCCAAATCTTCTGTATGCTTCACTTTCAGAAACTCCGCTTTCCATCTCATAGCAGACAATCCGTATCTCTTCATACGCAGGTCTTGGATTCCGCTTTCTCTTTCTTCCATAATCCAGAGAAATTTTCTGGAATGCCTTTCTTACAGTCATCCCGGCCTGAACCAGAAGTGTAAATTTCATGATCAGTCCCGGATAATCCATAAGAAGTTCTTCATACCGTTTCTGAAGCTGAACCTGTTCTTCTCTCCCTTTCATCACAAGAATTGCCATTGCCGCAATAAGAAACAGTCCTGTCAGAAGCATTCCGGAAGTGTCTGCCGGACTTTCCCATTTTACCTTTTTTCCATTCAGCTTATCCGGAAGATAATAATAATCCGGATCACTGCGCTGCTCGTTATACCGGGATACTGCCTCTGCAATACTTTTTTGTGCCTGTTCTTTTCTGGTCAGCTTCTTATTCTGTTTCGGTTCTTCCTCCTGCTCTTCCAGTTCCTTCTCCGGTACCTGAATGTACATGGAGACCGGTTCTTCTCCGTCAACGGATACCATAAATTCCTTCTCATATGATCCTGTATCCTCCTTTTCCAGACGGTATCCCTGAGGATACACCTGTCCACCGTTTTGCAAAGTAAGGATCATGCCCAGCAGATTTCCGGCTATCGCTACTACCGCAAAAAGTCTGATACCATCCTTCCCTCCGATTCCGGAAGATGGAATCCATCCTTTTTTCCAGCCGGTCAGTGCACACAGGATCATAACAAAAATGACAACATGTATCCACATTTGTACTGTCACACCTCAATATCTACAATCCTTCTGCCAAGCCAGTATGCCGCAGCATAAATGACAAGACAGATACTCATTGCTGCAATTCCAAAGGGATTTCCATAAAGAACACTTAAGAAGCCCGGTGAAGTCATCTGCAAGTACAGGATAATTCCCACAGGCATAAGACTCATGATCATCTGTTCTGACTTCTTTGCTGCCAGTGTAGCCTCTATCTCTTTTTTAACGTCAATCTTATCTCCAAGCATACGAGACACCTTCTGAATTACCCGGTTCATATCACCACCTGTACGCTTGGCTGTATAAAATACAGAGGCAAAATTTTCGATATCTTCTATCTGACTTCTTTCTCCAAGATCCAGAAACAGCTCTTCCAGCGGAACACTGATATGCTGCTGGCTTTCAATATAGCGAAATTCCTCCACAATATCCGTTCCCTTTCCGTAGAGTCTCTCCAAATCTCTGACACAGGTTTTTACCGCGCTTTCCACCGAATATCCGGCCTGAACCGCAACACTCAGCGAAGTAAGTGCATCCTTAAACTGATAATTCAGGTTCTTCCGTCTTTCCCTGATCATACGATTTTTCTGCCATTTCAGATAAAACACAGGAACAGGAAGCATAAGAAGCAACACCCATTTACTTTTGTAAAAAAGATAATCTGCCATTATGCACAACGCCAGTGCCTGTCCCATATATTTCAGAAGTTCTTTCATAGAAAAACGATAATGATCATAATTACGTTTCTGATAAAGCTGTTCTTTTTCTTTCCCTTTCATAGTTCAATCCCCGCTCTTTCCAGTTTTTCCACATGAAGGAGGGATGCTGTCTTTACAAGACCTTTCCCTTCCTGCCATTGATACAGCGGCCGGATACGGATTTCTCCATTTTCAAAGCCGCACACCTCAGTTACTTCCAGCAATTTCCTTGATTTATCCCTCATTCTTCCCAGATGTACCAGAATATCCACTCCGGAAGCAATCTGTCTTCTGATTGCTTCCAATGGAAGATCAACGCCCATCAGAACCATTGTTTCCAGTCTGGATAACATATCCCTGGCAGAATTGGCATGGGCAGTAGACAGCGACCCTTCATGCCCTGTATTCAATGCCTGAAGCATATCCATTGCCTCTCCGCCGCGGACTTCTCCCACTATGATTCTGTCCGGACGCATTCGTAATGCAGATTTGATCAGATCTCTGATCGTAACGGAAACTGCTCCTTCCATGTTTGCCATCTTTGCTTCCAGCCGGACCAGATTGTCAATTCCCCTGATGCGAAGTTCTGCATTATCTTCTATTGTGATCAGTCTTTCGTCCCTGGGGATATATTCCGACATTGCTGCAAGAAATGTAGTCTTTCCGCTTCCGGTTCCGCCTCCTATGACCATGGAATATCTGGCCTTCACAAGCTTCTCCAGAAATTCTGCACATTCCTGTGTGATACTTCCCAGTGCGATCAGCTTTTCCATTGTAATGGGGTGTTCAGGAAAACGCCTTATAGTGAGAATCGGACCATTTAATGCAACCGGATAAATTACAGCATTTACCCTGGAACCATTTTCCAGTCTTGCATCCACGATCGGCATGGATTCATTGATCACACGATTACATTTTCCAACAATCTGCTGGATCACATCCTCCAGTTTCTCAGCAGAAGTAAAACTTTTATGCCATTTCATAAGCTTGCCGGCCCGTTCTACAAAAATGGTATCCGGCCCGTTTACCATGATCTCAGTCACTGTCTCATCATCCACCAGTTCCTGAAGCACATCCAGTTTGCGGACAGAATAAAACAGTTCCTGACGAAGCTGTACCTTTTCTTTCAGCGCAAGACGGACATCTTTTATCTGGTTCAGAATCAGCTCATCAATTACATCAAGGATTTCTTTATCCGATAATTCTCTGGACAGATCCAGTTCTTCCATCAGCATCTGCCGCAGCTTTCTAAATACATCTTTGTTCATCCTTTTTCCCTTTACAGCATCTTTCCGGAACTTTTTTAATTTTCTTTTTTCTGGCTTTCTTTCCTCAGAAGGTTCCGCACATAATCTCCCAGTTCACTCCACATCAGCTGTTCAACATACGCAGGTGACAGACAGGTTGCCATATGAAACGGTGGATTTATCTTTTCCGTCTTTTCCAGAATCTGAGGATAATCCCAGATTCGGACCAGATTCTCAAACTGCGCAATCTTACACTGTGAAACAGCATCAGACAATACAGGCATATAAATCTTCTTACACATATCCAGCAGCTGGAAATTTTCATCAATCCCACATCCAATATCCAGCACAATCACTTCATAAGAACTGTCAAGTATAAGCATCTGAAAAAGCCGTTCCCAGTCCTGCCAGGCTGTTGTACGGATATCTGCCGGCATCTGCACAGGTGGAACATAATCCAGATTATTGATCGTCTGTATCATACTGTTCATCTTATAGAGAAGATTCTGGTTATCCTGTCTCACATAATAAAGAAGATCACTCAGATTGTGGGCAAAACCTTTTCCCATCAATTCTTCAAATCCGGAATATTCTTCCATATTCAGATAAAGAACGGCTCGTTCTTTGGCAAGTATCTGTCCAAGTGTCAATGCAAAAGAGGTTTTCAGACAACGTCCCAGAGGTGAAAATATTCCAATAATTTCTGTTGTCTTTTTTAATACAGCAATCTGATCTGCCACTGTCTTTTTTTCGGCGCCATAACATGCCATCACTTCCCGGAGAACATCAGAAGAAGACTGATATTTATACACACTTGGATACTGGTCAAGTTCCGGAGGGTGTACCCCTTCCGACAAAATGATGATCTTCCCGATATCCAGATCCCGGACTTCCCGGCACATAGCCCGCCCGGAGATCAACAGCAACTCTATATGTGTTTGTTTCCCATAGGCGATCAGGTTCTCTACAGATGTAAATGCCTGTATCTCAAAGGGAATATTCTTCTTCCGATTCATATAGTCCATAAAGTTCAACGCATAATCCACTTCCAGATCGCATACTGCAAAAATATTTCTTTTCAATAGATACCTCCTGCATATAACAACACACTTATAAAAACAGGAATCGTAAAATGGAAATTTTCAGGAGCAGCAATATTTTTTCTCCGATAGGAACTAATCTTTCCCGTACCGACTGTACATTTCACATATTCAATAAAATAAAGGATACGTTCACAGAAATTGTGGTTAAAGATCAGAAGTGCGGCAGAAATACCTGCACCTGTCAGAAAAGAAATAAAGATGCATTTTATGATAGATTCACAGCCCATTATCCCTCCCAGTGCGCAGAATAATTTAATATCTCCGGCACCTATCATCCCAAAAGCAAAGAGGATCATAAGAAATAACGGCATTACGCTTCCCATTATAAAAAATCCAATTCCCGTAATATTCTTTTGCCATATACAGACAAACAGTCCCACAGACATGGAAAAAATAATCCATCCGTTATCAACTTTTGCTGTACGGATATCCATGATCATGGCAATCCCGGCAACCGCTACAGGAAAAAGGTGAAAAAATGCATATTGCATCACCTCCAGTCTTATATTTTTCGCAACTGTTTCGATACTGTTCATACAATAGGAAACAGTCAGTCTCTTCTTTGGTATTTTAAAAAAATAAAAGTGGAATTAACCGCCGAACTGACGGGATTGAATCACCAGAAGAACTCTGGTGAGTATTATTATAGGACCGGACAATTGATTTGTCCAGTCCTATTTTTTGTCGAATTTCTAAAATATTTATAAACTTGTTACCTGTCCACACGCTGCTATCCCGAAATATACTATGCGAAGTGTATTACTGAGAACAAATTGAACAGTAACATAAACCCGGCTATAATGCACTTCACAGAAAGAATATCATACACCTGTCAATTAGAGTTCGATTTCCTGTCTGCATCCTTCCGGTACAATGATAATACCATTTTCTGTATCTTTCACTATGCTTCCACCAGTAACATCGGCTATTTCATGAATATTTCTCAGCAGATAGGTCATACCTCCATTTTCTGCTGAAGCTTCCAGAGTGAGTTTATTTCCCTCTCTTACAGCTTTTACTGTAAAAGCTGTCTCTCCTTTACGCGTCACTACCTCACAGGATGCAGTTTCATTTACTTCATAAACCTGAATCTGTACATCTTTCTCCAGTTCATAATCAACGGTAGTATCTACAGCACCAATCGGAAGCAGAGTATTCTCTCTTACAAATACAGGCAGTGAAGAAAAATCATAATCTTCTTCATACCATCTTCCGCCTTCTTTGACTTCTCCGCTTAAAAGATGAGTCCATTTTCCTGCCGGCAGATAATATTCTGCATGACCTTCTTTGTTGAAGATTGGTGCAACCAGAATACTGTCACCTAACATATACTGCATATCCAGATATTTGGTTGCAGGATCATCGTTAAATTCCATGATCATTGCACGCATGGACGGAATACCTGTCTTGTGTGATTTTACGGCCATAGAATACAGATATGGGAGTAATCTTAATTTCAGCTTTGTAAACTTACGGCATACATCTACAGCTTCTTCATCAAACAACCACGGTACACGATAACTCTCGGAACCATGGAGACGGCTGTGTGTGGAAAGAAGACCAAACTGCAGCCAGCGTTTGTATACATCCGGTGCTGCTGTCATTTCAAATCCGCCCATATCATGACTCCAGAAAGAGAATCCTGATAAAGTAAAGGACAGACCACCTCTTAAGCTCTCAGCCATGGAAGCATAGGTTGCAGAACAGTCACCGCCCCAGTGAACCGGGAACTGCTGTCCGCCTGCTGTAGCACTTCTCGCAAAAAGGATTGCTTCACCTTCACCCTTTACTTCCTTCAGCAGATCAAATACTGCCTTGTTATAAAGGTATGTATAATAATTATGCATAGAAACCGGATCTGAACCGTCATAATATTTCACATCGACCGGAATTCTCTCGCCAAAGTCTGTCTTGAAACAGTCAACACCCATATCAAGCAAAGTTTTCAGCTTATTCTGATACCACTTCACTGCATCCGGATTTGTAAAGTCAACCAGGCCCATGCCAGGCTGCCAGTTGTCGATTTGCTTGATTCCTCTTCCGTCTGCACGCTGTACCAGGTATCCGTTCTTCAGACCCTCTTTAAAGAAGTTAGTTCCCTGTGCAATATATGGATTGATCCATACACAGATTTTAAGTCCTTTATCCTTATAACGTTTCAGCATTCCCGGTACATCCGGGAAGATTCTGGAATCCCATTCAAAATCACACCAGTGGAACTCTTTCATCCAGAAGCAGTCAAAATGGAATACACTCAATGGAATATCTCTGTCTGCCATTCCCTGGATAAAGGAATTGGTCGTCTCTTCATCATAGTTTGTTGTAAAGGATGTGGAAAGCCATAATCCAAAGGACCATGCAGGCGGCAATGCCGGTTTTCCTGTAAGATCTGTGTAGTTCTCGATCACACCCTTAATGTCATCTCCGTAAATAATATGATATCTGATCTCTTCACCTTTCACAGAGAATCCTACGTTCTCAACCTTCTCACTTGCAACTTCGAAGGAAACATGATCACTGTGGTCTACGAATACGCCATAATGTTTGCTTGTTACATAGAACGGAATATTTTTATAAGAAATCTGAGAAGCTGTACCGCCATCTTCATTCCAGATATCAACAACCTGACCGTTCTTTACAAACGCTGTAAATCTCTCACCTAGACCATATACACATTCTCCAGGTGCAAGAGAAAGCTCTGTCACCATATATGGCTGATACTGTGCTGCCATATAGTTCGGTTCCGGGAATTTTGTCAGCGTAGCTCTGTCATATTGCATATAGCCAAGATTGCGGAATCCGATGTTTGTGAGAACTTTTCCGTCTGCTTCATATGTAATCTTAAAGTCTTTCAAGTCCACTCTTACTGTCATTCTTCCGGCTTTCATCACAGCTTCATCTTCTGTAATCTCAACCTCTGTTTCCTGTGGATCCTCATTCAGCTCATACCTTGGCTCACCTTTTACATAACCTTCATAATGATAACTTCTTACACTTATGATATCTTTACGTACAGAAATAAATTCTGTAGTGATAGTTCCGACATCCAGAGCACCGCCTCTGTCTGTGATCTGGCGGAATGGAGAAACAATTCTCATTCCTCCCGGAATTGCTTCCGCAGTAAAAGCCTGCATCGCATAGGATGCGTTTGCGCGTTCATTTTTCTCCCAGTAACCTTCTGTGAACTTCATTCCTGATCCTCCTTGCTTTTAATCTTATGATTTGCTTATTTTCCAAAATTGAAACTCTTTCAGTACCTCGCGGGATAACGGACTGCTGAATAATTATCTGATACCAGTATACATCATGATTCTTTTTCTTACCAACAATATAACCCAAATTTTATCTGTGCAAAAAACAAAATCTGTATATTGCATAAAAACAAAAGATTGTGGTAATATTCTTCAAAATATACACGTTCTACAAGTATATCTATTTTGGCACCAGGAGGTAAGAAAATATGTGCACAGCAGCAACTTATAAAACAAAAGATTTCTATTTCGGCAGAACCCTTGATTATGAATTTTCCTACGGTGATGAAATCACCATCACACCACGAAACTACCCATTCCATTTCCGTCATTCTGATAAAGCCCCTGACTCTCACTATGCCATCATCGGAATGGCTCATGTGGCCGGAGACTATCCACTCTACTATGATGCCATTAATGAAAAAGGTCTCGGCATGGCAGGTCTGAATTTCGTAGGAAATGCAGTCTATGCAGAACCAGTATCGGACAAAGAAAACGTAGCCCAGTTCGAATTCATCCCATGGATTCTCAGCCAGTGTGCCACCTTAAAAGAAGCCCGCCAGAGACTCTCAACTATGAATCTCACCAACACACAGTTCAGTGAGAACTTCCCATGTGCTCAGCTCCACTGGATCCTCGCAGATGCTTCCGGCTGCCTCGTTATCGAATCCATGCAGGACGGCCTCCATATCTACGAAAATCCTGTAGGGGTACTAACCAATAACCCACCCTTCCCACAGCAGATGTTCCAGCTTAACAACTACCAGTCTCTCTCCCCTCGCCAACCAGAAAACACCTTCGCTCCAGGATTAGAACTCCAATCCTACAGCCGCGGTATGGGCGCCCTCGGCCTCCCGGGAGACCTTTCCTCCGCCTCCCGCTTTGCCAAAGTTGCCTTCACAAAAATGAACTCCAGATCCGGCGACTCCGAACTCGAAAGCGTCAGCCAGTTCTTCCACATCCTCGGCTCCGTAGATCAACAGCGTGGCTGCTGCGAAGTAGCAAAAGGCAAATATGAGATCACTCTCTACACTTCCTGCTGCAACACAACAAAGGGAATTTATTATTATACCACCTATGAAAATCATCAGATCAATGCTGTCGATATGCATCGTGAAAATCTGGATACAACAGTCCTAATCCGATATCCTGTACTCGCAAAACAGAATATCTGTTTCCAGAATTAATGTGAAGCACTCTATACCTGTGGCAATTTCGACAAATATTCTTTAATTATAGCCATTGCCATTTTTCAGTTCTGTACGGTATAATAAAGACAAATTATTGGTTTCAAAAAGAGGTAATAACAATGGTACATTTTTTTGATATTACAAAGTTCAACTTATATAAAGAAGATAACCGGCGCGAAGTAAAAAAAGCAAATGGCGGCCTTCCTTCTTCTTTATGGGAGACTTACTCTGCTTTTGCAAATTGTTATGGCGGCGTAATTATTCTGGGAGTTGCCGAAAACAAAGATGGAACCTGGAGAACTACAGGTTTAAAAAGTACAGACAGGGACAAGCTGTTAAAACATTTCTGGGATACAATCAATAATCGAAAAAAGGTCAACGTAAATCTTCTATCTGATCAGGATGTAGAGATATATGAGAAGGATGAAGATACTATCATCGTGATTTATGTTCCTATGGCAAACAGAGAACAAAAACCTGTGTATATTAATGATGATATATTTGGCGGAACATTTCGAAGAAATCACGAAGGAGACTATCATTGTACCAAACTTCAGGTGAAAGCCATGCTCCGCGACCAGACAGACAACACTATGGATATGGATGTACTGGATGATGTTCCAATAAGCGACCTAAATTATGAAACCATTCAGGGATATCGCAACAGACATCGAGCCCTTAAACCTGCACATCCATTTGGCCGTTTAAATGATTCTGAATATTTACGCAGCATAGGAGCTGCTGCCATTTCCAATATTGATAAATGCCTTCATCCAACAGCTGCAGGAATGCTAATGTTTGGAGATGAATATAACATTGTACGACATTTCCCTGAATATTTTTTAGATTATCGTGAAATTCTGGATCCAACTATACGCTGGACCGATCGCTTACAGTCAAGTTCCGGTGAATGGTCCGGTAATATATGTGATTTTTACTTCCGAGTATATAATAAACTTGTTAAAGATATCAAGGTACCTTTTAAAACAATCGATGGAAACCGTATTGATGATACTCCCGTACATGAAGCATTGAGGGAAGCCCTCGCAAACTGTTTGATAAATGCAGACTTTTATGGTGTTCGAGGCATTGTAGTCCGAAAAGAAGCTGACAGAATAGTATTTGAAAATCCAGGATATTCCAGAACAGGAAAACAACAAATGAAAAAAGGGGGAATTTCTGATCCTCGCAACAAAGTACTCATGAAAATGTTTAATCTGATCAATATCGGCGAGCGTGCCGGCAGCGGAGTACCCAACATTTTTAACACATGGGAGGATCAAGGCTGGGTTGAACCAGTTATAGAAGAACAATTTGATCCAGATAGAACTCTTCTGATTCTTAGCTTCGATAAAAAACAAGCGATAAAAACAAGCGATAAAAAACAAGCGATAAAAACAAGCGATAAAAAACAAGCGAATAAATCCTGTCATAAAAAACAAAACCAAAAAACTTTGGAAAATATAGAAAAAATCAGAGAGTATTTATCTAAAAACAATATCTCAAAAACCAGTGATATTGCTGAATATATTGGATTAAGTCTTCCGCGAACCCGGGCTATTTTAAAAGAAATACCTGATGTATCTCCAATTGGAAATAATTCAAACAGAAAATGGACTCTGCAAAAATAATTTTCACCAGCCAAGAAATAAGTCAGAACATGGTACAAAGCAATAAAAGCATCTACGGAAAGCCTTCATCAGACCATCCAAAGATGCTTTTTATTGATATATTTTGTTTCTTTAAATTTCTTTATGACTCGTAACCCTAAGTCGTGCCATAGCTCTGGACAGAGCCAGCTGATTCATATGATACTCCTGAATACTCTGCTTCTGTCTCATCTGCTCTTCTGCTCTCTCCTTCGCTTCCTGTGCCCTGCGGATATCAATCTCCTCAGGACTCTCTGCCGTCAGACAGAACAGCTTCACACGGTTATTGATCATCTCCACAAACCCACTGCTCACAGCCAGAACATGCTTTGTGCCATCAGCTTCCTCGAAACGCATTTCTCCCGGAATGATAGCAGCAACAATATTCTCATGCTGTGCCAGAAAGGCCTGCTCACCGTCAACAGCCGGGATTGTCAGGGTTTTGGCACGTCCTGCAAACGCCAGCTTATTACTGGCATAAATCTCAAGACCAAATGTATCTGCCATAAAATCCGCTCCTTATTCCTGACCCATCTCAGTCTTTGCTTTCTCGATGACATCCTCAATTGTACCAACATTGAAGAAAGCATTTTCCGGATACTGATCCATCTCACCATCAACGATTGCCTTGAATCCACGGATGGTTTCTTTCAGAGGAACATATTTACCCTTGATACCTGTGAAGTTCTCAGCTACATGGAACGGCTGAGAAAGGAACTTCTGGATCTTTCTTGCACGGAATACAGTGCTCTTATCCTCTTCAGAAAGCTCTTCCATACCAAGAATAGCAATGATGTCCTGAAGTTCTTTATATTTCTGAAGGATTTCCTGTACTTTACGTGCTACTTCATAATGTTCTTCACCTACAACATCCGGCTCCAGGATACGGGAAGTAGATTCCAACGGGTCAACGGCCGGATAAATACCCTGCTCTACGATCTTTCTGGAAAGAACGGTTGTTGCATCCAGATGAGCAAATGTAGTTGCAGGAGCCGGGTCAGTCAGGTCATCGGCAGGGACATAGACAGCCTGTACAGATGTTACAGAACCATCCTTAGTAGAAGCGATACGTTCCTGAAGTTCACCCATCTCAGTAGCCAGTGTTGGCTGATAACCTACGGCTGAAGGCATACGTCCAAGAAGGGCGGAAACCTCGGAACCAGCCTGTACAAAACGGAAAATATTATCAATGAAAAGAAGCACATCTCTGTGTTCCTCATCTCTGAAGTACTCAGCCATTGTCAGTCCGGTTTCAGCAACACGCATACGGGATCCCGGTGGCTCGTTCATCTGTCCGAACACTAAGGCTGTTTTTTCAAGAACACCGGACTCTTTCATTTCTGACCATAAGTCGTTACCTTCACGGGAACGCTCTCCAACACCTGTGAAAATGGAATATCCGCCATGCTCTGTGGCAATGTTCTGGATCAGCTCCTGGATCAGGACTGTCTTACCAACACCGGCACCACCGAACAGACCGATCTTACCACCTTTTGCATATGGTGCAAGAAGGTCGATAACCTTAATACCTGTTTCCAGGATTTCTACAGCCGGTTTCTGATGTTCGAAATCCGGCGGATCTCTGTGGATGACCCATTTCTGTTCTCCCTCAAGGGAAGGACCGTCATCTACTGTATCACCAAGTACGTTAAATAAACGTCCCAGTGTCTTATCACCTACAGGAACCTTAATGCCGCTTCCTGTGGCGATGACTTCTCTGTCACGCTGTAAGCCTTCGCTTGCGCTCAGCATAATGCAGCGTACCATATTGTTTCCCAGATGATGGGAAACTTCCATTACACATCTTTTACCGTTGTTCTCTACCTCAAGGGCATCCTTGATCTCAGGAAGATTTCCATCTTCAAAAACAACGTCTACAACAGGTCCCATAACCTGTACAATTTTACCTTTGTTCATCGTCGTCACTTCCTTTTTTGTGCTTTTGCACCGCTGACAATCTCAGTGATTTCCTGTGTGATGGCAGCCTGACGCGCACGGTTATACTCAATGGATAACTCCCTGAGCATCTTCTTTGCACTGTCCGTAGAGGACTGCATTGCCATCATTCTGGCATTATTTTCACTGGCATAGGCTTCTACAAGACATCCATAGATCAGACCAGTCAGGTAATTTGGGATCATGGTATTCAGAAGTACATCGGCTGATGGTGACAGCACGATTTCCTCCTGTGGCATGTCCGCAAGCATTGCCTGATTTGGCAGGAACTCTGCTTTCTTCAATGGAAGAAGCTGCATATTCACCGGCTCCATGGCAACTGCACTCTGCATCTCCGTATAGAAAATACGGACTTCGTCCAGTTCTCTGTCCAGGAACGCTCTGACAATCTCCTCTGAGATCAGACGCGCTCTGTGCATGGTCGGTTTCTGTACTGTATATGGAAAGTTCTCTGCGATATCCATATGTTTCTTCGTGAAATACTGACGGCCTACCATACCCAGCACATAAAGCTTGCAGTGCTCATGCTCTGCCATAAACTGTTCTGTCATTTTCTGGATATTATGGTTATAGGCACCTGCCATACCTTTATCACCGGTAACTACGATACAGCCGATCTTACGGTCTTCCTCTGCGATCTTATGACGGATACTGAAAAAAGGATGCTCTGTATCCGGCATATGACGCAGGATTCGGGAAATTGCTGCCTGCATATTATAGTAATACGGCTCTGTATCGGACAGGATTCTTTTGGCCTTCTGCATCTTGGATGAAGAGATCATATACATGGCATTGGTGATCTTCATGGTGTCCTGAATGCTTTTCATTCGAGTCTGAATCTCTTTCGTACTGCCCATATCAACACCTACCTGCTCTTATCTGCAAATTCTTCTGCCACTTTCACGATCTTTTCTGCCAGTTCATCCGGAAGCTGTCTCTTCTCCTCGATCTCTCTTCCGATTTCCGGATAAGCACTGTCAAAGTAGTCCAGCATATCTCTCTGATACTTCTTCATCTTCTTGGTTTCCACGTGCATCATTGCCTTGTGTGTTGCCGCACAAAGAGTGATGACCTGCTCATGAAGACTTAACGGGCTTGAAAGCGGCTGTTTCAGAAGTTCCATAAGTCCGCTTCCGTATTTCAGCTGCTGAGTTGTAGCCTCGTCCAGATCAGAACTGAACTGTGTAAAGATTTCCATCTCACGATACTGAGCCAGATCGATACGGACACTTCCTGCTGCTTTCTTCATGGCTTTTGCCTGTGCAGCACCACCAACTCGGGATACGGAAAGACCTACGTTAACCGCCGGACGCATACCGGAGTTAAACAGGTCACTCTCCAGGAAGATCTGACCATCTGTGATGGAAATAACGTTTGTAGGAATATATGCGGAAAGGTCACCTGCCTGTGTCTCAATGATAGGAAGTGCAGTGATAGAACCACCGCCGGCCTTTTCATTCAGACGGCTGGAACGCTCCAGTAATCTGGAATGGAGATAGAATACATCTCCAGGATAAGCCTCACGTCCCGGTGAACGTTCCAGAAGCAATGACAGTGCACGATATGCAACTGCATGCTTGGATAAATCATCATAAACCATTAATACATCTTTTCCCTTATACATGAAGTACTCAGCAAGTGCAGTACCTGCATAAGGAACAATATACTGAAGCGGTGCACAGTCACTGGCTGTAGAGGAGAATACTGTTGTATAGTCCATAGCACCGTATTTCTCCAGAGTAGATACAATCTTAGCTACTGTAGAAGCTTTCTGTCCGATTGCAACATAGATACAGATTACATCTTTGCCTTTCTGGTTCAGAATGGTATCCAGTGCAACAGAAGTCTTACCTGTCTGTCTGTCACCGATGATCAGCTCACGCTGGCCACGGCCGATCGGGAACATGGAGTCAATGGAAAGAATACCTGTTTCCAGAGGAACTGTTACAGATTTTCTGTCAATAATTCCAGGTGCCGGATTCTCTACCGGACGATACCCGTCTGCCTTGATCTCACCTTTACCATCGATCGGCGCTCCCAGAGCGTTTACGATCCTTCCGATAAAAGCGTCACCTACAGGCACACCTGCCTGCTTCTGGGTTCTTGCTACCTTTGTTCCTTCTTTGATTCCTGTATCTTTACCGAACAGGATACATCCGATGCTGTTTGCACGGATATCCTGAACCATACCTTTCAGACCATTCTCAAAGGTTACAACCTCGCCATACATAGCATGATCAATACCATGTACCGTGGCGATACCATCTCCGACGGAGATGACTGTTCCTACTTCCTGGTCCTTGCTGATTTCGTCATAATTCTTAATTTCTTCTTTCAGAATCGAAATGATTTCATCTGGATTCATTGCAGCCAACTTTTATTCACCTCCGTGTCAATTTCTGTCTTAAATTGTTATAACGTCCGCGGAGACTCCAGTCGAACTCTTTGTCTCCGGCAGAAAGAATGAAGCCTCCGATCAAAGATTTGTCTTCTCTGAGAGTAAGGATTACTTCCTTTGCTCCAAATTCCCTGCGAAGGAAATCTTCCATCTTCTCTTTCTGGGCTTCTTCCGGTTTTGTTACATATGTGAGAACAGCTTTCAGGATTCCTTTCTGCTTGCGGCTGTAATTGCCATATGCTTCCAGGATATCATAAATGCTGCTGATTTTCTGATATTTACAGGTCACCTTCAGGAAATTTTTCATCTCCTGTGGGAAGACTCTGTCAATTACATGTTCTTTTTCTTTTAAAGAAACCAGTGGATTCTCAAGGGCACCTTTTAACTGCGGGGTACCCCTGAAAATCTTTTCTGTCTCCAAAACAGCTTCTTCCGGGACAGAAAGCTCATATAATGCTTTTGCATAATTAATGCTTGTTTCCGTCATTGGAATCACCTGCCTCTTTTATAAACTGGTCATAAAGGGACAAATCCTGCTGACTGCTGTTTTTCTCTCCCATGATCTTTGAGGCTGCATCCAGCGCGATCTCTGCCACTCTGCTTTCCATAGCCTTCATAGCATTTTCCTGCTCTGTCCTGATATCTGCCTTTGCTTTGTCAAGCATTGCACCAGCCTGTGTGTTTGCATCTTTTACAATACGCTCAGCCTGTACTTTTGCCTCATCCTTTGCCTGGTTTACAATACGCATGGATTCGTCTTTCGCAGATTTCAGTGCATCTTCATATTTGCCTTTCAGTTCATATGCCTGTTCTTCTGTATCTTTGGCACTTGCGAACTGCTGGTCGATCATGTTTTTTCTCTGCTCCATCACATTGAGGATCGGACCAAATAAGAACTTTTTCATTAAAAGATAAAGAACAATCAGGTTAATAATTGTAAAGACCAGGTTGATGTTAATCTCGATCACCTGTCCCACCTGCCTTTCTTAGTTATTCTTTATCCATCAATTAGCCAAGCATGATAACGATCAGAAGACCGATAACGAAACCGTAAATAGCTGTTGCCTCGGCAAGGGCACATCCTAAAAGAAGGGATTTGCTGATCTTGCTTTCTGCTTCCGGCTGTCTTGCGATTGCTTCTACTGCTTTGGATGTTGCCATACCAATACCGATACCAGCGCCAATACCTGTTAAAACTGCGATTCCTGCTCCAATAGCTACTAACATAACTTTTTCCTCCTGTTGTTTAACTGAAATAAACTAAATATTACAAATCTTTCTTCACAATATGCTATCCTGTCAATATTCCGATGAGATCATTTGATGCCTGTGCAACAGATGTCTGTACCAACGGTTGTTTATGACCGTTATGACCCACCGAATATCCGGACAGCATTTAAGTGCTGTTCATAACTGCTGTCTTATCCCTTATGTCCCGCGTCTCAGGTCTTATATAGGTGTCATATTCCTGTATGAACAGTAATCTTTTTTATTCAATAGCTTCTTTGATAAATAAAGAAGTTAAGAATACAAATACATACGCCTGAATGAATCCGTCAAAGAAATCAAAATACAGGCTGAATGGAATAGGAAGAACTGCCGGGCATATAAACTCAAGAAGTTTCATAACCACATAGCTTCCTAACACATTACCAAAAAGTCGCATACAAAGTGATGTCGGTCGAATAACGACCTCCAGAATATTAATCGGCAGCATGATCGGTGCCGGCTCTGCGAAGCTTTTAAGAAAGCCTTTCAGACCTTTCTTATGGAATCCTGCATACTCGATCAGAAAAATACTTGTGATCGCAAGACCGATCGTACAGTTTAAATCCTTTGTAGGCGGTACAAATCCAAACACACCGAAAATGTTTGCAATTCCAATGTAAATGACAACTGTCATCAGATAGGGAATATACATTTTTCCCTCTTCTCCAAGGATATCCTTAAAGAAGTTATGAAGAAAACTGACACCGGTTTCCAGCAAAAGCTGTTTCTTACCGGGGTTTTCCACACTCAGGTTTCTTACGAGCACCAATGACAAAATTAAAAGCACTGCCATGATCACCCATGTCACTGCTACTGACTCTGCAACTGGTATTCCTCCAAACACCGGTATGGTAAAAACTGTCTTACATTGAAGTTCTTCCATTAACGTGTCTGCTAAATTACCCGTTTCTTTTCCCTCCTTTTTCTATTTAAATCTCCGGAAGATATTCTGGCTTTTTATGCTGTCTGCCTCAGATGCCTCAGCCAGGATTCCTAAACTTATGTCTGTAAAATATTTCATAAGCTTTCCATCGATTCAAGATTTTGAGATTATTATATTAAAATCCGTTAAAAAGTCAACAATTATTTTGACTATTTCTGGCAAAAATAGATTTTCTTTTTGTGCATTTCATCCAGACATTTTGATTAAAAAATAGATTTTCATAATTTTTTTAATGCATTTTCACGAAAAAAAGGCAATTTTCATTGACCGAACTGTAAGCAGATGATATTATTTTATATGGTTTTTATATAAATTTTATATCTCTGCACTTACCAATTCTTATATTGGTAATACCAAACAGGAGGTTTTTTATGCAAATCATTTGTCTGGGAGACAGCATTACGGACTGTAATCATTTATTTGAAGATTTTCCTCTGGGAAATGGGTATGTACAGATACTCTCAGAAATGTTCCGTAATCAGACTCCTTCTTTCTCCATATCCGCAGATACCGTCAAACGCTCATCAAGCGCTGTACAGTTAACAGATAAATCAACAGGTGCCATACATTTCAGGAACTGTGGCATAGATGGCTTCACTGTGGCAAGAGTCCTTGAAAATATCCGTCAACACCGTATTCTTTTGCATCACTCTCCTGTTATAACTCTGCTGATCGGCATCAATGATATCGGTCTGATAATGAACACAGACCGGACGGATTCTCAGAAAGAACAGATGATGAGAGAGTTTGCCACTCATTACAATGAATTATTGAATCTGCTCACTACAGATGCCAGGCAGGTAATCCTTATGGAACCCTTTATCTTTCCACATCCGGAAGAATATGAGACATGGATTCCCTATGTCCATACCATGTCTGATATTATCCGACAGCTCTCTGTCAGATTCAGACTTCCATTTCTACCTCTGCATAACTATTTTAATAAGGAAGCAACTCAATCGGGATTTGATACCATAACAACAGACGGGATTCATCTTACTTTGTATGGACATAAGCTTCTGGCCGAGAAACTGTTCCCTCTCCTTCAAAGCATTGATAACAATCCCTGAACAGATAAGCTATTGCGCATTTTCCCGGAACTTTGTATAATAAATTACTGTCCTCGCTCATATCTGCGGACTTATTATGGAAAGGAGTCTTCCTTATATTATGGAAACTACAATTAAACAGATTGAAGATATGTCTCTGAATGCCTGGCCATCTCACAAGATGGAATTATACGACGGCTGGATCCTGAGATTTTCTTATTTTTATACACACAGAACCAACAGCGTGGAACAGTTCGGCAATTCCACCCTCACCTGGCGGGAAAAAATCCCATATTGTGAAAGCGTATATAAGCGTCTGGGAACCCCCGCTGTATTTAAGATCAGTCCTCTTGTCTCTCCTGACTTTGATTATGTTCTGGAGAATCGGGGATATGCCATCCAGCATACCACCAATGTCATGGCAATGAGCATGAACGCCGCACATCTGGATACTCCATATCCTGATGTAACATTCTACAATAACATTCCGTCTGAATGGATTGAAAGTCTGTTCAATCTAAAAAATACTATAAATCCGATTCACAGAAAAGTTGTACCATCCATGTATCAGGCAATCCTCAAAGAAACCATTTGCGCCTGCATCCGCATAGACGGGCAGATCATTGCAACAGGGCTTGGTATCCTGGACAGAGACTACATCGGTATTTACGCCATCCATGTCAAAGAGGAATACCGCAAACATGGCTATGCCCGTCAGATCTGCACAGGACTTCTGAAAGAAGGAATGAAAAAAGGTGCACAGAATGCATATCTTCAGGTTGTAGAGGGAAATGACAATGCCCGGGCATTATACAGATCACTTGGATTCCAGCAGCTTTATACTTACTGGTTCCGCGTACAGCCGGATGAAAACGGAAATTTCCCACCTGAGAAATAAAAAGAACTATCTGTAAAGCGTTTTCATTTTTTGCTTTTACAGATAGTTCTTAATTTTTATAGATTTTAACTTTTCTTTTTCGGGGAATCAGTTGATTCATTTAACATAGTTCGCGCCAACTATGTTGTATATCATTTTAATTTTAATATTCAAGTCTTATTCTGTATTTTATCTCTGCCTCAATTATGTTACTGTTCACTCCGTTCACAGTAACGTAGCCAAAATTCATTCCAGATTGCCTGCGGCAATGGAATTTTGGCTTGTATGTCTCGGGATTTTGGCATATTCATGCCAAAACACCTCGCGGAATAGTGGTGTGTGAACAGTAACTCAATTATACTGTTTTGTTTTTCAGCACTGCAGGTGATGTATTACCTACCACCATTGCTGTCAGCGGACTGAAATACAGCAGACATGTTAATACACAGTAAATCGGGATCATAATTGCAAACTGTACCAGTCTTCCGGGCATGATCGCATAGAAATTATATCCAAGCATGATCACAAGTCCTGCTGTTGTAAGCACCAGAGAGCTGAGAACTGCAGTTACCACGATAGATACGCAGATACCAACTGTCTTTCCTGTTTTCTTTCTGTTTGCAAATAATGGTTTTGCAAGGGCAGGAAGCACACCCCAGAGGATTGCTGCAACTGTGATAAACGGGTTTACCGCATAACCTTTCATGAAACATCCAATAATATCTGCACATAATCCACAGACACCGCCGGCTACCGGACCAAGCCACAGACCAGCAAGGATTGTACATACACTTCCCACAGAAATACGGTACGCACCAAGATCAATGACCAGAACTCGTGTGAGTACCAGATGCATGGCGATCAGAAGAGCCATGAACACCAATGTTTTTACGTTCCAATATTGTTTTTTCTGCATAATAAAAACACCTCCATAATGTGTTTAAAAAAATAGAGTAGTTACATAAATAATAATCCCTCCACATTATGAGATGTCCTCACATGTAGCAACGGGTGCGGAAATTATATCGTAAGCAGCTCGCTTTTCTGCTTTTCGTTTCACGGCGACTCCCCAGCCTGTGAACACTTGACGCATAAAATCCTACTTCGCTATTATTTATTTATCGAAATTATAACACAATCCATAAAAATTACAATATATTTTCCGTTATTATTTTCACAAATTTGAATGCTGCTTTTTGTTCATTCTATACGAATAATCTGCTTTTTTACTTGAGAGTATTGCTACAAACACTCATAAGTCTATGAATAAAACAGCCGCATATACTAATACTATAACATTATGCAGCAGTCCGGCATCTTCAGCAATGAGAAATTACATGAATACAGATATTCCGTCCCGGTCTGCTATAATCATGGAGGTAAAAAATGTCAGAAATATGCAAAAATAACTGCCAAAATCCTTATAATATATGTTATGATAATTACCTGAATACCAACGCCTGTACGGAATGTACCGGCCTGATATGCACTCCTGCCAAAGACAATGACGAATGGGAAAGCTACCGGAAAATTTTTGATTTTATCCCCGAACCGCCGGAAAGCAATATCCCTCCCTGTAAATAATTATTGCATACGGCAGGAATCATGTTCAAACGAATGATTTATCGGAGGTCCTGTCTGTATTATGAAAAAACTGCTTGCTGCATGTGTCTGTGCCGGCCTTAGCTTTTCTTTTGCCGGATGCAGCCCTGAAACCATACTGGAACAATTCACATCCACCGGAGACACATCCGTCCGGGAACTTACTTCTTCATCTGACACCACAACTGAAACCGAAACAAAAGACCGTATCTATATGGATGAACTTTCCGGTACCCTGCAAGATTTTTCAGGAAGCCAGCTTATTCTAAACACGGACAGTGCCTCCTATGTATTTAATGTTTCCAATGCCACCCTGGAATGTAAAGGCGGCATGATCACCGGCGATGAGATCAGTATCATTTACGAAGGTCAGCTTTCCGGTACTGACACAGGCAGTGTACATGTTCTGAAGGTTGTAGATGAATTTCATAAAAAAAATAAGCTGAAAAAGCGCACTGCGCATGGGCAGGTTATTTCCCTGACTTCCAATACCATCACAATAAAATCAAAGAAAGGAAAAACAGCCACCTATCCGATCACAGGAACAAAACAATATTATCAGAATGGAATCAAAGCCGGTGACTGGGTTTACCTTACATTCAAGGGGAAATTCCCGGATATTTCCAATGATTCTTCCGCATCCTTAAATGCCAGTCACCTGAAAGTGCTGAGTATTTCAGATCTGAAAGATCTGGAAATACCGGATCCCACCCCAACTCCAGATCCAAAGCTCACACAAACACCGGAGCAGATAGAAAATAAAGAAAAACAGCTGCTGGCAACTGTACAGGGAGTAAATCTGAATATCCTCCGGATTCTTCCTGCCGGAAGTGACACCTCCTTTAATCTGGATATGTCAGCAATTCCCGCTTACTTCAAGGGAGGAATTGCCCCGGGATCTCATGTTAATGTTACTTATATCGGAGATCTGGAAACAACATCCCTGGAAGAAGTCCGTATTATTGCTGTGACAGGTGAAGATCCTGATACCATTAATGACAAACATATTTCCTTTACAGTAACCGGCACGATCATTGGAAGTACTGCCAACACCATCACTGTACAGACAGATGACGGTGCCATAGATACCTTCCGTACAGAAAACGCGCAGGATCTCACTGCAGGCGGCATGGAATACGGCGACTGTGTGTGTGTTACCTTCCATCCATCCAAATCAAAATCTTCTAATATTTATACAGCAATCAAGGTACAGGATGCGTAAATTGTTACTGTTCACTCCGTTCTCAGCAACACGCTTCACGATGCAGGAAATATGAACCTCCTTGTGCAATGCCCAAGGAGTATCGTTTGCTTCACAAACTTAATTTATGCTAATCGCATAAATTCGTGCGGTATGTCTCGGGTTTTCTGTGACCTTCGCTCACGCAAAACACCTCGCGGGATATCACCAGTGAACAGTAACCGTAAATTTCTTCTTGATTTCCGCTTCACCTTCCGCAAGCCAGCGGTATGCAGCATCCTGATCTCCCAGGATTTCTGCAAAGGACTGAACTTCATCCCGGATTCCTTTTCCATGAAGAACTCTGTAAGCCCCCGCATCACTTCCGGGGGCTGTTTTTATTCCCAGCCGGAATGCTTTTCTGATATTCTCTTCTGCAGATTCTATGATTGGTTTCAGAGTCTCATCATCATAACGCCCGTCTCCCAGAAGATTTCTCACTGTAACCAGAGTCGGAACCCAGACTGTATCACTCTCCGCCAGCATGGTAAGGCTTTCTTCATTCATATAGTTTCCATGCTCCAGACTGTCCACTCCGGCAGCCACCGCTGCCTGTACTCCGTAATCTCCGTTGGTATGGGACATGACAGCCATACCTTCCTCATGTACAATATGTACCATTTCCTTTACCTCTGACCCATCCAGAGGTGTTCCGGTAATCGCTCCATGTTCATTAAAATCCAGAATCCCGGTAGTCATGATCTTAATAAAATCTGCCCCTGCCTGTTTCGCCTCCAGAACACGCTTATGAAATTCCACCATTGTGGCAAAACCTTTTCCCACAATCGAGCCATAATGCCCTTCTTTATGAATAGCAAATATCGGAGTTCTGTAATCTATTCCATACTCTGGTGCAAGCTCTTTCGCTCTCGCAGAAACACCCAGCGCATCACCGCCATCCCGTACAAAAACAATTCCCCGTTCCTGGTATGCTTTCAGATGCTCTCTTATGATCTTATCGTCCGGTCCATTTTTATGCATATCAATTGCATGGCGGTAATTCACGCCATCCATAATGATATGCGCATGACATTCTCCAAACATTTCCTGTTTCTCTTCCTCTTCCCTGCTGCTTTCTTAATTCAAAACATAGAGTCAGACGGATAAACTCATCCGCTTCGCTATGCAACTCTATGCTCAATAACCACTCCGCAGTTTTACTTAATCTTTTATCTACAATTTTTTATTTTTCAAAAAAATTTCGGATTTCGTCTTCTGTTGCCTGCACAGAGCCCTGGACAAAGAATGGCTTTCCGCCGCCTCTTCCGTTTAATGCAGCATTCATTTCCTTTGTATACTGCCGTAAATCCCCGTCAATCTCGCCCATAGCATACTTATAGCTTCCATCTTCATTTCTGGAAAATACTGCACAGCAGCCCTCACAGGTATTCATCACTGCATCCGCAAGTTTACGTACAGAATCTGCTTCCAGACCTTCTTTGAAGATCAGGACACTTCCTGCACCTTCCCATTTCTTAGCCTCTGCCCTAAACATCTCTTCTTCCATACGGGCAACCTGGCCTTTCATACGGAAATTCTCATCCTGAAGACGCTGTACTGCATCTGCTGTTCTGTCCATCTTTGCAGAAAGCTTCATGGAAATCTGATGATTCTGCTCATTCACCATATTCAGATAATCCAGAACACGTTTACCGCAGATCATCTCCATACGGATACCATCATGGAATTTCACTACAGAGAGAAGCTTCACCATTCCAATCTCACCTGTATGTGTCACATGGGTTCCACAGCAGGCGCATACGTCTACTCCCGGAAACGTCACGATACGAACCTGTCCTGTCAATTCTTTCTTACTTCTGTAATCAATAGTCTTCAGTTCCTCAGCATCAGGATAAGTGATTACAACTTCCCTATCCTCCCACACTCTCTCATTCACTTCCCGCTCAATTTCTGCAAGCTGCGAGTCATCCAGCATACCATTCAAATCTACAGTGATCACATCGCTTCCCATATGGAAACCTACATTATCATAACCATACTTCTCATGGATAATACCGCTGACCATATGCTCACCGGAATGCTGCTGCATCAGGTCAAAACGCCGCGCCCAGTCAATTTTTCCTTCAACCTTCGCACCCACTTCCAGAGCCTTATCAGTATAATGAAATAATTCTCCATCTTTCTCATGAACCTCTGTCACCTTTGCATCCCCCAGTGTTCCCACATCACTTGGCTGACCGCCGCCCTCCGGATAAAAAGCACTCTCATCCAAAATGACAGCATAACCTTTCTTTTGCTCTCTGCACTCTACTACAGTTGCAGTGAATTCTTTTTTATATACATCTTCATAGTATAAACGTCTTGTTTCTGTCATAATCTGTCTCTCCTTTTTCATCTGTCATATTGCCCCGCATTATCTTCCACATAAATATAAATGCCATATTTTATTTCATTGCAATCAAGTATAGACCAAATCAAAAGGCTTCGCAAGACCGTCACTCAGAGATATTTTCTATAAAAAAATCCGTTAATCAAAACAGCCAATAACCAGCGCAGAAAAATAGTTTGTTTTGTGTGCATTTGCAGGATACTTAGATATTCTTAGCTGGCAAAAATCTGCGTTATGAGAAAAATGACACACTGTCTGAGCCGCCATGCGGCGAGTTTGTGGCATTTTTCTCATGCCTTTAGCAGATTTTTGCCAGCTTAGAATATCTTAGTGTCCGAAACCGCACACAAAACAAACTATTTTTCTGCGCGTCCCCTTTTTCTCAAAATTCCTCCAATATCTGAATCCATTCCCCCACCTCCTGCGTTATAATTAAATGAACAGGGAAAAGGAGACAGTAATGATCACAGAAAAGCAATATCTGGAATATCTGATTAAGCAATACCAGAACTTAATATATTCGATCTGCCTGAAATCTGTCGGTAATCCATTTGATGCCGAAGATCTCACTCAGGAAGTCTTTCTGTCTGCCTATAAGAACCTTTCCCGCTTTGATGGTAATTATGAGAAAGCCTGGTTAAGTAAGATCGCTGTCCGAAAGTGTCTGGATTATCTGAAAGCAGCCGGGCGGCGAAGTATTCCAACAGAAGACACCTACTTTTCCCAGATTCCGGACAGGCAATCCTCTCCCGAAGATGAATATATGAAAACTGCATCCAATACTCACGTAGAAGCATTATGTATGCAGTTGAAAAGTCCTTACAAAGAAGTCGCTTACGCACATTTCTGCAAAGAATTATCAGTACCTGAGATTGCACAGCAGACAGGGAAAAATCCGAAAACAATTCAGACACAGCTCTATCGCGCAAGGGCAATGCTGAAAAAAATGCTTGAAAGGGGTGATTAGATGCATATTAATAAGAAGGATTTAATAGAATTTGACAACGGAAATATGAACACACAGGAAGTCATTGAGTTTCTGTCACATCTTGATCACTGCGATTTCTGTCTGGATCAGATGATGGAACAGGAAGACAGCAGTACGGATACTGCTCCCCCCTATCTGATGGAACAGATTCTGGACAAAGCAGACTCCGGTGAAGTGCAGCTTGCCCGGGCAGCAAATAAAGCATCCCGCAAAATCCGGCTGCTCCATTACAGTCTTCAGACTGCTGCCGGTGTGATGGTTGCCCTGCTGCTTTTATTCAGTATCCCGAACCTGGATTTCACTTCCTTACATCAGGATACTTTCTCTCAGACAGACAGAATATTACCTGAGCATGAAAACGGCAGGCTCTACCAGTTCACCAGAGAACTCGGACAGAACATTGGTGATGGCACCGGTTCTTTTATAAAATATATCAGTGATTTTTCCGGCAAATTAATGAATGGAGGCAAATAAAAGTATGCAAAAACAAAAACGTGGATTCTGGCTTTTTATCTTCTCCCTGATCCCAGGTGCAGGAGAAATGTACATGGGATTCAAAAAACAGGGAATCAGTATTATGTTCTTATTCTGGGGTGTCTTTGCCATCGGAGCATGTACCGGAATGGACTGGCTTGTGTTCCTGATCCCGATCATCTGGTTCTACAGTTTCTTTAATGTGCACAATCTGAAGTCTCTTTCTGAGGAAGAATTTTACTCCATAGAAGATTCCTATGTCCTTCATATGGATGAACTGGCAGGAGATATCAGTTCTCTGCTTAAACATCACGGAAAGATAACTGCGATTCTTCTGATTTTCCTTGGTGCTTCTATTCTGTGGAACACCCTGGTAGATTTCCTCTATATGATCTTACCCGGATATCTGGCTGATGTTATCGGCAGATTCACATATCATCTGCCGCAGCTTGTGATTGCAGCTGCTATCATTTTTGCAGGGATTTATATTCTCACCCGCAAGAAGGATGCACTGGATGAAGAACAGCCCGACAGCTTTACTGAGGAAGAACATTACTGGACACCTTATCGTCCGTATCAGCAGAATATTTCGGATATGACAACTGACGCAGCTAAAAACACCACAGATACAACGAATCCCGATTGCTGCACAGATACAGATGTCACAGATAACATCACTACCGGCAACCCGGTATCTCTGAAAAAAGATTCTGCCGCCGAAGTGTCTCAGAAGGATGCTTCATCACAAACAACAAATTCTGAATCATGACACAAAATGGGATTGTCACATCAAGGAATCTACCTTCATGTAACAATCCCATTCTCATTATCCTCACATGGATACCGAAACTTCTCCAAAGGACAATATTGTCTCCTGTCCATCTTCTTCCCGTACTTTCAGCCGTCCGTCCCTGCATATCTCCAATGCAAATGCCTGTCTGGAAGAGTTTCCGTCTGTAATTGTGATCTGATGTCCCGGGATCATGTTATGTGTCACATAATCCGGAGATAATTTCATATCTGCTGTTTCTTTTCTCAACTCGTTCACGATCATTGCAGTCAGTTTATTACGGTCAGTCTGTTCCGCATCTTCTTTTGTCTCATAAAGGGCTCCTGCTATACTTCTTAATTTCTGCGGCAGGTTCTCCTGGTCCAGATAGAGGTTCAATCCCATGCCAACTACCACAAACTCAATATTTCCACTCTCAAAATCTGTGACAGCCTCTGTGAGTATTCCACAGACTTTCTTTCCTTTATAAAACAGATCATTAACCCATTTAATATCAAGCTGGATTCCACAGAGCTGAGCAACTGCTCTGTAGACTGCCACTGCTGCCGCAGTTGTGATCAGCAGACTGTCATGTATGGTTCCCTGTGGCTTCAGGATCACACTCATGTAAAGACCTGTATCTGCAGGAGAATAGAATTCCCGGCCTCTGCGCCCCCTGCCTGCAGTCTGGCTCCTGGCAATGACAAATGCCCCATGTCCGGCCTCTCCCATCATAGCTTCTTTCTTGGCAGTCTGGTTCGTAGATTCCAGTTCATCATAAATATCTATCTTAACCTTCGGATCATCCAGAAATAGGCGGATTCCTTCCTGCGACAGACGGTTCGTATCCTTCGCAAGCATATATCCTTTATTCGGTCCTGCTTCTATATGATACCCTTCTTCCCGGAGCGACTTTACTGCCTTCCACACTGCTGCCCTGGTACATCCCAACTCACCGGCAATGCTCTCACCGGAAAGCACTTCTCCTTTATTCTTCTCCAGCATTTCCAAAAGACTTGATTTTACAGTCATAATTTCCCTTTCTTACTTTCTGTCCCATTATTTTCACGTTATCTCTTCTCTGATCATCTACTGCTAATCATATCATCTGGTATGCTTTTTGTCTAATGTTCTGCCGGAAATATCTTATCACATAATTTTCCGGTGTTACTGTTCACTCCGTTCTCAGTAACATTTTCCGTACAGTAATCAATTGTCTGTCAGGATTGCCACAATCCCCGCATATAACACCATAAATCCCATAACTACTGCAACCATGTCAGCAGAATGAAAATCAATATTAAATATCATACCACCTGCAACCATCACTTCCAAGGTGACGATCAGCCCCAGGATCACTGCCATTGTCCTTGAAAATTTATGTCTTTCCTTTCTTCTCATTCTCTGTGTGGTATTTACTGCATTCATCATTTTACTCCTCCTTCATGTCAGACAGATAAAAATCGCCCTTATCCTCTGATCGATTATGTCCGAACATATTTTCCGAACATGTATTCGCTTTCTTTTGATATATAATAACATACCCATTTCAAAAATGGAAGAGTTTTTAGAACATTTGTTTGCCGTTTTTTTCATTATAAATTTTTCCGGATACTGAAACTTAAAATTAAGAAAGAATCCTGCCCGGAGGGCTTTTTTATGTTATAGGAACATTACGGAGTAATTTCCTATAACATAAAAAAGACTGCCGTGCCACTCATCACCTGCCACGACAATCCTCTTATCTGATTTTAATGTTATATTTTTTACATAAACTGAGCAAACACAGATGCACCTACAACTGTCAGCAGACCTGCAACCGCAATCGCAAGACTGCTCATGGCACCTTCTATTTCACCCAGCTCCATTGCCTTTGCAGTACCGATAGCATGGGCAGAGGTTCCAAGTGCCAGGCCCTTAGCAATCGGTTCTTCAATACGCGCAAGTTTGATCACAGTCTCTGCGAGCATATTTCCAAGAACACCGGTAATGATAATAACTGCAACTGTAATCGTTACTATACCACCCAGTTCTTCGGAAACACCCATTCCGATTGCTGTGGTAATAGACTTCGGAAGAAGTGTTACATACTGCTCATGACTCAGGCTGAACAGCTTTGCAAGAATCAGCACACTGACCAGACTGGCAAGCACACCGGAAACAATTCCAATGATTACAGCTTTCAGATTCTTTTTCAGAAGTTCCATCTGCTGATACAGCGGAACTGCCAGGCAGACCGTTGCAGGTGTGAGCAGGTAGCTGATATACTGACCGCTCTGATTATAGGTGTCATAATCAATATGCAGTAAACAAAGCACCGCTATTACTGCAATGATCGCAATCAGAAGTGGATTAAAAATTGCCATCTTAAATTTTCTTTTCAAAAGAAGTCCTGCCTCATATGCGATCAGACTGATCGCTGCACCAAAAAACAGGGAATTACTCATAAATTGTGTCATGATCTTTTCTGTCCTTTCTTTCTGTCCATACGAATAACTGCCTGTGTGGCACGACCTGTCACAATCATTACCACAACTGTGGTGATCACTGTGATCAGAATGATCGGCACACATACCGGTTTCAGTATGCCCCAGGCTGTCAGTAATCCGACACCTGCCGGAATAAACATAACCGGCATGATCTCTATGAGAAATTCAGCTGCTTCTTTGACCTGTTCCAGCCTGATAATGTGTGTTCCCAGTGCGATCAGCATGATCACCAGTCCGTACACACTTGCAGGTACAGGAAGCGGGATCAGAACATGTAATGCCTCTCCCATTGCGGATATCAGTAAAATAATCCAGAATTGTCTTACGTATTTCATTTTCAGTCTCCTCTAATCCTTACTGAACGGCTACAGGCTTCATCATTCCAGTTACCTGATCTTCGTACTCCTGAGTTTCCTCGAGAGATGCTCGACCGGTTCTCTGGATCTTTGTCACGCCCGGATACTGTCCCGGGAAAGATTCCAGCATGATCCCATCGCCGTATATCTTTACTTTATCCCCATTTTCCAATACATCATCGGAAATTAATTTTCCTTTTTTATTGTAAATGCCCTCTGCCGGTATGTCTGCGCTGAAAATAGTTCCATTGTTCAGATCCACAAAAACTCCGGTCTTCAGAAATTCTCCTGTCTCGATATAGATTGCAGAAATAGCATTTGCTTCCTCTTTCTGCTCTTCCTCCCTGACCATCTGTGCCTGCTTTCCTACCATATTCCAGAAAGCACCTCCCATTACAGCAAAAATGGCGAGCAGAACAATCATACCGATGATAAACTTCCAGTCTCGTTCTTTTTTATTTTTCAAATATTCAACTCCTTTATATTGGTCTAACCAATCTCGGTTCATTACGTTTTTTAATTATAGCGTATTCATCACAAATTGCAAGGTTGTTTCTGCGTAAAAAAAAGTTTTTACAGAATCCTGATTCTTTTCTGCAAAAACTTTTTTTTCTATATATTATACTGATATTATACTGTGGTAAGCAGTGCTTCCATCCAGACTTCTTTACGAAAAAGAATAAATACGATATACTTTACATAAATTATAAAGGCTTTATCCAAAGGATTATTGAAGTAGAGACTGTGTTGTTACACACCCCTTGGGTCAAAAGAAATGTGGGAAAGGGCACACCTACCAATAATTCTTCTCTCCCATATATCCGAAAATCGAACGCCATCGAAGTTTAGATGCACATACCAAAGTTCCTGTGTCTCCATCTTCCAGCTCTGTTTTATCTTCGCAGTCGCTCCAGATGATACAATCCTCTTTCAGAATTATATTGGAATCGAGTATTTCGCATGAATAGCGTTCGTCTGCCGGAAATAACTTTAAGTATTTTAATCCCTGAAATTCCATTTCAATCATTGAATCTTCTTCATACTGCCGTTGTATTATTACTCTCAGAATCCTGCGATCGTTTACAGGATACATATCCAGGTTTTCATTAACATATGCTCCGCTCAGATAATGCATCTCTTTGATACAGCTATCATGGAAAAACGACACTCTTTCCATAAATTCCTTCAGCGAATTCTCATCTGTAATCTCATTCCACTTGTGCATATTATCACCACCTTCATTACTGTGTATTTTTTCTTCCCTCCTGACCAATCTACTTTGTCTTCTGTTTACTTTTCAGGAATCATAGCAACCTTTTCCCACTGATAGGTTCCATTGTCGACTGTCATTACTGCCATGGTAATCTCCTGGTCGAAGCGTCTGGGGCCGCAGCTTCCCGGGTTTAGCCATAGACGGTTGTCTATCATTTTTTCGAAGTATTTATGGGTATGTCCGAAGATGACTACCTGTGTGTCTTTTAAATCCCAGTCTACATCTTTTTTATTGTGAGTCATGAAAAATTTTACCCCTTCTATGGTAAAGTGTAAGGTTTTCGCCATTCCCTCTGCCCAATCTTTGTCGTTATTTCCTCGGACTACATAAATAGAACCCATCATACGCAGTGTATCCAGAATTTCCGGTTTGTTTACGTCACCTGCGTGGATAATACAGTCGCAACCCTTTAAAATTTCCAGTATTTCCGGCCTGAGCAGGCCATGGGTATCTGAAATAATCCCTATTTTCTTCATACACTATTTCCTCGCTAATCATTCTCTTATAGGCCGTTTTATAATTTCATCATTCTATGTTTAATTTTCATCAAACAATTCAATCTTTCCATATTCCCCATCATACCCCGGAATTCTCTTCACATTTCCGGTTCTTACATTTTCAATTCCTTCCGCAATCCGTTCTCCTGCACAGGATTTAATATCTTCTGACGGTACATTTCGCAGAATGTCGAATTCTGTCCCCAGTGTCTGAATCATCTGTTCAAAACACCCCTGCACTTTCTTACTTGCAGTGGAATAGCCCATACATGCAGAGATCACTTCCGGCAGAGGTACAAGGCTTTCATATTTCTTACCATCTTTTTTCACAAAACCTTCCGCTCTGTCTGCAAGCTGTTCTACTCTGTGATCTACGCCCATGGTCAGCTTCTTTCCGCAGACAGGGCAGATTCCTCCAAGCCGTTCTGCTTCCACAGGACTTAATGATACACCACATTTTCTGTGACCATCGAAATGATATTTCCCCTCTTCAGGAAAAAATTCTACTGTTCCTTCCAGCCCTTCGCCAGTCTGGATTGCCCGATAAAGTCCTTCATAGGAACAGTCAATATCCAACAGATTCGCCTCGCGTCCCAGTTTAGACGGGGAATGTGCATCTGAATTGGATACAAGCTGATAGCGGTCCAGTTTGGAAATTCTCCAGTTCATAGCCGGGTCAGAGGAAAGCCCTGTTTCCAGTGCATGTATATACGGTGCCAGTTCCTCGAAACATTCCTCTACAGAATCAAATCCTGATTTCGCACCTAATACAGAGAAATGCGGTGTCCAGATATGAGCTGGAATCAGAATTCCTTCCGGGCATACATCCAGCATCATTTCCAGAAGATCATGACTGTCCAGACCAAGAATCGGACGACCATCTGAGTGAATATTTCCGATTTTTTCCAGACGCTGTGCCATGGCATCTGCTGCTTCCAGACTGGGAAGCAGGATTACATTGTGTACTTTTCTGGTCTTTCCATTTTTCTTATAAATAGAACTGATTTCCCCGGAGACAACAAAACGTGTTCCTTCTCCCGGGAACTTCCGGCTTTCTTCTTTTACATATGCATCTCTGAGGCGATACAGGCCGTTTCCCTCTGAAACAAGTCTCTCCTTCAGTTCTTCTCTCCATACCGGATGCGTGAAATCACCTGTTCCAATCAGTGAAATTCCTTTCTTTCTCGCCCAGAAATCCAGATTTTCAGGCGTGCCCTCTTTGCTTGTCGCCATGGAAAATCTGGAATGAATGTGCAGATCAGCTATCATTTTCATTAACATTTATCTCCTTAAATTCACATCAAAATATTTCTTTTCAAGAGTTATAAAATATCAACACCCAAAGATATATTTATAACTTCCATCCGTTTTCTTTCAGCCACAACTTGTACGTCTCATACTCCGGCATTACTTTCCCGACCTCGTCCCAGAATGCCTTCGAATGATTCATTTCCTTCAGATGGCAGAGTTCATGTACCACTACATAATCCAGCACTTCCGGAGGTGCCAGTATCAGTTTCCAGTTAAAGTTCAGATTCTTCTCACTGCTACAGCTTCCCCATCTTGTTTTCTGTTCTCTGATGGTGATATTGCGGTAAGAAACGCCCATGAGTCTGGCAAAATAAGAAACTCTTTTGGTAATCGTTTCTTTTGCTTTTCGTATATAGACATTTCGTTTCGATTCGCTCAGATCTGCGCTCAGCGGCTTCTGTTCCCGGTATTCTTTTGTCCGTTCCAGACATCCCAGAACCCACTCCTGCTTCTGGTTTACAAATTTTTTGATCCTCGGCAGACCTGTACGGAGAGGTGCGCGAACGATTACGTTTCCATCCCTGCGAACCTCCAGAGTCATGGTTTTTCTGGCACTTCTTATGACCTGATATTCGAATTCTCCGCAGGTGAATTTCTCCTGATTCTTCTCTGTTTTATCCATATCCATTTTGTTCACTCTTATCTTTTCATATGTCCCCACCCACTGTTTATTGCTTTTCGCAATTTTTATTTTTTGTTTCGAATTCTCTCATCCATATATTCCTCCATCTCTGCTGCCAGAATATCCATCTTTTCCTGTGTTTCCGGCAATGCATAAGGAACCCTGTCCATGATTCTTTTCACATAATCATGTTCACGCATGATCTCATAGGTTTCCGAGAAATTGATGTCATAATACTGCGCAATATAGGAAATCCAGTAGTCCACTTTTGAAACTCTGTCTGAAGATAATACAGATTCCTTTGCCATACAGGACTCCCATACCTTTGGCGCGATTACTCCTTCACCAACACCCTTCTCATCCACTCCCAGAAGTGTTTCCATTGACTCTTCCAGCTTTACCCTGCAATTATCCAGCTTGTCTGCATCTCGGATTAACTTTGCATGAAGCAGGGTTCTCTCGTCCGTAATTCCTTCCAGTTTGAAATCACTGTGCTTCTCAATCGCAGTGCAGATCAGACTGTCAAACCTGTCATCCTTCACAAATCTGCGGATCATTTTCTCCGGTCCGAACAGAAGCTGTGCACCATATGCTGCATGCTCCATGGTTCCCGGTTCAAAGCTGTCAAATCGTTTAATCTGTTCAAATCTTCCAATATCATGGAGCAATCCAATTACCTTCGCCAGCTGTACATCTTCCTCATCCAGCCCCATACGGCGGGCAATGTCCTCTGCTGCATCAACCACTCCATAAGTATGTACGATCTTCAGATGAATCTTATCATCCGCTCTGTCATATTCATCCAGATATGCTTCAAAAGCAGCTTTCGCTGCATCAAAGTCTCTTGTTAAGTCTAATAATTTATCCATTATTATTATAATCCCTTCTTTATTCCTGTTCGGACTACTTTATATTTTCTCAACCATTATTTTCTGCTTCCATACACCTTTTCTCACAATCATAAGATATACCTGAAACGATATGGAATCACAGTCATAAATGAAAGGTTCTTCTCTGTAGATCAGAGTCTGAATATTCTCTGCTTCCAATTCTTCTTTTCTTCGTTCAGCTTTTTCCATCAATTCATGTAGATATTTATTCTGTTTTCTGCCAAAATCTCTGTCCGGATAGACCGATGCTGCTTCCCTGATTTTTTCTCCCAGCAGAGTAATCACCGGTAAATGACTGCTCCTGCAAAGCATTCCGGCTATCTTTTTGGCATTTGATATATCCGGAGTTTTTTCATAACGCCTGAGCATTTTTCCCAGTTTTTCATCTCCTGCTTCCGTTGCCAGTTCCTGCATAACTGCCAGTGCTTCCGCCGTTACCTCCCATGGGTTGTCCACCGGAACAATATACTTCTCCGGTACTGCCGGATAAAAAAGATAGTTTAACGGCGGGAAATCACGCAGCATTGCCAGCTTTCGTTCCTGTTCCGTGCAATATTTTTCTCCCAGATACTCATATTTATCCCGCAATATGGCAATCTGATACTCCATAACTCTCAGGTTTTCGTATCCCTTCACCCAGAAATGTCCCAGCTCTCCATAGTTATACAAATGGGTTTCCAGCAAAATATCTTCAAAAAATACAGTAAACACATTCCGCCCCTGATAAATCACCAGAATATACTCTGCTTCACATAAATCTCTGTCTGCTTTCTCTACAGAGCCCTCAAACTCTCCTTCATAATCCCTGACATAATTTCCCGTCATCCTGGCATTTTTCAGAACCAGAAAACTTTCCACCGCATCATTCATCAGATAAATCAAACGTAATTCTCCACTCTCCGTCTGTCCGGTAAAACCATCCGGAATATCCACAAATTCACACTGTTCCTGCTCCAGAAGCAGATTTAATTTTTCAAAATTGTCTTCCATTATATCTTCCATCCTTAACTCCTGCTGTTTCTGTACAATGTCTTTCGCCGATTCTGTTTAACACACTTGATAAAAGAATCCATTGCATCGTTTCATGGAATTACCGCAATGCAGAAGCAGGATACATTTGCACAATTTTACAGATATGTTTTTATGATATCACTAATCATATTTTCTGCCAAATAGAAAAATTTTTCTATTCAATAAAGAAACTGATTTTACTTCTCTGTAATTGACATCCCAAACATAATATTTTACAATATAACAAAGAACAAAGAAACCAAGCAGTATGTATATTACAGAATAAACAAACATAAAATAGGAAGGAGGCATACACGAATGGCAACAGCAACAATCCCATTGAAAGGCAGCGCATCCATGGAATCAAAAAAAGTCAGTATTTCATCTAAACGCCAGATTACTATCCCGCAGAAATTTTTTACGCTTCTGGGTTTTAATACGGAAGCAGAATGTATCATGCGTGGAAACGAACTGGTTTTACGCCCCGTTAAAGAAAATACCAGTGGTGAATTTGCCGAACAGATTCTTGCCGATCTGATCAGGCAGGGATATAGCGGTGAAGAATTACTTGAGAAATTTAAACAGACACAGCGAAAAATCCGTCCGGCAGTTGAAGCAATGCTTGCCGAAGCAGACCGGGTCGCAGAATCTAAATCAGGAGGATACTCCTTAGAGGATGTTTTCGGAACGGAGGATGAAAAATGACACAGGTACAGATCCTTCCACCTGCAGCAAAATTTCTGAAAAAACTTAAAGATAAAAAGCTGAAATCTCTGTACAAAGAAGCTATTGAAATGATATGTGAAGATTATTCCATCGGCGAAGAAAAGACAGGTGATCTGGCAGGAATGTACGGTTATGACATTTATTATAATAAAACTAATTATGAACTGGCATATCGGGTGAGACAGCTTGATGATTTGATAATCATCGTTATCATGGCCGGAACCAGAGAAAATTTTTACGAGGAATTAAAACGTTATATACGCACTATATAACAGTACATATTTGTATCACAAGATAATCCCCCGGAAGTTAATCAGTACTTCCAGGGGATTATTCTATTGACAAAATTTATTCCTGCGCTCCCGTATCAGATGTCTGATATCTTTCCCATACCTCATTGACATTCTGAATATAGCATTTTACAATAGAACAAAGAAACCAATCAGTATACATGATAAAAATCACTGAACAGAAAGGAGTCATTTCCATGGGACGATTTGTAAATTCCGGAAACAGTGCTTTTCAGGTTGCGCTGAATTCAGAAATCTATGTAGATAAAACCGGTTTGCTGGCATATACGAATAAAGTTATGGATACCACCGCGAAATTCATATGCAACAGTCGCCCCCGTAGGTTCGGGAAATCCATCACTGCCGATATGCTCACCGCATATTACTGTAAAGGCTGTAGTTCCGAAGAAATGTTCTCATCTCTGGAAATCGGTCAGGCACCTGGTTTCACGAAATATCTGAATCAATATGATGTGATCCATCTGGATATTCAATGGTGTATGGAACCAGCCGGCGGTCCGGAGAATGTAGTTTCCTACATCACTGAAAAAACGATTCTGGAATTAAGAAATTATTACCCTGAAATTCTGCCTGACTCCATAAGCTCTCTGCCTGAGGCTCTGTCCTGCATTAACACTGCCACTGGTCAAAAGTTCGTAGTAATTATTGATGAATGGGATGTTTTAATCCGAGATGCCTCTACCGACCTGGTAGTCCAAGAGGAATACATCAACTTTCTCCGCGGTATGTTCAAAGGTTCTGAACCTACCAAATATATTCAACTGGCTTACCTCACCGGGATTCTTCCAATCAAAAAAATCAAAACACAGTCAGCTCTGAACAATTTTGCGGAGTTTACAATGACTGACGCCAGGATCTTTTCCAGATATATTGGCTTTACGGAAGAAGAAGTACGAATGCTCTGCGAAAAATACCACCGGGATTTCTCCAAAACCAAGCACTGGTATGACGGTTATCTGCTGGAGCAATATCAGGTATACAATCCTAAAGCAGTAGTAGAATTAATGATCTGGAATAAATTCCAAAGCTACTGGTCGGATACCGGAACCTACGAAGCAATTGTGCCTCTGATCAATATGGATTTTGACGGACTCAAAACTGCCATTATAGAAATGTTGTCCGGTAATTCCGTAGAAATCGATCCTACGACTTTCCAGAATGATATGGTGAACTTTACCTGCAGAGATGATATTCTTACCTGCCTGATCCATCTGGGATATCTGGGTTATGATCAGGACACTCATTCTGCATTTGTTCCAAACGAAGAAATCCGTCAGGAACTTGCCAAAGCTGTTAAACGAAAGAAATGGAATGAATTTCTGACATTCCAGCAGGAATCCTCAGAGTTGCTGGATGCCACTCTGGACATGGACACAGACACTGTGGCCAGATCCATTGAAAAAATACACAATGAATACGCTTCAGCTATTCAGTACAACAACGAAAACTCCCTCAGCAGCATTCTGTCCATCGGTTATCTCAGCACTATGCGGTATTATTTTAAACCTATACGTGAATTTCCTGCAGGCAGAGGTTTTGCAGATTTTGTCTACCTTCCAAAGCCAGAATATTCCAGAGATTACCCTGCACTTGTTGTTGAGTTAAAATGGAATCAAAATGCCCAAACCGCAATCCGGCAGATAAAAAACAGGCAGTACCCTGAGGCTGTTGCAAATTATACTGACAATATTTTACTTGTTGGAATTTCTTATGATAAGAAGCAAAAAACACATAATTGTGTAATCGAAAAATACTCTGAGAAATAATAAAGGGGCTGATTGTCCTTTACGGAGAACATCTTACCGATTATCTATACGAAAAAAGAAAAGCAGGAATGGGAAGCTCTTGTAAGCTAACCCATTCCCACTCTCTGTCTATTCCTTCGCCATTTGTATTATTACCAGAAGTTTCCTGATACTTCCAATCACTTTATATATGTCCATAATGATTTTCAGACAGTCATTCTTATAATATTTTTCTTCTCCCATGGAAACAATACCGCTTTCACATATATTCTATACTCAGCGCTTGAAAGTACCAGGAATTAATAATTTTTTCACGTACAAAATCTTTAAAATCGCTTCTTTGTTTCCATATCCTGATTGTATCACACAGACTCCCGAAATCGCATGCATTCACACAAACAACTATATTTCACTACATATTTAACCAATTTTTTCCAATCTTCCTCACAGACAAATTGCATCCCGTTATTTTTTATAGTATGATTATTGGAAATACAGTTCATTTTATCCATCTGGCATATCCGACAAATATTGTCACTGACATAAGAAACTACAACCACTTTAATCCAAAGGAGCTTAATCCAATTTTGAAACTTGCAATCTGCGAAGACAACCCTTCACATTATGAAATAATACATACTATTCTGCAAAAGTATCCTCCGGGAGCTTTTGAAATAACACATTTCGCATCCGGTGATGAATTTCTCCGGACTGTTGCTGAAAATGGATGCCCTTATTCCATTGTACTGACAGATATTGATCTTGGTTCTGACACTGTAAATGGCATCTCACTTGCGGAAAAGATCAACCATATCAGCCCTGACACTCAGATTATTTTTATCAGCCAGTATCTGCAATATGCTACCGCAGTATATGAGACAGAACATGCCTACTTTATCCATAAACAGCAGATGGAAAAGTATCTTCCTCTGGCTCTGAGAGCAGCGTGCCAGAAGCTCGAGAAACTGCATACACGATATCTGTATTTCTCCGGAAATTCACGCAATTATCAGGTGCTCTGCTCCGATATTCTTTATCTGGAACGAAATCTGAGGCAGACCACGATCTATACCAGAACAGGAACATATACAACAAAAGAAAGACTGACAGCTCTTACAGAAAGAATGAAACCAGATTTCTGTCTCTGCCATAACAGCTTTGCCGTTAATCTTCATGCTGTACGTACTTACAGTCATAAGGGCATTATACTTTTTGATAATACAGAGATCCCTGTCAGCAGATCTTATTACCAGCAGTTTAAGGACGCGTTTGCTTTCATGATGCTTGCCAGTCACAGGGAGGTGCAGTAAATGAGCAGTCATATGATCAATCTATTCTTGTGTATTCTATCCAGCCTTTATCTGTGTTTTGGACTGCTTTACTTTTGCTACAGGATCCTGCCAAGCAAACACAAGATCTCACTCCCGCTGTTTTTGTGTCTGTCAGTATTTATGGCACTGTTATTTTGGATCAAACGTGAATCACAGCATAATGGAATTACAATCGTATTTCAGCTTACAACATTTCTTGTAACACTTTTTTTATTCCAGGCATCTTTTATGAAAAAATTAGCCGTTTATTTTATTTTTCAACTGCTGATAATCTGTCCGGAAATTTTATGTACCAGTGTTTTCATTGCACTTCATAATCTTTTTATACCGACCGATACCTATACTCCGCACAACCTGATATCCAGCTGTTCACCTGCAGAATATTTCGTCATTGAACTCTCCAACATCCTGCTTGGCCTGTTTCTTCTCTGGAAAATATCAGAAATCCTGCGACAGTGTATAGATTATTTGAAAATACTAACCTTTTTACAACTGTTACTGCCACTGATCGCTCCGGTTTTTCTCAATGTTATAATTTCCCTTCAGAAAAAGCCCGAAGCAGTTCTGGCTCTGAGCATCATTTACTGGATCATATGCATCGGCAGTTATCTGTTGTTTCTGCGTGCAGTCCATTCTTTAGCCCAACAGCACAGGGAATATTTACAGAAAAAAATGGAAATTGAGCTGATGAAAAAGCAGATAAATGATTCCGTTCAGTTAAGTAATGAATATGCCAGTCTCCGGAAATGGAATCACGATATTGAGAATCACATCATGTCTGTCATGTATTTGATGGATATGAAAAAATATGAGGAAGCAGAAACATATACCGCTTCTGTTCTGTCCCGGCTTAATTGCAGACCACAAGAAAAACAACCAGAGGAGGATTTCAGTCATGAAAAAGAACATTAAATTGATTCCTTTATTTCTCTTCCTCTTTGTATTCCAGCTACTATATTTTCTGTCTACAATTTATACAGAAAAAATTGATCATATGTTTCTGATCCTGGCAGTATTTATGGTCCTTATCTGTATCCTTTTATACTGCGTTCTTTCTGATGTGTTAAAGAAATCCAATGCCGAAATGGAACTGGCTTTTCTTCAAAAACAGAAACAGTTAAAACAGGAACAGGATTACAGTCTTCAGATCCGCAGACAGGATACTCGGGATTTTCAGGTCAAAACTGTACAGGGACTTCAGGATTTCCAGATATTTCTGGAACAGGGAGAATATGAGCAGGCTGATACTGCGATCAGAAATCTGAATCAGACTTTTCAGAAAAAGCGTTTTCATCCTTACTGTCAGAATAACCTGTTACAGGCAATCCTGGAAGGGAAACGGCTTCGTGCAGAACAGGAACATATCCAGATATCCTACGAGATCCTTTTACCGGAAAAGATTTCCATTAATACGACTGACCTGAGCAGTATATTTTTTAATCTTCTGGACAATGCTATCGAAGCTTGTAGCGCTTCCGGCAATCCTGATCCTGAAATCCGACTGTCTGCAAACATTTCCAACGGATTTCTGACTGTGTATATGCACAATACCAAGAACCCGATGCAGACTTTTACACATAAGACTACGAAATCAGAACCGGAAGCTCATGGATATGGGCTTTCTATTATTGAAGATATCTGCCAGAAGTATAATGGCTCCTATCAGTGGATCGACCATAATAATACTTTTGATTCCATTGTCTTACTACAGATAAAAAATCTCTGAAAAAAGGAGGCGCTTTCCATGCCAGTTACTCCCACGATCGAAGTAGATGATACCCTGAAAGAACGAAGCTCTCACGGCTCCTTTGAGCTTCCCATAGAAACTTATACAGACAACTGCGAAATCTTCCATTCCCTCTACAACCACTGGCATGACGAGATGGAACTGATCTATATTGAATCCGGCAGCGGACTGGTCCGTCTGAATAAAGAGATCCTCCGCGTCAAGGCCGGTGACCTGATCATTGTGAACCGTGGAGTTCTCCATGGCATAAAAACAGATCTGAAGAATATCCTTTATTTCCGTAGTATTGTTTTTGACCTGAACTTTCTGTCAGGCCCGGCGGGAGATTTATGTCAGGAACGTGTCATTTCCCTGTTGATGGATAATCAGGCGGAATTTACCCATATTATTTCCAGATCTGATGACAATTATGGGAATATCTGCCTGCTTTTTGACAGGATCCATTCCTGCCATAAAGAAAAAAAGCCATATTATTTCGTAAAATTAAAGGCTTTGTTCTTCAGCTTTTTCTACGAAATGCTCATGGGAAATTACATCACTCCCGCAGATAAGGAAGAGAACAAAAGTCTTGCTTCTATTAAAAAGATCCTGGACTACATCAACCTCAATTATTCACAGTCACTGACCGCGGCAGAGCTCACTGCGCTCTCTAATTACAGCGAATACTACTTTATGAAACTGTTCAAGCAATATACCGGTAAGACTCTGATTGCCTATATCAATGACCTGCGCATTGAGAAAGCCAAGCCTATGCTTCTGCACTCCGACTCCTCTGTCACAGAGATCGCACTGGAAGTAGGCTTCAACAACACCAGCTATTTCATCAAAAAGTTCCAGCAGGCAACCGGAATGTCTCCTCACAAATTTCGCAGAAACCTGTCATAAAATCGCAATTTTGTTGTATTTTTTTTAATAGACTGCTGATATAGTTATAGATGTCAGCAAGAGAACTTCTCTTCCTGATATAAATCAAAAACAATACACTATTCAAAACTAAAAAATAAGCAATCTAACTCATAAAAAAACACATATTCATTTCAGAAAGGGAGATTACGATGGAAACTTTAGAAAAACTCATCTACGACCTGTATAAGAAAAACGCACGTCAGTGCACAGACGAAGAAATCTACAATGCATTATTAATCTATACAAAGAACCAGCTCTTCGAAAGAGGCTATCAGGACGGAAAGAAGAAGATTTATTATATTTCCGCTGAATTCCTGATCGGTAAATTATTATCCAACAACCTGATCAACCTTGGAATCTACGATGATGTTGCTAAATTCTTAAAAGAAAACGGCAAAGAAATCGCTGCTATCGAAGAAGTTGAACCGGAACCATCTCTTGGTAACGGCGGTCTTGGACGTCTGGCAGCATGCTTCCTGGATTCTATCGCAACTCTGGGACTTCCGGGCGAAGGTATTGGTCTGAACTATCACCTCGGACTGTTCAAACAGCTCTTTGAGAACAGACTTCAGAAAGAAACTCCGAACCCATGGATTGAAGAACACAGCTGGCTCACACCTGCAGGTGTTTCCTATACTGTACCGTTCCGCGGATTCTCACTGAAATCTTCCCTGTACGATATCGATGTTGCAGGCTACAATAACAAATCCATTCATCTGCACTTATTTGACATTGATCTGGCAGATGAATCCATGGTTCACGACGGAATTTCCTTTAACAAAAAGGACATCCTTCACAACCTGACACTGTTCCTGTATCCGGATGACAGCGATGACGACGGACGTAAGCTCCGTATCTTCCAGCAGTATTTCATGGTATCCAATGCCGCTCAGTTCATCCTGGACGAGGCAACAAAGAAGGGCTGCAACCTGCATGACCTTGCAGACTATGCAGTGATCCAGATCAACGATACTCACCCAAGTATGGTCATTCCGGAACTGATCCGTCTCCTGACAGAGCGCGGAATCGACTTTGATGAAGCTGCTGAAATCGTATCCAAAGTATGTGCTTACACAAACCATACCATCCTTGCAGAAGCTCTGGAAAAATGGCCGATGGACTATCTCCTTGATGTAGTTCCTCACCTTGTACCAATCATCGAGAAACTGGATGAGAAAGTCAAAGAGAAATATCCACAGGAAAATGTAGCGATCATTGACAAGAACAATCTGGTTCACATGGCACATATGGACATCCACTACGGATTCTCCATCAACGGTGTTGCTGCCCTGCATACAGATATCCTGAAAACAAGCGAGCTAAAAGCTTTCTATGATATTTATCCGGAGAAATTCAACAACAAAACTAACGGTATCACATTCCGCCGCTGGTTAATGCACTGCAATCATCCGCTGACAGACTATATTACCTCTCTGATCGGTGATGAGTTTAAAACAAATGCAACTGCTCTGGAAAATCTCCTGAAATATAAGGATGATGAGGCAGTTCTGAACAAGCTTCTTGAGATCAAAACAGAAGCTAAGAAAACCTGTAAAGAATTTATCCTCTCTAACACAGGTGTTGAAATTAATGAGAACAGCATCTATGATATCCAGATCAAACGTCTCCATGAGTACAAACGCCAGCAGTTAAATGCTCTGTACATCATCAGCAAATATCTGGAGATTAAGGGTGGCAAAAAACCATCTCAGCCTGTAACCTTTATCTTTGGTGCAAAAGCAGCTCCTGCTTATGTGATTGCAAAGGATATCATTCATCTTCTGCTCACACTCCAGGATCTCATCAAAGATGATCCGGAAGTTGCACCATACATGAAGCTTGTTATGGTTGAAAACTACAATGTATCCGCAGCCGAAAAATTATTCCCTGCATGCGATATTTCTGAGCAGATCTCCCTGGCTTCCAAAGAGGCAAGTGGTACAGGTAACATGAAGTTCATGCTGAACGGTGCCGTTACTCTGGGAACTATGGATGGCGCTAATGTTGAGATCAGCGAACTGGTTGGTGAAGATAACATCTATATCTTCGGTGAATCCAGTGAGAAAGTTATCGAACATTACGAGAAAGCTGACTACTGCTCCAGAGATATTTATGAAAATGACAAACACATCAAGGAATGTGTTGACTTCATTGTAAGTGAAAAGATGCTGGCACTTGGCCACAAAGAAAATCTCGAAAGACTGCACCACGAACTGATAAGCAAAGACTGGTTTATGACACTGCTTGACTTCAACGATTATGTTGAGAAGAAAGATCAGGCACTGGCTGATTACGCAGACAGAAAAACATGGGCAAAGAAGATGCTGGTTAATATTGCAAAAGCCGGATTCTTCTCTTCTGACAGAACTATCGAACAGTACAACAACGATATCTGGCACCTGACACCGGCAAAATAATCCAATAAAATTTGTGATCATATAAATTCTGTAAAAAACAAACAGCAGGCATTGTATATTCGATGGAATATACAGATGTCTGCTGTTTTATGTTTATCAGATCATAAAAATCTCCCACTGTGTTAATTCAAATCAGACTATAACTACGGCAACCGAATCCGAGCAAAATATACCGCTTTATATATCCTTGTAATAAGCAGGAGAGATAACATCCGCCTCCTTACAGGAACATCCGTTCTCGTAACTATCGCAGCAGTCACAGTTTGAACAGTACATATGAGTATCCGGGATATAAAACAAGCCTCCATAGAGCGGCGAAGTACGGAGTTCTTTTGACTCTTTCTTGCTGTTGGCAAAATGGATTCCATTAGAGATCAGCATATTTTCAGGTTCATACTGAGAGAAATCAAAATAATGTCCCTGTGTTCCATGATGGGGCACCTTGATACACCAGTAATGTTCGTATAATGGCAATTTTCCATCATAGTTCTCTGCGATCATTTTCAGATGCTCAGGCTGTGCATCCCCGGTAAACAAAAGATTTAATTCTCCGTCTCTGGCATTCTGGAACACAATACTGATCTTATGCTTGAACTGCCGCAGATTTATCTGATTCTCATTCAGCCATGCCAGCAGTTTCTTAAAATCAGGAAGTGCTTTGATTCTGCGAAATTCACGCTCATACACATATGCCCGGACAATTTTCTGACGGACCTCCGGCTGTTCTGTCAGCTCAGATGCTGTTAAATCTGTTTCTTTTTCCACAGTTTCCGCCGGTTTATTGCCTTCAGCAGTCATAGACCATACGATCAATCTCAGTTTCTCTGCAAATTCAAGCAGAACATCCATTACTTCTTTAAATTTCCCGTCTTCACAGATTCTGTTATAGACTTCGTCCGTCTCCTTCCGGATTACATCTGTATCCGGCCAGAGTGCCTGATATTTGTTTTCAAACAGTTTTCCCCTGCTTAACAGTTCCACGTTCTGTTTGTTCTCCAGAAGTGCATCCACCAGTGCAAACAGGCTGACCTGACGGCTTGGCAATCCGGATTCTTTTAACAAATCTGCCAGAAGCAGCAGCACCAGTGTTCTGCTCATTTCTTTTTTTGAAAAAACATCGGGAAGATAAATTTTCCCAAAGTCAACAGAAATATCTTTTTTCTTCATCATATAAAGAAGCCCTGACAGATGATCCATATGAAAATGTGTCAGAAGCAGATTTTTACTCTTGATCGTAGACAGATCTGAGATGATCACATCAAATATTTCTCTTCTGGGGCGCCCCTCTATCCTGCTGTTATTTGTTCCGAAATCTACCAGCAGACTCTTCTTTCTGTCCCGGAGACAGAAGCAGTCTCCGAAACCTACATTATACATTCGTACCTTCATTCTTTTCCCTCTTGTTTACAATGGTTGATTTTATTTTAATATAGGGAAATTGGAAATGCAAGAGGGTGTTGTTTGTGTTATTATAGTGTCGTATGATTACTGGTTACTGTTCACATATCACTATTCCGCGAGGTGTTTTAGCATAAATATGCCAAAATCCCGAGACATACAAGCCAAAATCCCATTGCCGCAGGCAATCTGGAATGAATTTTGGCTGCGTTACTGAGAACAGAGTAAACAGTAACTCATCTGAAATAAAAGAACGTGTTTGAAAAATGTTTTTTGCAAGATGTGTGTCACAATTTGTGAGAATGATTTTTCAAATACACCTGAGGAAAAACAAATATAAAATATCAGCAGAATGGAGATAGAACACTTATGACAAAACAGGAATTGGCTCTCGAGGTCATTGAACGGTTAAAAAAGGAATATCCTGATGCAGACTGCACTCTGGATTATGATAATGCATGGAAATTACTGGTAAGTGTGCGTCTGGCTGCACAGTGTACAGATGCAAGAGTAAATGTAGTTGTACAGGATCTGTATGCAAAGTTTCCTACTGTAGAAGCTCTTGCAAATGCAGATGTTGCAGATATCGAAGCAATCGTACGTCCCTGTGGTCTGGGTAAGAGTAAAGCAAGAGATATCAGTGCCTGCATGAAAATCCTCCACGAACAGTATCATGACAATGTTCCCGGGGATTTTGATGCTCTGCTGAAGCTTCCCGGAGTTGGAAGAAAGAGTGCCAATCTGATTATGGGAGATGTATTCGGCAAACCGGCGATCGTGACAGATACCCATTGCATCCGTCTCTCCAACCGCATCGGTCTGGTCGATAATATGAAAGAACCTAAGAAAGTAGAAATGGCTTTATGGAAGATCATTCCGCCCGAAGAAGGCAATGATCTCTGCCACCGCCTGGTCAATCATGGCCGCGATGTCTGTACAGCACGCACTAAACCTTACTGTGACAGGTGCTGTCTGAATGATATCTGTGAAAAAAATGGTGTAGACAGCCAGGAATAATTACTTTATACACATATAGCCAAAATAATCCATACCATTATACACATTATCCCAAAGAAAATCCCCATCTCTGTGTTTCTTTAACCAGAGCGTGTCTGAAAAAGGCTTTCTGCAAGATGTGCGTCACAATTTGTGGGATATTTTGCCCGGATGAGGGCGCCGTAGTGGGCTACGGCAACTGAATTCGGGTGAAATATCCCGCAAAGTGGGGCGTGCAGATTGCGGGAATGATTTTTCAGACACACTCTAGCTCAGCAGATGAGGACTTTCTTATTTGCCTAAATGTGCTCCTCAAGGCTTGCGAAGAAAAGTTCATAGAAATCGTCTTCCCCTGCAAGCTTCGGAGAGTTTTCACCTCCACCGTTGGTACTTCTTCGCATGGTAGCATAAAATTCTTCTCCGGCTGTGATCAGATCCATCTCATAAATCTGATATCCCAGTTCCCGACACTTCGCGCAGAAAGCGGCAAGTGGCTGTTCTGCCTTTCTGGTGTCCATCAGTTCCTGCCAGATGTTACGGTCTTTCAGCGCTTTTTCTCTTAATTCGTCTAACATTGCTCCGATTTCCATAATAACATTCCTCCTCTTTGTTTTCTGACCTTCATCAAATAACTATTCCATCGTTATCTGCTGAATTGTTACTTCATCAGTTCATAATAAAATATATACTGCTGCATCACGCCCCGACAGCCCTTATAACGTCTGTTTGGAAATCCCCGTTTATAATGGGCATCCAACGCCTGGCGGATGTGAGTATCTACAGGAAATGCATCCAGCTGATGCAATCCGAAAAGACAGATACAGTCAGCTACTTTCTCACCAACTCCATACAGTCCCAGCAGTTCTTTTCGTGCAGCTTTATAAGTCATATCATGCAGACTGTTAAGTGAAATATCTCCGAAACAGACTTTTCTGGCTGTGTCCAGCACATATTTTGCTCTGTATCCCAGATTGCACTCCCGAAGCTGTTCTTCCGTTGCCAAAGCCAATGCCTCTGCAGTCGGAAACGCATAATATTCTGCACCTGTGCTGCTTGTTTTTCTTACTCCAAATTCCCGGCTAATATTTTCAATACACTTCTTTATTCTTGTAATATTATTCTGTTGAGAGATCAGGAATGAAATAATCATCTCCCACAGATCCTGCTGCAGAATGCGGATTCCGCTTCCCATCTCTCCTGCTGCTGTCAGATATTTATCCCTTGGATTGATCATGTTTATATATTCACTGTAATCACAATCCAGATCAAAATACCGGATCCAAAAGAAAATGAAATCTTCTTCCGGACAAAAGAAATTGACAATTCCTCTCTCCTGAGTCAGTTCCAGATATTTATCTCCCGCAATCACCCGGTAACGATCATCACCGATCTGATCCATCCGAAAGCACTGCCCGGATCTGCAGATCTGCCCCAGGTCAAAATTATCCATTTCTATTGTCAGCATACTATATAACCCCTTATCCTTCTGTTACCAATGTTACTAATAACTCTTTTTTTTCTTGATGAATATATGAATGTATTATATACTATTCTAAGTATAAACGTAAAGCAGAAAGGGGTTCTTACCAATGAAATTTATATATCCTGCGGTTTTCCGCAAAAATGAAGAAGGCAGATATAAAGCATTTTTTCCGGATCTTGCCTGTTGTGAAGCTGAAGGCGACACTCTCGACGATGCGATCGATAATGCAAACGAGGCTGCTTATAACTGGATTTATGCAGAAGTAATGGAAGATGAAATGGATCTCCCTGCAATTTCCGACGAATCCGATCTGGATCTGCTGGAGGGAGATATTGTAAGAAATATTCAGGTCAATATCCGTATGTATGACGGATGGGATGAGTAACCACTACCCGCAACGACAAATTACAGAAATTCAGCTCCGTTATGTTACAATAAATCAAACATTAACGGAGCTTTTTTATTATTTAAATCTGCTCAGACACACTTCGGTGTACTATCTGCAAAACAATTTTTTTCTCTCGTTTTGCACTTCAAAAGGAGGTTTTACTATGAAAGCAAGAAGTTTTAAAAAATTCTTTGTGAGTATTGCACTCAGTGCTGTTCTCACGTTATCGTCCGCTTCCTCTGTATTCGCAGCCACAGCACAGCTGGCACCCGCTGAACAATCTGTGGAACAGGCTCAAAGTGACGATTCTGACACCCCTGCCATTGAATCATCCGATGCACAGAATGCCTGCGCTTCTCTTACCGCCCAGCCAGGGATCAGACAGACAGCAGCTTCCGAGAATTCTGTAACTATTCAGTGGAACCCTGTTACCAATGCTTCCAAATATGCTGTCAATATCAGCCCTTTAAGTTCCTCTTCCTATCGTTTTCTCGGCTATATTGGCAATACCCGCAACAAAGCTAAGATCAATAAGCTAAAAGCAGGAACTGCTTACGTTATTAAAATCACAGCACTGAATTCATCCGGCATTGCGATTTCTTCCCGTACTGTGGGATGTACCACGCTTTATTCAAAGGTAAAGATTAAATCTTCCTATGCATCAACCGGCAGATATACCTTCAATATGCAGACTGTAAACCCTTCAAACTCCATTACAGGTTATAAGGTTGTATACCAGAGTTCTGCAGCCCACAAACTTATAACTAAATATTTTAATACCAGATATTCCTTTACCATTCCAATATCCGGCAATACATTTTATCAGGTGAAGATTTACCCTTACCTGGTTCTGGGAAATAAACGGTATGTAAGTTCAACCTCTACGGACAGATATATTTCCAATGTCATCACTCTTCAGAAAGCAGGCAACACAAACAGCTCCATGAGCGTAAAATGGAACAGAACTGCCGGTGCAGACAATTACAGTATTTACATAAAATATCCGGGAAGCAGTTCTTTCAAAAAAGTAAAAACAACAACTTCCAATTTCTTTACACTCACCAGAATGAAAAAGAATACCAAGTACGGCATTAAGGTAATTGCCAATAAAAAAGTGAAAAACAAAGTATGGCATTCTGATTCCAAAGCCTATAATATGTCCTTAGTCTGACCATAGTTATCCATAGCAATTGCATAAATCCGGCTACGTTATCAATGACGTAGCCAAAATTTTATATTGACTTTCCCATATCTAAGTGATACACTGATTGTAATTGAGACAAGGGGTGCTTGTGTAAACAGGCTGAGAGTAAGCTGTATCGCTTTAACCCATTACCTGATTTGGATAATGCCAACGTAGGGAAAGTTATAGTTCTTCCACACTGCAATATGCTTGTTGGCATATTGCAGTTTTCCTTTTACTCTGAACGGACATATCATATTATCTCCCCCCTGTTTTAATTGCGGACAAATAGTCAGGCAAATGATTTCATACGCCTGAAAGGCAATAAAATATTGCCACGACAGACCGGGGGCACCACTCTCTGTCACACCAGTAGTTTACTTAAAAACTTACGAATATGCGCAGGTGCAAGTCCCTGCTGTATGCAGGAGGCGCAGTTCATTTAATATTGCTGTTTATCTATTACTATGTGCAGCAATTAAGAGCCCACAGTGCAGGGCAAGGAGGAAAAAATGACACAGTATACAACGCAGATGGACGCGGCACGTCAGGGAATCATCACACCACAGATGGAAATCGTAGCAGAAAAAGAACACTTTGACGTGGAAGAATTAAGAGAACTGATTGCAAAAGGACAGGTAATTATTCCCTGCAACAAAAATCACAAGAGCATCAGTCCGAGCGGTGTCGGTGCAAAGCTGACCACCAAGATCAATGTAAATTTAGGTGTTTCCAGAGACTGGAAAGACGTTGATATGGAATATGAAAAGGTACATTCAGCAGTAGAAATGGGTGCAGAAGCCATCATGGATCTCAGCTCCTACGGAGATACCAGAAGCTTCCGCCGCAAACTTACATCCGAATGTCCGGCAATGATCGGTACTGTTCCAATCTACGACGCAGTAGTATATTATCACAAAGCACTTGGCAAGATTACTTCTGAAGAGTGGATTGATATCGTACGTATGCATGCAGAAGACGGCGTGGATTTTATGACTATCCACTGCGGTATGAATCGTGCAACCGCAGCACGTTTCAAACAGAATAAACGTCTCATGAACATTGTTTCCAGAGGTGGTTCTATTATGTTCGCATGGATGGAAATGACAGGAAAAGAGAACCCGTTCTATGAACATTTTGATGAAATTCTTGATATCTGCAGAGAGTATGATATCACTTTAAGTCTGGGAGATGCATGTCGTCCCGGATGTATTGCAGATGCAACTGATACTGCACAGATTGAAGAGCTGATCACTCTCGGTGAGCTTACCAAACGTGCATGGGAAAAGGATGTTCAGGTTATGATCGAGGGACCTGGCCACATGCCGCTGAACCAGATCGCAGCTAATATGGAAATCCAGAAAACTCTTTGCCATGGCGCTCCTTTCTATGTACTTGGACCGCTTGTAACAGATGTTGCTCCCGGATATGACCACATTACTTCCGCAATCGGCGGTGCGATTGCTGCTTATTCAGGTGCTGCTTTCCTCTGCTATGTAACACCTGCAGAACATCTTCGTCTGCCAAATGCAGCTGATGTAAAAGAGGGAATTATTGCTGCCAAAATTGCTGCTCATGCTGCTGATATTGCCAAAGGAGTTCCCGGTGCCGCAGAATGGGATTATAAAATGAGCGAAGCGAGAAAACGTCTTGACTGGGAAGAAATGTTCAAACTCAGCATGGATCCTGAGAAAGCAAGACGCTACCGCGCAGAGGCCAAACCTGAGAAAGAAGACACCTGCAGTATGTGCGGAAACTTCTGTGCCGTAAAGAATACAAACCGTATTCTGGATGGTGAAATTGTTACTATTTTTGATGAATGATGCTTTTATAAAAGCCGTATTTCAACATGTTTGATTGTTGAAATACGGCTTTTTATTTACTATATCTTCATCATATCTGACATAATACATCCACCGGCTGAACCATGTTCCATAATCTCATTTAACTGTCCTGTTCCCGGATGTATCCCTCCTATGGCATATACAGGAATCTTTACTGCTTTACAGACATTCTCCAGAAATTCCAGTCCTCTGGGTGGAAGTCCTTTTTTACAGTCAGTTGTATAAATATGTCCTGCCGTAAGATAATCAGCTCCCAGACTTTCTGCTTTCAATGCATCTTCTACGGAGTGAACCGAACTTCCGATCTGCCGGAAACCTCCAAGCTTTCCCTCATATTTTTCCAACAGAAATATTGGCAGATGAATGTATGGATGATGCAGTTTTTCTGCTACGTTTACATAGGTATGTAATATGCAGGGAACCTGATATCTCTTACAGATTTCCAGTATCTGCTCTGCCAGACGAGAATATTCTTCCTCCGGCAGATCCTTTTCCCTCAGAATAACCGCCTTCGGATGAAGGCTGCATACACGCTCGATCTGTTCTGCAAAGGGACGCTGACACAGGGAGCGGTTGGTCACTGCAATTACATTTTCATAAGGATTTTTCTGCATTTTAGAGGTACACATAATCATTCATAACCGGCTGAAGATCATGATCCAAAAGTGCCTTATAGACTTCATCTACAGACCTTCCGTCTGAAATCTCAAACTGGTCATCTCCTTTATCTTCGATATCCTCCACATGACTTCCGATTCCTGTGCTGACTCCTGCTGAAATCTTTGTCGCAGCAATTCCAACCAGGTTATCGCGGACACGCTCACACTCTCTGGTAGATACTGTAATGCTTGCAAATGGCATGAACAAACGATAGGCGCAGACCACCTGAAGCAGCTGTGGTTCATGTACATCCATAGGATTAATACGGTCATTGTTGATGATCGGCCGAAGTCTCGGACAGGAAAATGCAATCTCTGCATGGGGATATTTTCTCTGCAAAAGATATGCATGATATCCGGTGGCAAAAGCATCCTTACGGAAATCATCCAGTCCCAGAAGTGCAGCAAATCCTACTCCTCGCATACCACCCTTTAAAGCACGTTCCTGTGCGTTCAGACGATAAGGAAATATACGCTTGTGCCCTGCAAGATGCAGAGTTTCATACTTATCTGAATTATAAGTCTCCTGGAATACCGTTACATAATCAGCTCCGCATTCATGGAGATGTGCATACTCATCTGAATTCATAGGATAAACTTCAAGTCCGATTACTTTGAAATATTTCCGGGCAATCTTACATGCTTCTCCGATATATTTTACATCAGATTTTGCTCTGCTCTCTCCTGTAAGAATCAGGATTTCCTGCAGTCCTGTCTTTGCGATAGCAGCCATTTCCTTATCAATCTCTTCTGCATTCAGCTTTGCTCTGCGGATCTTATTATGGCAGTTAAATCCGCAGTAAATACAGTAATTCTCACAGTAATTTGCAATATAAATAGGGGTAAACATATACACACTGTTCCCAAAATGTTTCCTGGTTTCTTTCTGCGCAGCCTGTGCGATTTCCTCCAGAAGAGGCAATGCAGCCGGAGACAGCAGTGCCTGAAAATCCTCTGGTGTACGGTTATCATGAGCAAGTGCCCTGCGTACATCTGCCTCTGTATATTTATCATAATCGTAAGCATTCATGGCAGAAATAACCTGATCCATCACGTCTGATTCTTCCAGTACTTCCATTCCCGGAAGATATTTCATATGATCGATCCTGTTCTTTTTCATATCTTCCAGAATCACTTCATTGACAATACTTTCGTTGAAGTGTTCCCCATGTTCCATATTTTTTTCTGTTGTTTCCATTGATGTTTTCTCCTCTTTATTACCATTTGGCAACTTTCGTTTTCCTATAAATTAATACCTACTCCGCAGTTGTAGCAATTCTCTAAAATAATGCATCTTAATCCAGCCCATCAGAGTGTGAAATCCTGCGTCAGATATCTTTGCCGTGCGTCAGCACGCCTGCAGATATCTTCCTTGTCTTTCGCACGCTGCTGAACTGTCTTAAATGCATTATTTACGAGGATTGCTATAATCAAAAATCTCATTTTAGAATGATTTTTTATTTATTACTCATGAAGAAAACCAGTCAGTGGAGAGGATGCGCTTGCACCTTTTTCCAGGGTTCTTCCCAGTCCGGCAAGGTATGCACTTCGTCCTGCTTCAATAGCTTTTTTAAATGCTTCAGCCATTATCTGCACATCACCTGCTGTGGCAATCGCAGTATTTGCCATAACTGCAGATGCCCCCATCTCCATGGCTTCACACGCCTGAGAAGGACGTCCGATTCCTGCATCTACAATGATCGGGAGCTCAATTTCGTCAATCAAAATCTGGATAAATTCCTTAGTGCACAGACCTTTATTAGAGCCGATCGGAGAACCCAGCGGCATGATGCAGGCAGCTCCGGCATTTACCAGATCTCTGGCTGCATTCAGATCCGGGTACATATAAGGCATTACTACAAATCCTTCTTTTGCAAGAATTTCTGTAGCTTTGACAGTTTCATAGTTATCCGGAAGCAGATATTTTGAATCATGGATCACTTCGATCTTTACGAAATCACCGCATCCGATTTCTCTGGAAAGTCTGGCAATACGAACTGCTTCTTCTGCATTTCTGGCACCTGAAGTATTGGGAAGAAGAGTAACATTTTTCGGAATATAGTCCAGAATATTTGCCAGTCCACCTTCATTGGCACGACGCAGAGCCAGAGTGATGATCTGCGCATCTGCTTTTTCAATACATGCTTTCACCAGATCCAGAGAAAATTTTCCGGATCCCAGAATAAAACGGGAAGTAAATTCATGACCTCCCAGAATCAGTTTGTCTTCATTATTTGTACTCATAATTTAAGTCCTTCCTTCGTATATTATAATGTGATATCAGGATATTCCTGTTTATCTTCCACCTCCCATGAAGCTGACTATTTCCAGTATGTCATTTTCATGTAAAACAGTAGTGCTGTACTCGGCTTTTGACAGAATTCTTTCATTTAATTCTACTGCGATCTGGCTGGGCACATAGCTGTTTTCCTCCAGATATTGCCCTATTGTAAGAGTATTCTGCAATTCTTTTGTTTTTCCATTAACAGTAATAAGCATACTTTCTCCTTTCCGGGAAAAGAAGGTCCGGCCTCTACAACATAAAAAAGAGTCCACAAAAGAATACACCCGCGGTGGTGCACCCCTTCATGAACTCTGTTCACTCTCATCTTTCCCAATATTCATCTGTTATAATGTAAATTTCCCTGTAAGCCCCGGTTTTCTCTCGCTTATTACAGATTGATTACCGGACAGCTGAATTTCTTCAAATGCATGAGATAAATAAAAAGGAGATGCCAGTCATCTCCCTTTAAAATCATATCTTATAGGTTCCTACGTTGGCATTATCCAAATCAGGTATATGGGTCGAAGTTGATGACTTCCTCTCAGCCTGCACTCACAAGCTCCCCTTTCTTTACATGGGTAAAGTATAATCTTTTATCCCATATGTGTCAAGACCATATTTCTACATTCTCAGTTTCTTATGAAACTCCCGCATCGTATCCTTCTTGCAGAAGATAAACAGTGCAGCCAATGTCAGAAAACTGATTCCGGCACAGATTACTGAAGGTACGGCAAACTGCACGATTCCAGTCCAAACCAATATCATCGGAATCAGTCCTGCAATTCCGGCCTGTACAAGATAAAACAGATATTCTTCCCTTTCCAGACGATTTATTTTTGCGATCACAGGAACAGAAAACTGCACTGCCAATATCCCGAAAGGAATCACAAAATCCACAGACCAGCACTTCCATCCGGTAAACCGGTCCCATAGGATCGCAATTACTGATATGAGCAAAAGCTGCCACATTTCATTCTTCAGAATATTCCTGCGTTTATAATATGCTACCATAACAACCAGCCATGCACAGGCACATCCTGCTCCTGCAAACCAGAACCAGTTCAGTACACCTGCCATCATAAAATTAATCATTCCGCAAATTACCGCAATTGCCAGACACAGGAAGCTGAAAGTCTGGATAACCTTCTGATTTTCTTTTTTCTCAAGCCTGTGCTTTTCTCCATATCCCGGAAATTCATTCTTTAATTCTCTGTGGGAAACATTCTCCTCTCCAAGCATCCGCTGGAAATTCCTCTGGATACTGTCATTCGGTATCTTGGAAGTAAATCCCAGTACCATCTCATCCCCATAAGAACAGGAACACATCTGCAAAGAATTGGTACTTGCAAAAATCCCAAAATGCTGAATATATTCTTTGTACTCCTCCGGCAAACGAATAATGCCGATATTAGAATAAACTGCCGTAATGCTCCTGCTTCCCAGATTGGCTCCGATCATCAGAAAATATTTCTTGATCTCCAACGGAACAGCACGTACAAAAGGATTCTTCTCAATGCGCACATATCCGCTCATATGCATGGCAATCTTTTCTTTTACCAGTTCTTCTTCGAACTGTTTCTTCACAGACAAAAGTACATCTTCAAAGGTTGTTTCATCAGAAAATATATATCCCACCTCAATCCATCCAAAGAAATTTGTCATAGACTGAGACGGAAAATAATTTCTCAGATTCACCGGAATCATCAATGCTACCGGTCGTTTCTGCTGATTCTTTGGAATCTCTTCCCGAATAGAACACAGCATCATTGCTGTCAGTAAAACAGTGATGGAAACTCCACAGGAGCGGGCTTTCCGGTGGATATCTTTTACAGAAAGAGCAACCTCCGTAACATGCATATCTGAGTGAACCAGCTTCTCCCCTTTCAGTTTAACAGCGGCTTTTTTCTTCTCTTTATCTTTCGGTATATCTGAAGAATAATACTGAGAAAAGCTGTCCTCTTCTTTATCTCCATGTGTAATTTCCTCTGCATGCTCAATCTGCGGAAGATCTGCCTGTGGATGTGCCAGGATCAGATAATCCTGAACCAGTTCCTGCAGGAAATGCATGGCTCCGGTGCCATCTGTCAATGCATGAAACACCTCAAAATTAATTCTGTTTTTGTCATAACTCACCTGAAATAAAAGGGATTTCTTATCCGGAATATATAAACGGCTGCATGGTGGTTCCGTCTCCGGCTTTACCACTGCCCTGATGTCTCTGTGCTCCAGATAAAACCAGAACAGCCCTTTTCTCAGAACCGCCTGGAACAATGGATATTTCTCCATTGTCTGATCCAGTGCTGCCTGAAGGATTTCCCCATTGACTTCTTCCTTTAACTGACAATAGAAACGAAACACTCTGGTGTCATTCTTTCCTGTTACCAGCGGAAATGCCAACGCTGCATTATCCAGTTTTCTCCATTTTGAGTATCCTGTATCCATAATTTTCCTGCCTTCTTTTTCGTTCCTGCTTACCTCTTTGTCCTGTAGCAATCTTCTTGGGGATTACTGTAGAATTTTCTCATAACTCTTATTCAGAAACTGGTTAATATATTTAAAACTCTCCTGTACATGCAGAAATTTGATTCCCAGCGCAAAAAATCCATGAAATGCTCCGTAAATCCTGTGTACTTCCACATGATTTCCTGCAGCATAAAGTTTTCTGCCATATACTTCTCCCTCATCGCGCAAAGGATCATATTCTGCTGTGAGAATTAATGTTTCAGGCAAATTTCTCAGATCCTTCTCCAGTATCGGTGCAAAATACGGATTCTGTCTGTCCTCTGCTGAACTCTGATAAAGATTCAGATAATCTTCCATTTTTACTGATGTAAGAAGATAATCACAGCCATTCTCCTGTACAGACCTGTAAGGAGATTCCTCTGTATAACAGTTTCCAAGTGCAGGATAGATCAGTATCTGACGGCGTGGTGTAAACTCGCCTTTGTCTCTTGCCATCAGACATACTGCTGCTGTCAGATTTCCTCCTGCACTGTCCCCGATGATCGTAATTTTCTCCGGATCAGTGTTTAAGATCAGCTGATTGGTATAAAGCGCTTTCGTTGCTGCATAACAATCCTCCAGCGGAACCGGAAACTTATGCTCTGGTGCCAGTCTGTATTCTACAGAAACTACAATATGTGCAGTTGCCTGTGCCATTCTGGCACATACACGGTCGTAATTCTCCACACTCTCAGTTACCCATCCGCCACCATGGAAAAACAGGAGAATCGGAAATGTATTTCCCTCTACGATCCCCGCCTGCATTGCCTCTTCTGTCGGAAAATACAGTCTGACCGGGACCTCATGTTCTCCATTATAAACTCTGACATCCAGCTTTTTTACAAAAATCCGCATGGCATCCAGTTGCTTCAGATCTGCCATTCTTCTGGAAGATTCCAGCTCAATATTTCCATATGACAGCGCATGCAGAATTGCTTTCATTGTCTTTGATATCAATATTCTATATTTCCTTTCAGTTCTGTCATTCTATCCGCATCCACCGCTTATTGCTTTTCGCAGCCTCCGCAAGTGGCTTACCTGATCTAGCACATCGTTTTCGAAAACGATGTACTAATTAATTAATCGTGGCGCTCATCCGTATTACTGTACATTTCACAGAATCTTGCAGCAAATGCCGGTGGTTCATCATGCACATATAAATGGGAAATATCACCAAATGCACTAATACGAAAACTTGCGATTCCTTCTCTTCGTTCTTCTGTATTGACAGTTGTCACTGAACTTGGTGCTGCGCAGAATCCATGCCACAGTACCATTGGAGAAGCACCGATCAGATGCGCAAGAAGCACACATTCCAGACCAAAATGGCAGAAGAATACCAGGGTATCTTCATTTGGTTTCTCCACTCTGTAATAATGTCCTTCACGTACATAACCATGTTCAGCAAGAAGCTTATCAAACTCTCCTGTTACATGATCATAATATCTCTTGACATCAGATTGCTGAAATCTCTCGTTTTCATACCAGTGATCATACTGGTAAAATCTCTCATCCTGTGTCCAGTCCTGTGGAAGCCAGTCCCATAATCTCTTCTGCCTGTCAGTAACATCCGGGCGATCGATCAGAACATCAAATTCCCGTAACCAGTCACACTCAACTGCTGTACGGTTCATTTTCTTCAATGTAAAAGAGGCTGTATCCTTTGCCCTTCCAAGAGGCGATACATAGAAATCCTTTACATCAAGTTTTGACAGCCTTTCTGACAGATATTCTGCTTCTTTCCAGCCTTTTTCTGTAAGAGAATCAATGGAATAATCCGGATCTCCATGTCGCACGATCAATAATCTCATTCGTATTGTTCCTTTCTTTTGTCTCAGCTCTTCTGTATCAGATCAGACCGTATCCAAATGGTCTGCCTGCTGTGACTGAGGGGATTATCTTCTCATAAATATTTCCTGATGTGAATAGGTAATGCATATCATATGATGTTTTTATTCTAACATCAGGTTTCTATTTCTGCATCAAATTTTTTTTCATTTTAAATTTGTTATAAATTTTATTTGTTGTTATATTATGAAATTTTTTTTCATTTTATAATGATTTTATATCCCATGTATGCTATACTGATTTTATCACAATCCTCTAAAACAATGCATCTTAATTCAGCCCATCAGAGTATGAAATCCTGCGTCAGGTGTCTTCGCTGTACGTCGGCATATCTTGCAGATATCTTCCCTGTCCTTCATAATCCGACAAGTTGTAATAATTGCATTATTTTATGGAATTCTATAAAAAGAAAGGAGCCACTTATGAAAATTTTAGTCTTCGACATTGGCGGTACCGCGATCAAATACGGAATCTGCAAGAACGGACATCTCGAAGAAACCAAAGAATACCCAACCGAGGCCTTCAGGGGCGGTACTCACATTTTGAATACTATCTGCCGTCTTTCTGAACAGTATCTCCCTTTTGATGCCATCGGTATCAGTACTGCCGGACAGGTCAATCCTGATGAAGGTTCTATTATTTATGCCAACAGCAACATCCCTGATTACACAGGCACACAATTTAAAAAAATTCTCCAAAAACTCTTTCATGTTCCTGTTGCAGTAGAAAACGATGTTAACAGCGCAGCTCTCGGAGAAGCTGTTTTCGGTGCAGGAAAAGGAAAAAATTCTTTTCTCTGCCTTACGTACGGGACTGGTGTCGGTGGTGCCATTATTGAAAACAAACAGGTTTACCACGGTTCTTCCTTCTCGGCAGGAGAATTTGGTGCCATCATTACCCACGCAGAAGAAAAACTCTCCGGCACAGACCCGTTTGACGGATGTTATGAACGTTATGCTTCCGCTACTGCTCTGGTAAAAATGATTTCCGCTGTAGACCCGTCTCTTATCAACGGCCGTCAGATTTTTGCAAATCTGGAACGCCCGGAAATCAAAGAAGTTGTAAACAAATGGATTGATGAGATCGTACTTGGTCTTGCAACCCTAATCCATATTTTTAATCCTTCCTGCGTAGTTCTCGGCGGTGGTATTATGGTTCAGCCTTACATTCTGGAACAGATTCACGCACGAATCCCACAGATGGTTATGTCCAGCTTTGCACATGTACAGATTTCCAGCGCAGAACTTGGAAATTCTGCCGGGCTTCTAGGGGCTTATTATCTCGCTTCTCAGAAACTGTAAAAAACTTATTCGGATACTAGAAAAACCATTTTATAAAAAAGCCGAAAAGAAATCCGTTTATATGGATTTCTTTCCGGCTTTTTCACATTTTAATGCATTCCTCTTAATTTCAATAATAAATTCTGAACTTGTACTTCAGTAACTATTGTATTTTTCTCTTCTTCATATATTCTGCTTCCTTCATTCATAAAAGCTCTGTTATCAATAATCGCCTGTCTGTACTCATGTCTGCATCGTTCATCTGTCAAGTCTCTCAACATATCTTCTCTGTTTTTGACCACCAGATCAGGAAATGCTACACGTCCCATGTTACCTTCATGAAATGCTCCGTCGTTGCTTTTCAAAAATGGACATTCAAAATATTCAGCATAAATCGCAGAGACAATTTCTCCTTTATGTTTTTCATGTGGTGAATCTTCTAATCCTGTTTTGAATCTGTCATCACATTCAACCAACTGTTTTTCCAGAAATCTTTTGTCTTCTTCCTCTATGTCACTATGCTCAATTACAACAATTTTTTCATTCTTCTTAAGTACTTCATATTTTTCAGCGATAACTTTGAAATATGGATTTTTGCCAAAATTCAATATTTCTTTTTCTACAACATCAGCCACTACAATTTTTTCATATTTTCCTATTAATTCATCATCCAATTTTGCAAGAATAACATCTACCCAAATATCAGTATCGCAGATTGGATAATTTGATAATTCTTCGCCCTTATAAATCATTATTCAATCCATCAACGACTTTTAATAATTCAAAAGCCTTTTCTTTAGATATTCTCTTTTTATCCAAATTAAAAGTAATATCATTATAAAAAGAGTCTGGAATATAAATATCATTAGTAGCATGTATTAATTGTAGATTTCCATGAACCGCCTTTGTTTTTTCTTCCAATAATTTTCGCTGGTTTTCTGTATTTCTGGCTATAGCATATCTATTTTGTAAATTTTTTTTATATGCAGGATACAATTGTATAATTCTTGATAACATAGCAGAATATCCCACATTAAAATAATTTTGCATCCGAATAATATCTTCATGTCTTAAGTATTGTAAAGAAATATTATGTAGAGCAATATATCTTTTTACTAAATTATCCGGCATTAAAATAACACTCGCAAAAGCATTTGCCTTATATTCAATTGGATCCTCCATAAGATTTTCTGTGTAACTTATTCCATTTCCCTCGCCAGTATGAATATGGTAACATTCATGCCAGCATGACAAATATTGTCTGCCAAGATTTTGCCTGCTGTTAATATAAATACAATTATAAGGGGCTTTATATATCGTAAAGCCACTTAAAGAAGTATTTTCACCAATTGCAGGAAATCTGATAAGCAAAAAACCCAACTGCTCTATTGTTTTAAAAGTATCTTTTATTACTTCATCTTTATGAATAAAAGATTCTCTATACTCAAGAGCAATTGGGTGAACCTCTTCATACAGCTTTGTTTTTTCTTCTTCACTTAATTTTTTCAAAAAAACACCGCCTTATCAGTTTATTCCGATTTTTTTTTGCATGATAATTTCATTAAACAACATATTAGCCAAATCAAACGTCCCCTGAACATTACTGTCATTCGCATCTGATCTGAAATTTGCAGCCGCCATATCATCATTTATTTCTGACAGCAGTTCTTCCGTTGACAATCCCAATATCTTACCACATACTCTATATAACTTAGGCGAGAAACTGCTATTACCTTCTTCAATTCTTTGTAATAGCTCCATGGTAATGCCATATTTAGATGCAAATTCAGCCTCGCTGATTCCTTCGCCAATTCTTTTATCCTTTACATTCTTGCTTAATTCATAACTAGTATATAAAGGACGACTATTATTTGACTTTTTTACAAATTTGTAAATATCTGCCATATACTTTCCCCCGCTTTCCAATATAACAACATCTGCTTATAAATAAACCATTTACTAACAGAGCTATATATATTCGAATCCTTGAACTGTTATCCCTCATACAATATAAAGAAGCGACATTTATCAGTTATATCCTTTTCAAACTAACCTCTCAAGTGACACTTCTTCTATGATTATAGTATCACGCCTCTGTAAGAATGTCAAAAATTATTTAAGATTGGCAAATAATCCAAAACCCAAAAATCGCAGCTTTATCAATAAAAAAGCAAAGGTACGCTTTCGTCCTTTGCTTTTTTACATACATTCATTTAAGAGATAGAAAACTAACTGTTTACAATTGATTAAATAAGTCCTTCAAACAATCTGTGTTCAGCAGCTTTTATATCACCGTTAATTGCCCATAATTTATATCCTTTAAAACGGATTTTAAAGACAACTTTCTGATCTTTTAATTCTTCCAGACTGTGTCCTGTAAATTCAATCTTAAGCTTATCTCCATTCTCAGTCACTTTACTGTCTGAGAAACTAAATCCTTCAATTGCAAGTTCAGACCAGTTCGGTGCAACTTCTACTTCCAGATCTGCATCAGCAACCCCTTCCATATGGTCAGCCAGAAGTTCCAGCGTATTTCCTAATACACACATACGGCTTGTTGCAATAACACTGTCTTTTTCATTCTTTCTCGGAGTTAATGCAGCAAATTTATCTTTCTTCCATTTTGCTCTTCCCAAAGAACTTTCACGGAAATTTGTATGTTGTCCATTTCCTCCCATATAGTAAATCCACATATCTCCGTCTGGTGAAAAAACAGCCGGTGATGCATAAATACATCCACAGTCAAATTCTCCATCCGGATACTTTCCATTTCCACGGTCAATGACATGCTGCCCAACTGCAACAAAATCAAATTTCAAAGGATCTTCTGCATAAGTTAATTCCAGGTCTACCGTATCAAAATTTTCTGCATCTCTGTCACCTTCGTGAAACATGGAAGCCAGACCTATATAGCAGTTTCCCCATTTAAATGCAGGCATCGCATAAATCTGATTTTCAAATCCCTGACCTCTGATGCATTCCTGTGGTTTACTCCAGTTCAAAAAGTCATCACTTCTGCTGATTGTAGTAATACGGACCCCATCACGCCAGATTCTGGAAAGAAGCATGTAACAATTCTCTTTTTCATTCCAGAAAGGAAGATTATGACTATCAGCCGGGGGATTATATTTCGGCCATGGAGTAGGTTTCTCCCAGTCAATACCATTTGGTGAATAAGAAACAGCCATATGCTGTTCTTCTATCGGATAATCAATCTTTGTTACCATTTTATATCTGCGTCCGGGATCCGTCTCATGCAAATCCAGCATAACACCTGTTCCATGCGCATATTTAAAAAGTAAATTGTTATCTGAGTTTCCATTCCATGATACACGATGAAGATTTGGTTTTTCCCAATGAATACCATCCTTACTCTCTGCATAGGCAAAACCAGTTACTCTGTCCGGTCTTGGATTATAATTTCTGGAAGCTCTCTCTTCTCTTGAAACCATCCAACTGTCTTTATCTTCAATAATCAGTGTATAAAAACATTTATATATTTTTTCTTCCGGATCATAGATGACATTAGGATAGCCATTATCTATACGCACTTCCCATGGCTTATCTTCTGTGAACATAGGATTATTTTCTGTATCTTTCACAGCCTTTTCAACCAAAAGCTGTACATTCTCCATCGCCTGTGGATTCAACACCGAACGAACAAGAAATAAATACTGATTCATTATACCTCCTTTTTAGCAGTATTTCTTAACTGCTTCATCAATCATTTTAGCACATTCATCGGCAATCGCCATATCTGACTCGACCAGTGCCGGCATTGGTTTTCTTACTCCACCAATTTCCAGTCCTTCTCTCTTGCGAAGAATAGCTTTGATAATTCCATACATACTTCCATGCCCGCTGCACATCTTATAAATAATAGCATCTGCTGCATACTGGATTTCCTGAGCTTTTTTGATTTCTCCCTGTTTAGTTAATTTGAAAATTTTAAGGAACAGTTCCGGCATAACACCATATGTACCACCAATTCCACCATCAGCTCCCATGGCAAGACCACTCACTAATTGCTCATCTGGTCCATTAAACACTGTAAATCCTTCCCCACCGTCCATTTTAAACATCTGAATATCCTGAACTGGCATTGAACTGTTTTTGACTGCAGCTACATTCGGATTTTCAAGCATTTTATGGAATAACGGCATTGTCAACGCAACTCCTGCAAGCTGAGGAATATTATAAATTACAAAATCTGTATTTGGTGCTGCTGATGAAATATCATTCCAATATTCTGCAATCGCATATTCTGGTAAATGAAAATAAATCGGAGGAATTGCTGCAATCGCATCCACACCAAGACTTTCTGCATGCGCTGCCAGCACTTTACTGTCTTTTGTATTATTACATGCTACATGAGCAATAATAGTAAGTTTTCCCTCTGCAGCTTTCACAACATGTTCGAGTACAATTTTTCTTTCTTCTACACTCTGATAAATACATTCGCCTGATGAACCACCCACATAAACGCCTTTTACACCTTTTTTCACAAGATAATGTGTTAAATCTTCTACGCCTTTAGTGCTGATATTTCCTTCTTCATCGTAGCATGCATAAAATGCAGGAATAATTCCCTGATATTTTGTTGTATCTCTCATTTTTTGTTATCCTCTTCCTATATAGCTTAATTAACTTTAATTTTCATGACGGCTTTTTTTGCTTCCACGGCTGTTCCATTCTGAACTTTTACCATGTGCGCATCTTCCGGGAGTACAATTAAAACTTTTCCCGGTGTCATAAGTAGCATATTTTCCACCTTTCCATTTCCCAAAATGCAATCATTTTCTTTATCCGTTTTTGTTACTTCCAGCTTTTTGATATCTGTTACCCCAATGTACTCGCTGCCGGATAATACCATATGCACATCCGCATAATCAAAATGCGCTTCAAATATAGCCTCAGATTCCGGAATCGTCATATAGCTGAACTCATTGACAAATACATTGTCTCCGTCTACATCATTGCGTCCTGGAACCAGATTTTCTGTTCCCTTCTCAATAAGATATCGAATTGCAGTGTCTAAGTTTTTGTTGATTCCCTGATAGTGTTTCAGATTTTCCAAATCAGTATAGATCATTTTCTTAGTTCTCTCCTGTCATACATTTATTATTTACCATCATATAGATGACATGCAACCATATGTCCATTTTTTCCCTTTTCTGCAAGCACAGGTCTTTCTTTCTTACAAATTTCCATACACTGTGGACAACGGTTATGAAACGGACATCCTGTCGGTTTATGTATCGGACTGGGAACTTCACCCTCCAGAATCTGCCGTTTCTTCTTAACATGAATATCAGCAATCGGAATCGCAGATAACAATGCTTTTGTGTATGGATGAAGAGTTTCTTCATAAAGAGTTCTTGAATCTGCCACCTCAACAATACTTCCAAGATACATAACCATAACACGGTCAGACATATACTGAACAACAGACAGATCATGTGCAATGAATAAATATGTCAGATTCATTTCTTTCTGAATATCTTTCATCAGGTTGAGTACCTGTGCCTGAATGGAAACATCCAGTGCAGATACCGGTTCATCACAGATCAGAACTTCCGGCATTACTTCCAGCGCTCTCGCAATACAGAGGCGCTGTCTCTGTCCACCAGAAAACTCATGCGGATATCTCATCAGATAATCTGTTGGAATATTTACCAGTTTCAGTACCCTCTGCATGATTGCTTCCCGTTCTTCTACGGAAGTATATCCATGTGTCTTTAATGGTTCTTCAAATGAAGTATAAATGGTTTTCTGCGGATTCAACGCTGAATAAGGATCCTGAAAAACCATCTGTACCTTTTTTCTGAATTCAAACATTTCTTTTTTATCAAACTGAGCAACATCTTTAAACTGACCATCGTAATTAAATATTACTTTACCGTCTGTAATCTGCTCCAGTCTCATAATTGACTTCCCAAAAGTAGATTTACCACATCCTGACTCTCCAACGATTCCCAATGTCTCACCCTTGTATATTTCCAGACTGACGTCATCTACCGCTTTAACATGGTCTACAACTTTTTTGAATGTTCCTTTTTTAACCGGAAACCATGTTCTTAAATTCTCAACTTTTAAAATTACTTCTCTGTCATCAGTCATCTTTTTACCTCCGGATAAGAATCGAAACGTACACAACGTACATAATGTCCCGGACTCACTTCATAGTTTGGAATCGTACCTTTTCTACATTTTTCGGTACATTCCGAGCAACGGTCTGCAAATTCACAGCCTTCTTTCAGATCAGCCGGATTCGGTGTTGATCCCGGAATTGTCTCCAGTTTCTGTCCCTCTGGCATACCCAAAACAGGAACACTTCTTAACAGTGCTCTTGTATATGGATGACAGGTATTATCAAAAATGTCCTCCAGTTTTCCGAACTCTACAACTCTTCCCATGTACATAACACAGACCTCATCTGCCATCTCAGCTACAAGTCCCATGTTATGAGTAATCAGAACAATTGATTTTCCCTCTTTTACCTGAAGTTCTTTCAACAGTTCCATAATCTGAGCCTGAATAGTTACATCCAGCGCAGTAGTTGGCTCATCACAGATAATCAAATCCGGATTACAGATCATTGCAATCGCAATAACAACTCGCTGCTTCATTCCACCGGAAAACTGATGTGGATAACAGTCAATTCGTTCTTCCGGATCAGGAATTCCCAGCTTTCTGAACATCTCTAATACTTTTTCACGAGCTTGTTTTTTGGTCATTCCCCTGTTATGCTGTAAAAATCCTTCTGCAACCTGATTTCCAACTTTGTAAACCGGATTCAGACTTGACATTGGATCCTGAAAAACCATTGCCATATCCGGCCCACGCAATTCTCTCATCATCGAACCATTGATATCTTTATTTTTTACCTGTTCCAGATGATACTCTTTCACTTCACCATTTTTCAATGCATTGTATTGAATACTTTTTGCCTCAACAATTGCGTTTCGACCAAGAAATCGCATTACTGAATTCATAGTCACACTTTTTCCGCAACCAGATTCTCCAACCACAGCTAAAGTCTTTCCTCTTTTTACCTGGAATGAGACATCCTTTACAATATGGATTTTCTTTTTATCTGATATAAATGTTGTATTCAGATTTTCTACATTAAGTATAATTTCTCGTGTATCCACAGTTCTCACTCCTTATTGTTGTTTTGCATCCATAACATCTCTCAGACCATCTCCGAGAAAGTTAATTGCAAGTGAAAATAAACTGATTGCCAATCCTGGGAATAACCATATCCACCACTGATTTGTTACCACGGATGCTGCTTTTGCAATATTTAAAATATTTCCCCAAGTAGGTGTACTGTCTGCAATTCCCAAACCAATAAAAGAGATTCCCGCTTCTGACAAAATGAATGCAGCTACATTTGTTGTAATAGAAACAATAATTGGACTTTTTACATTAGGAAGAATCTGTTTAAACATAATATTACTTTTACTGATTCCAAATGCTTCACAAACCTTTACATATGTTTCCTGTTTTAAAGATATATATTCGTTTCTCACCATACGAAAAGTTGTCATCCATCCAGTTACAATAAAAATAAAAATCAGATTCTGCATACCTCTCTGTTTGACAATGGCTACCAGCATCATAATTAATACCGTCTGAGGAAAGGTCTGAAATAACTCAGATATTCGTACCAGAACTGCATCAATTTTTCCGCCAAAGTAGCCTGCCAATGCGCCAAGACCCGCTCCTACTATTGCGCTCATAACAGAACAAAAAACACCTATAAAAATAGAATAACATCCTCCTACCAATACTCTGGCAAACAAATCTCTTCCCATAGTATCTGTTCCAAACCAATGTTCTGCACTTGGTGGTTTTTTCATTTCTGGCAGCACAGGCGTTGCATAATCAATCCCTGTAAGTTTTCCAATTATACATGCTCCCGTAACAATCACTATGATAATCAACCCAAAAACCGCTAATTTATTTTGCTCAAATTTACGAATATTACGCCTAAACAATGTGAAAGCCATATTCTTATTTTGTTCTTTAATACTTGTCGAAGAATTACTCATCATCTGCCTCCTTACTATTCTCCAAGTCTTACTCGTGGATCAAGTAATGCATTTAATACATCCACCAAAAATGAACATACCAGCATTGCAGCCGCAATAATCAAACTTATTATTAATACAGTTGGATAGTCTCCTGATACAATAGAATTTGTAAGTGTTACTCCAATTCCTGGATATGAAAATACACTCTCAATAACAACAGAACCTCCAACTAACATAGGAATACGGAATACCAGTACAACCAATACCGGACGCATAGCATTTCTAAATCCGTGTTTAATATATACTTTCCACTCTGGTATTCCTTTAGAGCGTGCGGTTTTGATATAATCACTATTCAGAACATCCAACATTGTATTTCTCGCATATCTCATAAGTACCGCCACCATACCAATTGTAAGTGTTAATACTGGAAGAAATAAATGCTGAAATGCATCTAAATATTTATTAACAGCATCTGGATTCATTCGATTTCCTGATGGAAACCATCCTAATTTTATCGAAAAAATTTCAATTAAAATAATTCCAACAAGACATTGTGGAATTGCCTGTCCAAGTACAGCCAGTATTCTTCCCACATAGTCAACAATTCCATTCTGTCTCACTGCTGATATAATCCCAATTCCAATTCCAAGAATGGCCGATAAAACAAGCGAATAGCCTGCAAGTTCAAATGTATATGGTAAACGTGTTTTAAGTATGGTAACTACAGGTGTTCCATCAAATGAATATCCCAGATTTCCATGCAAAATATCACCAAGCCATCTGACATACTGTACAATAAGCGGATCATTCAAACCCAATGATTCACGTAAAGCTTCTACATTTCCGGAATTCTGGGATAATGTCTCCGGAGTGACCATAAAATTTATCGGATCTACTCCAGAAGCACGCATCCCATAATAAATAAGGAAGCTTATTACAAGTAACATTGGAATCATCATAAGTATCTTTTTTATAATATATTTAAACATATCAATTACCTCATATGATATATCAATGACTTTTCCAACGAAACTCTGTGCCGTAAAAGCCATCCTCATATTTTATTTATTCATTCATTTCCCAATCTGTAAAGTCTATATCATTCATATATAAAGGATTACAGAATTCTACTCCTTCAGGAAGTGTCACTTTATCACTTACAAACGCATATGTACCGACCGTAAACAACGGAATTTTATATACTTTTTCCTGCTCCAGTGTTTCTAGATTTTCCAGTGCTGTCTTTGTTTCTTCAGCGGAAGTAGCTGTTGTAAGTTTGGCAATTGGTTCATCAAAATCTGTATCACCGCCAAAGATATTAGAAAACAGACCATCTGTGCTCATGTACTCTGTATACCATTCATTAATAGAAAAAGCACCCTTGCCTTTAAATCCAATATCATAATCCCTTGTAGTAAATAAATCAGTTGTTCCATCACTTGACAAAGTCGCCTCTACTTTGAGTCCAGTCTGTTCAATATAATAAACAATTGTATTAATCAAATCAACAGATGTCTGATCATTATTGTAATAACAGATTTTTAATGTTCTGCCCATGTCATATCCTGAAGCTTCCAGATCAGCTTTTGCCTTATCAGCATCAAATGTATATTCAAAACCATTATAAGCATCATTGTCGTTTGGTACACCACTATTCAATACTGATGCATTTGGATAAAGAGTTGCAAGCGTTGCTCTATCAATCGCTTCAATTAATGCCTTTCTAACTTCTACATTTTGCATAGCTTCATTTTCTTTTCCATCCGTACCTTTCATATTAAAGATAAGATATTTATAGAAAAGGGAATCAATACTGTATGCAGTAAAGTTATCCATTCCATTAAGTGCTTCCTCTAAAGCCGGATCTGTATCAACAATAAAATCTGCTTTTCCATCCTGTGCGGCCGTTAAATAGTCATTTACATAATAACAAGTAACATTTTTAATTTTAGGTTCTGTTCCTTCATATTTATCATTATATTTCAATGTATAATAATTTCCTGTATTAAGTTCGTCTAAGACAAACATTCCAGATGTAACAGGCTTTTTCCAATAATCATCAGCCTCCATATTTAATGGATCAGTATTTTCCAGACAATGTTTTGGTAAAATTGCAAACTGCGCAAGTACATCCAACATTGTAGCATACGGTGTCTTCATTTTAATTGTTATTGTGTTTCCATCTGTTTCCATAGAATCAATGTTTGCAAATGCTGCAGTATAAATAGAATTAATTTTTGCTGCCTTTAACGCAGTTTCAATAGACCACTGTACATCATCTACTGTTAAGGCTTCGCCATCAGACCAGGAAAGTCCATCCTTTAAAGTAATTGTATATGTAAGTCCATCTTCACTTACATTATAATCTTCCGCAAGATCACCTTTAACTTCTGTCAAATCACTATTAGTTGCAATAAACAAAGCCCTAAACATAAGATTATTTCCCATAGACCGATTAAGCCAAGGAGTATCAATACGGCTTCCATTCGCAGTCAAATCACCTGGCTTCATAACAATTTTCAAGCTTTCAGTTGAATCGGAAGCTTGTCCGGCAAATGCTGTTACATTCATTGCAGACGCTGCCATTACTGCTGTTAAAAATATCGCTACTAATTTTTTTGTCTTCATTCTTTTTTCCTCCTATTATTGTACCAATCCTTTTTGTATCTCATTTATTTATTGTACAAAAACTATAGCATTTATAAAAAATATTTTCAATATAATTTATATATGAAAATATTTTTTATTTTAGGTATATTTGCACAATACAAATTAGTTTTCCAAATATAAATTATATATTTTATAATAAATATAATAAAATTCTTTTCATTCATAAATATAATGAAAATATCTTCTTGCATACAATTAAATCTTGTCTTATAATATTTTTCAATACAGGAATTGCCAGTTTCATCCATATTTACAAAACACCAGAGCAATTCATGACATTATTTTTACACTTTGATGGAGGTTTTAGCATGGCAGACAGTATTCTTGATTCCATTACCGAACAATATCATTCTCTTACCAAATCCGGAAAAAAACTGGCAGATTATGTATTTTCTCATACCACAGAAACTCAATATCTTTCTATTACTTCCTTAGCAGAAAACTGCAAGGTATCCGAAGCTACCATAACCCGTTTTTGCCGCGGATTAGGCCTTTCCGGATATAATGCTTTTAAACTGGCTTTAGCCCAGGCAGACCGTACCACCGATCTTGGTGATTCCAGTAATTCCGCTGAACCCGTATCTTCTGAAGATTCTATTTCTACTATATGTGCGAAAGTACACGCAGCCAATCTTCTTTCTTTAAATGAAAGTTATGCGCTTTATGATGAAGAAGAAATGTCTAAGGCAATATCAATCCTTTCGTCTTCTCGCCGTATATATTGTTTCGGTCAGGGAGGAAGTATGATCATGGCAATGGAAGCATGGGCTCGTTTTTCTACAGCTTCTCCTAATTTTGTACATATCTGTGATTCCCACATGCAGGCCAGTGCAATTGCAATGGCTGATTCAAAAGATGCAATCCTTTTCTTCTCTTATTCAGGTTCTACCAAAGACATGTGTGACACCTTGCAGATTGCTTCCAAGCGCCATGTTCCTGTAATTCTTATTACACATTTTCCAAAATCTGCAGGAGCTGAATTTGCCTCAGTAGTATTACAATGTGGTTATAATGAGAGTCCTCTGCAATCCGGTTCAGTTGCAGCTAAAGTCGGGCAATTGTTTTTGATAGACTGTTTATTTTACGGATATTGCAGCAAGAATCCCGATACCTGTTCTGCTGCCCGTTCTGCAACAGCCCACGCAATTACAAATAAGTTGCTATAGTCTGTTCAGAGGTTTTTTTGTTTTCAGTAACATGGAAATAAAGGGAGATAACAGTTAACCTGACAGTTTTACTGTTATCTCCCTTTGGTATTATCTGGTTACAGAGAAAACAGCTGCATCCTGTTGTTTTTCTCTGTCTGGAGCATCTACTCTTTATAAAAGTGCACAAAAAACAAGAGAAAGACCCGCTTTTATTTTCCTTAAAGATTATGTTCCTTTAATTCGATTTCTGATGCTGTTTTTGTTATACTAAGAATACAGAGAATTAAAGACAGTATAGCTGCTGAATATGCTCTCGGCGATCTGTCCAACAATATCTTTTTGCACTATGTTTCTTATATTTCCAATAAGAAGAAGCTAATCGCACAGGTAGAATCTGTTTTGACCGAATGGTACAAGCCAGAAAAAGAAAAAAGGGGGGATTGACTATGACCTTTTACAAACGCCATAAAATATTGTCTGCTATCTTTTTTATTAGCATTATCTTGTTGATAAAAAATTCATCCATTCCATATATTTTTGAACCACCTGCAATAATATCATATATTTTTGACTCTCCTAAGAGCAACTTTTGGGATAACGTAGCTCAAATGAGCAATATTTTTACTTCTGCGTATGTGACAAGCTTAATGTTTTACTATATGGTAGATTATCTTCCTGTTATAAAACAAGAAAAGAAAGTTAAAGAAATTATTGCACCCCAATTAGTAAATCTATATCTGTACATTAGTGAACTCCTTGCAATGATAAAATACGCAGCAATACAAGAAAAACTATTTCACACTGGAAATCCCGAAGATATGGATAATCTCCATTTCAAGAATAATATTATTTTATGTAAGCAGAAGTCTTTCAAAAATGAAGTTGAAAACGGCACAACACCATATTCTTTTGATTTATTGAAAGATTGTGACAATTATAGGAACTTAATTCTAAATACTTGCAAAGAAATATCTGGTACTCCAAGTTTTTCCTATTGCGACACTAAAGTAATACATATTATTTCAGAAATCCAGTTGTCTGAATTATTACGAATATTACCGAAACCGAATGATTTCCTATTGCAGTTTGATTTTTCTGATGTTTCATATTTAGGATTAGGTGAGGGATATCAACAACTTCATTCAATTTATAAGGAGTTAGCACCATTTGTTGATACAAGATATAGCTATGAAATAATAGACATATCAAATGAAGAAATACAAAAATGGGAAAAAGAGCAGGCAGAATCATTGGTAGAGCACCCTGAAATAGTTCAAATGCTTATTGCCAATCAAAAACAAAACACATAAAAAGGGATAACTCTTTATAACATAAAAATAAGGGGACATAACCGATATCTTTAGAGTTTAGCTGTTATATCCCCTTTAGTACTAACTTTAAATATACTCTTACTTATTTGCTATTTTTAATAGCATTCTGGAATCTCTGTGCAATCTCCAGCGGACGTGTGATCGCTCCTCCAACCACGATTGCCCATGCACCTGTCTGAAGTGCTTTTACAGCTTGATCCGGATAGTGGATCTTGCCTTCTCCGATAACCGGAATATCTGTATCTTTTGCAAGTCTTTCCATCAGTTCATAATCCGGCCCATCCTTTTTGGATGTATAATCCGTATAACCGCTCATAGTTGTTCCAACGATATCTACGCCGCATTTCCATGCATTGATACCTTCTTCATAATTGGAAATATCAGCCATCAGGATAATGTCCGGATATTTCTCTTTGATCTGTGCGATAAACTCATTGACAGTTGTTCCATCCCCACGTTTACGAAGAGTGCAGTCCAGTGCCACAACATCTGAACCTGCTGCTACCAGGTCATCAACTTCTTTCATGGTAGGTGTGATATATCCTTCATATCCAGGATACTGGATCTTCACCAGACCGATAACAGGAAGTCCTGTTTCTTCTTTGATCGCAATGACATCACGGATGCTACTGGTACGGATCGCTGGTGTGCCTGCCTGTTTTGCGGCACGGGCCATTAAATACATAATGGATTTCTCCTCTACATATAATGGTTCACCTTCTACAGCCTGACAGGAAATGATCATCTTTCCATGGATCGCATCCAGAATTTCTTTTTTGGTCATGTTTTTTCCCCTTTTCTTTATGTAGCTATGATCGGTTTCATACGCTTTTGATGTAGCTTTTATTTATAGGCTCATTATACCATAAAGAAAATTATTTTCATAGTGATTAATATTTAAAAATTATTATTATTTTCAAATTCAGTTTCTATAATACTTTTACAATATTCAACTCTTCGTCTGTCAACACAATATCTGCCCGTTTTCCGGGAGTAAGGGAACCCATTTCATTATAAATCCCAATACTTCTCGCCGGATTTGCTGTTGCTGCCAGAATCGCTTCTCTCTCCGGTACACCCATGGAAATAACACACTTCATACAATCAAAAAGGCAGGTTGCAGAACCGGCGATCGTTCCGTCTGCCAGAGTTGCTTTTCTGTCTTTCATGGTCACTTCCTGTCCGCCCAGTTCATACAGTCCGTTCTCCATACCTGTTGCCATCATGGAGTCACTGATAAGGGCGACTCTGCTGTCTCCAAATAAACGGAAGGTATTGCGTACAGTTACAGGATGGATATGAATCCCATCACCGATCAGTTCTACCATACAGTCCTGATTGTCTGCTGCTGCGCCAATCACACCGGGTTCTCTGTGTCCCATAGGATTCATGGCATTATAAAGATGAGTCACATGAAGTGCTCCCTCTTTCATCGCTTCTGCTGCGCAGCCATAATCTGCTGCTGTATGTCCGATGGAAATAACCACTTCATTATGTAATTCTCTGATAAATTCCTCAGAGCCTTCCATATTCGGTGCAAGAGTTACCAGTTTGATCATTCCGCCCGCAGCTTCGTTACATGCTCTGAAAAATTCAATATCCGGTTTACGGATATAGCCTTCTACATGTGCTCCCTTTTTCGCAGGATCAAGGAAAGGTCCTTCCATATTGATACCCACAATACGGGCACAGGTTTCATCCTGTTCTACATCTTTTGCAGTCTGGAAAATCTTAAGTAATTCTTCTTTCGGAAGTGTCATGGATGTCGGGCAATAGGATGTGATTCCATGAGATTTTTCATACTGAAGGATTGTTCTTAACCCATCAACATCTGCATCTGAGAAATCATGTCTGACTGCACCATGGCTGTGGATATCTACCAGTCCGGGCAGAACCTTCAGTCCTGATGCATCCAGTTCCGTTTTGTCGGTTACTTCATCTGCTGAAGCCACAATTCTGCCGTTCTCTACATACAGATCTGTGACTTTATAACTGCCATCTTCCTGAAAAACTTTTCCATTCTTTATAATCATCTGATTTTTGCCTCTTTTCTCGCTGAAGTGAATTATTAAGTATTTCCCTGACTTTATCTCTGTCAGGCAATTCTTTCCACTGATACTGTTGTTATCACACAAGAGCCGGTATTATAAAAGTCCTTTTTCTTTAATAAGACTTAACGCATCTTCATCTGCCACTACGGTTACATCCTGATGAAGCTGAAGGATAGATGCAGGTACATTTGGTGTGATCGGTCCATACAGGGATTTGTACAAAGCGTCTGCCTTGGCACTTCCTGTTGCTACAAGAAGGATTTTCTTTGCTGCCATAATGCTCTTGATTCCCATGGTGTATGCCTGTTTCGGAACTTCATCCATGCTTTCAAAGAATCTTGCATTTGCCTTGATGGTGCTCTCTGTAAGGTCTACGCAGTGAGTTTCCTTCTCAAAAGCTTCTCCGGGTTCATTGAAACCAATATGTCCGTTTCCGCCGATTCCCAGAAGCTGGATATCGATTCCGCCTACACTGCGGATGATCTCATTATAATCTGCACATGCTTTGTCGCTGTCTTCTTCCAGTCCATTTGGTACATAGGTTTTGTTTTTGTCAATGTTTACATGATTGAACAGGTTTGTGTTCATGAAATAACGATAGCTCTGGTCGTTGTCACCGGAAAGTCCTTTATACTCATCCAGGTTTACAGATGTGATCTGTGAGAAATCAAGGTCACCTTTGTTGTACCACTCGATAAGCTGTTTATATAATCCGACCGGTGTAGAGCCTGTTGCCAGTCCAAGAACTGCGTTTGGTTTCATAATAATCTGGGCAGACATGATATTAGCTGCTTTTCTGCTTACGTCCTGATAATCTTTACCTACATAAATAATCATAATTTTCTCCTTTTTTGCGTGTCATCTGACACTTCCGATTTGTTATAAACTCATTATAATTCCCGTTGGTTCTATTTTCAATGAATGTATTGTCTTTAGAATCTTCTTTCATTTTTTATTATTTTGAGCCATTTTGCAGTTCGGTTTTTAAAGCTTGCCGAAATTACTTTCCTTGTTTATATTTTTCATGAAAATATTTACATTCTCCTTGTGAAACAAATTCTACAATGTTATAGTAATCTATAGCAATTCCACCATACAGAAAGGATTCCATATGTCATTAAACAAACATAAAATTATTCCTTTAATTGAATCTTATTACCATACATTCACTCCGCTGGAAAGAACAATCGCCGATTTCTTTATTCATAATACTGAAGAGCAGGATTTTTCTTCCAGAAATATTTCCGGGCTTCTTTATGTATCTGAAGCTTCACTTTCACGTTTCGCCCAGAAATGTGGATTTCACGGATACAGAGAATTTATTTATGAGTATAAGCAGAACCTGGCACCAGGTCCCGAAGAAAATATTCCGAATTTTGAAGTATCGGAATTTAATACTTATCAGGAACTTCTGAATAAATCTAACGCTCTGCTAGACAAAGCGCAGATCACACGGATCACAAATCTGCTGGTTTCTAAACCTCGTGTTTATGTTTACGGAAGAGGCAGTTCCGGTCTCGTAGCTCAGGAGATGAAGCTTCGTTTCATGCGTATCGGACTAAATATCGAAGCAGTTACAGACAGTCATATTATGAAGGTGAATTCTGTTATTCTGGATGAGAACTGTCTGGTCATCGGTATCAGTGTCAGCGGACAGACGGATGATATTATCTCTTCTCTGAAGGCTGCACATCAGCACGGAGCTTATACACTTCTTATGACCGCAAGACAGGACAAATCCTATCAGGACTTCTGCGATGAAACGCTCATCTTCGCAAGCATGGAACATCTGGAATATGGAAATATCATTTCCCCACAGTTTCCTATTCTGCTGGTTCTGGATGTACTTTATGCTCACTATCTGCAGATTGACAGGAGCAAAAAAGAAGCTCTGCATGAATATACGATACAGACACTTCAGCCATTTCTGATTAAATAATTCTGATATGCAGGAAACATTCCCGACACTATCCACTGCCAAAATAGCCATAGAAAATCCCTCTTAAGAAGATTTTGGTTATTTACCTTGTCTACTTAAGAGGGATTATTTTTATTTATTGTCTTTTACAAGACGGATCACATTCCATGATGCTTTATGCAGCATACTTGTCAATTCCCCATTGTCCATTGTTGTCTGCTGTGTTGTCTTTGGTTTTACGTTTTCCTGTCCGAATGCATTGACTACTTTCAGGTCATCGCTTTCAAGTACGATATGCTCGGCAACTCTGTAGCCTTCGAAACTTCTTACGTCTGTATTGAGCACAACGTCTTCTTTCAGGTTTCTGTTTACTGCGAAGATTGTAACTTCTTCTTTTTCTTCATTGTAAACAGCAACTGCTTCGATATCTGTGATGCTTCCATGTCCGCTTGTCTCATGCTCTGTGGAAGAGATGACCGGCTGGAGTGCAACACCACGGCCATATTTGGATGCATGCATGAATGGATAGAAAATTGTCTGTTTCCAGGAACCGCCGCCATTCGGATCTGTCATGATCGGTGCGATAACATTGATGAGCTGTGCAAGGCATGCTACTTTTACTCTGTCGGAATGGCGGATGAGAACGATCAGCATCAGACCTACCAGCAGGGCATCCTCGAAGTTGTAGATGTCCTCAAGAAGCGGCGGTGCCACCTGCCATGGATGGTTCTCTGTGATATCGTTGTCAGCATCATTGGAATGATACCATACATTCCACTCGTCAAAGCTGAGATACATGTTCTTTTTACTGCGTTTTTTCGCTTTTACATAGTCGCAGGTTGCGATGATGGTGCGGATAAATTCGTCCATGTCATCGGATTTTGCAAGGAAGTCGTTGCTGTCATCAGAACGGTTTCCATAGTATGTATGAAGGGATAAATAATCTACATAATCATAAGTGTGGCTCAGTACATGATCTTCCCAGAGTGCGAAGGTCGGCATATCTTTGTTGGAACTTCCGCATACAACGAACTCGATAGACGGATCGATGAGTTTCATTGCTTTGGCTGTTTCTTCTGCCAGTCTTCCGTACTCATCCATAGTCTTGTGACCGATCTGCCACGGACCGTCCATTTCGTTTCCGAGGCACCATGTTTTGAATCCGTATGGTTCCTTCTGTCCGTGTTTGATACGGAGATCACTGTATTTGGTTCCGCCCGGATGGTTGCAGTATTCCAGAAGGTTGCAGGCATCTGTGATTCCTCTTGTTCCGAGATTGACTGCCATCATCACTTCTGAATTGGCTGCGTCTGCCCATTTCTTAAATTCATGAAGTCCTACTTCGTTCTTTTCCAGACTTTTCCATGCAAGTTCCAGTCTGTGAGGTCTTTCCTCAACAGGACCTACACTGTCTTCCCAGTAAAAGTTGGATACGAAGTTTCCGCCCGGATAACGTACGATCGGCACGTCCAGTTCTTTTACCAGATCAATAACATCTTTACGGAATCCGTCAGCATTGGAAAGCGGATGTCCCGGCTGATAAATTCCATCGTATACAGCTCTTCCCAGATGTTCAATAAAGGAACCGTAAATTCTTTTGTCGATTTTGGAAATGGAGAATGCTTTGTCCACTACCATTTTTGCCTGTTTTGCCATAATGTTTTTTGAACCTCCGTTCTTAAATTTAGTTTGAGAAATTAGTTTGTCGTTATATTATTTGAGCTGCCTCATAAGTAATGTCAAATGATCACCGGTTACAGTAACATTAATTTCAAAACTCAATGGGACAGCTCATTTTATATCATGTCAGCAAGTTACGATTTGAATATTTACAACTTTTGATCAACCCTTAACAGCACCGGATGTCATACCATCGATCAGGTATCTCTGGAAGATCAGGTAGATGATCAGGATTGGAAGAATACCGAACATGGAACCTGCGATCAGAAGGTTGTAGTTATTTCCATAAGGTGTCAGCAGTGTATTCAGACCGATCTGCAGTGTAAATTTACTTGTATCACGGAATACCAGCATCGGCCATAACATGTTGTTCCAGGAACCCATTGCACAGAGGATTGCCATGGATGCAAATGCCGGTTTGGTGATCGGCATCATAATCTTAACACTGATACCATACTCTGTGCATCCGTCGATTCTTCCTGCATCCAGAAGCTCTTTCGGAAGACTCTGCATGTACTGTTTAAAGAAGAAAATTGTCGACGCACCACATAGTCCGGGGAGAATAACACCGGCTCTTGTATTGATGATTCCAAGAGATGTAACTTCGTTATACAGAGGAAGCATCAGGATTTCAAAAGGAACACACATAGTTGCGATTACCAGGAAGAATAAAAATCCCTGAAGTTTAAATTTGTACATGGTCAGACCGTATGCGATGAAGTAGCATACCAGCAGTGTCAGAACTACTGTGATCAGTGTCAGGATCAGACTGTTTTTATACCACATGAAATATTTTCGGGAATCCTCATTTCCGGAAAACAGGTATTTATAGTTGTCCAGATGCATCTTGGAAAAATCAAGATTCAGGGACATACCCTTCATAACTACTTCACGGCCTTCCTGGAAGGAAGCGAAGAAACCTGCAAGAAGCGGGAATGCGATCAGCACACAGAGGATAGCGAAAAGCCCTGTGGATAATACAGACGCAACTTTATGATTTGATTCCATTGTTTTTGGCTGAACTGCTGTTTTTGCCATATCACTTTTCCTCCTTCTTGAATGTTCCTGTTGCCACAAGCTGGACCACATTGATAGCCAGGGCAATGACCAGAAGCACCATACCTACGGCACACGCATAACCCATATCATTTTTCTCAATACCACGTTTATACAGATATCCTACGATAGTAAGACCAATGTTCTTCGGTGAAGAGTTACCATTCCACAGCATGAAACTCTCAAGGAACATGGACAGACCAGCATATACGGAAATTGTAATAACATAGATGGTTGTCGGTTTCAGAAGCGGCAGTGTAAGATACCAGAATTTCTGTTTTGCATTGGCACCATCAATATCTGCTGATTCATAAAGGGAAGTATCAATACTTTTTAATCCTGAAATAAAATACAGCATGTTGACACCTGTCCATCTCCACATACAAAGTAGCAGCAGAGCTACCCACCCTGTAGTCTTTTCCTTCAGCCACGGAATGCTGGCATTTCCAAGTAAGTGCATTAACTGGTTCATCTGTCCGTTGTCACCTTCTGAGAACATCAGTCGGAATAACATACCGGAAATAACTACAGATGTCAGTGCCGGAATATACATGATCACTTTCCATACGCCTTTGGCTTTGGTAAGACGGCTTTCCATCAATACTGCAAGCATCATCGGAATCGGTATCAGCAGAAGCAGTGTCAGAAGCATGTATTCCACACTGTTAAATACAGCTGTCTTGAAGAACTTATCGGAAGCCAGTTTCTGGTAATGCTTCAGACCAACCCACTGAGAACCACCAAAGGAAATATCCTGAAAACTCATTACAATACCACTGATGAGCGGATATAACCAGAATACCAGAAGGCTGATAACAAACGGAAGTACGAATACGTAGGGTGCCACCTTCTGAGAATAGAGCATCTTTTTCACTTTATTCACAATGAATTCCTCCTCTTCTAAAAATAGCAGTAACTTTTCAGCATCTCATGGAATCATGATTTACTGAACAGTTACAGATAATTTCTTTTTTTCTTATTACCATTATCCTGAAAAGAAATCAGACTACACATCCCGTGAAAGTCTCATTCCTCACCAGGATAACAGTAAAGGAGGTCAGGGAATGCGTTTCCCTGGCCTCCCATATCATTTCGGTCACTGCAGTAACCGCACATTATTCACTTGATCAGTGAACTGTTATCATTTTATTATTCACACTCGAAATCAAGATAATCCTGTGCATCCTGAAGCGCTTCTTCTACATCCATGCCATCCTCTAATACATTGTTCAGAGTTGTTGTACACATGTAATCATTCAGTGTCGGTGAGTTCTTTGTTGTATAAACAGTTCCGATCGCATCGTTTTCAGCAAGTTCGTTCAGAACTTCGTATGGTTTTACACGGAAGAATGTATTATATGTATTGGACTCATCATAAGCAAACGCTTCGTCAGACCATAATGCTGTGTTGCAGACATCAAATCCAAGTTCGTTCCAGATCAGGTTTTCACCTTCTTCAGAGCATTTAGCCCATGCAAGCCATTCAGCTGCAAGTTCAGGATTCTCACACTGATTTGTTACAACAGTACCTGTACCACCGATACCAACGGAGCATTTCTGTCCTTCTTCAAATACAGGGCATGTTGTGATGTCATATTTGCCTTCCATCTCCGGCATGTAATCTTTGAAACGGCTCATGTACCACATAGCTTTCGGGAAGGAAGCAATTTTTCCATCCATGATGTTGGAGAAACCAGCTTCAAGGTCAACATGTCCGTCTGTGGATACCATTGCGATTCCATCATTTAACCAGTTCTGCTGCATTGTGAGCATTTCTTTTACAGAATCAAGCTGTACATTTACAGTTCCATCCGGACCGCCTGTCCAATCTTCACCGTTCTCAGCCATTGCAAGCCACATCCAGTCAACACCGCCTGTATCAACAGAAGTTAAGTACACTTCACCGTTGGAAGCTTCTTTTAATTCTTCACCAAGTTTTGTATAATCATCCCATGTCTTTACAGATTTGTAATCTAATCCATAAGATTCAAGAAGATCTGCGTTCCAGTACATAACAGTTGCACCTACATGGAAAGGAACACCAAGTCTTGTTCCGTCAGCTTTGGAATAAACATCAAGTCTTGACTGCACCATTGTATCTTCATAAGGAGCAAGTGCATCATTCATGGAATACAGAGGGCTGTCATCACCGGAATAGTTCGGGAACTGTCCGATCTCGATATCGCAGAGGTCAGGAGCACCGGATCCTGCCTGTAAGGACATCATTAATTTGTTATGCATATCAGAGTATGGATATGTACTGAATGTAATCTGGATCTGTTTGTCCGGATTCTCTTCATTCCACTTATCTACCATCTGACCATAAAACTCATTATGCAGGTCTACGAATGACCACATCTCGAATTTTGTTCCATCATCAGGACCTACGGTTGTTACTGCTGTAGGCTCTCCTTCAGCCGGTTCTTCGCTCTCAGCAGCTTCCTCTGTTGTGTCTTCTTCTGCAAAGACATTCACTGCCATGCTCATACTGGACACTGCCATAGCCGCAGTCATAAGTAACGCGAACAATTTTCTTCTCTTCATAAAAAGATCCTCCTTTTTTGCATTTCTTTGCGCTCTTCCGGTTTCAATGATGCCATTGTACAAACCCCATAATCATTTCGTATTTTTTTAAAATATATAGTCCATCTTTTTGTTATGGTCATTTTGCACAACTTTTTTATTTTCAGCTCCGGTTTATGTTGATATTATATAATTCTTTCCTGTAAATGTCAATATATTTTTGATTTATTTTTATTATTTTAGTTTTATCTAAAATAAATGCCCGTTATTTATTCATCAATCTATCTATTTTTTTGCTATTTCCCTATATTTTTTTAACCAATTTTATGGTAAAATAACTAATCAAAACGTATTTTTCTAAAAATTCTTATTTAGTGTTATATACCTGTAAATACAGTCAAAAGGAGGTTTTTACATGAAATCCTGTTCTGTTTCCGATGGTCTTGCCATCTTCAAAGCTCTCGGTTCCCCTGTCCGTGTACAAATTTTGCGTCTGATCCAAGAAAGAGAAGGTCTGAATATTAAACAAATTGCACAAAACCTGAAAATTCCCGTTACAACCCTGTCCCCTCACCTTAATCTTCTGGCCGAAGCCGGGCTGATAGAATTCAGGGATGAATCTCTCTCACACGGAACACAGAAACGCTGCTATTTTATAAAAGACTGGGATCAGCTTCTGGTAAATATGGCGCTTTACGGTCCTGATCTGCAGACTTACAGTGCAGAAATCGGCGTGGGACATTTTTCTGATTTCTCGGTAACTCCCACCTGTGGTATGGCAACTTCTACTTCTTTTGTGGGACAGTTGGATCAGCCACGGTATTTCATACACCCAGGCAGCCGCCAGGCAAGGATCGTCTGGTTCACCACCGGATATCTGGAGTATATACTGCCCAATTTCATCCCTGATCACAGCGTGATTGAAGAACTGACAGTTTCCTTTGAGATCAGTTCCGAAGCCCCCCGATTCTGTAATGTGTGGCCTTCTGATATTACCTTTTCCCTGAACGGTGTAATCCTTGGCACCTGGACCAGCCCTGGTGATTATGGGGACCGCAGAGGGAAATACAATCCTTCCTGGTGGTTTTCTTTTCTGAATCAGTATGGTTTGCTGAAAAAACTGACGATCACCCCTGAAGGCACTTTTCTGGACACAGAAAAGCTGTCCGATGTTTCCACCAGACAGCTTGCACTCACTGATCAGTCCGTTATGAAATTGCGCTTTTCTGTTCTTCCGGGCGCCGAACATCCCGGCGGGTGTACTCTTTTTGGTGCAGGTTTCGGAGATTATAACCAGCATATACGGATTACCATCGGTTATCATCCCGAAAACATCTGATTTCTCCGCCTGACTTCAGATTTATATACTGCCCCGAATACTCCCACAGCCATTTATGGCAACAGATATTTCACACCCCATATAGTTTCATTATTGTCACCCTTAGCGCTGAAGCACATCGTATCATTGCCTGCCTCATCGGTCATTTCCAGGACAACTCCTGTATAAGTATTTTCACCGAGAGTCACATCAATATATGGTGTGCCTTCTTCTGCTTCCCATTTGCCTTCCAGTTCTTCTCCGGTAACTGTTCCGTCTGCATTAAGTTGAATCCTCTGCGGTTTATGTACCCTGTCCGAAATATCCGTACCATGATTTACCAGATAAAAAGTACCCTGGATTTCATCTCCGGAATATCCATCCTCTTTCAACGTCTCGCCGTCTGTGGCAAATGGCGCAGCAACCAGCCATCCGTCTTTTGTGCGGAACAACTGATGTACACGAGGCTCATGAAGTTCTCCGGTTTTAGCAAAACGCTGATGATAAACCAGGTATAATTTACCATCTTCATCTTCAAATGCAGTCTGTCCGCCTGGTGCCATATAGGTCTGGGTAAGACTTGGAAATGTATAATTTCCCATCATTTTCAGTCCATGATCTTTATGCTCCACAAATAAATACATATCCTTCCCTGCTGCATCTGTATAAGTTCCGTCCACAGTGTCACAGCGGAAGAGACGCATCTGATAACCTCCTTTTGCCTGCAGATTTCCATAGGACAAAAACAGATAATAATATCCACTGGTCTCATCATACATAATATGCGGACCTTCGATGGAGTTGTGATAACCACCGAGAAGTTTCTTGCCATAATAGCTGTCCACATGATTTTCCTCGTCTGCTTCCGGATAAATCGGATAGCCGGTCTCTTCATCAATCTCAATCAGAAAAATACCGCCGGACCAGGAGCCATAAACCATCCACATACGCCCGTCTTTATCATAAAAAACATCCGGGTCAATACAGTTTGGCCAGTTATTATTGTCATAAGACGCTGCTGTATATGGCCTTGGGTCTGTTCCCATCAGTTCTTCGATATTACTTTCCTTAACATCATGATAGCTATAACCAGAGTACAGGAATGTGTCCTCATAGTGATACGGACCTTCAATATCATCTGCTGTTGCAAAGCAGATATTGGATTTCACATAAGAAGATGTGGTGCAGAAATACATCACATATTTTCCCATTTTTTTGTTATAGATGACATCCGGTGCCCACACGGAATAACCACCTTCCTCGTTCTTTCCTACATAAGTAAACGCTGCCGGATCGCCGTCTTCTTCTCCGTCAAAAAGATTGTCAAACAGCTTATTCTCTGCATTGACCCCGGAGGAAAAACCGGTCCAGTTTCTCAGATCTGCAGACTTCGCAGATTCCATATGGGAGCCAAAGATATAGTAAGTGTCATTGTCTTTGATGACAGATGGATCATGCACGGAAGCTCCGGCAGTAAAGCCACCTTTCTTAATCTTGCTCTCAATATCATCTGTGCCTGCTGTTTCTTTTTCGTTTGCCGCATCTGTTGTCTCTGCTGTGCCATCAGCAGCTTCCGCAGCATATATACTCTGTGATCCGAGAAGCATCATTCCTGTCAGCCCCAGAATTATTCCCCATTTTTTTCTCATACCAGTTCTCCTGTTTTCCAAATATTATCCCATCTCAGATTACGTCAATCTTCGTAAGAAAATATCGGTGCGCCTGTTTTTTCATCCCAGCGGATTTTCATCAGCATGGCATGACGGTTTGGATTGTACAGCGGATTTCCTTCAATCTCTGCTTCTGTTCTCGCATGATAAACCATGATCGGGTTTCCTTCTTCGTCTTCAGTAAAGGAATTATGCCCCGGTCCATAGATTCCTCTGGACTCATCTGTACGAAGAACCGGATAACGTTCTTTTGTCCAGGATTTCGGATCAAGAAGATCAGAATTTTCATCTGCTGTAAGCATTCCCATGCAATATGCAGCACCGGTCTCAGATGCAGAATAGGTAAGATAAATCCTGCCGTCATGATGAATAACTGCCGGTCCTTCATTCACCCAGAACCCAACTCTTTCCCAGTCATAATCCGGTGAAGTGAGAAGTACCTGGACGGTTTTCAGTTTATACGGAGTTTCCATTTCACCAATATAAAGGTTGGAAATCTGCTTGCCGACTCCTACCTTCTCAGCCCATACATAGTAATGTTTTCCCTTGTTTTCAAATACTGTTGCATCCAGAGAGAAAGCTTCAAAAGAAAATTCATCTGCATCCGCACGTCCCATCTTACCTTTCTCTGTCCAGACTCCTGTAAGCGGATCTGTATCTGCACATTCCAACACATATGGGCGGATTGCCCAAACATCATCTTTGTCCCCGCCTGCAAAATAGATATACCATTTACCATCCAGATAATGAAGCTCCGGCGCCCAGATATGTTCGCTCATGATTCCTTCTTTGTGTTTCTCCCAGACTGTCACTTCTTCCGCATCTTTCAGTCCTGCCAGAGTTTTACTTCTTCTCAGCACGATCCGGTCATAGGCCGGTATGGATGCTGTAAAATAATAGTTTCCATCTGTGTGGCGGTAAACATATGGATCTGCTCTCTGCAGAATCCATGGCTCATTATACTTAAGTTCTTCACTCATTGTATGTCCCCCTGTTCGCTTTTTATTTTAGGTTTATATAAATTATTTTTATATATTTAAAATTGTACTGCATTTTTCAGAAAATATCAACTATATTTTTTTCTTTTCGTTGCACATTTTTTTCAGATTCGTTATAATTTACCGTAAACGTTACAAAATCATTTTTAACAGAAAGGGAAATCCGTTATGTTATATATTAAAAGTCTGGAGCAGGCGGTCCCTGTCTTCAAAGCTCTTGGTTCTGACATCCGCATACGGCTGATCCAGACTCTCCTTGAGCATCAGGAAATGAATATGAATGAACTGGCTTCCAGTCTGGGGATTACCAACGGTGCCCTGACCAGCCATGTAAAGAAACTCGAAGAAGCCGGAATTCTCGCAATTCTTCCAGAGCATTCCGGCCACGGAAACCAGAAGGTCTGTCGCATTAATGTTGACAAGATCCTGGTTGATATTGCCTCTAACAATGACAGCCCGGCTGAGGATAGTTACTCTATTGACATTCCGATCGGCAACTACTTTAATTATTCTGTCTATCCAACCTGTGGGCTGTCTACTACCGATAATCTCATCGGTGAGGTAGATGATCCTCGTTATTTTGCTCATCCGAGCCATGTAGATGCAAAGATTTTATGGTTTGGACGGGGATTTATTGATTACCGCATTCCAAATATGTTGCCTCCGGGACAGAAGATTGACCGGCTGACACTCTCCTTTGAAATCAGTTCAGAAGCTCCCGGAGTCAACAGTGACTGGCCTTCTGATATTTCCTTTTTCCTGAATAATACAAAGGTCGGAGCCTGGACAAGCCCCGGAGATTTCGGTGATGTCCACGGTATGTTCACTCCCGACTGGTGGTTCCCGAACTGGAATCAGTATGGTCTTCTGAAGATGCTTGTCATTGACCGTCACGGTACTTTTATCGATGGATTAAAGATCTCTGATGTGAATACACAGCAGCTCACTTTTACCTCTCAGGATGATATGGTATTCCGTTTCCAGGTGGATGAACCATCTCAGAATATTGGCGGTCTGACACTCTTCGGAAAAGATTTCGGAAACTATAATCAGGATATTAATGTGAAAGTGCATTATACTCCAAATGTATAATTTTACAGAATATCTGAAAACAGCAAAAAGCAAGGAACCGATGTGTTTTGCCACATAGTTCCTTGCTTTTGTTTTATATTTTCTCTGATTCTCCGGTTATTCTCCGCGCATCCAGACTCTCATCTGATTTTCTCCGCGGTTGCCCCATGTGTAATACGGCACTGCTGTCAGTGTTGTCAGAGTTCTCACCGGTGCAATATCACTGTACAGAGAATCTCCCACTGTTTCCAGCTTACGTGCTTTGATCTTAAGCAGGACGCAGCCTTCCAGCAGGCCTTCTTTGCAGACTTCCTCTTCCATCTTTGCATCTTCAAAGATGTGGTAAGACTGAAGCAGGCCCGGATTGTCCACACCCTCGAAACAATAAACGATCGGCCCGCGCATAAATGCTACACAGCCGGCATCTTCCCTTACTTTAAGGTTTGCATAAATCTTGCGGATCTTCATCGGAAAAACAAGTTCTACTTCATCATTTTCCCACACTCTCTTAAGGATCAGATATCCTTTTTCCACATCTGCAGTGATATTCTTCTCTTTTCCATTTATACGTACCTGAACAGAACCCGGACGTACCCAGGATGGAATATGGATTCCCAGAATGGTTTCTTTCTCTGTTTTTCCGGTTATATGATAGGTCACTCTGCCATCCCACGGATAGTTGCTTTCTACGGTTACATCCATCTTATCAAAGTGTGCTTCTGTGCCTGCCGGGATATGAGAATAAACTCCCTCTTCAGTCTCACTCCACAGATATTTGCCAAGAGACATCAGCAGACGCACTACATTGGGAGGACAACATGCACATGTATACCAGCCCGGACGCTCCGGCAGAACATGCTTATATCCATATAATTTTCCGCTGACTCCAGGTTCTGTTTCCAGTGGATTTACATAGAAAAATCTCTTTCCGTCAAGCTGCATTCCGCTGATGATCCCATTATAAAGTGCTCGTTCCATCACATCTGCATAGCGTCCATCCATCACATTATCAAGCATCTTTCTTGCAAAAAATACCAGCCCGATGGATGCACAGGTTTCCGCATAAACGGTGTCATTCGGCAGATCATAATCAATGGTAAATGCCTCGCCGTCTACGGTACTGCCGATTCCTCCGGTGATATACATTCTCTTCTGAGTCATGTTCTCCCAGAGATCACAGCATGCCTGATAGAGTTTTTCATCTTTGTAAAGAGAAGCCAGTTCTGCCATGGCAGTATACATGTAAACTGCACGGACACTGTGTCCTACTGCTTCTTTCTGCTCATAGACAGTAGCATGTGCCTGGTTATATTCTCTGTTATGCACATCCATATCGAAGTGAACCCAGCCTCTTTTTTCTTTTTCTTTGACAAAGTAATCCGGATCTTTTCCACGCTGTTCGATGAAATATCTGGCAAGATCTTTGTAGTTTTCTTTTCCGGTTACTTCATAGAGACGCAGAAGCCCTAGCTCAATTTCCTGATGTCCTGGGATGCCCGGTTCTTTGCCTTCTTCTGTTCCGAAACGTTTCTCGATATGTTCTGCCATACGCTCCATCACATGAAGCAGACGGTCTTTTCCAGTCACCTCATAATAAGCCGCCGCTGCTTCCATCATATGTCCGGCACAGTATAATTCATGGCATTCCTGTAAGTTCTGCCAGCGGTGTTCCGGCTCTTTGATCGTGAAAAAAGTATTCAGATAACCGTCATCCTGCTGCGCTTTTTCAATAATTTCAATAACCTTATCTGCACGTTCTTCCAGTTCAGTATCCGGGCGGACTTCCAGTGCATACGCCACGCCTTCCAGCCATTTGGCAACATCGCTGTCCTGGAAAACCATTCCGTAAAACTCACCCTCTTCCAGTCCTGCTGCAATACGGAAGTTTGCCAGTGCATGGCTCTTTTCCACTCCCGGAATCTCATCATTTAATATTTTCTCCTGATAAGGAATCACTGTATCCATTACCAGTTCCTGATATCCTCGCCAGAATTTATCCGTTACTTTTACCTTATTTAATAACCCTTCTTTTAAACCGTCTTTCATTTCTGCGCCTCCCATTTTGCCGGCAGATCCGGACATTTTCGCACCTTCTGTACAGCCCGCAGTTCCACAAAGCATCCGCAGAGCCTGCACATCCCACTCATCAATCGTTCACAGGAGCTGCATATGCCAAGCCTTTTCTCATATGTCTGCTGATCTACTTTCAGTTCTTCATCCATACGCTGAATATAGCGTGACAGATCCTCATAAAAAGCCTCTTCATTCTTCTGTCCGGGCAGACATTTTCTGCACACACGCAGCTTCCCGTTCATACCTTAGTCTCCTTTTTGTTTCCATTATAAATGTTCACAGAAAATACCTGCCTGTTTTGTCAGAAGCGGCATTTTCTGTGAATCTGTAAAGTTTATTAATCTTTCATTTATACGAAACTCTTTATCTTTAAAAATACTGTAATTATCTTACTTCCAGATGAAGAACACTGCATTTAGGAATTGTAAATTTGATTCCTTCTGCTGTTTTTTCTACTTCGTTAAATTCTTTTACACGTACCTGGTCCGGTGTTTCGAAGGTGTTCATTTCGTGCATTTCGCCGTGTACAATCTCACCTTTGACTTCATTTACCTGATAGTCTGTAAGGATAGTTCTGATCTCATAATCTTTATCCAGAGACAGGTTTGTCAATGTGATATGTACAGCTCCGTCTTCTGCTACAGATACAGATTCTGTCAGGTTCGGTACCTGCCACTCTTCTTCCACACCGATGGTTTCTGTTTCGATAGAACTGTCTACAAGCATTGCATCCTGATGATATTTGTACATATCAAATACATGATAGGTTGGTGTCAGGATCATATCAGCACCATCTGTAAGGATAACGGACTGAAGCACATTTACGATCTGCGCAAGGTTTGCCATCTTTACTCTGTCGCTGTGTTTGTTAAAGATATTCAAAGTGATACCTGCGATCAGGGCATCTCTCATTGTGTTCTGCTGATACAGGAATCCCGGGTTTGTTCCCGGTTCTACTGTGTACCATGCACCCCATTCATCAACGATCATGCCGATTTTTTTCTCTGGATCATATTCGTCCATGATATGTCCGTGACGCTCGATCAGAGTTTCCATAAAGAGCGCTTTATTCAGACTCTTATACCATACCTTATCATCAAAATCTGTAGCACTTCCCTTGATCTCCCATCCTTCCGGATGTACATAATAATGAAGAGAAAGACCATCCATATTTCCGTGAAGTTCTTTCAGGCAATGATTATGTGTAGTCTTTAATACTTCAGATGTCCATTCATAATCATCTACATTGGCACCACAGCAGACTTTGTGGATTGGGTGATCCGGATGATAATTGCGGACATAAGTCTGATAACGGCGGTATTCATTTGCATAGAAGTCAGGATTCATATTTCCGCCACATCCCCAGTTCTCATTTCCAACTCCAAAGAAATCCAGTTTCCATGGTTTCTCATGTCCGTTTTTCTTACGGAGGTCAGCCATCGGGGAAACACCCTCGAATGTGATATATTCTACCCATTCAGACATTTCCTGAACTGTTCCGCTTCCCAGGTTACCATTAACATAAGCTTCGCAGCCAAGCTGCTCACAGAGTTCAAAAAATTCATGTGTACCAAAGCTGTTATCTTCTACCACACCGCCCCAGTGTGTATTGATCATTTTTTTACGTGTTTCCTTTGGTCCGATACCGTCTTTCCAGTGGTATTCATCTGCGAAGCATCCACCCGGCCAGCGAAGTACCGGAATCCTGATATGCTTCAGTGCTTCTACTACGTCTGTACGCATTCCGTTCTTATTCGGGATCTGGGAATCTTCGCCTACATAGATTCCTTCGTAGATACATCTTCCCAGATGCTCTGAGAAATGTCCGTAAATCTCTTTGTTGATTTTGCTCTGTTTCTTTGATGGATTGATTACAAGCTTAGTCATTTTTACCTCCACAGTTTATGATTTTGAGTTTTTATTTTACTTTTATCTAAAATAATATACCTTATTTTGTATTTTCATTATACACAACTTCCACATGACATTCAATATGTTTTTACAGAAAAAAAGAGACTCTCGCTTTAATAATTTCCTAGTGCGCCAGTCTCTTATAAATTTATTAATTTTTGTTTTTTACTTTCACTCTTATCATATTCCATGACAGCGGTTCAATTTCAAAGTTAAGATTATCCCCTGCTATCTCAGCATTATTTATCTCATACGGTTTTATTTTGTCATGATTCTCTAAGTTTGTATCTTTGCGATTTCCAGAAGTCATATATAACTGTTCTGCTATTTCCTCTAATACAAACCCCTGAAGTTCTTCTGAAACAGATACAGTTTCTTCTGCTCTATTGACTGCAAAAATTGCAATCTCACCTAATTCTTCATTATATACCGTTACTGTATCCACATATGGAACATTTTTTGCAATGCTGCAGTCATAGGAAGGACCTTCATATACTTCTTCCATCACTGTTCCTCTTGCATATTTTGACATATAAGAAAAAGGATAAAATACAGGCTGTACCCATACTTCTCCACCTTTTTCAGTCATAATCGTTGCACTGATATTAGTTAAAAGAGATTGGCAGGCAACTTTTACTCTGTCGCTATGACGGACAAAACTCATCAGCATACTTGCGAATAGTAGTGAGTCTTCCATTGTGTATACCTGTTCACTCAAATGAGGAGCTATCTGCCATGGTTTTTCTTCTATTTCCGGATGAGCTACTTTTCCTTCTGGCGCCCACACTCCCCACTCATCGACACTAATATACATCGTTTTTTCTGAACGTTTCTTTGCTTTTATGTAGTCACAAACGCCACTAACTGTGTCAATATAACAATCCAGATCTACAGATTGAGCAAGAAAATCGGCTGTTCCCATTTCCTGTCCACCATAATATTGATGTAATGCCAGATAATCAACATTTTCATATACATGTTCCAGTACTGTAGCTTCCCATTCAGGATATGTCGGCATATCTGATTTTGCACTTCCGCAGACAACCAATTCTATATTTTCGTCAATTAATTTCATTGCTTTTGCAGTTTCTTCTGCAAGTCTCCCATACTCATCTGCTGTCTTATGTCCAATCTGCCAGTCTCCATCCATTTCATTTCCAAGACACCACAATTTTACTTTATATGGTTCCGAAACACCATGTTTTACCCGCATATCGCTGTACATCGTTCCTGCAGGCATGTTACAATATTCTAAAAAGGAAGCTGCATTTTCAATTCCTTTTGTTCCCAGATTTACAGCACATATCGGCTCTACTCCTGCTTTTTTTGCCCATCTCATAAATTCATTGATTCCAACTTCATTGGTTTCAACAGCACGCCATGCCAGTTCCAGGCGCTTAGGTCTTTCTTCCTTGGGACCTACTCCATCTTTCCAGTCATAATTAGAAACAAAATTTCCACCAGGATAGCGCACCATTGTAATTCCTAACTCTTTTACTTTTTCCAATACATCCTGACGAAATCCATCCTTATCTGCTGTTGGATGATTTGGTTCATATATGCCTGTATAAACCACTCTTCCCATATGTTCTACAAACGAACTATAAATTCTGCTGTCTATCTCGCTTTTTTTAAATTTACTATTTACTGTAATAATTATATGTTTCATAATTCTCCTTATAGACAGACTTCAGGAGCCTCTACAATATATTCACTTAATTATATCGTTTCTCCCTGTACTGTCACTGTTTCCAAAATTCTCTCTGTTTCTGCAACATTTTTGTTCTCCATGAGCTGAAGTAGTAAGTTAAATGCTTCTTCCGCGACCTTTTCCACGTGATTATCTATCGTTGTCAGACGAGGAGTTACATATTCCAAAAAATCAATATTATCATATCCCATGATTCCATAATCCTGACCAGCACGTTTTCCATTTTTTTCAAACATACGTATAAGATTTAAAGCAAACATGTCCCCGGTACATAAAAATGCTGTTTTTTTCTCACTTTTTTCTAACTCTTTTTTTGCTTGTTTCTGATAATCCCAGTTTCCAATAATCACATATTCCAGCCCATGAATTTTTTTTACCGCTTCTTTAAAACCCGCAGTTCTTTCTTCATGTACATATATATTCTCCAGATTCTTTTCAGCCAAAGGAGGACATACAAATATTACTTTTTCATATCCAGATTCCGCTATTTCACAAACAGCTTTTGAAATTGCACTTCTTCCATTTACTGTTACAAATGGTATCTTATCTGCGATTTTATTATCAATCGTAACCACTGGAATGTTTAGGCTCTCTATAAATTTTTTATATTCTTCTCCTTTATTAACCGAAGACAGTATAATGCCATCTACATGATAATCTGCAAGTTTACAAAGCTGTTCTTTTTCTATTTCCTTGTCATTCTGGTGAAGAGTAATATTAATAAAATATCCTCTTTCTCTGGCTTCTATCTCTAATGCACTTAACATCTGAGAAAAATAACGGTTATTAACATCCATTACAACAACACCAATATAATATGTCTTTCCCTTTGCCAGCCCTGTAGCCAAAAGATCTGGACGATATCCATTTTTCTCAGCAGTTTCCAATATCATCCTTTTTGTTTTTTCACTGATACGTCCTGTATTATTTAAAGCTCTGTGTACAGTAGTTCTGGATACTCCACATATTTTTGCTATTTCTTTTGTTGTAATCCCCATAATTTTTCCCTTTCAACCTGTGTTAATTTATTCCTTCATTCCAGATGTAGCAATTCCTTCCATAAAAAATCTCTGGCAAAACAGAAATAGTATCATTAATGGTGCAATAGATATTACAGTTGCTGCAAGCGTTGGTCCATACTTAATGGAATTACTTCCCACAAGAATTGCAAGTCCTGCTGATAGTGTTCTCTTCTCTACAGAACTGGTGAGCATCATTGGATAAATCAGATCATTCCAGTTATTCATAAAATGATAAATTCCAAGAGTTATAAATGCCGGTTTGGCAAGCGGTAATATGATTCTGCTATAAATCTGTTTTTCCTTCATACCATCAATTCTTGCCGCTTCATCCAGTGATTTAGGAATGTTCTCAAAAAATGATGTTAACATAAAAATTCCATATGCACTAGAGGCTCTTGGTAAAATCAATCCCAAATAAGTGTCAAGAATTTTAAATTTATATTCTTCAATGTAAAGAGGAATCATAATAATCTGGAAAGGAACCATCATTGTGAGAAGAATAATTCCAAAAATAAGATTCTTTCCTTGAAAATGCATCCTTGAAAATGCATAGGCTGCCATCGAGTCAAAAAACAGACTGACTACAGTTACTCCTACTGAAAAAACAACTGTATTTTTCAGCATGGATAAAATAGGAATTGCATCTACTACATATTTATATTGTGCCGTCAACCATTGTGTTGGAAAAAATATTGGCGGCCATTTAATTACATCTGCGTCTGATTTAAAAGATGAAACCAACAACCAGATCAAAGGAAATAAAATCAACACAGCAATTAAAACTGTAACTGCAGTTCCTACTATTTCATTTACTTTTATTTTCTTTATTTTCATTCTTCTGTCCCCCTGTTTAATACAAATCTTCTGAGAACAAAGGTAATAATAGCGACCATAAGGAACAGATATACAGCAATAGAAGACGCATATCCTAAATCATAAGGAGCCACCTGGAATCCCTGATTATAAATATAACTTACAAGTGTTTCCGTTTTATACAATGGACCGCCTTTAGTCATAACATATACCTGATCAAAAACCTGAAGAGCGGTAATCAGTGTTGTAACAATACAAAAATTAATAGTCTGTTTGATTCCAGGAATCGTTACATATATAAATTTCTGAAATCCTGTAGCTCCATCCATTTCAGCAGCCTCGTATAAAGAATTTGATACTCCCAGTGCCGCAGCAGATAAAAGAGTAAGTGTATATCCAAAGTTTTTCCATACTGTAATAAGAATCACTACTGGCATTGCCCATGTAGTACTTGTAAGAACATTTGGAAAGTCAACACCAATTTGTTTAAATAAATATGGTAACATACCATAATTTGTATTTAACAGCATTGACCACATGATACTAATCGCTGTCATTGAGCATACATATGGAAGATAAAATACTGTTCTTAGAAACTTATGAAAACGATTATTTTTTATCATCAACATAAGCATTAATAATGCCATAAAAACCTGAAGAGGTACTTCTGCCAGTGCAAAATAAAATGAATTAAATGTAGCATTTCCTATTCTGCTATCATGAAACATTTTTAAATAATTTCCAAATCCTGCAAAAGAAATATTGTTCATATAAATGTCAATATTCATAACACTGATCACCAGTGCACCAATCAGAGGAATAAAGACAAAAACTGTAAGTATTAACATAGACGGTGCCAGAAAAAGATATGCTTGTTTCTGACTTTGAGCATGATATTTATTTCTATTTTTCATATTCGCTCTCCTATAAAAAGAGCTATTGCATTACTGCAACAGCTCTTGAATTCTACTTTTCTGCAATAATACCATCTAAAGTATCTGACGCTGTCTGAAGCGCCTCAGATACATCGGTTCCTGATAATATCTGTTCCATCATAGGCTGCATAACATTCTGATCAATTTGACTTCCCCAGTCAAGATTCAGATGCCAGTTACGTCCAATCTTAGATGCATTGGATACATCTGTTAAGATCTCATCAGATTTAATATCTTCATCTTCCAGCAGTGAATTAGACCATACCGGAAATCCATTTCTTGTAGACCATTCTTTTAATACATCGTCAGAAAGCCAATATGCCATCCATTTATAAATCGCATCCTTCTTGGAATCATCTACGCTTTTTGGAATCATATATGCACAACCGCCTTCAGGGGCATAAGCTCCATCTGAACCCGATGGAATTGCAGTAATTCCGAAATTAACCCCCAACTGTTTTAATCCATTAATATTCCATGGTCCACTGGTATACATTGCCAACTGTCCTGACTGAAACATGGTATCTGCATCAGCAGCTTTTAACCCCTGAGGAGAAACATTTTCGTTCAAAACTAAATCTTGAATCCATTCCAGGGTCTTAATATTAGCTTCCGAATTCAGATTATTTTCTTTTCCATCTTCACTTACTACATCTCCACCATTTGACCATAAATATTCACAATAGGATGCATAGTCTGTAGGAAAACCAATACCATACTGATTTTTATCCGGATTCGTCAATTTCTTTGCATCTTCTGCTAATTCTTCCATTGTTGTCGGTGGCTGTTCTGGATCAAGCCCTGCCTCCTCAAATAAATCTTTATTATAATAGAGATACTGAAGATTATACTGCATCGGAACACCATATAAAGTTCCATCTACTTTTGATTTGTCCACAACATTTTCCAAATAGTTGCTTTCATCCAATCCGGTTTTTTCCCAGAAATCATCCAATGGTATAATCATATCATTATTTGCATATTGATAAATATATTCAATTCCCATCAAAACAAAATCCGGAGCTGTATTGGTAGATATTGCTGTAGGAAGTTTTGCCTGAAGAGTACTTCCATCCATGATATCAATATCAACTTTAATCCCATCTTCGTTACTCTCATTGTAATCTTTGACAATTTCTCTCAGGATATCTCCATCTGATCCAGTAAATACTGTCCACATTGTGATTGTCTGATCATCATCTGCCAATACTGGTATTGCAGTCCCTCCAAGAAGAGACATTGTTAGTGTTCCACAAAGTAAACCACTAAGTAACCTTTTTTTCATTATTCGTACCTCCTGTTTAATTACGCAGTTATATAAAATCTGCTTTACTAATTTTTAACTGGATAAACATTTTTCAGTTCCAGTCATATGAGTTACGAAAATATGCATAAGTTCTGTCAGGAAAATTTATTTACAAATATTTAGACTTGTGATAAAATTATTTTCCATAAAATATCCCATGTATTTCTCCATTTGTTGGTAGCAGGTGAAGTTATGTGGGGTATTTTTTGTTCAAATACATATTTTCCAGCACATAGGTTTTCGCTTTCTTCATTATATGTATGTTTTTGCTTTGCGTACCCGTGTACTCTACATGAAATATATTATATCTTTCACATATTATTGTCAATACAATTTTATTTTTTCGGTATTTTATATATTTTTATCTTTGCTTTTTTGTATATTTTTATGTTCACAGTTATTTTACCCATACTAAAATATTTCTGGCAAAAAATCTCTGAGATTATTGTAACCTCAGAGATTTTAATAAAATATGTTCTGTAATTTACAATCCTACGTTCCCGCTGTTCATCCCTTCCTTGCTATCCTTATCAAGAGGCAGCCAGTCCAGAACTCTCTTAATATAACGATTCCAGAAATCCCACTCATGTGCTCCCGGACCTTCCTCGTAAGTTACATCCACACCCAGTTTCTGCATGGTATCTCTGAACTTACGGTTCGGAGGAAGAAGCGGATCGTCCAGTCCACAGGCAAGGTACATATGCGGAAATGGGATTCCATCTTTTTTCATATTTTCGGCAATCCATTCCGGATTGATCTCACAGTCTTTGATCCGGGACAGATCTCCAAATACATTCTCCAGAAAGCTTTTTTTCTCAAAGAACATAGGAGAACTGTCATCTGCTGTCCTCATTTTTTCAAGAATCATAGCAGAAGAAAGACCTGCGATGTATCCGAATGTGTCATGGTATTTCAGACCATTTCGGATCGCACCGTATCCTCCCATGGATAACCCGGCAATAAATGTATCTTCTTTTTTGTGAGATAACGGAAACATTCTTCGTGTAATCTTTACAAGCTCTTTTCCGATAAATTCACTGTAGTTTTCATTTGCATTCGGATGATCCATATAGAACATATTTGCTCCAGATGGCATAACTACTGCCAGATTCTTTTCCTCTGCCCATCGCTTAATACATGTTCCTGTTACCCAGTCTGTGTAATTCCCCATTACTCCGTGAAGCAAATACAAAGTCTTAAACGGTTTGTTCTCTTCTTCTGTTTCTTCTCCAAAAAACACTTTATCAACCGGCAAGATTACATTCATCGTTACCGGACGCATCAGTGCTTTTGAAAAGAAGTTCACTTCCATTAATGCCATCTTCTTATCCTCCCTTATGTTTTTGCAAAGCCTTTACAGCATTTTATTATACAAAAAACACCTGAAAAAAGCTACTGCCATATCCGACAGTAGCTTCTTTTCTCAGTACTATTTTTCCCCTTGCATTTCCATAAACAATATATTATAATCTATTCAAAGAAATGGGTTTCTGACTATCTGACTATTCAGTCCAGGATGGGTATCTCGTTTCTTTTTTAATGTTTTGTATATCGTACAAATACAATTTTTTATCCGCTGCATATCTTACTATTAGCACAGCCTGATATACATTGTAATCCAAAATATCACCTTTCTCATTCATAACAGGTAGAGCAAATCGTGTACTATATCGAAACCAACCATTTCCGGCTTTTTTCTTGTGCTTATTTTCGAAATCTTCTTTCCATCTCTTTTCAGTAGCAATTTCTATCATTTGGGGAATTCCTTGAGACATATTAGCTTTTACCTTTGGTAATGCACCTGTGAATTAAAAATTTTATCCTTACACGACTGAAGTCGCGTGCTTCCAGACGCTTTAGGCGTCAGACTAAATATCGGCGGATACGCCTGTAACTTAGGCCAGCGCAGTTATGCGCATTTTTCCATGCCAGATATGGCAGGTTCCCACATTGCAGGTAGTCCGCTGTATATCTGCCTGCATTTATGCTGCCTTTAAGATTTCCATTTGTAAATGAAGTTCTTTCAGATCTGCATAAACACATGAGGTTCTACGCTTTACCGAAGGGACTTTTGCCTCCAGCAAAGACCTTTCCGTTACCGGAAGGGGTTTTAAAAGTTCTCTGATAAAATATCTTGCCCCGATATTATACGATGCCGACAGGTCACAGTTATATTGTTTTCCTGTCTGGAATACACAAATACTGTGATTCTTCGGGTTACGGGATACATTTCCAGAACCATCATACGCAAGCCTGCTTGTATTCCATGCACAGACTCTGGATATGCGCATTCCTTTTCTGTGTGCCTGATGTTCACAACGCTTCTGGATATCCCGTTTTCTCCACAGATGCAGTTTCTGCTTTTTCTTTCCGGATATCTTCCCCTGCATTTCCAGATATTCGAATACGATCACATCCGCATGGTTTTCTTCGGCATATTTTACGATCGCACCTGCAATTTTTCTTCCCATCTCTGTATTCAGACGTTTCGTATATGCCCATCTTCCCCGTGACTGCGCAGAGCCGTGCTCTCTCTGGAATCTCCGGATCCGTCCCAGTGTGCGGTACATCCGGTCTTTTTCACTGGGATGATCGATAAATTTTCTTCCCAGGACAGTTCCGTCTGCCCGCATAATGGTACAGACCGCATCGGTATTGATTCCCAAGTCCACACTACAGATGATCTGTTCTTTTACCGGTGTCTTCGTAAGTGTCACTTCTTCCGTATAAGAAAAACGCAGGAAATATTTATGGTGCCTTTTCTCCAGTGTCGGGGCTGATGCCTTTTTCCCCGACCAGTTCTTGCGCAGATATTCCATATCTGTGTGATTTAAACGCACACAAAACCATTTCCAGTCATGACCATCATACAGTTTCAGGTATGCTTCGTCTTTTCCTTCTTTTTCCTCTCTGTACATGACATCACGATAAAAAACAGGCATGGCATGATTCTCATACGCCAGTCTGGGTTTCCCTGCTTTTTCTCCTGACTTTTCCCACAGATCCATCCGTGTTTCGTAAGAAGATACACTTCCCAATGCATGCTGGATTGCGGCTCGTCTCAGGTAGGACGGCATCTTCGGGAAGCGAAGATCAAAATCAAAGCGTGCAGAATTCTTTTTCGTGGTATGTACCAGATGCTCCGCGGCATTGAAGCGTCTCTTGCTATCGGAAATCTGTTCCAGTTCTTCCCACACCTGCCCATATATTTCTGTCAGATAACTGACCGCAGACCGGTAGATTTCCAGGGTCTGATGGATTGGAATATTCTGTTTTCGTAATTCTACGCCATAGCTGGATAAAACCTGCATCCCTTTTCCTCCCCGTCAGACAATTATCTGCCTTGCTCCAATTTATCTTATACTGTTTCATCTCTAACTCTCTAACTATATTCTAACATATCTAATCGCTTCTTGCAAACATTTGTTCTGTTTTTATAAAAAATTTGCGTGTCTAACTCATCAAAGAAAAATTGACTTAAATGTATTTTTAACTTCCAGTTGGCAAGAGTAAATTCCAGTCTCATAGAAATTACTTCTGCACATATATATTGTCGTTGATAACCATTGCTATGTATACTGTACTTGCAACTGATTGCCTGCCTGTGCAGATTGGAGATAAATATGAATAATAAAGGCAATCGGAAACATTTAACATTTGAGCAGCGTGTTGAGATTGAAAAAGCTCTTACTGAGAATAAAAGCTTTGCTGAAATTGGAAGAATCATAGGCAAAGATTCCTCAACAATATCTAAGGAAGTACGTCTTCATGCACGTGTCAAAGAGCGTCCGGATCCAAGTTATACCAATCCTCCCTGCATTCATCGAAAAAAATGTAAAATGACCTGTCTCTGTGATGAGCAATGTGGAACTATGTGTAAAATCTGTAAAAAGCAAAATATGCGTTGTATAGATGTATGTCCTGCATATGAAACGGCGGAATGTGAAAAGCTTAAAAAGCCGCCATATGTATGTAATGGATGCGCTAAAAAAAGCCATTGTCTCATGCCAAGAATGTTTTATTCTTCCAAGTATGCTCATGATGAATATCGCAGTGTGCTTGTTGATAGCAGAGTTGGTATCAATCAGACTCCCGAAAGCATTCAGTCCATGAACGATTTACTGGTCCCGCTGATCAGGGATAAACACCAGTCCATCGGACACATTTATGCTACCCACGCAGAGGAATTAGGCTGCTCCCGAAGAACACTTTACTCTTACATTAATGATTGTGTATTTGATATCCGCAATGGTGATTTAAGACGTTCTGTGCGCTATAAAAAGCGCAGGAAACCTACGAAGGCAGGATCAAAAGACCGTTCTTACCGCCAAGGTCATAACTACGAAGATTTTCAGAATTATATGAAGGAGCATCCAGATACCAATGTCGTGGAAATGGACTGTGTGGAAGGTAAGAAAGGCGAAAGCAGATCTATCTTAACCTTTACATTCCGCAACTGCAATCTTATGCTCATGTTCCTTTTGGAATATCAGGATCAGGAATGCGTCCTGGAGGTCTTTGTATGGCTGGAAACAGTTTTGGGACAGGAGGCATTCAAAAAGCTTTTTCCAGTGATCCTTACGGATGGAGGTTCTGAATTCTCCGCCCGAAAAGAGATGGAGGAATTCTGTGACGGAAGTAAAAGTACTACTGTCTTTTACTGTGATTCATACAGCTTTTGGCAAAAAGGTGCCTGTGAAAAGAATCATGAGTATATCCGCTATATATGTCCGAAAGGCAGTTCATTCGCTGATTTAAATGACGATAAAGTCAGGCTTATGATGAATCACATAAATAACGAAAAAAGAGACAGTTTTAATGGACACAGTCCATATGAACTCTCTCTTTTACTCTTGGACAACAAGCTGCATAAATCATTAGGATTAAAGGCAATCGAACCTGATGACGTTATGCTTAGTCCGAAACTTATAAAATAAAACAGTAAAGCACAGGCAGATTTCGCTGCACCAGAATTTAGTCTTACACATAAGGCATGTGGAATTTAGTCCTGCATACTATTTTCAGATGCCCATTTAGCATGTAAAAAAACATTAAAACTGGGTGCTTATGGACTCATTATAAAGCAAATATATGAACTTGTTAAGACGTAAAGTGGAAATTAATCCTGCAGAATTACAGGTATAATCCACAGCTGGAAATTAGTTTTTCATTTAAGTATCAAAGAAAAATTGTTAAAAACGCTTGAAATCTGGAGCAAATAATTTTTTACAAACCCAAACAATATGCTTTTCATTATATACTATGTAAAACAAAAATCAGCAGTAAAAATACCTAAAAAAAGCTACTGTCATATCCGACAGCAGCTTCTTTTACGCTCTTAGAGCATGTTTGAAAAAGGCTTTTCACAAAATATACGTCACAATTTGTGGGAATGATTTTTTAAACACGCTCTAATGCTGATGTAAATATTTTTCTCTGGTAGCGAGCCCGCCTCTGATATGCCGCTCCTGCTTGTTCACATCCAGAACCTGTCTCACTTCACATGCCAGTCCCGGATTGAGCTGGCTGAGACGGTCAGTGCAGTCCTTATGTACAGTGCTCTTACTGATTCCGAATTTCTTCGCCGCCTGACGCACCGTTGCCTTTGTCTCAATAATATAATTCGCAATTTCCACTGCCCGCTCCTCGATATAATCTTTCACGGATAAGCCTCCGAAGACGCTGTTTTTACAGTGTATGCACAGAAATTTCCGAATATGTAGCAATCGTTTTTATAGTTGTGCCTCATATAAAAGAACGGCCATCCATACCGGACGACCGTTTCGCTCATTGCAATCTTATTTAAATTTAATCTCTTTCCCCTCCAGTCTCCACTGTCTGAATTCTGCGGAAGCAGATAACAGAAGATCTGAAGAAGAGTTCAGAGCTGTTTCTACAGAATCCTGAACTACGCCAATGATAAATCCTACTGCAACAACCTGCATGGAAATGTCATCTGAAATTCCGAACAGAGAGCATGCCATCGGGATCAGAAGAAGTGATCCGCCGGCTACACCGGAAGCGCCACATGCTGACAGAGCTGCAAGAAGACTCAGGATAATTGCTGTCGGAATATCTACATGAATACCAAGAGTAAATGCAGTTGCCATTGTCATAACCGTAATAGTGATAGCCGCACCATCCATATTAATAGTTGCACCAAGCGGAATGGTTACAGAATAAGTATCTCTGTCCAGTCCCATCTCTTCACAGACTTTCATGTTTACCGGAATATTAGCTGCGGAACTTCTTGTAAAGAAAGCTGTCAGCGCACTTCTCTTCAGGCAGTGGAAAATCAGCGGATATGGATTCTGGCGGATGCACCAGTAAACCAGAAGCGGATTGGTCACAAAATAGATAAACAGCATACATCCTACAAGAAGAAGCAACAGTTTTCCATAAGTCGTAAAGATATCCAGACCGTTTGTAGATACTGTGTTAAATACCAGACCAAAAATTCCAAAAGGTGCAAGATTAATGATCCAGGTTACTACCATGGAAATACCATCTGCAACATCAGCCAGAACCTTCTTTGTCATCTTATCAGCTGCACGAAAAGCAAGCCCAAGAAGAACAGCCCACATCAGGATCCCTACATAGTTTGCATTTACCAGTGAAGATACCGGGTTGGCAACTACGTTCAGAAGCAGGTTATTTAATACCTCAACGATACCCTGTGGTGCACTTGTATCTGTTGCTGCATTTGCAAGTGTCATCTTTACAGGAAATGCCATACTCGCAAATACTGCAATCACTGCTGCCAGAACTGTACTGAACATATAGAGAATGATAACTGTCTTAATAACTCCTCCATGAGATTTTCCTGCATTACACAGGGAACTGACAACCAGGAAGAATACCAGCAAAGGTGCGATTGCCTTTAATGCACTTACAAAGACATCACCCAGAATTGCGATTCCTGTTGCCTGCGGTACAGCAATTCCCAGAATCGCACCCAGAATCAGGCCAACCAGGATTCTCTTTACAAGAGCAATCCTGGTCCATTTGTCCCAAACTTTTTTCATTTCTTTAATCCTCTTTCCCTTTAATTTGATAAAACAATGATACGTTACATTATAAAGGAAGCACATAGAATATGCAAGAACATCTTTATAAGTGTATTGTATTTCTGTTTTTAAATTATTTAAAAAAGCAGATGTCGTTCAATCATTTATATCTGATTGAACAACACCTGCTTTCTCTCCGGCGCAGTGCGATTCTGCCCGGAAGGCTTTTTTATGTTATAGGTACATTACGGAGTAATTTCCTATAACATGAAAAGTCTCAGCAGCTCTGTCTCTGGAAGTGGTCTCGAGAAATAATATCCCTGGACCATGTCCACGCCCCATTCTCTCAGCAGCTTCACCTCTTCTTCTGTCTCTGCGCCCTCTGCTACAATTATATATCCCATATTCTGCATAACCGTCACAATACTGTGGTAAAAAACAGCAGCCTGTTCATCACAGGTAATCCCTGTTAACAACGATCTGTCCATTTTCACCACATCAAACGGAAGTCTCAATACTGCATTCAGATTTGCATACCCTGAACCAAAATCATCCAGACATAATCCGATTCCCGCATTCGTAAAATCCTCCACAGCTTTGCAGAAACTTTCACTGTATTCAGTTGCCACTGTCTCAGTAATCTCAAACTGAAAATATTTCGGTAAAAGTTCATGCTCCTTCACTATATTAATCAGAAGCTGACTGTGTCCCGGTTTTAGCAGTTCGGAAGGTGACAGATTGAACTTTACATTCTTAATCTGTTTCATCATATATTCATTCTCTTTAATAAAACGGCACACCCTTCTGAACTGAAGCAGTCCGATCTGTGCAATGAGCCCCTGCCTTTCTGCAATACCGATAAACACATCCGGCGGGATCATTCCCATACAGGGATGCTTCAGCCTGCTCAAAGCTTCGAGAGTAATATAACGATCTTCCTTTGTCCAGAATACCGGCTGATAGTACACTTCAAACAGGTCTTTATCCACTGCTGTTTTCAGGAAATGCTCCACCTCTTTTTCATAACGGAAGCCCTCCAGAATCCTGTCATCTGACTGGATCACTACCGTTTCATCTGCACGTTTTACCAAAGATATCAGATACTCGATATATGCCAGCAGTACATCTTCCTTCTCCATCTTTTCACCGTTGATAATCCCGCAGATGATTGCCGGAAAAGTGATTTCTTCCCCGTCAGTTTCAAAAGGTTCTTTGAAATAGTTCTCAATCTCCTGTCTTTTTTTCTCATATTCTGTCAATGAATCTGTAATGATCAGAAAACAGTTTCCTGTGGTTCGGAACACCTGTACAGAACCTGTAATGTTTTGCAGTTCTCTTGCAATCTGTACCAGAAGCAGATCACCTGTACTGCTTCCGTAAACCTTATTAATCTGTTTCAGCATAAACAGCTCTACAGCAATCACATGAAACTCGATTCCTTTGGTAAATTTCTCCTGTATCCAGTTATCAAAATACCTTTTATCAAATGCTCCTGTTGTACTGTCTATATAATCACCTGGATTGTTCATCATAAGATAGAGAAATATGAGACCAAGTGCCAGTCCAAAATCTGACAGAAATATGTACCCTGTGTACAGTTCCACTCCTATACATACGCCTTCAATCACAAGAAATTTGCCTGCAATACTCATCTTTTCCGGCGTATAGTCCTCCCTGCTTCTGATCATACGCAGCATTATCAGAACGATATAAACCAGGGCATAAAGATAAAGAAACACATACCCTGTTCCTTTTTGAAAAACGTCATTACTGTCAAAACAGAAAAATCCCCCGCTTCCAAGGTTTCCAAGTACAGCTATCATCATAGCCACCGTAATCCCGGCACAGATCACAGATAATGCACCGCTCTTTTTCTCATTTTCATGCGAATCAGGAATACATGAATACAAAATATAAGGAATCAGAATATCAAGCAAATAGATTCCTGTCAGAATACCCATGACAGCTCCTTCATCTTCCACTGTGTAATTCATAATTGTCAGCGTACCCAACAGGTCAGACAAAATATATAAACCGCTCAGGACAAGTATATATGTAAATGTTTTCACATTTGCATTATGCAGTTTCTTCTGCGTCAGAAAATGATATAAGAGTAACGCAGTAATAATAACTGCCGCTACCTGAAAGTTTATATTATAATTCATGTGTCTTTCTCTCTTTCATTTTATTCTGATACATATTCGTATCTGCCTCATACTTCCATTCACCAGTTGTCTTCAGCTTTCCCCTGTCATCCCGAATTGAACTGAAACCTCTTGAAATAGACATGCGATATCTGCTGTTTCTGTTATAACGCCTTATTTCTTTATCCAGTTTCTCAGACAATGCATTCCTGTCTTCCTCCGGATCAAACACAACTACCGCAAACTCATCTCCTCCTGTGCGATAACATTTTCCGATTGCTCCAAAAACATTCTCAATGCATCTGGCAGCCGCCACAATAACCTCATCTCCTGCCGCTCTGCCAAAATCATTATTGATCCTGCGCAGATAATCAATATCCATAAAGACCAGCAGGATATCCTTATGCTCATTCATGGTTTTCGGAATTTCCGCCAGCAGATTTTCAAAAGGTTCCCTGCTCTGCATTCCGGTCATCCAGTCCTCTTTCATCAGTCGTTCATATGCCTGCATTTCTGTCCGGTAACGGACCTTTCCAACAAGACTGATCACAGTATCTGCAATGATCATAACCAGAAATACCAGTATTCCAAACTCAAATATTGCTCCATAATAGGATATTTCAAACAACCAGTACAATGACAGTGACAAAAGTCCACTGAACAATAATATCATATAAGCGATCAATATGATCTGCACACTTCGATCCGGCTTCTTTCTATATTCTTTCCAGAGCAGTACCGCTACGATCAGTACCCACGTTATCAGCAGAACATGTGTTACAAACAGCATATCTGCAAACGTGAATACCCCGAAATAGGCCAGAAGTCCCTGAATAAATGCATTCAGATAAAACACAGCAATTCCTGCATCCAGAATGCGTTCCTTTTTCAGTCCACCTATTTTCTGGGCAAAATGCAGCATCGGTACCGAATGTAACATAAACATATAAAAAGAAATCGTACAAAGCATATCCGGATGACTGCTATAGGTCTGGATCGCAGAAGAATCTGTAATCAGCCAGACTGCACATATCATAAGGAACAATGCTACATCGCGAAATCTGGCATCCGGCATCTGACGGTATTTCAGATAAACTGTAATCAACAGAGAAATAACGCTCAAAACAAGAAAACACAAAGCAATACCTATAACTATTCCTGAATTCTGTAAATGTAAAGCAATGACTGCACTTCCGGTTCCAATATAAACAGAAGTCAAAACGTACTTTCCGTGATGTGGATTTGAATAAACCAGCTTCAGCGGCTCATTCTGCATGTCTGTAGGGATTTCCCCTACACATTCCAGTTTTGATTTCATCTGCGTATTCCTTACAAAGGTTGTATCCTGATATTCATAGATGGGACGGTCACCCAGCCAGATTTTCAGATCATACTGTGCACCTCTGGTTGTAACTACCTTACCGGCATCCAGATCAGTAATCCCGTCATTATATAATATCAGTTCTTCCCCTTTCTCTGCCTGTATTGTATCCGGAAGAGTAACTTCTGTTCTTTTTCCGTTGTCATAATAGTACCAGCCAGAAGATATCTTCCTGATCTGGTTCACCGGCTGCATCTTTTCTCCCAGTGACATAACTCCCAGAACAGCAGCAAAAACAGCCATCACCATGATAAACAGAAATATCTCTATGTTTTCTTTTTTCTTCTTCTGATTATATTTCACACGCTTCTCCTTCTCTTATTTCCAGAATCATAACTGTTTATAGCAGTCCTCGTAAGTAATGCATTTAAGACAGTTCAGCAGAATTTCACACTCTGATGAGCTGGATTAAGATACATTATTTTAGAGTATTGCCATAGTATCTCAGCAGGATAATAAACTGCTGAATAGTTACCTTTATATATTTTCTGAAGGTGCTATCAAAAAATAATATAAAGGTACTATAAAGCAATGTTAACATTCCACTCTAAAAAATACAAGACACAAAAACAGCCACCTTTTACAGTGACTGTTTTACTTCTGCTGTTCTTTTTTCCTGTTGATGATCCGTCTCATTATACTGCTCAAAACGGCTCTCGATCTCTACCAGCATATTCGCATATTCTCTTAATTCCTCTTTTAGCTGTTCTTTATCTGTGCGTTCCTTTTTGTAGGAAATCCTATGCTCCATACTGGCCCAGAAATCCATGGACATAGTGCGAAACTGTATCTCCACCGGGAAGTATTCCATTCCATCCAGACAGTATACCGGCACTCCTACGATCACATGATAGCTTCTATATCCATTTGGCTTCGGGTTTCCAATGTAATCCCGTTCTTTGATCACGATCAAATCACTCTGACTCTTCAGAAGTTCTGTCAGATTATAGATATCATCTACAAAATAGCAGATTACTCTGACACCTGCAATATCCTGAAGATAATCCTTCGCATTCATCACAGTAGGTTCTTTTCCCTTTCGCTGTAATTTCTCTTCAATGCTCTGTTTCTTCTTGATCCTGCATTGGATGTTGTGGATCGGTCTTGCAGATGCTTCACCGTACAGGTTGTGATTCAACACATCAAGACGTGTGAGAAGCATCTGTTTAGCATCTTCATATGGTTGTATAAATTCATAGTATTCTTCATCTGTCATATTATTTCTCCTGTAAAAACCTCTGCTGTTATTCTTCTGTCTTTCATATTTCTTATTCTGTACTTCTTTGCAGAACTTACCTTTTTTCCACATTTGTACTGCAAAATAACCATTTTTTCCCCATTACGTTTCCATCATACAAAAGAAATGTGTTTAATCAGTGTCCCAATTCTAATCATTTTATAAACAAAATTCTCGTCCGTTTACACTTACATATGGCACTGCTTCTCATGCACAATCCCGCCACACTCAGAGCATCAGCACACTTATGGGAAATAAAAAAGCACTGACTGTGACAGTACTCCATTACAGCCGGTGCTTTTTTTATTTCATCTTATAACCATTATTAATTACATAATCTTACGGAACAGATCTTTCAAATCTTCTACGCTTGCATCTTTCGGGTTTCCTGGTGCGCATGCGTCTGCGTGTGCAGATTCTGCCAGGAACTGAAGGTCTTCTTCTTTGATTGCTTCCAGTTTAGTCGGGATTCCTACATCAACAGAAAGTTTCTTAACTGCTTCGATTGCTGCTTTTCTGTATTCATCCTGAGACATTTCATCTACACCTTTTACGCCCATTGCTCTGGCAATCTCACGATATTTCTCACCTGTGCATTCCTGATTGTATTCCATAACAATTGGAAGCATCATTGCGCAGGCAACACCGTGTGGTGTGTCATAAACAGCACCAAGTGTATGAGCCATGGAATGAGCGATTCCAAGACCTACGTTAGAGAATCCCATACCAGCGATATACTGTCCAAGAGCCATTCCTTCACGACCTTCTTTTGTGTTTTCAACAGCACCGCGGAGAGATTTGGAGATCAGCTCGATTGCTTTTAAATGGAACATATCTGTCATTTCCCACGCAGCTTTTGTTGTATATCCTTCGATTGCATGAGTGAGGGCATCCATACCTGTAGAAGCTGTCAATCCTTTTGGCATGGAGGACATCATTTCAGGATCAATAACTGCGATGATCGGCATGTCATGTGGGTCAACGCATACAAATTTACGTTTTCTTTCTACATCTGTGATAACGTAATTGATAGTTACCTCTGCTGCTGTACCTGCTGTTGTCGGAACTGCAATGATCGGTACACAGGGTTTCTTAGTTGGAGCTGTACCTTCAAGACTTCTTACGTCTTCAAATTCAGGGTTTGCAATGATGATACCGATTGCTTTGGAAGTGTCCATGGAAGAACCGCCGCCGATTGCAATCAGATAATCTGCGCCTGAATTCTTAAATGCCTGAACACCATGCTGTACGTTCTCGATTGTCGGGTTCGGTTTGATGTCTGAATACAGTTCATATGCAAGTCCGTTTTTCTCAAGAATGTCTGTAACTTTGCTTGTTACATGGAATTTTACAAGATCAGGGTCAGAACATACGAAAGCTTTCTTAAAGCCATGTGCTTTTGCTTCGTTTGCGATTTCCTCGATCGCTCCTGCTCCGTGATAAGATGTCTGATTTAAGTTAATTCTGTTTGCCATAATGATTTCCATTCCTTTCGGTATTCTTCAGTATTAGGTAAGTTTCCGCATCACTTATCTTTGTTATTATCTTAACAATATAAAATAAAAAAAGAAAGTTACACTTTAGCTCAAATGTAACCTTCTCACAATATTTGTGCAATAATGCCGAAAAACTGGGTGCAAAATTATGCATTAATATTGTTATATTTATGACAATATTTCCAGCTTTTCAAACAATTCCGAGAGTTTTCCAGGCATCCCGTCAACTAAAATTTTCGCCAGTCCCTCCGGTGCACATTCCAACTCTCCCAGTACCCATTTTACAGTCATATAAATAGAACTATGGCAGTACATTTCCAAAATGCAATGTATGGTCTCATCCGGAATCCTTCCTGTTTTCTCACGAATCAGATTCTCATAGAAGTCCAGGATCAGTTCAAAATCATGCTGGCGCAGACTGTTCTGACTGTCATACTTAAATGCTGCTGCAAAGAAAACATGCTCTTCCTGAATATAGGTAAACTTCTTTACCAGAGCATCATAAACAGTTTTTCCCATTCCCATATGCTCAAAGGATTTCGCCAGAAGCTTATCGAAATACCAGTTGATAAGGTCAAATTTGTCCATAAAATTCCGATAGAAAGTCTGCCTCGTAACACCACAATTCTCTGTGATCTGTTTTACTGTGATGTTATCTACAGACATCGTTTTCATACATTCCTTCATCGACCGCGCAAGACGGTATTTCATTTTTTCACCCTTGCTGTTTTCTGCCGTCAGCTTCATAAGATTTCCTCTCGCTAATTCATTTCTCTAGTGTGTCGACAAGTTAATATTGAATACCTTTCTCTGACAGATATTCTTCTATCTTTTCAATAATAAGCTTCGCTGACTTATATTGATCTGATGCATCTTTTAAAGATGCAACGTAAAAATCATCATAATCACTATTTTCTCTCTCCTGCTTTAGTCTTCCCAACCTCTTTCCCATTTCTCTTGGAAAAATCTCTTTTGCTATATAAGTTTTATTAAAATACGCAACCGCATCCTTATGACGCTTAAAATCAATCTCTTCTAAAGCTAATACTGCTTTTATTGCATAAAAAGCAGCATAATAACTACGATTTATTGAATCTTTATAATGTTGACTTTCTAAGCATAATACTGCCACTCCCAATGTCTCCACCGCATTCCGAATACGGTATATACATAAATCCTCTTTTTTGTCATTCATCGATCACTACCCCCTCATCTCGCACATTTCGGTAAAAAGGTAACGTATCAATCCAATACTCATACTGGTCTTCATTTTTAATGATGGGAGAGAACTCTATTCCTGTATTTATTTCAAACTCAAATGCAAGATCATAAATATCATTCTTCACTAATCGAATTTCTTCATCAGACATTTTCACCAAAATCATAATATCTATATCAGAATTTTCTCGAAAATCTCCTCTCGCATATGATCCATATACGATAATCTTTGTCAATTTATCGCCCAAAATACGTCTTAACTCCTGAGAAAATCTATATATGATGTTTCTGATATTTTCCGGCATATAATCACTTCCTCTTATTAATATCCCCCAATTTGCATATCTATATGTTAACATAAGTTTTTTGTTACATCAAGTTTCCCTCATCAGAAGTTCTCGACAAAACTTGATTTTATTTATTTCAAAATGTTATAATTCACCTTGATATGTTCAAGCCAAAATAATCCGCTTTAAGAAGGGAGTCATTCTTATGGATTTAATAAAAGAAGCACTTTCCATGGGTTTCGCAGATGCAGCGATCATGGATACAAAAGACCTGGTATTTGTACCGGAATACAGACAGTTCTGCGAGGACAATCTCTGTGGAAATTATAACCTGGTTCCTGCATGTCCGCCTGCCTGCGGTACTGTAGAAGAAATGCAGGCAAAAGCATTGAAATATGAAAAGGCACTGGTTCTCCAGACTGTTCTGAAAGATCCGATCATGGATCCGGTTCTTTTCAAACAGGCAAAGCATGCACAGAATATTCTTACAGAACAGCTTGCCAGACAGATGCAGGAAGCGGGAAAAGAAGATATCCTGATCATGAGCGCAGGACCGTATAAGAATTGTTCCTGTATGTCCGCCTACAGTGTAGATGCACAGAAAATGGCTGATGCAGTAGGTATGGTCTGCTGGGCAGATGACTCAGATGTGAGATTCTTTACACAGATTCTGTTTCATGAAGAATGAATTTGTATCCATGACCATTCATGAAAATAATATAGAACTTCCACAAAATAGCTTTTTTCTCAACAACTGTTGTCTTGTTCCTGCTGCTGTTCTATGCTAAAATATTTCCAGTATAAAATCATAAACCACAGACAGATCAGTACCCTGACATTTCCGGTACTGATCATATCTGATCATATTATACAAACTGTCAGGAAAGAGGCGATTACATTGAACATTGAAGATTCCTGTATTTCCTGCATTGACACAGACTGGTCTTACCAGCTTGCCAGACGCATGGAAAAAGAGAAAACAAACCCTGTTCTGGGCTATCGTACTGCAGGTTCTGCTGCAGAAACAGCTACAGGAGATATGTTATACAGGGAAATGAAAGCTATCGGACTTACCGATGTAACCAGAGATACATTCTCACTGGACGGATGGGAATTCGAGAAAGCAGTCCTGAAATTTACAGATGATAGCGGGCAGGAACACACCTTTCAGATGGGCGGATATCAGACAAATTTCGAGACAGACGGATTTGAAGATTACGAACTCGTTTATCTGGGAAAGGGAACTGCCGCAGATTATGAAGGCATAAACGTAAAAGGAAAGCTAGTTATGGTTGAGATCAACCAGCGAGACGAATGGTGGATCAGCTTCCCTGTTTATCAGGCTTATCTGCGTGGCGCTGCTGCCCTGATCGCAGTTCAGGCAAACGGCTACGGAGAAATCGCAGAGTCTGCGCTGAATGCACAGGATATCGCAGGACCTGATTTCGCACCTGCATTCTCCCTGTCTCAGGCAGATGCACGTATCCTGAAGCGTTCTCTCCGAAATAAAATTTTCGCCTGCGAAGACAACACCACTGATTCAGAAGATACCCATAACACGCCGGAACAGGATGCTGCTTTATTACGCAGATCCTCATTAAAAGTATCACTGGATGCCCGTTCCAGAGTCATTCCGGACACAACAGCAGGCAATATCACAGGTAAAATACAGGGTACTGAGACAGACTCTATGATCCTGCTGTCTGCACACTATGATTCCTATTTCGATGGATTCCAGGACGATAATGCGGCAGTCGCCATGATGCTCGGCATTGCCCGTGCACTGATAAAGGGCGGCTATAAACCTGCCCACACTCTTGTCTTCTGTGCAATGGCTGCCGAGGAATGGGGAATCATTGATTCCAAATACGACTGGTCTACAGGAGCCTACAATCAGGTATTCCGCGTACATCCTGACTGGCAGGGTAAAGTGATCGCAGACCTGAACTTTGAACTTCCTGCACACGCACACAATAGACAGGATGCCATCCGCTGTACCTATGAATATGCAGATTTCATCAGACAGTTTACAGACAGCCTGACTGTCCCGAAGGAAGCATATCCTGACGGGATCACGGTTCTCTCTCCCATCGAGACATGGTCTGATGATTTCTCCATGGCAATCGCAGGTATCCCATCCACAGTCAATGATTTCAGCGCCGGACCCTTCATGCAGAATTATTATCATTCCCAATATGATAATCAGGATGTTTACCAGGAAGCTGTCTATCAGTTTCATCATGAATGCTATCTGAAACTGATCATGGCCATTGACAGACTTGTCCTGCCACCGATGAATTTCAGCAATACCATGAACGCGGTCGCAGAAAGTATCCACGAAAATGCACTCTCATTTGCTGATCCTGAGCAGAATGTTCTGCTCAGAAACCTGCAGACAATTACCGCTTCTGCCGAAAATATTTATGACAAAATCTGCCAGATTAATGCGGAATATGCCACACTTTCAGACTCCGACGCCCGCATTGCTTTCCGCCACAAATGGGAATATGCCGGACTGGAGCTGCTGAAAACTTTCCGCAAGGCACAAGACTATCTGGTACGTCTCAACTGGCAAGATGAAGTAATTTTCCCACAGGAAGCTGCCTCCAAAAATATCCGACAGCTGGAAAAAGCCAGCCGGGCTTTATCCGAGGGAAATATTACAGATGCATTGAAGGCTCTCTATCGAGTAGACAATAATATGTACGCATTTCTCTTCGATGAAGAAGTTTACTATCACTTCACCGAATACATTCTTCACCAGCCAAAAGACCGTCTGATGTGGGGTGCCGGACGTATTATGCATCACGAAAATCTCTACGGGATCGTGCAGAAACTGAAGCAGCGCATGGAAGAAGAAACACCGGAACTCGACAGTGAGATCCGTCGTCTGGAAGCTGCCCTGCGCAGACAGAAGGCTTATTATAAGGACGATATCCGCTACTTAAACACCTCCGTTAATAAGCTGTCTGCGATGTTGGATAACATCTATAATAATCTACTGCCTTTTTAAAAAACATTACCACTCCCGGGAACAGCAATGTTCCCGGCAATAAATAAGGAGATTACTACATACCATGGAAAGTGATAATTTGTACAGAGTACAGGAAGAAGATTTACCACGATTACAGAAACTGTTAACGGTCTGTTTCGCACAGGATCCGCTGTATCATACCCTGATTCCTGATGATGACACCAGAGAAAGACTTCTGCCGGAGCTCTTTTCCTGCGATCTGACGGAGTTCTTTCAGACATGCGAAATTTATTCTGACAGCAGCGAACTGAACAGTATCCTGGTTGTTTCTGACGAAAGCGAACCTTACAATTTTCTGCACTACTGTCTCACAGAGGCCAGAGCTGCACTTACCACTGACGGATGGCTGATCAAAGAAGATCCAAGCCTGAAAACCTTCTGGAATTTCATTCAGGGCAAAGACTACCTGAACTCAAGCTGGACTGATCAGCTTCACCAGACAGAGCGTCTCCATGTGATCTACCTCGCAGTAGACCCCGGACACCAGCATCATGGACTGGCAGAACTTCTGATGGATGAGGTGATAAATTATGCCCAGAAACACAAGATGCTGATTTCTCTGGAAACCCATAATCCCAATAACGTTCCTATTTATGAACACTTCGGATTTAAAACATACGGGATAGTGGAAAAACCTCACTTTGGTCTGAAACAATATTGCATGATCCGAGAGGCTACTGTATAATCTGTCCCTGCACTGCTCTCGCAATTATTAACATAAAGACTCCGTAATTGATAAATTAACCTATTTTTCACTTACATTTTTGTCTATTTCTACGTCTAGTAATATTTATACTTTTATATTAAAATAGCATACAGATGTCGGATAAAACTTTTCCACATCTGTTTGTTTATAGTACCATGTGTACTTTTCCGCTACTATTCTTAATTACTGTTAACTGTTCGGAGACTTTCCATTCAACGGACTGCTGAACATCCACGATTACCAGAAACAAGAGTATTTACCTGGCAATAAAAATTTTAATAACCCCCAGAGTACACATCACTACACTGATAAGGAGGACTTATAATAATGGTACGAAATGCAATGAGCGCAACAGAATTTTATATTTTACAATATTTATGGACCAGAGAAACACCTGCAACTTTTTCTGAGATTATGGTTCACTTTAATGAGGAAGAAAAGAAAGCATGGAAGAAACAGACAGTAAACACATTTCTTTCCCGTCTGGCACAGAAGGGCTTTTTGAATATTGACAAGAGCGGAAAAAGAGCTATCTATATTCCATCTGTCACCTCAAAGAAATTCTATGAAAATTATGCCCAGGAGATTGTAAAGGATTCTTACAACGGAGCCATTAAAGATTTCATCGCTGCATTTACAGCAGGAAATAAATTAAGCGCAGCTGAGAAAGCTGAATTATTATCTTATATCCAGACACTTTAATCAGAAATGCTTAATAAAAAGGCTGTCATTAACAACAGCCTTTTTTATTTACAGAATTACTATAAATACCGAATTAGAGAAATTACTCATACTCTTCTATATTTTCCAGCGTAATCTTATGATATGGCATACGCACGTATTTTCCGTCGATCAACGGAATATCACTCTTATCTCCATCAGTTGCGATTGCAAATGCAAGATTCAGCATTTCACGCGCCTGCCCATCTTTATCATTATAAACCGTTCCAAGCATTTCTTCATTCTTTACAGCCTCAATCCCCTCATCTGTACGGTCGACCAGATTGACACACACCACATCACATCCTTTATCGATCATGTTTTTCACCTGTTCATTCTGCGTCAGCTGACTCTGTGATGCATCCAAGATTTCCAGATTGATCGCCACGCCGCTGGATTCCTCTTGCCAATGATTTTTTCAGGTTATATTTTTTCTATTGTGATGTTTTCATATTACTTCCTATTACATAATGTTCGGATCAAAAGGTATTTTTCCCCTAACTTGATACCCACGAATTACTCCACACTTTGCAGCTCCCGCAATTTTATTATATGTTTATATATACAGCATAAAAGCCACTCTACAGATTATTCATCCAAAGAGTGGCTATCCTTATTTTTATCAGATACTTATGGTAAGTATACCCGTATATTCATTTTTACACAAAAAAACCAGCTAACTGTTAGCTGGTTTCTCATTGTACCTTCAAAACTACATACATGTTGACATTTCCTTGAGATTCATTCTTCCTGCGAT
>OBYG01000040.1_pt1 | contig 170810 bp, 176 predicted proteins | sample 1538201 | NCBI WGS metagenome assembly OBYG01 (sample SAMEA2580177, study PRJEB22360) | human gut metagenome | biome: human gut; feature: human-associated habitat; material: faeces | place: Denmark | collected 2008/2010 | reverse complement strand
TGGGGCTTCACTACTGATTAACGGCTCATATGTAGCAAAATAAATCTGAATTTAGTTAAGGACTGGAAGGTCCTTTTTTTATTGCGACATCGAAACAGGGGAGATAAATATGGAAATACGAGCAGGACCGGAGACGGTCTTTTTCTTTTGCTAAAAAATATATAAGGAGAGGGCGAACAATGCTACAACAGATACTTGCAATGTGCGGAGCAATCAGCATCGTAGGCGGAGCCGGGGCAGTGATCTATAAGGTCGTGCACCCGGCCTTTAAGTTTAAGAACCGTGTGGAGAAATTGGAAGACCACTCAGAGAAAGATTACAAGCGGATCGTGGCGATAGAGGAGATGCAGCGGCAGCAATCAAAGAGCCTGGCTGCATTGCTCAATCATCAGATCACAGGAAATGGCATCGAGAACATGAAGAAAATAAGAGATGAGCTTTTAGAAAGCATCATCGACAAGTAGAAGGAGAGGTATATTTATGAACTTAGAAATTTTATTACAGTACGCAACATACGGATTTATGGTTATCGGCATCCTGGCGGCAGTGGTGTCGATTATTACGCAGGTGACAAAGGAGATTGCTTTCCTGAACCGGATTCCTACATCTCTGCAGGTGCTTGTACTGTCGCTAATCCTGTGCCCTGTGGTCCTTGTAGCGGCATGTCAGTATTTTAGAATAGTAATTACCTGGTACATGGTATTTGGGGCCTTTATTGCGGCATTCGTGGTGGCTCTGGTTGCCATGGGTGGCTGGGAAAAGGTAAGAGAGATCTGGAACAGAACAAAATATAAAGAGGGCGAGTGATCGTCCTCTTTTACTTCGGGAAGGAGAAGCAAATGGGATTGAAGTTTAAGAAAAAATTTGCACATAAGAGTAATTACGGCGGTAAAAGAAGCACAAAGGATATAGAGTACATTTCTGTGCATTACACCGGGAATAATGGGGACACGGCCTTGAATAACTGTAAATACTTCCAGGGGAAGAACCGGCACGCCTCCGCAAATTACTTTGTAGACGGTGGAAAGTATATCTACAAATCGGTAAAAGTAAACCGAATCGCCTGGGCAGTTGGCGGCTGCTATTCCACGGCAGGGGCTGCAGGAAACTACTATAAGAAGTGCACGAACGCAAACAGCCTGTCTATAGAAATGTGCAACAGCGCTGGGAAGGTGCCGGAGAAAGTGCGGGAGCAGACCATCGAGCTTGTAAAATTCCTCATGAAAAAATACGGCGTTCCGGCATCGCATGTGATCCGGCACTGGGACGTAAACGGGAAAGAGTGCCCTGCGCCTTGGATCGGAGCAGACAACAAGGAGTGGAAGGCTTTTAAAAAGGCTATCGGTGGTCAGGCTGTAAAATACACAACCGTAAAAAAGACATCATCTAAAAATGCGATCCGCTGGATGCAAGATAAATTAAACAGCCTGTCGCCGGGTGCAGATATTGCGACAGACGGCATCTGGGGACCTGCAACACAGAAGAAATTAGAACGGTACTGGAAACAGCTTGGATGGAAGAAAGGCAGCTATGCAGGGAAGAAGACCTGTACTGCACTGTATAAGAATAGAAAGAAATAGAATAGGCATCTGGAATACTCCAGTATGCTTATTTTTTTAATCTGTCAGGTGAAATTACATACTAATAATAGAACAATAAAAAATAATCAACAGAAAGGATTGATATTATGTTAGTTGAAGTAAAAAGAATTGATAAGAAAGAAATGACAGTAGTTAGTAGCTTGGATGTTGCAGATACTTTTCAGAAAAATCACCGTGATGTTATGGAATCCATCAGGAATATTGGAAACTGCATTAGTACAGCGGAATTTTCCGCTCTATTCCACTTAGATTCCTATAAGGCATCCAATGGAAAAAGCAATCCAAGGTATCTTATGAATAGAGATGGTTTCACATTGCTTGTGATGGGATACACCGGAGAAAAGGCAATGAAGTTCAAACTGGCATACATTAAGCAGTTCAACGCTATGGAAAGCACTTTGCAAGGGAAACGGATAGAACGTGAGAAAGGTATTGCGGTTCGGCAATCTCTCACAAAGGCATTACAGCAGTCTACGGAAAATGAGAGGATGCATGGTCATGCCTATTCCACATACACGAATTGTATTTACAAGGTACTATTCGGAATGAATGCTAAACAACTTCGTGAAAAGTATGGTATAGATAAAAAAGAGAATCTTAGAGATTACTTATCGGAGGAGGACTTGAGAGCCGTGCAGTCTATGGAATGTTTGGTGAGCGGATTAGTTGACTGCGGCTGGGGATATGACCAGATCAAAGAGTTTATACAACAGAATAATAGTGCAAAGATTGCAGCTTAATAGTTTCAGGGCCGGGAGAAATCCCGGTCTTTTTTTGTGCACAAAATATTGAAATTTTGGGAAATTAACGCATTAAAATACTTGACAATACACCCATATGAGTATATAATTAAATCATAGAAAGGGGGTGGATAAATGAAAAGAGATACAAAAGAAAAACTAAAAGCGGTTAAGACGATTTTAGAAGTGCTCGCAACAATTCTTACCATCATAACCGCAGTAAAACAACTTTTCTAAAGGATAGAGGGTTTATCCCTCTTCCTTTCACCACAATCATAACATAAAAGGAGTGAAGAAACAATGAAAAATAAGTGTGTGATCCTCATGTTATTTTGTTTATTGATCGCAATATACAGTAAATGGGACGTGGTTTCATCCTGGTGTTTAATTGGGGTTGCAATATGCAGTGGCTTGGTGTCCGTTATAAATTGGGTGATGCGAAATGAAAAATAATATCAAAAAATATATAGATAAAAAAGGAATGAATATGAAACAGACATCCGAACTATCCGGGGTACCATACCGGACATTACAGAACTGGGTGGATGGTACCCGGATACCAAGGGATGTATACCAGATAGAAAAACTTGCACGTGCACTTGACTGCACTATATACGATTTAATAGATTTTGAATAACAATAAATAAGGTAAAGTAAAAAAGCTTATACGGAGGTAACAAAATGGAAATTACAAAAAATGTTTTATTTAAGAACAATTTTGGAGCGGTGAAAGAAACCGAAATAGTGACAGATGAATCCGGAAAAGAATATATAAAATATGATACCCGGATCATTGACGGGAAAGAGGTACACTGCTATGCTCCGGTTAAGTATTACACCCTTATTGAAGAAGTTTATGAACTGTCAGGTGTCATACCAACACTTGAGATTGTGACGTTTTAAGGTAAATATGGTAGCCTGGACAAGTGCCAGGCTACACTTATGCGTAGGCAGTGCCTACCATTTGCCTACCGTCTACAAGTTCTTATATGATTTTTGTAAGAATAATAAAGTCTTATATAAAAAGCAGATTCCCAACGGATGGCTATTTTACGTCACTTGTAGGGATATTATAGTATAATAAAATACGAAACAGAAAACGGTTTAAAGATACGGTGCACGTTGAGACGGTAGTATTGATGTCAAGGGTAAAAGTAAATACGATGTTTTAGGGATAAAAAAGTTTATAAATAAAGGGTTTCCGTGATTTGAGATCTGGTTTAAAGCCGGCAGGATGATCACGGATATTTGTTTTGCGGGAACTTATCCAAGATAGGCAGGCTAGATGATTAAGAAGATGATATGGATATTGATGTGGTGAGTTGACACGATTGCTGGCAAAAACGTGGTGAGTTGACAAGTTTACTATAAATATACAATTGGCAAACAAATGTTTGAAAAAGTATTCAAAATTAGGCGTCAAATACTTGACGCCTAAAATGGAAATATGGTATACTTAGGAAACACTATCTTTTTGATGAAATGGGGATGTAATATGATTGATTTAAGTAATTTTAAGCTGTGGCTTACAGAAAATAAAGATTATTCTAGCAGAACTATTAGCAACTATGTTTCAAGATTTAAGAGAGCTGATCATATACTTCCTTGGTTCAATGATACGGTATACCAATTCCGTTTAGAGCAAACTAAGGCCTACCAAGAACTCTCTGGCGATATCCGTTCTCAAATAAAGAAAGCTGTAAAGTTGTATTTTGAGTTTATAAATTCCGATGAAACACTTCCCAACAGAATTGGAAGCGGAATGAATGTATTGTCTCTATTCGCCAATATAGGGGTTGCTGAAGCTTACCTGAAAGAAATAGGAGTTAATATTGTTATAGCCAATGAACTTATAGAAAGACGAGCTATATTGTATTCGAAGATTTACCCTGAAACTCATATGATTTGCGGCGATATTACAAACAAGGAAATATTTCAGAAAATTGTCAGTGAATCTATCGACAAAGGTGTAAATGTTATTATGGCTACACCACCCTGCCAAGGGATGAGTACCGTAGGTCAAAAGCTTGTAGATGATGAAAGAAATAGACTTGTCTGTCAAGTTATTGATGCTATAAAGGCAATTGAGCCGAAATATGCACTGATTGAAAATGTGCCCATGTTTTTTAACACTAAAATTATGGTTGATGACAAGGGAATTCTAATACCTGATCTTTTGGAAAAAGAGCTAGGCAACAAATACACAATCAATAATTATGTTATAGATACTAAAGACTATTCCGTTCCGCAATCAAGAGAACGTGCAATTGTGTTAATAACACGGAAAGGTCAAAAGAAAGAATGGGTTATCCCTCAAAGAGATGCAACAGTAAAGACGATGAGAGATGCGATAGGAGATTTACCCAAATTAGATCCCTATATTACTGATATCGATGAAAAAGAGCTTTTGGAGATATTTCCACATTTTTATGAGCGTAAAGAGAGAGCATTACAAATTTCTAAATGGCACAACCCACCACATCATGTAAAACGTCAAGTCGTAGCAATGCAGCATACACCTACTGGAAAGACAGCGTTTGACAATTCTAAATATTATCCAGTGAAAGAAAATGGAGAGGCAGTAAAAGGTTTTCGCAATACATATAAGCGTCAAAACTGGGATACACCTGCCTATACCGTGACTATGGATAATAGGAAGATTTCTTCTCAAGACAACGTTCATCCTGGAAGAAAAGAATACATTGATGAAAATGGTGAAGAAATCTATTCTGATGCAAGAGCATTAACATTGTATGAACTTATGAAGATAATGAGCATTCCACAGGATTGGCCTGTGCCAGAAAATACTTCGGAAGCCTTTTTAAGAAGGATTATCGGAGAAGGAATACCTCCATTATTCGTTAAAAAAGTCTTTGAAAAATTACTATAGGAGGTTGTTTATGGGAGAATTAAAAGGGCTTTCTCTTTTTGCCAATGTAGGTATTGCTGAAGCATATTTTGAAGATTTAGGGATAGATATTTGTGTGGCAAATGAGATAGATATTGATAGGGCCCGTTTTTACCAAGAAATCTATAAAAACACAAACATGATTTGTGGGGATATTACTGTCGATACCATACGAGATACAATTGTAAAAGAATCAATCAAGCAAAACGTGGATTTTATTATCGCCACCCCTCCATGCCAAGGTATGAGTGAAGCGGGATTGAGATTAGAATTTGATCCAAGAAATCAGCTTATTTCATATGCTATTGATGTAATCAAACGCATAAAACCAAAATTTGTATTATTAGAAAATGTACCTAAACAGCTTACAACTAAAATACAATATGGAGACAAGATTGTTTTAATCCCTGAGTACATCAAGTCAGAATTAGGTAATGATTATAACTTTAACAAAGAAGATCTTGTGATGGCTAAAGACTATGGTGTCCCACAATTAAGGGAGCGTAACATATTTCTTTTAGTACGAAAAGATCAGCCTTATGTATGGGAGTTCCCAGAGAAACAACAAGAAATAACGTTAAAAGAAGCAATAGGTGATTTGCCTCCAGTAGATCCGTATTTAAGAGAAGGTTTAACAGAAACACTTACTAGATTTCCTCAATACGAAGAAAAAAGGATAAAAGCGTTGGCTGTATCAAAGTGGCATTATCCGCCAACGCATTCTTGGAAACAGGTTGAATGGATGATGCATACACCTTCTGGAAAATCGGCTATTTATAATGAAAAGTTCTATCCACAGAAGGCTGATGGAACTCCTGTAAAGGCACATCATAATCACTATAGGCGTCTGAAGTGGGATATGCCATGTAGAACAATAACACAAAACAATGGTGTTATTTCCTCTTTGGCTTGTGTTCATCCAGGTAGACCATACAAGAATGATAATGGAGAAGTTATTTACTCAGATGCTAGAGTATTGACAATATACGAATTGCTAATTGTAATGTCGCTACCATTGAACTGGCCTATACCGGAATGGGCGAAAGAAACTTTTATACGTAAGGTTATTGGCGAAGGTATTCCTTCTCGACTTGTTCGAGAAATCATGAAAGCCTTACTTGTACAAATATAAGGAGGAGAGCAATATGGGAAAGATAGTAATGCCTAAAAATAGTGCCTTGTTAAACGAAATAGAATCAGTACTACAAATATATTATGAGGCAGATGGATGGTTAAGTAATGACATCTATAAGGCAAGATTAAAGGATATGATAGGAGATGACCAGTACTCTTCTTCCTATACAAAGAAAGCGCAAATAACATCTTATTTCGGATTTACTGAGTGGGAAGATATCAACAACACTCAATCTATGAGACGAATCACGGATTCAGGCAAAGAGATGTATATAGCAATAAAATCAGAGGATACTGATAAAATTCAATCAGTTTTAATGAATGCGCTTGAAACTACTAAGTTTGGTAGAAATAATTTCGGGTGTCCCGAAAGCAATTCTGATGTAGAGCCACCGGCACTTTTTATTAGAGCCAGTATGGACCTAGGATATTTAACTTATAAAGAGTTCGCATATCTGTTATGGAAACTTGAAGATATAGGTGGAAATTATACAGACTCATTATCTGAATTAAAGCAATTTAGAAGTAGTGGTAGCCTTACTCTCGGTGAAGAAGCAAATAAATATGTAGATTGTAAACCGATTATGATTTTGGTACGATGGGGATTTTTGGCTGAGAATGGTGACACAACAGGTGGTAAACATATAGTTGTTGCACCTGAAGTGCTTCGTAAGTATGAGTCTCGTCTGAGAAATTTAAAAATATATAATATCGATATGGATTATGATGAACCTATTATAGACAATGATAAAAAGGAAATTATAGATTTTGACAAGATAGAGCGTGTAGGAGGCGGGACAAATACATTATTGTATGGTGTTCCTGGTTCTGGTAAAAGTTGGACGATTAATAAGGAATACTGTGACGATGAAAGCAGAATGGAGCGTCTCGTATTTCATCCAGACTACACATACTCAGATTTTATTGGTCAGATTCTTCCCAATGTATCTGATGGTATTGTTAGTTATAAGTTTACTGAAGGACCGTTTACAAGCTTACTGAAAAAAGCATATACTCATCCAGATAAGATGTTCTTCCTTGTAATTGAAGAAATTAATAGAGGTAATGCCCCGGCAATTTTCGGTGAAGTATTTCAGTTGTTAGATAGAAATGAAGAAGGCACAAGTGAATATGGAATCTCAAACGTAGATATTGCAAGGATTGTTTATGGTAATACAAATCACAAGGTGCGGATACCTTCTAATATGTCTATTATTGGGACAATGAATACATCTGATCAGAATGTATTTACTCTTGATACTGCTTTTCAACGTCGCTGGAATATGCGTATGATAGAGAATACATTTGAGGGGCATGATTATGCTACAGCTACTATCCTGGACACTGATGTTACTTGGCAACGGTTCTGTGAAGTTATAAATAATGAAATTGTCACAAAGAATATTCGCATGACATCATCTGAAGATAAGAGACTCGGTACATATTTTGTTCGTGCTGCAGACTTGGAATATCATGAAGAAGCAGACAATCTAGATCTTCCGGAAAGAGAGCGCATTTCAGCAAAGTTACTTAACTATAGATTTGCAGAGAAAGTTCTCAAATATCTATGGGATGACGCTTTTAAATTTTCTCGTGAAGATATTTTCAAGAATACAATATACAAAAGTCTAGAAGAAGTTGTTAATCATTTTAATTCCAGGAGTTCTGCAAAAGCAGTAGGCAATGCAAGACTTGATGTTTTTAAAGAAGAGGTAATTGATGCTTTTCTAGCTCAGGATGTTAGTAATAATACTGTTGAGTAAGGTGGTGATAATCTATGGAAATGAGCGCTGATTTGCTGAAGAGCAAGTGCCATGTTAATACAAATGAAGAAGGAGATCGATTTGTAGGTATTAAAGCTGATTCTGAAAATGCGATGGTCTATTTCCCTATGGGTTATCAATTACCAGATACAGAGCATGAGCGAAGAAGGGATATTTTGCATTTGATATCCGTACTTTCAGAATTCACGGCTAGAAAAGATAGAGTTTTACATATGAAGAAGTTTGAGGCTCCTCAATCAGTTGACTTTCCTGTTAATGCATATATGGAAGTAATAAATTACTATCTGGAGCAGCGTTCTTATTATACAGAAAAAGAACCTATCTATAAGACTAGTGACCGTGGCAACACTGACTGGGCAAAAACAATTCGCCAGCAAAAACCTTTGTTGCAAGCTAATAATTCCCCTATTTACTTGAAACAGACTGTAAGAGATTCAACACCTAATGATCGTAATTTGATTACACAAATTCATAAGTATTGTGTATATGAAAGTTTTCAAAAATTAGGGTGGTTGTTCACTCCGAATCTTCCACCAAAGCCAGATTTTCCAGTTGACATAAAGCGTTTTCTTATTGAATTAAATGATAAGTTAGGTAAAACGAATAACGATAAGGATAAACGTCTTTTTGCATCTATGATTGCAATGCTCAAATATATCGATGAAGAGACGAATAAACGCCAATTCTATTTTGGTACAGATAGTTTTGAATATGTATGGGAAAAGCTCATAGATAGGGTATTCGGGGTTCGTAATAAAGATGCTTATTTTCCAAAGGCAACATGGCATCTTAAAAAGGGTAAGACAAGAGCATTCGAAGCTCTCAGGCCAGATACAATCATGGTTCACAATAACAAGATTTTTGTTTTAGATGCAAAGTACTATAGATATGGAATAACAGGCGAGCCACTTCATTTGCCAGAAGGTAGATCAATTCACAAGCAGATAACGTATGGTGAGTATATTAGTATCAATGATAAATTTAAAGATGAAAATGGTAATAATCCTACGGTTTATAATGCGTTTTTGATGCCATATAATTCACGAGATAATATTTTTGATTTATCCGGCATATTTGAGAACTGCGGAGAGAGTACTGGTGAGTGGAAAGGTCAAGACAATACTTACGAACACGTTCAAGGAATTTTGGTTGATATTAATTACTTGATGCACCATTATACCGGCAATCACTTAAGAAAAATTATGGCTTTAGCTGAATCAATAGAGAATGCTCTAGTTGAAAATGGTGGTCATTTGCCGACTGAATCGGGTACTAGTGAATCTGTGAGCTAATTATTTTGCAATTAATAATGTAATATCGTAAAGAACTGGAATGATTGGAAGACTAATAGAAAAAAATAAAATCACCGCTACCATAATAGGCACTGACCTAACCCATGAGTAGTAGCGGTGGTTTTTTATTTTACGGACATTTTCTTTATTTTTTTTCGGTGGTTGCGTTGTGCTGTCGCATTTCTGCAACTAGGACAACAGTACCTTTTACGCCCATTAGAAGTCTTAACTAAAAAGTGATTGTTGCAAGCTGGATTAGCGCATTCCCGGTATATTTCGGAACCAGGTCTCATATAGAAAATTGAAAAATACATCGCTGAGAGTAGGTTTGATGCTTTCCATGATGGCTCCATTTTACTTGCTATAAAACGAGGTACAATCCCAGAAAGATTAGAATTAATTTCCTCATTCAAAACAATTTTTGCAACAGTTATAAGAGCTTGCTTTAAATTATCATCAAATTTCTCTAATGCTGGTTTATCATAAAACTCAATGCCATTTTCAAAGGATACTTTATTTACTATACCAATTTCCTTCATAAGATGAAAAAGGAAATCGATGGTGATTCGTGCAGCAGGTGTTTCATTTGGTGCATTGCGATAAAGATAAACAATATCCTTATATCGAAGGTCGCTCATCCCAGGATAATTGTGAGTTAGAGAACTCCCAGATATTATATCCTGGTACTCTTCAATGTTCAGTGCATAGTTAGGTTTATACACTAAATCCTTAATTAAATATGTATCACTTTCAAAGCCTTCTTTGGTGCCATCAATTGCTGGTACAGAGGAGGCTTTTTCTAATATCTTAATAAATCCGTGATGACAAGTTGAATAAGCCTTATTCATCGAACTTAGCTTAATGCTGACTTGTTCTGAAAGAAGAAGATAAAGAGTCAAATATAGAATTTTTTCATAATTTCGTTGCGGCTCTTCAATTTCACTCATTAGAAGAACAGTGGCTTTGATGTGGTTGACAATTTCTGTTAAAGAATAGATATCAATTTCTTCGTATTCGGTCTCGCTTATTGGGAACAGAAATCCATTTTCCTCAAAAAAGCATCTTAAACTATCTATATCATTTGGTAAAGATATCAGCTCACTTAATAAATTTTCTTTACGAACTGACCCCATAGGTGTAGTGCGACAGAGCCCATTTGAACCACTGAAGGCATAATGCAATTCATTTTGCTTATCTGCCTGTATTTTTAAAGTTTGTCTCATTTCACCAGGAGTAAGGTTAACAACATCAACACCGGTAAAACACCTATATCCTTTCAGAGAAAAATAATCATTCCCTAAATTAAAAAAATTCTCGTTTTCTAATGCAATATTTTCTATCTCCGACATAAATATTTCTCCTTTCTTTAATGAAACAGCTTAAAATTCAACAGCACAAGTAATCAAAAACATAATTATAAATCAATAATACACTATTTCAGTAACTAAAACAATAATCTCATATACAGATATTTCGAAAATAGTAAGCGATAAATACAGAAATTTACTTACTATTGCAGGTTGATTACAATTATTTATATAGAGGGACAACCTCTAAATATATCAATCTCAAAGTCCTAGTGCGCATACGGACGGCGGGATGCATAAGAGTTCAGAACACAGTGATAAAGACTGTGTTTGGAATGAAGATGCACCCACCGTAATTTCGTGTGCCCTTATTTAGGACAAGCGGAGTCTGTGGTCATCTTCATCACAGGCTCTTTTTGTATTCCGCCGCCCAATGCCAGGACGGAAAGGAATACTTTATGAAGATTCGAGTTTTATATGAAGACAACATCAAAAACGGCCACAAGAACTACACCACAATTGAAATTCCAGATGGAGATTACAGCGTCATACTGGACATTGACTATGAGCAGCGTCTTGCTGAGGCAAAGCCCGAAAAGAAAGCAGAAGTACAGCGTTGTAAGACTTTACAGGAAATGTTCGACCTAATGAATTCCAAAGAATACAACCACTGGCGCCGCTATCATAGACATCTTGGCAATCCTAAGACTCCATATCGTAAAGATGATCAGGCTGAAGATGAAACAGATGTTATGGATACATTTGCAGATAACTCTCAAGAAATAGAGCGTTCTAACCAATACGAGTACGAGGATGTTTGTAAATGGATACGCAAGGTACTCGGTAAAAAAGAAGATTGGGCGGATATGTTTATCGCAGTTCGCATAGACGGTATGTCAATCCGCGAATATGCCAACTCCATAGGTGCTGATGAAAACAACATTACTCAGAAGTTAAAACGAGCAACAAAAAAATTGGAACAAGAATATAAAAACCGTCAGATTTGACCTTCTCCCAAGGCTACCAGGTAGGAGGTCAAGACCTCCAAAAAAATTTAAGGAGGTAATTCTGATGAGAGAATTAATACCTAAAGACCAATATGGTGTGTTTGCCGACACCAAAGATACGGCAAGAGTGGATAGTTTGTTTGTAGCAGAGTTCTTTGAGAAGGAACATAAAAACGTTCTGCGTGACATTGCTAAAATCACTGACCCCAAATCTGGGTTAAGCACAGAATTTGCTCAGCTCAATTTTGAGCCGACCTCATACACGGATGGTTGGAACAGAAAGCAAAAGGCTTATGCCATGACTCGTGATGGATTCACTATGTTGGTTATGGGATATACAGGGCAGAAAGCAATGAAGTTCAAAGAGTTATACATCAAACGCTTTAATGAAATGGAGCAGTTCATTAAAACTCTTGTTTCGGCTCGTAAGGAGTTCCCTTTACTGACAGACAACATTAAGTTACTTCATGAAAATCCAAAGCCATATCACTTCAGTAATGAATGCGATATGTTAAATCGCATCGTTATTGGAATGACGGCAAAGCAGTTTAGATTAGCAAATGGAATTGCAAAAGGAAAAAGCATTCGACCTTACTTATCTGATGAGCAGATTACGATGCTAGACACATTACAAAAAGTAGATGTTGGTTTGTTAGTAGCTGTCCCAGATTATGGGCAGCGCAAGCGTTACTTGGAATGGTACAAAGCCAAGATAGAAAAAAATTAAGGAGGTCCATAACTATGTTTTATGTGAAAGAAAGATTGAATGATTCCTTGGAGATATCCATTGAAATAACAGATGAGAATGTTTTTTGCCACTGCCCGATGTGTGGTGTTGAAGTAATGGTGGATATTGCAGAAATCCTAGGTGATGGTGAAAGTGATTTATTTGGTACTTCAGTATATTGTAGCGAATGTAGTAAAAAAATTAGAGCCGGAGGTAGCTGTGATGAACATAAATAAATTCAATGCTGAAGGATACTATGACCCTACTCCGCATGAAGCACTAACTAATATAGTAAAAAAGGAAAAGGCAGCGTCAAAACCTGCCTTCCGTCCTTTGGTTTATATATGTGCCCCTTTTCACGGAGCTGTTAAGGAAAATGTATTAAAAGCCACTCAGTTTGCAGAATTTGCTTTCGATCGTGGATGTATCCCGCTGACTCCGCACCTTCTATTCCCTTTCATGGATGACAGTAATGAGAAAGAACGTGATCTTGCTATTTTCATGGACATCATCCTTATGGGCAAGTGCCAGGAAGTCTGGGTGCTCGGTGATGTCATCTCAAAAGGCATGAGTATTGAAATTGAAAAGGCAAAGAAACGTAGACAACCGGTCAGATATTTCAATAAGGATTTTGAGGAGGTAGAGGCTTTATGAAAAAAATAAAGGCAATACAGGCAAGATTTGAACATGGACAAAGACCTCGTTTGAAAGGAGGTCTTTAAGTTGAGAAAATTAGCCATTGCTTATGGGAACAGCCGACAGGCAAAGAAGTGGGTCAACAAAGAAATCACTTTTGATGCGCTAAAAGATAGATTGAAGACTCCAATTAGGACCACGGAATCAGCTGAAGAATATGCCAAGTTCAGTAAAGGTCAAAAGGATAATGCAAAAGACCATGGTGGCTTTGTTGCAGGTGTATTAAAAGGTGGTCGCAGAAAAAACGATACTGTGGAACTTCGATCAATGATCGCTTTAGATGGTGACAAAATTAATAAAGAATTTCTTGAAAACTATGAATCGAATGCTGCATATACCTCTGTTCTTTATTCAACCCATAGTAGCACAGAAGAAAATCCACGGGTGCGTCTTATTTTTCCCCTAACAAGAGATGTAACCTCAGAGGAATTTGTAGCAGTTTCAAGATATTTAGCACAGATGCTTGGCATGGATTATTTCGATGAATGCTCCTATCTACCAAACCAGCTGATGTACTGGCCAAGCACTCCATCTAACGGAAAATTTGTATATAAGGAAGTAGAGAAAATTTGGCTTAATCCAGATGATATTTTAATAGCCCATCCCGAATGGACTGATCCTACAAGACTTCCGACTTCATCTAGGGAGAGCAAGGCAAATACAGTTTCGCATGAGAAGGTACAGGACCCTCTTGAAAAGGAGGGTGTTGTGGGTCTTTTCAATAGAGTTTATTTCCCTGTTACAAAAGCAATCGATGCATTTTTATCAGACGTCTACGAGCCTACAGAAAATGAGGACCGCTACCATTTTATAGAGTCAAGCAGTATGGCGGGAGTTGAAATCAAAGAAGGTGGCAAGTTCGTGTATAGCCATCATGCCAAGGACCCGGCATACCTAAAATTATGCAATGCCTTTGACATCGTTCGTATCCATAAGTTTGGAGATGACGATGCAAAGAAGTCCTTCAAAAGTATGTGTGATTTTGTCATGAAGATTGATGAGGTGAAAGTCTTTGCTACTAATGAAAAACTAGCAGAGGCTGAAGTGGATTTTACTGATAGTGGAGATGATTGGAAATCAAGACTGAGGTATCAGCCTAGATCAAGTTTACTGGAAAACAGCGTATACAACTTAAACCTTATTCTTAATCATGACCCCGATTTCAAGAACTTTGCATATAACGAGCTGTCGAACCGTATCCAGGTCACGGGATCACTACCATGGGAAAGACCAGAAGGTAACGTATTTTGGAGAGATGCCGACACAGCCCAGCTTAAGTCCATTATGGATATTCGCTACCTTCCGTTTTCAAGCAGAAACCACGATGTTGCATTTACTAAGGTTGCTGATGATAGAAGATTCCATCCTATAAGGGATTACCTTGATTCCCTTCCTGCTTGGGATGGAGTAAAGCGTGTAGGAGATATTTTTATCAAATATCTCCAAGCAGATGATACCGAGTATATACGCACAGTGACCAGAAAGACCTTTGCAGCGGCTGTTGCACGTATATATGTTCCTGGAATTAAGTTTGACTGTGTTCCTGTGCTTGATGGTGATCAGGGTATTGGGAAAAGCACCATCATTAAAGACCTTGTAACAGCAGAATTCTACTCTGAAACATTATCTCTTACTGATATGGATGATAAGTCTGGTGCTGAAAAACTGCAGGGATTCTGGGTGGTTGAAATCGGAGAACTTGCTGGAATGAAGAAAGCTGATATTGAAAAAGTAAAAGCATTCCTCTCAACTTCAGATGATAAATACAGACCATCCTATGGCAGAGTTGTTGAAAGCCATCCCAGACAATGCATTGTCATTGCAACGGTAAATGGAGAGCGAGGATATTTACGTGACATCACAGGAAACCGCCGCTTTTGGATTATTAAGGTACATCAGAAAAAGCAGAAGAAGACCTGGAATTTTACAGAGGAATATAGGCAGCAGTTCTGGGCCGAAGCTAAAGAAATATGGAAATCGGGTGAAAAACTATACCTCGAGGGCGATGTTTTAGAGGAAGCTGAAAAAGCACAGAAAGGTGCGATGGAGGCTGATGAGCGTGTTGGTATGGTTGAAGAATACCTAAATACTCTACTTCCAGATGATTGGGATAGTATGGACTTATTTGCCCGTAGGAATTACCTAAGCGGTAGCGAATTTGGTGGAGCCAAGCATACAGGTACTGTTGCACGAACATCTGTAAGCAATGCGGAAATTTGGTGTGAATGCTTTAATCGTAGTCTCCCAGAATTAAAGACTACCGACAGTTATCAGATTGCAGCACTTATGTCTCAGATTGCCGGTTGGGAACGAACCAGCAGTATTAAGCGTTTGCCGATTTATGGTAGACAGCGACTATATCATTATGGCGGATAGGGAACACAAGAATGCGACACAACACAACTTTTTCCCTTATATTCAAAATGCTTTTTTAAAAAGTAGATAGTAAATAGCCGTGAGCGTATACGCGCGTTAGTAAATATAGGGGAATGGTTGTGATTTTGTGTTTCTTGTGTCAGATGGGAGGAAAAAATGACTGAAAAATATATAGAGAAAAAACTTGTAGCAGCAGTTAAAGACATGGGAGGTATTGCACTAAAGTTTGTAAGTCCTGGAGTTGATGGTGTGCCAGATCGCATTGTACTACTTCCTATGGGGAGAATGGCATTTGTTGAGTGTAAAGCAACGGGAAAAAAGATGCGCCCTATACAAGAAAAAAGAAAGAAACAACTGGAGGCATTAGGTTTTTCGGTTTATTGCTTGGACAGTGTAGACCAGATTGGAGGGGTGCTCAGTGAAATACAATCCACATGAATACCAAAGCTATGCAACGGATTTTATTCTATCCCATCCCATATCTGCAGTTTTTCTTGAAATGGGTCTTGGTAAAAGTGTGATTACTTTATCGGCAATATTTGACCTTTGCTTGGATAGCTTTTTAGTATGTAAGGTCTTAGTCATTGCGCCACTTCGAGTAGCAAGGGATACTTGGCCTTCTGAAATTAAAAAGTGGGAGCATTTGAAAGGTCTATCCTATTCTGTAGCTGTTGGAACAGAAAAAGAAAGAATCGATGCTCTTATGACAAGATCAACAATGTATATCATCAATCGTGAAAATGTGGATTGGCTTGTTAACAAAAGTGGCATTCCCTTTGATTTCGATATGGTGGTCATTGATGAGCTGTCATCTTTTAAATCCTATGGTGCAAAGCGGTTCAAAAGTCTGCTAAAAGTAAGACCATCTGTTAATAGAATTGTAGGTCTTACGGGAACTCCATCGAGTAATGGCTTAATGGACTTATGGGCAGAATTTCGCATTCTAGACTTAGGTCAAAGACTTGGCAGATATATCACTCACTACCGTAATACTTACTTCACTCCAGATAAACGTAATGCACAGGTTATATTTTCATATAAGCCATTACCTGGTGCAGAGGACAAAATTTATAAGCAGATATCGGATATTACGATTTCCATGAAATCCATAGATTATCTTAAAATGCCTGAATGCATCGTAAATGAAGTGTCTGTTTCTCTGAATGAAAAGGAATGGAACATATACTCTAAATTTAAAGATGAAATGGTCACGAAATTAGGTGATGAGGAGATTGATGCAGTCAATGCCGCAGTGCTTTCAGGAAAACTTCTACAGATGGCAAACGGTGCTGTCTATGATAGTGAAAACAAGACACATATCATCCATGACAAAAAACTTGATGCACTGGAAGATTTAATTGAAGGTGCAAATGGCAAACCTGTCCTTGTTGCATATTGGTTCAAACATGATTTAGAGAGAATTAGGAATAGATTTCCTGTAAGGCAAATAAAAGCATCGAAGGATATTGAAGATTGGAATGATGGCGATATCGCTATTGCTGTAATCCATCCAGCAAGTGCAGGACATGGTCTTAATCTTCAAAGCGGTGGTTCGACACTTATTTGGTTTGGACTCACCTGGTCTTTAGAATTATATCAACAAACCAATGCCAGACTTTACAGGCAAGGTCAAAACGAGACGGTTATTATTCATCACATAATTACCAAGGGTACTATTGATGAAGATGTAATGACTGCTCTTACAAGAAAAGAAGAGACACAAGCCTCCCTTATTGATGCTGTAAAGGCAAAGCTGGAGGTGATTCGATGACCACACCTTATGAAAACTTAGCCAATGCCATCATTTTAATGGCAGTTAAAGATTATAGGTCTGCGTTAAAGAAACTTAAAAAGCGTCCAAACTATGAGCCGGCTAAAATAATGAAAAACGAGGTGGAGAGGTTCTTCCGCTCTGATTGGTATAGAGAACTTACCTCTGTTGATGGGAACATCCTAATCAAAAAATTAAAATCGGAGGTAAGAGAGATATGAAAGTAAAGGAATATTTACACCAAGCTTACAGGCTTGATAAAAGAATACAATCAGACATCGAAGAAATGGAATGCCTTAGAGAAATGGCAACAAGTGTATCATCACCAAGTTGGGATGAAAAAGTTCAAACCTCACAAAATGCCGATGCCAGGTTTGTAAGGTGTTTGGAGCGGATTATGGATTTGGAAAGAAAAATAAACACGGAAGTAGATAATCTTGTAGCACTCAAGGAGCAGATAAGGTGTGTTATAAACGAAGTTCCAGACACTGATGAGCGCATGGTATTACGGTATCGGTATGTTCATAACCTAACCTGGGAGCAAATTGGCGATGAACTTAATGCCGATAGAACAACAGTCTACAGATGGCATAATGCAGCTCTTAATCATGTAACTCTTCCTAAAGATCCTATTAAAATATAGCTTGCACAACTTGCAACACTTTGCAACAAGATACCACTATTGCATTTGTGTTAGTATATAATCAGCAAAATAGAATATTTACCAAGCCTTGTGGGAATTCCTCGCAGGGCTTTTTCTATGCCCGGAAAGCGAGGTGAAATGATGCCCAAAAGACCAAAGCGACCGTGCAGTACCCCAGGATGTCCTAACCTAACCGATGGGAGGTACTGTGAGGATCATAGAGTAGTAGAGCGCAGGCGCTACGATAAATTTGAACGTTCACCGGATGTCAATAAAAAGTACGGTAGAGCCTGGAAGAGAATCCGCGACAGATATGCTAGGGAACATCCTTTGTGTGAGATGTGCGAGGAAAACGGACGGCTTACCCCTGCTGAAGAAGTACATCACATCCTCCCCATTTCTTTAGGTGGTACGCATGACAAAAGTAATTTGATGTCTTTATGTAAGTCCTGCCACAACAAGATACATTTAGAAATTGGTGATAGACAGATTAGAAAGTGAGCCAGGGGCGGTTCAAATCTCTACACCTTTTATAGCGGACAACGGCCTGGGGTCTTGCGTGTAAAAATCAGAAATCAAAGGGGGTATTAAAGACTTTTAGAAAAGTGAGGTGGGAAAATGGCTAAGGACGGTACAGCAAGAGGTGGCCAGCGTGTTGGCGCAGGAAGAAAATCAAAAGCTCTAACAGATAAAATTGCTGATGGCAGATTAAACGGGGCTCAAGTACTGCCGGAGCCAGCAGAAATGGAAGGCACGGATGTTCCTCCAGTAAAAGATTATCTAAAGGCAGCTCAGAAAAACGGTAAAGACCTCTGTGCAGAAGATATTTATATAGAAACCTATAAATGGTTAAAAGATCGTAGCTGCGAAATGTTAGTAAACAACCAGCTGATCGAGCAATATGCCATGAGTGTTTCTCGTTGGATTCAGTGTGAGGAATGTATTTCAGAATATGGATTTCTTGCAAAGCATCCAACTACATCAGCAGCCATAGCATCACCGTATGTTGCTATGAGCCGTGAATACATGAAACAAGTAAATCAGTGTTGGTATCAGATATACCAGATTGTAAAAGAAAACTGCTCTGTAGAGTTTGGTGGCAGAAGTCCACAAGATGATTTAATGGAGCGGTTACTATCTGCTAGGAAAGGAAAATGATAATGAAAAAATATAGAACTTGTGAAAGTGTATGTAAAGGTCATCCCGATAAATTGTGTGACCTAATCTCTGACAGCATCTTAGATGCGTGTTTGAGAAAAGATAAATCCTCTCGTGTGGCCTGCGAGGTGATGGCAACCAAAGGACGTATCATTGTTGCCGGTGAGATTACCTGTTCAAAGAAAATTGATATCAAACGAGTAGTTCGTAATGTACTGGCTGACGTAGGCTACAATCCAAGAAAGTTTCTCGTGTTTGTCCATGTTCATCAGCAAAGCAAAGATATCGCAGGTGGTGTTGATAGAGCCATGGAATCCCGTGAAGGCGATACCTCCTGGTATTCCATGCTAGGTGCAGGAGATCAAGGCACAGTTTATGGTTATGCCACCAATGAAACAAGTGAGAAGTTGCCGTTGCCCCTTGTTCTATCTCATGCTATCTGTGAAAAGCTGGATAAAGTTATGAAGAGTGGTGTTATTAAAAACATCGGTCCAGATGGTAAGGCACAAGTTACAGTAGAGTATAAAGATGATAAGCCAAAGCGGATCAAGACCATTGTTGTTTCCGTTCAGCACGGTGCTGATAAAGACTTAAATGATTTAAGGAATGAAATCATCTCTCAGGTGCTTTGGCCTGTCTTTGAAAAATATCCATTTGATGATGAAACGGAGATACTCATTAATCCAAGCGGGCGCTTTGTGGAAGGTGGACCTGCCGCTGATACGGGGTTAACCGGAAGAAAAATAATGGTGGACACATACGGCGGTATTGCATCCCACGGGGGCGGTGCTTTTTCCGGTAAAGACCCGACAAAAGTGGATCGCAGTGGTGCTTATATGGCAAGAGCCATCGCTAAGAACATTATTTGGTGTGGGTATGCAGAACGATGCCAGGTTGCCATTTCTTATGCGATTGGAAAAGCAGATCCGGTTGCTGTGGAGATTGATACATTTGGAACAGGCAAAGTTGCTGAAAGTATCCTTTGTAGTGTGGTTCAAGAAGTATTTAATCTTAGACCTGCGGCAATTATCGAAAAGTTAAGGCTGACTGATGTCATTTATGCGGATACTGCTACCTACGGTCATTTCAGATATGGATTGCATTCTTGGGAGTTTTTAGATTGCTATAAAGAACTAAGGGAGGCGGTAAAAAGGTATGTTGATTGAAAAAAAGAATACAAAAGACCTGCTTCCTGCTAAATACAATCCTCGTAAAGATTTAAAGCCAGGTGATGCAGAGTATGAAAAGCTGAAACGCTCGATTGAGCAGTTTGGATATGTGGAGCCGGTTATCTGGAATAAGGTGACAGGCAATGTAGTAGGTGGCCATCAAAGACTTAAAGTACTCATTGATATGGGTATATCAGAAGTTGAATGCGTCATCGTTGAGATGGATGAGGAAAAGGAAAAAGCCCTCAATATCGCTCTAAATAAAATTAGCGGTGATTGGGATAAGGATAAGCTTGCCCTCTTGATTGCTGATTTACAAGGTGCAGATTTTGATGTCTCGCTTACTGGATTTGATCCTAAAGAACTGGATGACTTATTTAAAGATACCATCAAAGATGGAATTCACGATGATGACTTTGATGTGGATGAAGAATTAAAAAAGCCCTCAATCAGCAAGTTTGGTGACATATGGACATTAGGTAGGCATCGACTCGTATGTGGTGACTCGACAAAAAAAGAAACCTATGATCTGCTGATGAATAAAAACAAGGCAAATTTGTGTGTGACAGACCCTCCCTACAACGTAAATTATGAAGGCTCTGCAGGGAAAATCAAAAATGATCATATGACAAATGATGCCTTTTATCAATTCCTCTTAGATGCCTTTATCAATATTGAAGAAGCATTAGCAGACGATGCCTCCATCTATGTATTTCATGCCGACACCGAAGGGTTTAATTTTAGAAAAGCCTTCTCGGATGCCGGTTTTTATTTATCCGGGTGCTGTATATGGAAAAAGGACTCCCTTGTACTTGGGCGTTCACCATATCAATGGCAGCATGAACCGGTGCTGTTTGGTTGGAAAAAGAAAGGCAAGCATCAGTGGTATACAGGAAGGAAAGAAACTACCATCTGGGAGTTTGATAAGCCAAAGAGAAATGGTGATCATCCTACGATGAAACCCATCCCTCTTCTCGCCTATCCAATTTTGAACTCCACTATGAGTAACACCATCGTGCTTGATCCTTTTGGAGGCAGTGGTAGTACCTTAATTGCGTGTGAACAATCAGAGCGCATTTGCTACACGGCAGAACTGGATGAGAAGTTTTGCGATGTCATTATTAAACGCTACATTGAACAGGTTGGAACTTCCAAAGAAGTCAGTGTTCAAAGGGCTGGACTAAGCTACAACTATGATGAACTGGAGGTCGCTGATGGATAAACTAACCCTTGGCAGTCTTTTTGACGGCTCGGGCGGTTTTCCTTTAGGCGGTTTAATTTCTGGTATTACCCCAGTATGGGCATCGGAGATTGAACCGTTTCCTATTAGGGTGACAACGAAAAGGCTGCCTTTTATAAAACATTACGGTGATATCTCAACCATGGATGGCAGTAAGATAGAACCGGTAGATATTATTACTTTTGGCTCACCTTGTCAGGATTTATCCATAGCAGGTAAGCGTGATGGCTTGGATGGTAAACGTTCAAGTCTTTTTTATGAGGCTATCCGAATTGTAAAAGAAATGAGGTGTGCTACAGATGGCAAAAAACCAAGATATATTGTCTGGGAAAACGTACCTGGAGCCTTCTCATCAAACAAAGGAGAAGATTTCAGATGTGTCCTTGAAGGCGTCTGCCACATCAAGGATGAAACCTTATCAGTTCCTAAAATTGATAAATGGAAACAAGCAGGAACTATTGTGGGAGATCATTTCTCCCTTGCCTGGCGAGTGCTTGACGCTCAATACTGGGGAGTTCCCCAACGAAGAAAACGCATCTTCCTTGTCGCAGATTTTGCAGGTGGGGGTGCCGGAGAAATACTATTTAAGTCAGAAGGCTTGTCTGGGTATTCTAAGGAGAGCATCCGCTCGTGGCAAGGTACTGCCAGCTATATTGCAGACAGCACTGGAGAGGCAGGCACAATCTGCTTAAATGACCAGGGCGGTAATCGTATGGATGTGACAAAGGATATCACTTGTACTCTTCGTGCTAAGTCAAATCATCCACCTTGTGTTATGGACTCGGCTGTTTTTGATAATCACGGAAAGGATACTCGTTTTAGTGGGCCGATTGATGTTGCACCAACTATTTCTGCAACTTATGGAACAGGCGGCAACAATCAGCCATTTGTTGTGGAAAATCCTAAGACCTACGATGTGCGATTCACCTCAGAAGGAACAATCAATGCACGTTCAAATGTCTATGAAAGTGATACGGCAAGAACCATTGATACGTCCGGCAATGCTCCGGATAGCAATCAAGGTGGTATTGCTGTGGTAGAAAGTTATGCCTTGCAAGGCTCTATGATAGGCAGAGATGACAAGAATGGCCCACGAGGTGATGGTGTTAATGAGGAAGTCAGCTTTACTTTAAATACTGTAGATAAGCACGCTGTCGTTTATGCGATTGATAGGGAGTCTTTCAACTGTGGTCAAAATTATGCTAGAAATCTTGGGATTACAGAAGATGGGATAAGTTCAACACTGAATGCACAGGGTCCCAGTGCAGTGGCGACCCCTACCTACTCATCAAGTAAGGCATCATTTTTTACAAATGCCGAGAAAGAACTTGCTAATACTTTAGTTGCCACAGATTACAAAGACCCTCCACTTATTAATGGTAATGACGGTATAGAATACACAGTCAGAAGATTGACACCAACAGAGTGTGCAAGGCTGCAGGGTTTCCCCGATTGGTGGTGTAGTGATTTAGGGATAGAAAACCCTACGATAGATGACCTTCGCACCTGGTATGACATATTTGAAACACACCGTAAAGTGACCGGCAGTTATTCAAAAGCCAAGACACTAAAGCAAATTTCTAAGTGGCTAAAGAATCCCCATTCTGATTCTGCTGAATATAAGATGTGGGGCAATGGAGTGGCCCTTCCAAATGTATGTTTTGTGCTGTCTGGCATTGTTTGGTATACACAATTAGAAGGAAATACTTAATCCATATTTCTATTCTGAAATAGCTATAAAAAGCTTGATAAATAAGTGTTTTAGAGTGATATATGTACATACCAAAACAAAGGAGGTTTTGTACATGATCATTAATTATAACGTAACAGGGTCAGAGCGAAAGAGGTTAGTGACAGCACTTAGCAACATCACAGGCGTTAAAGCAAAGTACCTTGGAATGCCAAGCATGGCTTATGAGGTTGGTGCCTTTATCATCGACAAAAATGGAAGCCTTGAATTTAGTGATAAGGTAGACAACGAAGAAATCGAAAAGGTGGCTCAGTGTTTGGCAAGGGAGGGTTTTATCGCAGAGGAGCAAATTAACGCCACTGAGGGCAAACAAACCGCAGACAGTGAGGCCTTAAGTCTTTGCGTATCAATGCCAAGGAGTAGCTTTACAGAAAAGGCACTTGAAAACCTAAAAGCGATTGTTGAGGCAAAAGGCGATCTTATCCGTCATGCACTTGAGGCAGGAGACTTACCGATTGAAATTTCTGAAGATGAAGTTTCATTCCCATGGTTTAAAGAAATACCAACAGCAGAAGAGGTTAAGGCTTACAACCATTTTATTTCTGCGCTTTGCGAGATGGCAAGAAACCAGAAACGCATTACTGCAAAAGAAAAGGAAATCCCAAATGAAAAATACGCATTTAGATGCTTTTTACTCCGCCTTGGCTTTATTGGCAAAGAGTATAAAGAAGAACGAAAAATATTGCTCAGAAATCTAACCGGTTCTGCGGCATTCAAAGGAGGAGTAAAAAATGAGGATAATCAGTAAAGAACAACTGCTAAACCTTCGTGAGAAGTACCCTGCTGGATGTCGAGTAGAACTATTAAAGATGGATGATATTCAAGCTCCAAAGATTGGTACAAAAGGAACAGTTGTAGGAGTAGACGATATTGGTTCTATTATGGTGCGTTGGGATTCAGGCTCCAGCCTCTCAGTAGCTTTTGGCGAAGACCTGTGCAGGAGGATTCACGATGACAGATAAGATAAAACAACAGATTCTTGCTATTCGTGAAACAGGTGAAACCAATATGTTTGATGTACGAAAAGTACAGGAAATTGCTCTAAGGGAAGGATATGACGAGTTGCTTCTTTACCTTGCAGATAACATTGGGGCTTATTCCCGTTTCATTTTGACCGGTAAGGAGGAATAAAGCCATGTGGAGAGAAGGTAGCATCAAAGTTCATGACAGTATCATTCATTATTGGGTAAAGTGCTATGAGAAAGGCTCTGAATTTGGCATTGACGAAGGACGCATCTCTAAGCTGATGCTTAAGCGTAACGGAAAGATTATTGCAAATTATGACCGAGGCTGGGACATTGAACCTGTGGATGAGGATGCAGAAATTGCGCTTGCAATCCTATTGCTAGAACACAACTAAATAGTAAAAGAGGACAGTGCCAAAGTTGGCTCTGTTTCTCGTATGGATAGAATGATAAGGCTTGCTTGATGCAGGTCTATTTTTATGCTTGTTGGGAGGTGACCGCATATTAGAAAGTTGAAGAAATATAAACCGACAGCTTTTATGTCAAAGGGCTCTTATTACGATAAAGATGCTGCAAACTATGCGGTCAACTTTATTGAGTGCTTAAGCCATACCAAAGGTAAATGGTCAGGAAAGCCTTTTGAACTCATAGATTGGCAAGAGCAAATCATCAGAGATATTTTTGGAACACTTAAACCAAATGGATATAGACAATTTAATACGGCTTATATTGAGATACCAAAGAAAATGGGCAAATCAGAACTTGCGGCTGCTGTTGCCCTACTTCTTTGTTGTGGTGATGGTGAAGAAAGAGCGGAGGTTTATGGTTGTGCTGCAGATCGTCAGCAAGCATCGATAGTATTTGAAGTTGCAGCTGATATGGTGCGTATGAGCCCGGCACTTAGTAAACGAGTTAAAATCCTGTCGGCAACAAAGCGTATTATTTTTCAGCCGACAAATAGTTTTTATCAAGTGCTTTCAGCTGAAGCCTATTCAAAACATGGTTTTAATATACACGGTGTTGTTTTTGATGAACTTCATACCCAGCCCAATAGAAAACTCTTTGATGTTATGACCAAGGGTTCTGGTGATGCAAGAACCCAACCGCTGTATTTTCTTATTACCACTGCAGGGTCAGACACCAAATCTATCTGCTATGAGACACATCAAAAAGCGAAAGACCTCTTGGAAGGGCGAAAGGTTGACCCTACATTTTATCCTGTAATTTATGGAGCAGACGAATCTGATGATTGGACTGATCCAAAAGTATGGAAAAAAGCAAATCCAAGCCTAGGGATTACAGTGGGAATCGACAAGGTGAAAGCCGCTTGTGAATCTGCAAAGCAAAATCCTGCAGAAGAGAATACATTTAGGCAGTTAAGACTTAATCAATGGGTCAAACAAGCAGTTAGATGGATGCCAATGGATAAGTGGGATAAATGTGCTTTTGCCGTAAATGAAGAAGACTTGCTTGGAAGAGTTTGCTATGGCGGTCTAGACCTTTCAAGTTCCATAGATATAACAGCCTTTGTACTCGTGTTTCCACCGGAAGATGAAGATGACAAATATGTTGTTCTTCCCTATTTTTGGTTACCGGAAGAAACCCTTAATCTCAGAGTCAATCGTGACCATGTCCCCTACGATGTATGGGAAAAGCAAGGTTACCTTAAAACTACTGAAGGCAATGTTGTGCATTATGGTTTCATTGAGAAGTTTATTGAAAGTCTTGGTGAAAAGTACAACATTCGAGAAATTGCCTTTGACCGCTGGGGTGCAGTTCAGATGGTACAAAACCTTGAAGGCATGGGATTTACCGTTGTTCCATTTGGACAGGGATTTAAAGATATGAGTCCACCAACCAAGGAACTTATGAAACTGACCTTGGAGGAAAAGGTCGCACATGGTGGACATCCTGTTCTTAGATGGATGATGGATAATATTTTTATTCGTACTGATCCGGCGGGCAACATTAAACCGGATAAAGAGAAGTCAACAGAAAAAATAGATGGTGCTGTTGCAACTATTATGGCACTGGATAGAGCAATTCGCTGTGGCAATGATACGAGTGCTTCGGTTTATGACGGTCGGGGACTACTCGTGTTTTAGGAGAGGAGAGTGATGCAGATGGGCCTATTTTCGAATATTTTTAAAGCACGTGACAAACCACAAAATCGAACTGCAGGGGGCAACTATAGTTTTCTTTTTGGCGGCTCGACAAGCGGCAAGCCTGTTAATGAGCATACAGCCATGCAAATGACTGCAGTGTATTCCTGCGTGAGGATATTAGCAGAGGCTGTGGCAGGGCTTCCCCTTCACCTATATAAATACACCGATAGTGGCGGTAAGGAGAAAGCACTTTCTCATCCGCTATATTTTTTATTACATGATGAGCCAAATCCAGAGATGAGTTCTTTCGTTTTCCGCGAGACGATGATGACTCATCTTTTATTATGGGGCAATGCCTATGCTCAGATTATTCGAAACGGCAAAGGTGAAGTCATAGCACTGTATCCACTAATGCCAAATCGAATGTCTGTGGATCGAGATTCCAGTGGCAATCTCTATTATTCCTACACCAGGTATTCCGATGATGCACCAACGATGAACGGTGTGGCGGTTACATTAAGACCAAGCGATGTACTTCATATTCCAGGTTTAGGCTTTGATGGTCTTGTGGGTTACTCGCCGATTGCTATGGCTAAGAATGCTATAGGGATGGCAATTGCCTGTGAGGAATATGGAGCTAAGTTCTTTGCTAATGGGGCAGCACCAGGAGGGGTACTTGAACATCCTGGTACCATTAAAGACCCTCAGAAAGTAAGGGAAAGTTGGAATGCAGCCTATCAAGGGAGTAGCAACTCTCATCGCGTAGCAGTACTTGAAGAAGGCATGAAATACCAGCCAATTGGTATCTCGCCGGAGCAAGCTCAGTTTTTAGAAACAAGGAAATTTCAAATCAATGAAATCGCTCGAATTTTCCGCGTACCTCCACATATGGTTGGGGACTTGGAAAAGTCGAGTTTTTCTAATATTGAACAGCAATCACTGGAGTTTGTGAAATACACTTTGGACCCTTGGGTTATTCGCTGGGAACAGGCCATAAGCAGGGCGCTTTTAAGATCAGATGAAAAGAAGCAGTATTTTTCCAAGTTTAACGTAGATGGTTTACTTCGTGGAGATTATGTTTCTCGAATGAGCGGCTATGCAACCGCCAGACAAAACGGATGGATGAGCGCCAATGATATTAGGGAGCTTGAGAACCTAGACCGAATTCCACCTGAGCTTGGAGGAGATTTATACCTAATTAACGGCAATATGACCAAACTTGCGGATGCGGGCATATTTGCAAATAAAGAAGGATTGGAGGAAACAGCCAAATGAAAAAGTTTTGGAACTGGGTGCGTGATTCAGATACACAAACACGAACCCTCTACCTTAACGGTGCAATTGCAGAGGAAAGTTGGTTTGAAGATGATGTTACTCCGGCAACTTTTAAAGCAGAGCTTATGAGTGGCGAAGGTGACATTATTGTTTGGATCAACTCTCCAGGTGGCGATTGTATCGCAGCATCACAGATTTATAACATGCTGATGGATTACAAAGGCAATGTCACAGTAAAAATTGACGGTATTGCAGCATCAGCCGCATCGGTCATTGCAATGGCAGGAACAGAAGTCTTAATGTCACCAACCTCACTCATGATGATCCATAACCCATTCACCATAGCCATTGGTGATAGTGAGGAGATGCAAAAGGCAATGCAAATGTTAGATGAAGTAAAGGAAAGTATCATCAATGCTTATGAACTGAAAACTGGTTTATCACGAACAAGGCTATCCCATCTGATGGATGCAGAAACATGGCTTAATGCCAATAAAGCGATTGAGCTTGGTTTTGCTGATGACATCATGTTTAGGACTGGAGAAAGTACTGTACAAGATAGTTTTGTGTTTAGCCGAAGAGCAGTGACCAATTCATTAATGGATAAGCTTAAGAAACCAGTTGTTAAACAATCAACCGAGCCGCTTTATGAGCGGCTTAATTTATTAAAATATTAGGAGGAAATAAAAATGAGTAAAATTCTTGAACTGCGTGAGAAACGCGCAAAAGCATGGGAAGCGGCAAAGACATTTCTTGATTCAAAACGTGGCAGTGACGGGCTTGTTTCTGCAGAGGATGCGGTAACCTACGACAGAATGGAAGAGGACATTGTTAATCTTGGTAAGGAAATCGCAAGACTGGAACGCCAAGAGGCACTTGAAGCAGAACTTAACAAACCTGTGAATATGCCTCTTACTGGAAAACCAAATATTCCAGGGATGGAAACAAAGACTGGAAGAGCAAGTGATGATTATAAGAAGGCATTCTGGAATGTCATGCGAAGCAAAAATCCTAGACATGATGTACTCAATTCCCTCTCTGTAGGAACTGATTCTGAGGGTGGATATCTTGTTCCAGATGAATTTGAACGTACCCTAATTCAAACCCTTGAGGAAGAAAATGTGTTCCGTAAGCTGGCAAAAATTATTCAGACCTCAAGCGGTGACAGAAAAATTCCTGTTGTAGTGACCAAAGGAACTGCGGCTTGGCTTGATGAAGGCGAGGAATTTGATGAGAGTGATTCTGTATTTGGTCAGACTTCCATTGGTGCATATAAGTTGGGTACGATGATCAAAGTCTCGGATGAACTCTTAAATGATAGTGTATTTAATCTTGAAAGCTATATTTCCACTGAGTTTGCAAGAAGAATTGGAGCAAAGGAAGAGGAAGCATTTCTTGTTGGAGATGCTGACGGAAAACCTACAGGCATTTTCAATGCTACTGGTGGAGCACAGCTTGGGATTACTGCAGGTTCGGCTACAGCTATTACAGCAGATGAGATTATCGATCTTGTCTACTCATTAAAAGCACCATACAGAAAAAATGCAGTGTTCTTAATGAATGATGCAACGGTGAAAGCAATCCGTAAACTAAAAGACGGACAGGGCCAATATCTATGGCAGCCTTCGCTGACTGCGGGTACTCCAGATACATTGCTAAACCGTCCAGTATATACTTCAGCCTACGCTCCAATTATTGAGGCTGGGGCAAAGACCATCGCATTTGGTGACTTTGGTTACTACTGGATTGCAGACAGACAAGGACGTTCTTTCAAGCGTTTAAATGAGCTATTTGCAACCACTGGTCAAGTTGGTTTCCTTGCAAGTCAACGTGTGGACGGTAAACTGATCCTCCCTGAAGCTGTTAAAATCCTACAGCAAAAGGCTTAATGGGAGGTGCAAATGATGAGTTATAACACGAAGAATTATACAGAGCAAGGTGGAGAAAAGACCGTAATCGGTGGTGAACTTGTCATAGAAGAGGGGGCCAAAGTAACCGGCCTCCCTGTTCTTGAGAATCAACCCGCAAGCACTGCGGCTACTGTAGAGGACTTGGTAACGGACTTTAATGCCCTTCTTACCAAGTTAAAAGCCACTGGGATAATGGCGGAGGATACTCCGTAGAGAAAGGAAGGTGACGGTGATGACACTGTTTGAAAAGGTAAAAGCAAATCTAATTCTTGAGCATGATCGTGATGATGAACTTCTTCAGACATACATCACCACTGCAACCTCCTATGCGGAGAGTTACCAGCATCTGCCGGAAGGTCATTATAGCGAAAATGCAATGCCGCCAACTACGGAGCAAGCCATCATCATGCTGTCATCCCACTTCTATGAAAGTCGGGATGGCAGTACGGGTGGCTTTTTTGCTGACAATGTGCAGGCGGGCCAGCAGGTTTGGAATACGGTAAATTTACTGCTCAGGCTTGATCGAGATTGGAAGGTGTAGCGTATGAGCTTTGGAAAAATGAATACCTTTATAGATATTATTTCTGTTGAAACAGCAAAAGACAGTGAGGGTTTTAGTAAACCCACTGACACCATTGTTGCGTCTGTTCGTGCTTATAAGGAAGATCGTCACGGGAATGAAAAATGGGCCAATAGAGCAACCTTCTCTGAAGCCACCGCACTGTTTTGCTTTCGTAAGATACCGGATATTCCGGTGTCTACTAAGATGGTCATTGCGTGCAGTGATGGACGATACGAAATCACAAGTGTGGAGGATGTAAAAGGAAAAGGTATGTATATTGAAGTTTTGGCGAAAAAGGTGGTGGCATCAAGTGGCTAAAGCAGATGTTAAAATGCCGGACGATTTTCTTCTAAAACTTTCAAAGCTGGGTGATAAGACAGATGAAATTATACCGAAGGTGCTGGAGTCAGGAGGGGAAGTAGTTCTAGAAAGAGTAAAGTCAAATTTACAAGGGACTATTGGAAGTGGAACAAAAGAAAAAAGCCGGTCTACAGGTGAACTAGTCGATTCCCTTGGTGTCTCCCCTGCTAAGCTTGATCGAAATGGTAATTTCAATGTAAAAGTGGGTTTTAAAGAACCAAGAAGAAATGGTGAAAGCAATGCCAAGATAGCCAATATCATAGAGTATGGGAAATCCGGTCAACCACCAAAACCATTTTTAAAGCCTGCAAGAAGGACTTCAAGAAAAGCCTGTATAGAAGCAATGAAACAGCGATTTGATGAAGAGGTGGATAAAATATGAGCATCTTAAAAGAATTAAATCTCATAGCAGACATGTGTAGCATTCCAGTAGAGACAGGTGTTTTTTCTGGTGTGCCTCCTGATGTTTATCTTGTAATCACACCTCTTGTCGATTTGTTTGAGGTTCATGCTGATAACAAGCCTGAATATGAAGTGCAGGAAGTTAGACTTTCCCTATTTGTAAAAGGTAACTATATAGGCATTAAAAATAATTTAGTCCGCACTCTATTGGGTGCGGATTTTACAATAACAGACCGTAGGTATATCGGGCATGAAGATGATACTGGTTACCACCACTATGCCATTGATGTGGCAAAACCCTATGAATTTAAATTAGAAATGGAGGAATAAAACATGGCTACAATTGGTCTTGATAGACTTTATTATGCAAAAATCACCGAGGATGCAAGCGGTGATGAAACCTATGAAACCCCGGTGCCCTTGGCAAAAGCCATAAGTGCAGAACTGTCGGTAGAGCTTGCTGAGGCAACGCTTTATGCCGATGATGGTGCAGCTGAAATTATTAAAGAGTTCAGAAGTGGCACATTAGCACTTGGTATTGATGATATTGGAGTGACTGCCGCAGGAGATCTTACAGGAGCAACCATTGATGACAATCATGTGCTCATTTCAACCAGTGAAGACGGCGGTGACCCTGTTGCGGTAGGCTTTAGGGCTAAAAAAGCAAACGGAAAGTATCGTTATTTTTGGCTGTATCGTGTCAAGTTTGGTATCCCAGCCACTAATCTGGCTACCAAAGGCGATAGCATTACCTTCTCAACTCCAACCATTGAAGGGACAGTGCTACGCAGGAACAAATTGGATGGTCAGGGCAGACATCCTTGGAAAGCAGAAGTTAACGAGGGTGATGAAGGAGTCACACAATCAATTATTACCGAATGGTACAACGAAGTATATGAACCTACATTTGCCGCCTCTGGTGGCACTGAAGAATAGGAGGATGTTCCATGGATAACGAACGCAGCGCAAAGATTACTATTAGTGGTCAGGAGTATGAACTTATTTTAACGACTAAGGCTACAAAAGAAATTGCAGGAAGATATGGTGGACTTGAAAACCTGGGTGAAAAGCTCATGAAATCTGAAAACTTCGAGATGGCACTGGATGAGATTGTATGGCTGATTACATTGATGGCCAATCAAAGTTTGCTTATTTATAACCTGCGAAATCCGAATGATAAGAAGAATCTTCTCACGCAAGAGGAGATTGAACTTCTTACTTCACCTTTGGAGTTAGCCACATATAAAAACGCACTGATGGAAGCGATGTTTAAAGGGACGAAGCGAAATGTTGCATCGGAAGACGACTCAAAAAACGCACAAACCGGGTAAATGAGGAGGAGCTCTTTACCCGGCTTTTATATTACGGAACAGTCCATTTAAATCGCACTGAGGAGGAAACCTGGCTTACACCTCTTGGGCTTTTGATGGATTTATGGGAATGTCACAAACAGTTTCTTGGACTGAGCAAGCAAAAAAGGGAGATTTCCATAGATGATGTTATTCCCTATGATATCTGATTTTTAAAGGAAGGAGGCGGTGATTTTGGCAGATAACTTTGGGCTCAAAATTGGTGTTGAGGGCGAGAAGGAATTTAAAAGTGCACTTCGTGACATCAATCAGACATTTAAGGTTCTGGGATCTGAGATGAAACTGGTATCCTCGCAGTTTGATAAGCAGGATAAATCTGTCCAGGCCTTAACGGCAAGAAATGAAGTTTTAAATAAGGAAATAGATGCACAAAAGAATAAAATCGGTACTTTGGAAGCTGCCCTTAAAAATGCCGCTGAATCCTTTGGTGAAAATGATAAGAGAACGCAGGCTTGGCAAATCCAGCTTAATAATGCCAACGCTGATTTAAATAAGATGGAACGGGAGCTTGGAGAAAATAACAAAGCACTAAATGAAGCCGGTGAAGGTTTTGATGAAGCAGGAAATGAAGCGGACGATTTTGGTGATGAGATAAAAAAGAGTGCCAACGTTGCAGATGATGCGGGAGGAAAATTTGAGAAACTAGGCAGTATTGTCAAAGGCATCGGTGTGGCAATCGGAGCGGCTATGGCCGCCATTGGAACTGCCGCCGTTGCCGCCGGTAAAAAGCTTTATGACATGGCTAATGATGCTGCCGCAGCTGGAGATGAGATTGATAAAGCCAGTCAACGTATTGGACTTTCCAGAAAAGGCTATCAAGAGTGGGACTATGTGCTTTCGCAAAATGGTGCAAGCATATCTACTTTAGAAAATGGCATGAAAAAACTAAATAACACGGTTGATGATGCCATCAACGGTAGTACTTCTGCCACTGATAAATTCAGGCGATTAGGAATCTCAATGGAAGATCTCCAAGGGAAATCAAGAGAAGAAATCTTTGAGATGACTGTTAGAGGGCTGCAGGGTATTGCTGATGAAGGCGAAAAAGCGGCCATTGCCAATGATCTCCTTGGAAACTCATCCGTGGAACTAGCAGCCCTTTTAAACCAAACTGCAGAAAGCACAGAAGACTTGAAGAACAAAGCCAGCGAGCTAGGGCTGGTGATGAGTGATAAATCCATCGATGCTGCAGTCGAGTATACCGATGCCATGGATAATCTTACCCGTTCTTTTACTGGTGTGAAAAACAATATCACTTCCCAACTCCTCCCCGGCTTTACCATGATCCTTGATGGTCTTACAGGTCTAATCACAGGGCAAGAAGGTGCAGCGGAACAGTTAAAAGCTGGAGCCAAAGAAACAGTTGACCAGATAGCAGTAATTCTTCCTCAAATCTTAGATGTGGTCACTGGACTGATAGCTGCCATTGCAGAAGTTGCTCCTGAGCTAGTCATTGCTCTTGTTAACGGTATTTTGGATAATTTACCAACACTGATTGATGCAGCGACAAATATTATTATGACCATAGTGGGCGGTCTTATTGAGGCATTGCCACAGATAACTCAAGGGGCGCTTCAATTGGTACTAACTTTAGTGGATGGAATCATTGCCAATCTCCCTGCCCTTGTTGAAGCGGCACTTGTGATGATTGTTACCCTTGCAACTGGCATTGGTGAAGCACTGCCGGAACTGATTCCGTCCATCGTAGAAGCAGTGATTTTGATTGTAGAAACATTGATTAATAATCTGGATTTGGTCCTAGAAGCGGCTTTCCAAATTATCAGTGGTTTGGCACAAGGTATCTTAAATGCACTGCCTACCTTAATTCAGGCTTTACCGCAAATTATTAGTAGCATTATTACTTTTATCACCACAAATCTACCTAAGATTATTGAAATGGGTGTTCAGCTGACTATTCAGCTTGCGGCAGGATTGATTCGGGCTATTCCTCAGTTAATGGCACAAATTCCTCAGATTATTACAGCAATAGTGACTGGTTTAGGAAAAGCCATACCGGCCATTATTGATGTGGGTAAAAACATCGCCAGAGGACTCTGGGATGGTATTGCCTCCATGGTGACTTGGCTTAAAAATAAAGTCAGTGACATGGTTGGTGGAATTGTCAAAGGAGTTAAGGGACTTTTAGGCATCCGATCTCCATCTCAAGTTTTCGCAGGTATTGGTGAAAACATGGGTGAAGGTATCGGTGTAGGCTTTGAGAAGGCCATGGATGATGTTAGTGAAGATATGCAAAAGGTCATCCCCACAGATTTTAATTTAGACTCCGATGTAAATGTAAATGGTGGTGCAGGTGGCGGATATGGAATGCTTGGTGGCTCTTTAATTACCATTCAGCAGATGATTGTACGCAGTGAAGATGATATTAGAAAGATATCACAAGAACTCTACAATTTAATGCAGACCGGTTCTCGAGCACAGGGGCGCTTTATAACGACGTAAAGGAGGGCGATGTATGGGATTTATTTATAACGGTATTAGTTCAAAGAACATGAAGATAAAAGCAAGACTCACAAGCTGGCAGGCATCGCCCGCCCTTAGAAACTCTTATGAAATGGTGCCGGGGAAAGCGGGTGTTGCTGATTTTGGTTGTGATAGCTCAGAGCGAATCATTATCGTTAATTGTAATGTATACCCACAAAAAAGTTTTGCTGATCTAGTAGGTGTATTGGATGGGTTAGCTGAATGGTTAAACCCCATGAATGGTTTGAAACAACTTGTATTGGATGATATTCCGGATCGTTACTTTTATGCCCGTCTTACTGAACAGGTGGATTGTGAGAGGCTACTTAGAACGGCAGGGGCATTTGATCTTAAGTTTATATGCCCAGATCCTCATGCTTATGCTCTGACAGATGAGCAATTTACAATTTCTAGTGAAGGCAACCATGAGATTGAAAGATTAACCGGAAATGCTGACTCAGAACCCGTTTATCAACTAAAGGGTACAATTAACAGTTCATCCTCCACCTATATCTCGATTACAACAAATGGTGAAGAATTACGAGTTGTTGGAGCTTTGACAGCAGATGAAGTTCTTGTCATTGACAGTGGACTAGTGACAGCCAAAATAACGGATACAAACGGAAACACATTGAGAAATGGTTTGCCAGGCTTGGATGAGCTGAATTTTCCTGTTCTTCATAAGGGAGATAATGAAATAGCAATCACTGTGGCGGGAGCAACATTTTCTGAATTAAGGATTCTGGCTAAGAGCAGATGGAGGTGATAAGGTGGCCATTAAGTCGATTTTAACAGTGCAAACAGATTTCACAGGCGAGTATCCAGTAAGTGATCAAACCGTTGGACTTTGGCGATTTAATGAATCAGCGCCAGATGGAAACACCATGCTTTTAGATGCATCGGGCAATAACAGAAACTTCTTTGTTTCCGGATGGTTAGGAACTTCAGCTAGTTTGGTTTTAGGTAGACTCGGGAGATTTTTCAGGCAAAACATTGTCAATCCTACAAGTGAAAGAACCCATTTAGTGGCTACCAATGACGGTAGCTTTTTTAGTGATTTAGGAGAAAAAATCGTAGTGGGTGGATGGATTAACCCGACAACTTATTCTATTGGTCAAAATTTTATTCCCATTTTTAATACCAGACATGGACCAGGACAACCGATTTTCTATGTCTCCTTATACCAAGGAAGATTAAGATTAATGCTTTATAATGCATCGGGTTCGCTGATTTATGATCAAACGGAAACACCAAGTATTACGCTTAGGAATAATGGTTGGTATTTTATAGCGTCCATTATTGAAGTAAATAGCAAAAGAGTACAAAATTTGGTCTGTGACCGAAGTGATGGTGCTGTTTGGCAATCGCCCCTTAGAACTTTTACAGGAGATTTGAATCAAAATTGTGTTGCCAATATTGTCATGGGAATGCTGGCTGATACTTATTATTATGCGGGCGGATTTGATGATTGGTTTTATGAAAAGAATTCTGAGCTTACCATGGAGGAGCTTATTTCCTACTTCAAATCTTCTATCTTGGCAAACGGTGGTGACAGTACCGCTGATGTAGATGCTCTAACGGAGCCGGGTACTGTTATGCTGAAGGCAACAAGTGGTGTTTATGCTCAAAATGGTCAGCTTTATACAACCGCAGCTGCCTGTGGTCTTGCAGGAACAGGACGAGTATCAGTAACCAGCGAATACACAGCAGGGGTAACTGCTATCTCCCTTGTTGAAACCTCTACCTCTGATGATTTAGTCAGTTGGACACAGTGGCAGTCAGTGGGACCCAGCGGAGAACTTCAGTCACCGAATAGAGCTTATATTCGTTATCGAATTACTTTGACCACTCAAGATACAACAAGAACACCTAAGCTTATAGAAATACAGCTTCATGATATTCCGAAACCACCTTATGAGAGGCTCGGATTTGCAAGACCCGTTGTTTTGGATACCAACGGTGCGTGGGAAGCGGTGTTAGAAAATGCCTTTGACATCATTGTAACCAGTGAGGTAAATGGCGCCGATATCTTGGAGTTTAAGTTGCCATTTCATGATTCCAAGCGAGAGTCCCTAGATAATGAGAAACAGGTGCAGATTGTAAATGATGTGTACCGAATTCGAACCACGACAGATGAGAAAACTTCTGATGGACGAGTGATTACACAAGTGTATGCGGAAGCTGCCTTTTATGATCTTTCATTCAGCGCGGCAAAAGAGCCGATGGATTTTGTCGCTGAAACACCAGAGGCTCCTATACATTATGCCTTGCTTGGTACAGGGTGGGCTTTAGGGAACGTAACGGTAAGTACAAGGAGAACATGGCAATCTACGGAGAAAAACGCGCTATTAATTCTTCGAGCCACACAGAACATTCATGGTGGAGATTTAATATTTGATAGTGCCAATAGGTTGGTGCATCTTTTGACATTTGGTGGTACAGACAGTGGAGCCTTGTTTTGCTATAGAAAAAACATGAAAAGCATACAAAGGGTAGTAGATACAAGAAGCTTAATCACTCGACTTTATGCATATGGAAAAGATGGGATGACATTTGCCTCTATTAATGGAAATAAAGAATATGTGGAGGACTACAGTTACTCATCAGAAGTAAGAGTGGCAACCCTTGATGCCTCATCCTTTAGCAATCCTTATCAGATGCTCGAGTTTGCTAATATGCGATTAGCACAGTATTCAAGGCCTAGAATTTCCTATGTTCTTTCAGCTATGGATTTATCTGTGCTGACGGGATATGAACATGAAGCTTGGAATTTAGGTGATATCGTTACCGTGGATGATAAAGACTTAAATTTGTCAGTAAAAACTCGTGTGGTGCGCAGGCAGTACAATCTACAAGAGCCATGGAAAACAGTACTGGAGCTATCCACCACCTTAAGAGAATTAGGGGATGCATCTGCTGGGTGGGATAAAGCTGCCGATATTTTATCCTCAGCCGATGTCCTTGACAGGCAGGAAGTAAAAGATTTAGTTCCCTTTAACCATCTGAGAAATTCAAGAGCCGATGACGGGATCACCTACTGGCTCAATTCAGGGTTTGATGTTGATCCAAACAATGGTGTCTCAGGAGATGCTTCCTTTAAAGCTGATGGGGTTTTAGGCATGACAAAAAGTCTATCCCAAACTATCTATCCAGCAAGTAGGAGGAGTTACACATTCTCAGCTCAGATTGCATCAGAGAATCTTCAAAAAGGCCCTAATGGGCAAGTCGGCATTGAAGTTATGATTGAATACGAGGATGGTACAACCGAAACAAGGTTTATTGATCTCTTTTAGGAAGGAGTGGTGCTATGGCTTATTTTTTCCATACAGCTCATGTTATCTCACCGCGAGGGTTTAGCAAGATAAAGGCTCTAACCATTCGTATATATGTTTCTGATTGCACAGGCGCAGTATTCTTTACTGATATGCTTTTGCAAGGAGGCTCTATTGCTACAGGCTGGACTCCCCATGTATCAGAAATTAAATGGACACTAGATGGGTAGGTGGTGATATTGTCAGTTTCTTTTACTAGATTTGCAGAGACCATTCATTGCAAAGAAGAAAAGCGTGTTGTTAGCATAACGGTGGAACTACTTTTAGAAGACTGCACTGGTACGGTTTATTTTACCGACATTCAAGCGCAAGAAGGAGACCGCTTGACGGGTTACACAATCAATACAGAAACCATGCTCCAGAAATTTAGGCAGAATAATAGCATTGTGCCTGTTCGTTTTTATAACGGAGTGGTTCGTAGTAGTGAAACAATCATTCTCTTTAATCTCGGTAAAACCTCAGCTGGTCTTGATTGTCACATTTACCCGATACAGGGTATGCAAGCAGGAGGTATTGAGTTATCTCAAGGAGCTGGAGCACATAAGGTTAAGTTTAAAGATTCCATAAACCCAGGAGACACACTTTCTCTTTTAGCCTCTACCAGGCAGTGTTTGAAAAATGGGAGCCCTTCTGAAAAAGAGGGCTTTTTTCAATACACCGCAGCTAGTGATAGTAAGCATGTGGTGAAGTTAGAAGATAGAAAATCTGCCAGGGTATTATTCGAGTTTCAAGAAATGCAGGAAGGAAGTGAACGCCCATGAGAGATTATTTAAAAGGAAAGCGGTGCATGGTTTGGAGTTTCATGGGCAATGCTCGTATGTACCAAGCCTTACGTGATTATGGTGATCGCTTGGATACCGTAGGGATTTTTACCTTTGAAGTAGATATTACCGGAACAATAACAGAAACAGGTACAAGCATCTCCAGCATGCTTACTTACATCAACCGATGGACACATATCAAGTGGCTGCTTACAATCATGAATCATGGTACAGCATCCATTTTTACAGCCCTTAGAAATAATACAAACGGCGCGAAGGATAAATTCCTTACTGAGATTATTCGTATTATGAATAAATACCCTTGGTGCGCTGGAGTGGATATAGACTTAGAGCGTGGTGGTGGCTATGAAAATAAGGATGCGGCCAATGCTCTCTTTCAAGATATCTATAATACGGTTAAAGCATACAATCCATCTAAACTCGTGAATATTTGCTTACCCGGCATGACAGGGGTACAAGGCTCCGTTGGTGGTGAAAACTGGTGTGTTTATGAAGATTTAGATCCCTACTGCGATACAGCAGCAATCATGAGTTATGGCATGGCTTGGGCGGGTTCTGCACCGGGACCTGTATCCCCTAGGAATTGGCTGGAAGGGACCTATGATTATGCGGCTCGCGTAATGACTCCTGAAAAAGTGTTCTTTGGACTGCCTGCTTATGGTTGGAACTGGAGGATACACGATTCTCCTGCGAATCTAGGCATTACCTACCGAGGAATTTCCAACACCTATTATGCAGCCCAAAACTGGATGACTGGAGTCTATAACTTCACAAATGATGCTCCTCCCCAACCTCGTATTCCTATCATTGCGTATTGGGATGATTACGATAAGGTTCCTTGGGCTTTACCGCAGGTGTATGACTACATGGAAGGGTGGGATGCGGTTTCAAGAACGTATCCGTTAATTGGAGAAACCTATAACAGGCGCAGATATTTGACAGCTTATAGTAAACAGCAAAGAACTGAGTTTGGCACAAACTATGTAGACCGGACTGGAGGAAGTCCAGATAGCCATACTGGGAACGTGTCCGTTTCTACTCAAATGGTAACCCTTGGAGAAGGAGGCGAAGCAGAATATGAATTTGAAATAGCTACTGCCGGTGTCTATGATGTTGCGGTCCGTATCTCTTTCCCCTTTTGGGATAAGAATGGTATTCATGTTGCGTTGGATGGGGTAAGTTCTACTTTTAGTGAGAATAGACTATGGTGGCCATATTGGCGCACAACTTGTTGGCTTTCCTTGTCTTCGGGTGTATATCTTTCAGCCGGCACGCATACGATCAGCGTCAGTGGGCTAGTACCAGGTGTGCAGTTTTATGGATTTCGTGTATGCTCTAATTTCTCTGAGAGTCCTTCTGCAGGAGAGGCAGAATTTATGTTATCACCACGAATGTTTAAAGATGTTAACGGAGTGATGGCTGAACCGGATCGAGGATTTAAGCTAACCACAGAGGTGCTACGTCGAAAAGCAGACTCTGCACTAGTTTGGTATGAAGACTTTAGGGATGACAACCCCTTACCATCTAGTTATTGGACAGCTTTAAGTGGACAGTGGCAGGTGTGGAGAAATCCTAATCAAACAACTAGTCGTCCCTACTCACAGCTTGATGGATCAGGAGAGTTGGCATGGAATTACACAGGTTTTTCAGATGTTCATTTACGAGCAAGAATAGCATTTACACCGGAAGGAAATGGCCGAGCGGGGGTATTTTGCGGGGATGTATTTTGCTGTCTTAATTTCAATACGCAACGCATCGAGCTTTATAAAGGTTCTTCCCTACTAGGTAGTACTGCCACTGAGATTATAAAAACAACAGAGGCAAATCTTCGTTCCAATCCGAGGATGTACACTATTGAAATGAGGATTAGAGGTAACTCGGTAAGGGTCTATTCAGGGGCAAGTAATACTCTTCGATTTACTGCAACCCTTAATGGGTTTTCAGGAGGTTATGCAGGGGTTCGTTCTGATGGTCGCATTCTTTGTGAACTATTAAGGTTGGGAGATGCTTGGGTCTATGAACCCTATGAAAGGTTTGATGTGATATTTCCAGGAGGAACGACCGTAGAGTATGGAAGGCTTTCAAGGACTGGTGTGACTTGGGATAATGAGTTTCAGGTATTCGCTGTAAATAGTGATGTGGAGGAGTCTTCAACAAGAAGCCAAGACATCTCCATGGATTATGATTTCTTTCACTCAGGAGTCTTGCCACTTGTATGCGGAAATGATTATTCAGTAAAGGTCGTGCCTAAGGATATCAATGTTTGGATCTCTCGCCTATTTCTTGGAGATGCTGATGGTTTTTCAATTCTTTATTACCAGGACGTAGACAGCCTTGTTTATTGGGCAAATGAAGCGGCATATCGGTGGAAACTTAGAGGAATTGCCATTTGGTCTTTAGGACAGGAGGACATGAGATTATGGGAGGCACTGCCTAAACAAATATAAACGAATCAATTATAACGATCCAAGAGTGTTTGCGAAGATGCAGGCACTCTTTTTATATATTCAAAATCATGAAGGAGGTAAAAGTCATGAAGGAAATTTGGAACTGGGTACAAGTGGCACTAACTGCATTAGGCGGATTCTTGGGATGGTTTTTAGGAGGGTTTGATGGGTTTTTATATGCATTAGTTACATTGATGGTGGCTGATTATATCACTGGTGTCATGTGCGCCATTGTTGATAAAAAACTATCCAGCGAAGTCGGTTTTCGAGGCATTTTTAAGAAGGTGCTCATTTTTGTAATGGTAGGAATCGGCCATATTATCGACACGAATCTTATAGGAGACGGTAGCATGCTCCGCACCGCCATCATCTTTTTCTATTGCTCCAATGAAGGGGTTTCCATGTTGGAAAATGCAGGGCGCTTAGGATTACCGATACCAGAAAAATTAAAGGATATTCTTGCTCAGCTGCATAACAAAGGAGGAGAGCAATAATGAATCTCAGAAAGCTTATTTTTACAGAGAATGCTTGCTACAAGGCAGGCAGAAAGATTACACCAAAAGGCATTATGGTTCATAGCACCGGAGCGAACAATCCAAATTTACGCAGATATGTTGGACCGGATGATGGTCTGTTAGGAGTAAATCAATATAATAATCATTGGAATCAAGACAGACCAGATGGAAGACAGGTTTGTGTCCATGCCTTTATAGGGAAACTTAAAGATGGCTCCATTGCCACTTATCAAACCCTACCATGGAATCATAGAGGTTGGCATGCTGGAGGCGATGCAAATAACACACATATTGGCTTTGAAATCTGCGAGGACGGTTTGACCGATGCCTCGTATTTTAATGCTATCTATAAAGAAGCGGTGGAGCTATGTGCATACCTTTGTAAGGAGTATAAACTCGACCCGATGGCTGACGGTACGATTATCGGCCACTATGAGGGGTATCAACGAGGGATTGCATCCAATCATGCTGATCCAAGACATTGGTTTTCAAGATATGGTAAGAGCATGGACACTTTTAGAACAGAGGTTAAAAAGTTACTTTCAGCAGATGAACCACCTGCTGGGGGCTCTGAAAATACAACCTATCCTGAAAAGCTGACTACAGGCTATTACCGCGTTAGAAAGACTTGGGCAGATGCGAAATCACAGCTTGGTGCATATCGTATCCTTTCCAATGCAAAGGCACAGGTTGATATGAACCCAGGTTATTATGTTTTCAACAACGATGGTATGATTGTATATCCCACCGGAAGCACCTCTTCACCAACTTACAAAGAGTATACGGTAGTTAAAGGTGATTCTCTCTGGGCAATTGCAGCCAAGCTACTCGGTAACGGCACAAGATACACAGAGATTGTTAAACTGAACAATTTAAAATCAACGATTATTTATACCGGTCAAAAACTGAAAATCCCTAACTAAGCATGATGCCCTTGGAGGTTTAAAACTTCCTTGGGCATTTTTTTTATTAAACCGTCAGATTTATGTATCTCCTGAGGCTACCAGGTAGAGGGCAACAAATAAAAGCGCCCTTCAGAAAGAGGTGATGGATATGAAGCACAATCTAAAAATTAGTGTTTCAAAGAAACCACAGACAGGCGGGATTGTTACTTACCGTAACTTTTCCGTGAGGGAGCGCATCCTTCGATTCCTTCTTGGGGGCAAACAGCGTGTAACGATTGTAATCCCCGGAGACAGCATCGAGGAACTCTCTATCTGTGAGATGACGAAAGGAGGAAATGACCTTGAGCAAAATAAAGTTACTGCTTGATGTGGTAAATGATATGCGAAGTCTTGCTGATAGCATACAAGCGGTTTGTGATGCAATGGCAGATAGCGATTCTGATCCAAAAGAAACACCTACCACAAAGACAGAAAAAGCAAAAGAGCCGGATATTTCGCTGGAAAAAGTGAGAATGGTACTTGCCGAAAAAAGTCAGCTTGGCTTTACCGCTGAAGTGCGGGGCATCATCGGGAAGTATGGTGCTGACAAGTTAAGTGCTGTTGATAAGGCTTATTATGCTGACATCTTGAAAGATGCGGAGGTTCTTGGGAATGGGTAATCACGCAATATTATCTGCATCTTCATCACACAGATGGCTTCATTGTTTACCATCTGCAAGACTGGAGCTTGAGTTTGAAAACACAAGTGGAGATGCGGCACAGGAAGGTACAGCAGCCCATGCCCTCTGTGAACACAAGCTAAAAAAGGCACTTCGAATCAGAAGTAAGAGGCCTACATCAGAGTATGATTCAGATGAAATGGAAGAATGCACGGATGCCTACGTTGACTTCATCATGGAGCAGGTAGAACTTGCAAGAAAGTCTTGCACAGATCCTATCGTTCTTATTGAACAACGTCTTGATTTCTCTTGTTATGTTCCAGATGGTTTTGGGACAGGAGATTGTGTGATCATCTCAGATGATAGACTTCACATCGTAGATTTCAAATATGGTATGGGCGTGCTAGTGGATGCAGAGGACAATCCACAGATGAAACTGTATGCATTAGGCGCTTTAGAGATTTATGACAGCCTATACGACATCAAAGAAATATCAATGACAATTTTTCAACCACGAAGAGAAAATGTCAGCACATGGACTGTTCCGGTAGAAGAACTTAAAGCCTGGGCAGAAGAGGAACTAAAACCAAAAGCCGCAAAAGCCTATCAAGGTGAAGGTGAATATATGCCTGGCCCGTGGTGTACCTTCTGCAGAGCATCCACCAGATGTCGCGCTAGAGCTGATGAAAATCTGAAACTGGCACAGATGGAGTTTAAGATGCCACCGTTACTTACAGATAGTGAGATAGAAGAAGTTCTAACCATTCTTCCCGACCTTATCAAATGGGCGAATGAGATAACTGCTTATGCGACAGACGCTGCAGTCAATCACGGTAAAGAGTGGCATGGTTTTAAGATTGTGGAAGGTCGATCTGTTCGAAAGTATAAAGATGAAAATGCAGTAGCAGAAAAAGCTGTCATCAGCGGATACAAGGACATTTATCGTAAGAGCCTCATCCCTATGACAGAGATGCAAAAATTGATGGGTAAAACCAAATTTGAGGAAATTCTAGGAAACCTCATTTATAAACCACCGGGCAAGCCGACTCTTGTCCCTAACTCGGATAAAAGACCGGCGATGAACGTAGCTGATGCAAAAAACGAATTTAACGAAATTATGGAGGGTTAATATTATGAGTAAAATCGAAAACAGAACTAAAGTTATTACAGGTGTAAACACAAGGCTTTCTTATTTTCACGGATGGGAGCCAGTATCCATCAACGGTGGCGCAGAAAAATATAGCGTATCTGTGCTTATTCCCAAAGACGATACAGAAACCATTAATGCTATAAATGCTGCAGTGGATGCAGCCATTGAGGAAGGCATCGCTAAATTTGGTGGAAAGAAACCGAACAAAGCGGCAATTAAGCTGCCACTGCGTGACGGAGATGTAGAGCGTGATGATGAGGCTTATAAGGGGCATTATTTTATCAATGCCAATAGCAAAACTGCTCCACAGATTGTAGATAAAAGTGTTAAACCTATTATGGATCGCAGCGAAGTGTATAGCGGTTGCTATGGTAGAGTTTCACTCAATTTCTATGCTTTCAACTCAAACGGTAATAAGGGAGTTGCTTGTGGTTTGGGTAATATTCAAAAAATTAAGGATGGAGAACCTCTTGGTGGAAAGACGTCTGCGGCAGATGATTTTTCAACGCTTGCAGATGATGACTTCCTTGCCTAAAAGAAAGGATCGATTGATGGTGGTGGAGGTACTTCCTCTGCCACCTATTTTTTAGGAATGGAGGTAGGAAATGAAGAATCTTGAAATCGATATCGAAACCTACTCATCTATAAACTTACAAAAGAGCGGAGTTTATCGCTATGTGGAGGCAGATGATTTTGAAATAATGTTGTTTGGCTATTCTGTTGATGGTGGCGAAGTTAAGGTGATAGATTTAATGGCCGGAGAAAAGATACCTAGCGATATACTGGATGCCTTAACTGATGAAGACATTACCAAGTGGGCATTTAACGCTCAGTTTGAACGTGTATGCCTTTCTCGTTACCTTGGATATCCTTTTGGATCTTATCTAAACCCTTCATCGTGGAAATGTTCAATGGTGTGGTCAGCCTATATGGGACTTCCCCTTTCTTTGGAAGGTGTGGGAGCCGTTCTTGGGCTTGAAAAACAAAAACTGACGGAAGGGAAAGACCTAATCAGATATTTTTGTGTTCCGTGTAATCCTACCAAAACAAATGGTGGTAGAAACCGTAATCTACCAAGTGATGAAATGGAAAAGTGGCAGAAGTTTGTAGCCTATAACAAGCGTGATGTTGAAACAGAAATGTTAATTCAGCAAAGACTTATTAAGTTTCCTGTGCCAGATGAAATATGGGATGAATATCTTCTCGACCAAGAAATCAATGACCGCGGCATTAAGGTAGACATGGATTTTGTAAAACAGGCGATTGCTACAGATGAGATTTCTCATACTAAGTTGATGAATCAGATGCAGGAAATAACAGAACTTGATAACCCAAACTCGGTACAGCAGATGAAAGGTTGGCTCGCTGAAAATGGTCTTGAGACAGACACTCTTGGCAAAAAGGCTGTGGCAGAACTATTAAAGGATGCACCGGATGACTTGTCTGAAGTTCTTAAACTCCGTCAGCAACTGTCAAAATCATCCGTTAAGAAATATACGGCAATGGAAAAGGCTGTTTGTGCCGATTCACGTGCCAGAGGAATGTTCCAATTTTACGGTGCAAATAGAACCGGTCGCTTTGCAGGACGGCTTGTGCAGTTACAAAATCTACCTCAGAACCATATGCCGGATTTAAAAGAGGCACGAGGAATAGTAAAGAGCGGTGATCATGAAACCCTTGAAATGCTCTACGAAGATATACCTGACACGCTCTCACAGCTGATCCGCACAGCCTTTGTACCAAAAGAAGGCAATAAGTTTATAGTTGCTGACTTTTCTGCTATTGAAGCTCGTGTGCTGTCTTGGCTTGCGGGTGAACAGTGGCGAAATGAAGTTTTCGCAAATGGTGGTGATATATATTGTGCCTCGGCATCACAGATGTTTAGAGTCCCTGTTGAAAAGCATGGTGTAAATGCTCATTTAAGGCAGAAAGGTAAAATTGCAGAATTGGCACTTGGTTATGGTGGATCAGTGGGTGCTTTAAAGGCTATGGGAGCCTTAGAGATGGGAATTTTAGAAGAAGAACTAAAACCCCTTGTTAATGCCTGGAGGCAGGCCAATCCATACATCGTAAAATTCTGGTGGGATGTGGATAGAGAAGTTAAGAAATGCATTAAGGAAAAAAAGTCTCAAGAAGTTCAAAATATCAAGTTTCATTACATGAGTGGAATGCTGTTTATTGTTCTTCCTTCTGGCAGAAAGCTTGCCTATGTAAAGCCTAATATTGGAGAAAATATCTTCGGTGGTGAGTCAGTTACTTATGAGGGAGTTGGTGCTACAAAGAAATGGGAGCGGATTGAAAGTTATGGACCCAAGTTTGTAGAAAACATTGTTCAAGCAATCTCCCGTGATATTTTAATGTATGCCATGAAGACACTTAGCACTTGTAACATCGTGGCTCATGTACACGATGAAGTAATTATTGAGGCTGATCAAAGCCTGTCACTTGATATGGTATGCAAGCAGATGGGCAGAGTACCTCCCTGGGCAAAGGGACTGCTCCTTGATGCCGATGGCTACGAATGCGATTTTTATAAGAAAGATTAAAGAAACCATCAGATTTCACCTCCCGCCGTGGCTACCAGGTAGGAGGTGTTTTTCTATGAACATTATTGAAGTGAAAGATGGTTCTCCTATCAAGGGTGAGACAGAACCGATATCAGAAGAACAGTTACAGAAAGAATATGACTTTTATATAGCTGAGAGTATTGTTGGCATGCTCTATAAAGAGGGCAAGATTACGCAAGATGAACTACACAAAATATCAGCATTAAACCGCCAGAAATTCTCTCCGAAGTTAGCCGAGATAATGCCCTGAAACACTTGCTATTATTGCCTTTTAGAGTGATATATGTAATAGCAGAAAGTGAGGTGAGATAGTGAAAAAGATAACGAAAATAGATGAACTGCCCAAATCACAGTCATCAAAAAGCAAACTTCGAGTTGTCGCTTATGCAAGGGTTTCAACGGATAGTGATGACCAGCTGGTAAGCCTTAAAGCTCAGCGGGAACACTATGAAAACTATATTAAATCCAATCCAGAATGGGAATTTGCCGGGCTTTATTATGACGAAGGCATATCAGGCACCAAGAAGGAAAAACGACCTGAACTTCTCCGGATGATTCGTGATTGTGAAAGTAATAGGATTGATTTTATTATCACCAAATCCATCAGTCGTTTTGCACGAAATACCACGGATTGCCTAGAACTGGTAAGGCACCTAATGGATATCGGTGTTTATATTTATTTCGAGAAAGAAAATCTGAATACAGGTGATATGGAAAGTGAATTAATGCTTTCTATTTTATCTGGTTTTGCTGCTGAAGAGTCCGCGTCTATTTCACAGAACACAACATGGTCAATCAGTAAAAAATTTCAAAATGGCAGTTACATTATTGGCACTCCGCCATATGGCTATGCAAACATAAATGGTGAGATGGTTATTGTTCCTGAAGAAGCTGAAATAATCAAACGTATTTTTGCAGAGTGCCTTTCAGGGAAAGGTGGAAGTGTTATCGCAAAAGGCCTAAATAGAGACAAAATCCCTGCAAGAAGGGGCAATCATTGGAGTTCGGGTACGGTGATTGATATGCTCCGCAACGAAAAATACAAAGGTGATGTGCTTTTCCAAAAGACCTACACGGATAGCAACTTCAATCGACACATAAACAATGGAGAGAAAGATCAGTTTTACTGCAAGGATCATCATGAACCGATCATCAGCAGAGAAGTATTTTCCAAGGCTCAAAAGCTGATAACTCAAAGAGCAAAATCTATGAGCAAAACTGCTAACAAGAAAGCTTATCAAAACAGGTATGTGCTAAGTGGCAGAATCCTATGTGGAGAGTGCGGCAGTAAATTCAAGAGAAGAACAAACTACTCTGTTGGCAGAAGTTATATTGCTTGGAGCTGCAAAGGACACATTGAAGACAAGGACAGCTGCTCCATGTTATTTTTGCGTGATGGAGAGATAAAAGCAACATTCTCAACCATGATGAATAAGCTCGCATTTAGCAAAAAGCTAATACTGAAGCCACTTTATGATTCTATAAACAAGATTGATGAAGAATGCGATCTTGCAAGAATTGATGCCATAGATAAACGCATGGAGCAATTAACCGAAGAACGCAATACACTGATTGGTCTTATGACTAAAGGGTTTCTTGAACCAGCTCTTTTTAACAAGGAACGAAATGTTCTGGATAAAGAAATGAAAAATTTTACTGCTGAGAAGACGAACCTAGTCATGTCATTTACAAGTGGCTCTTCTCAGGCAGACGAGGTAAAGGCACTTCTTGATTATGTGTCAGCAGATAATTTTGATGGCAATTATACAGATGAAGCTTTTGAAAAGCTTGTAGAAAACATCATTGTAAATTCAAGGGATGAACTAACCTTTAAAATGAAATGTGGACTTTCCCTTATAGAAAAGGTGGTGAGATAAATGGCATATGTACCATACGGATATACAGTTAAAGACGGAGTCATAACTGTCGATGAGAAGGCAGCAGGTCAAGTAAAGGAGTTCTTTGAAAAATATATATCAGGACTTTCCCTTACAGTGGCTGGTGAACAGGCAGGTATTGAGAAGACGCATTCAGTAATGGGGCGTATTTTGAAAAATATCCTTTATCTCGGAAATGACGTATATCCAGCAATCATAGATAAAGAAACATTTGATAAGGCTGAAGAGATTAGAAATAAACGTGCGAAGGACTTAGGGCGGATTGTAGAGCTTGCAGCTTTTACTGCTCCCTCACCTATAGAACGATTCAAGATGAGAAAATCAGAAGGTAAACTTCCAGATGATCCCGTTACAAGAGCGGAGTACCTATATAGTTTGATAGAAAGCGAGGTGTAATATGGCAGGAAAAAATATAACTGTAATTCCGGCACGAAAAAGAGTTGGAAGTACAGCCGCAAAAGAAAAAATAAAGAAACTGCGTGTCGCTGCCTATTGCCGTGTTTCTACAGAAACTGAAGAGCAGAATTTAAGCTATGAGGTACAGGTTGCACATTATACGGAATTTATAAAGAAAAATACTGAATGGGAGTTTGCAGGCATCTTTGCAGATGACGGCATTTCCGGTACTAACACTAAAAAACGAGAAGAGTTCAACCGTATGATTGAGGAGTGTATGGAGGGCAACATCGATTTAGTTATTACAAAGTCCATCAGTCGATTTGCCCGCAACACGCTGGATTGCTTAAAGTATATTAGACAGCTCAAGGAAAAGAACATAGCAGTGTATTTTGAAAAAGAGAACATCAACACAATGGATGCCAAGGGCGAGGTGCTACTTACCATTATGGCCTCTCTTGCACAACAAGAAAGCCAGAGCCTTTCGCAGAACGTTAAACTTGGACTTCAATATCGCTACCAGCAAGGAAAGGTGCAGGTCAATCACAATCGATTTATGGGATACACAAAAGATGAAGAAGGCAACTTGATTATTGTTCCAGAAGAGGCTGAAATCATTAAACGTATTTACAGAGAGTACCTTGAGGGCAAGAGCCTAGTGGGCATCGGCAGGGATCTAGAGAAAGACGGCATTTTAACAGCTGCAGGTAAACCAAGATGGAGACCAGAAACCATAAAGAAGATTCTTCTAAACGAGAAATACATCGGCGATGCCCTGTTGCAGAAGACTTTCACAGTGGATTTTCTTACAAAGAAACGAGTCAAGAATGAAGGTCATGTCCCGCAGTATTATGTTGAAAATAGCCATGAGGCGATCATACCAAAGGAACTTTTTTTACAGGCTCAGGAAGAGCTTCATCGCAGAAGTAATATTTACACAGGTGCAGACAAGAATAAAAGAATTTATAGTAGTAAATACGCTTTGAGTACCATAACCTTCTGTGGAGATTGTGGTGACATATACAGACGGGTCTATTGGAATATTCACGGTAGAAAAGAATTTGTTTGGCGATGCGTTACAAGAATTGAGCAAGGCCCTGAGGTGTGTAAGAACCGAACGGTAAAAGAAGCTGAATTATATGATGCAGTAATGACTGCCATTAACAGATTGCTTGCCGGTGGGGACAACATGATAAGAATACTGGAAGAGAATATACATGCGATAATCGGTGATACCACGGAATATAAGATTTCAGAGATTAACACCTTGCTTGAAGAAAAGCAGAAGGAACTAATCAGCCTTGCTAATAAAGGAAAAGATTTTGAATCCCTTGCAGATGAGATTGAAGAGTTGCGTGAAAAGCGTCAGACCCTTCTTGTGGAAGATGCATCCTTAAGTGGTGAGAATGAGCGGATCAACGAACTGATAGAATTTATACGCACCAACAAATATCGGACTTTACTATATGATGATACGCTTGTAAGGAAGATCATCCAAAATGTTACGGTGTATGATGACCACTTTGTAATATGCTTTAAATCAGGCATTGAAATTAAAGTATGAAAAACGGACCCCAATAGCCCATGACTCTAGTGTAGAGTTGTGGGTTTTCTTTTGGTTATACAACCATGGCAATGTTGCTGAAAGCCAAAATACAATTTTCACAAAAGACTATTGACGGGACAGTCTTTTGTGTGTTATGGTATATGAGTAAACACTCATATACAGACGCAGATTTAAATTTTTTTTAGCACGTATATGAGTGAATGAGCATATAATAATACATAATCATAAACAGGAGGTGAAAAGCGTGGTTGAAATATTTAAGGCTTTAGCAGAAGAAAGTAGACTTCGTATCTTATCGCTTCTTCTACAGAACGATATGTGTGTATGTGAAATTGAAAATTGTCTTAAACTAAAACAATCGAACATATCGCGACATCTATCTGCACTTAAAAAAAGCGGTTTGTTAGAAAGTTATAAGCAAGCACAGTGGGTATTCTATAAAATCAATAAAGAATTTATTCAGGAACACCAGCAGCTATGGTTGTATCTTGAAGAAAAATTAAAAGAGTTACCAACTTTTCAAGAAGATTATAAGAGAATACAGATATGTAAGCTTGAAAATATTTGTAACCTTGAAAAACTAAATTTAGATATTAAGTAGTAACAGAATTATTATGTGGAAAAAATATATCCTGAAGAAGGAGTTTAAGGAGTGATTATTATGAATGAAAAAAGATCCACAGGAATAGGTTTTTTTGAAAAGTATTTAACAATTTGGGTAGCTTTATGTATGGTGGTGGGTATATTAATCGGTAAATACTTACCCGGGATACCAGCATTTTTGGCCCGATTTGAATATGCAGAGGTATCTATACCAATTGCAATTTTAATATGGCTAATGATCTATCCTATGATGTTAAAAGTTGATTTTCAGAGTATAAAAAATGTAGGGAAAAGCCCTAAAGGATTATATGTTACATGGGTAACAAATTGGTTGATTAAGCCATTTACGATGTATGCGATTGCTTCTTTCTTTTTTTATGTAGTATTTAAAGGTTTTATAACTCCAGAACTTGCAGAAAGCTATTTAATTGGAGCGGTTTTGTTAGGTGCAGCACCTTGTACAGCTATGGTTTTTGTGTGGAGCCATTTAACAAAGGGCAATCCAGCCTACACAGTTGTTCAGGTTGCTACCAATAATATTATTTTAATGTTTGCTTTTACTCCGATTGTTGCACTGCTATTAGGTCTTAGTGGTGTATCTGTTCCGTGGGATACGCTTATTATTTCGGTAATACTATTTGTTGTAATTCCACTGTCTGGAGGAGTGTTAACCAGACAACATCTTGTAAAAAGTAAAGGTGAAGAGTATTTTGAGAAAAAATTTATCCCTAAATTTAACAATGTTACCATTGGTGGTTTATTGCTGACATTAATCATTATATTCTCTTTCCAAGGAGATGTAATTCTTCAAAATCCGCTACACGTTGCGCTTATTGCAATTCCCTTAACTATACAAACTTTTTTGATTTTCTTTATCGCATATTTGGCATCTAAGTTTTTGAAACTTAAGCATAACGTAGCAGCGCCAGCAGGGATGATTGGTGCGTCCAACTTTTTTGAATTAGCAGTGGCAGTAGCAATCACATTATTTGGGCCGACATCCCCTGTTGCATTAGCGACTATAGTTGGTGTACTTGTTGAAGTGCCAGTTATGTTGACACTTGTTAAGATAGCAAACAAAACGACTCATTGGTTTCCACAGCCATCGGCTGAAAAAAATAAAGTAATAACAGAAGGAGATGTTTAAAATGAAAAAGATAACAATTTATGAACCGGCTATGTGTTGCCCAACTGGTCTCTGTGGAGTTAGTGTTGACCCAGAGCTATTAAGAATATCGACAGTATTAAATAATTTAAAGAAAAAAGGTATAGAAATTGAGCGACATAATTTGACGAACTCACCGATGAAGTTTATGACCAACAAAACAGTAAACAAAATGATTAATGATAAGGGTGTCGATGAGTTACCGTTCACTCTTGTTGATGAAGAGGTGGCAATTGTAGGTAGATATCCAACGAATCAGGAAATTGCAGATTTACTTAATATTTCTGTTGATTCCTTTGATGAAGATCCAACGGCAAATAAGTAAAAGTGGTAATAAGCAAATAATTTCTATAGGAGGCAGAATTTAATGATTAAAGATTTTAATCCGCAAAATATAAATTTGACAAAATATATGTTTTATACAGGGAAAGGTGGAGTCGGAAAGACTTCCACTGCTTGTGCTACAGCCGTTACTCTTGCTGATAGTGGTAAGAAGGTGCTTTTAATAAGTACTGATCCAGCATCCAATTTACAGGATGTTTTTAATACTGAACTTAATAATAAAGGGGTTTCAATTAAAGAGGTGCCAAACCTTGTTGTTGCAAATCTTGATCCGGTTCAGGCAGCGGCAGAATACAGAGAGACTGTAATAGGGCCATATAGAGGCAAGCTTCCAGACGCTGTACTAAATAACATGGAAGAACAACTTTCAGGCTCCTGCACTGTTGAAATTGCAGCGTTTAATGAGTTTTCCAAATTCATCACTGACGAGGAGATTCAAACAAAATATGATAACATCATTTTTGATACGGCACCTACGGGACATACGCTTAGGATGTTACAATTACCTTCTGCATGGGACAATTTTATTAGTGAGAATACACATGGAGCATCCTGTTTAGGCCAGCTTTCAGGGCTTGAAAGTCAGAAAGAGGTTTATAAAAAGGCTGTTGCAACCTTGGCTGACGGAGCACTAACAACTCTCGTGTTGGTTTCACGTCCAGAAACAGCACCATTAGCAGAAGCGGAAAGAGCATCAATTGAGCTTGCAGATATTGGTGTAAAAAACCAAATGTTGATTATAAATGGTGTTATGACATCTCATGATGACAAAATATCAGAAAGTTTATTTCAGAAGCAGCAAAAGGCCCTTTCTGATATGCCAGAAAAATTGAAACCAATCGATACCTATTTGGTGCCGTTAAGAGGATATAATGTTACAGGAGTTGAAAATATAAGGTCATTGTTAATTAAAGATAACTTAACAGTAAGTGACGAAATAATCAAGGCACATTCAATCCCTGGACTTAAGGACGTTATTGAGGATCTTCACAACAGTAATAAGAAAGTGATTTTTGCAATGGGTAAAGGCGGTGTGGGAAAAACAACAATCGCTGCTGCTATAGCTTTAGGACTATCTGATAAGGGTAAGAAAGTGCATTTGACTACAACTGACCCTGCTGCCCATCTAAAATATGTCATAGCTGAAACTGAGGGTATTAGCATGAGTCATATTGATGAGCAAGCTGAGCTTAAAAAGTATCAGGAAGAAGTACTTTCCAAGGCTAGAGAAACCATGTCTGATGATGATTTAGCTTATGTTGAAGAGGATTTAAGATCACCTTGTACACAGGAAATTGCGGTATTTAGAGCTTTTGCTGAAATAGTAGAAAAAGCTGAAAACGAGGTGGTAGTCATTGATACAGCTCCTACAGGACATACACTTCTGTTGCTGGAATCTACCCAAAGCTACAATCAGGAAATCGAACGTTCAAAGGGGGACATCCCGGAGTCCGCAAAAAAACTGTTGCCTAGACTTCATAATGCTGATGAGACAGAAGTTATTATTGTAACTCTGCCAGAAGCTACACCGGTTTACGAAGCAATGCGATTAGAAGAAGACTTAAGACGTGCTGGAATTAATAATAAATGGTGGATCATTAACTCCTCACTATATCAGACAGGAACAACTAATCAGATGCTTTCAGCAAAGGCAAGCAATGAGATTGAATGGATGAATAAGGTTGACGCACATGCAAATGGAAATTTTGCCGTAATCCCTTGGAATCCTGATGAAATAAAAGGCGAAAGCTTAAAAGCTTTGATAGACTAAGAATAAGGATTTTAAATATTTGAAAAGATGAATTATAAAAATATTGGAGGTAATGAAAATGAAAATTACAGACGAAGCAAAAAAAATGCTTGAAGAGGTATTCGCTTCAAATGATTGTGATTGCTTAAAAGCTATAATGCAAAAATCATGTTGCGGAACTTCTCTTGTATTAAACTTGGCAAAACTAGACGCTGGCGATGAACCTACTTCTATCAATGGTATTTCAGTACTAATGGAAGATGAAGTAAAGGAACGGGCCGAAACTGTAACAATAACAGTGGAGAATGGAGAATTAGCGATTCAAGATGAGGCATCATCAGGATGTTGCTAATGTCTTATCTTAAATAATATAAACAATTTCAGACAAAAAACGAGAAGAGGTGAAAAGTGATTATGAATAATAGACTAAAGGTTGCTTTCATTTGTGTTCACAACTCATGTCGCAGCCAAATTGCTGAAGCGTTAGGTAAATATTACGCATCTGATATATTTGATAGTTATTCTGCTGGAACTGAAACAAAACCTCAAATTAATCAGGATGCTGTGCGGTTAATGAAAGAAATATATGGAATAGATATGGAAAAAACACAGCATTCTAAATTGATAACTGATCTTCCGGAGATAGATGTAGTTGTAAAAATGGGTTGTAATGTAGTGTGTCCATTTGTACCAAGTAAGCATGAAGAAGATTGGGGTCTTGACGATCCAACTGGTAAAAGTGATGAAGAATTCAGAAAAATTATATCAATCATTGATGAAAAGGTTAAAGAATTAAGAGAAAAGTTGAAGCAATAGATACTAAGGCCAGTTAAGTTTTGTAAAATGTTTAGTGAAAATCCGCAAGCAATGATGAATGACATGATGCCATATTGCAAAGCAATGATGAAAGATTGTAATATGGATATGTCGATGATGATGTCAATGATGAGTGATATGAAAAATAAAAATCAGTAATGTTTTTTAGAGTGCTATAGTAAGCATTTACGCCATTCGTGAATTTCGGGATGGCGTTTGTTTATTTTATAATTTGACTGATATGTTCCCACAAACGACAGACAATCTTGGATATGTTTCCAAGTACGACCCTCAATAAAAACAGAGTTTGAGACAATGAATTTGATAGCTATCCTGACCTCTCAAAGCACGTGGAGACGGTGGTGTTGCTGGAGCGAAAACTCTGATTCTAGGCGGGTTTGCGGAATTATCTGGATAAAAATCAGCAAATGACTATGAGGGATAATTCATGATATCTCGATCAAATATTGCAAAATATTAGAGTAATAAAGGTATAAATAAGAATTCTTTTGAGGTTGAAGAATGGAGTAGAATCATAATTGTTTTATACAATTTGTTTAATATTTTGAATTGGGGAGGAATGGAACAACAATTTTATAAACAAATAAAAAGAATTCTTTCTGTAGCCAGAAACAAAGTATATCAAACTGCAAACTTTTCAATGGTGGAAGCATACTGAATATTGGAAAAAGTATTGTGGAGCATCAGGATAGCTGCGAAAAAGCAGAGTATGGCAGTAGATTAATTGCGGAATTATCCAAACAAATGACAGAAGATTTTGGAAAGGGATTTACTGCTGCAAATCTTAAAAATATGCGTCAGTTTTATCTTACTTTTCCAAAAGGCTACGCACTGTGTAGCGAATTGAGTTGGACATATAACAGTCACTACAATGAATTTAAATCAGAGAATAAAGACTAAAAATATATCATTTGGACATATTAATAATTTCATTTGTGATGTTAAGTTACATCCAATGACACCAGACTGGTTTGTCCAAATAGTAGATACCTACTGCTCAATAAATGGAATCAAATTTGTAGGGAAATCTAGTTTGTATTCATAGATATAAATTTTTTTGTCAAATTGCTCAATTAAATAGATGTACTATCTTTCTAATTGAATGTGCTGTTAGCTTTTAAATACAAAGAGAATACTACTGGAGGAAAAAGATTTACTATCTATAATTGATATTGTACTTGGTACAGTAAAAAGGATTTATTCCTGATAAAAGTTTAGAGGAGAGAAATAAAATGTATGTCATGAAGAGAGAAGAAATAGATTACGCAGAAACTGTTAATGAAATAGATGAAGTACTAAAATACTTAAAATGATTTAAAAATATAATAAATTACTTAATAGGAGAATATTTTGGAAAATATATTAAAAGTAATTGGTATCTCAGCAATTGTTTCTACAATAGTTACATTTGTTTTTGATACAATAAGGTATAAAATAAATTTACGCTTTGAAAATTTATTTATGGAAAAGATGAAAAGATATAATAGCTTGTTAGTGTTCATGTCGGTAATTATAGATGTAAAAAATTACGAGCATATCGAAACAAGTTACAAACCAAAAGTTAATGAAGAACAGGAAATTAAAGATTATTACATGAGAGAAATAAAATTACATAATAAATTCTGTGTTTTGTTTGCAAGTGAGAAAGTAGTTTTGTCAATTGATAATTTTATTGATAATCCAACTCAAGAAAACTATAATACTACAGCCAGAGCTATGAGATATGATTTATGGCACCGTAAGTTCAAAAGATAATTGATTTTTAATGAAAGAAGCAAATTTTAAAAATAGGATTTAAATTCAAAATGTAAAATAAGCAATCCGTATATAAGTTAGAGGAGATAAGATATAGCTTACTATGGATTTTTATAGGGTCTTTGGCCGCAAATATTATACACTAAAGGACGAGTTGCTTTATTAAAAAATAAAGGGATATATCAAAGAGTAATATGATATCAATAGGTGTCTCATTACTCGGGTAAAGCAGATGAGTGTTTTGAAGTGAGTAAAACAATAATAAGTTGCTGTTGAAAGTTTAGATGTGAAGTAGTGTCTTCAAGTGAAGAAGGAGTAAAGCGAAGACGTATTAGAATACTACGGATTATTATAAAATATAAGCAATTGGACTGCCCTGAGTCAAAGCAGATGATATTTTTGTTAGATGAAAAAAATGAAAAGATTCATTTCCGTGTCAAAACTAACTTTAATGAAAAATATAGGGGAAGAAATTGAAAACAAGCTAAAGTCTGTCGGCATTTCTTCAGCAGAAGAATTAATACAGCTAGGGAGCAAAGAAGCTTTCTTTTGCTTAAAAATAAAATTTCCAAATGTCTGTCTGGTACATTTATATACACTTCAGGGAGCGATCGATAACTTTGAATACAACCAGCTTTTGGATAAAGAGAAGTATGCTTTAAAGAGCTTTAACGATAATCTTAAATAGTCCTCACTTCAAGTGTGAGTCTTCTGGAGCTTAGAAGACAAATAAAGCTGTGCTGTTTCACAGAGAAAGGTTCTATCATGTCAAAAAAAGTGATTACAACAAAAGAAGATCTGATAACAATATTAAAAATACTCAATGACTCAAATATAAAATACTGGCTTGACGGCGGCTGGGGTGTCGATGTTTTAGCAGGTAAACAGAGCAGAAATCACAGGGATATTGACATAAACTTTGATGCACAGTATACGCAGGAAATCCTAAGTCTTCTCAAAGACCATGGTTATGAGATAGAAACTGACTGGGCGCCTGTCAGAATGGAATTATATAGTGAAAAATACGGGTACATCGACATTCATCCTTTTATTTTAGGTGAAGATGGAACCGCAAAACAGGCAGATTTGGAAGGCGGATGCTATGAGTTCAGTGCAGATTATTTTGGAACTGCTGTTTTTGAGGGAATCAGAATACCTTGTATTTCGGCAAAAGGACAAAAAGTATTTCATACAGGATATGAATTAAGAGATATAGACAGGCATGATCTAAAAATTATCGACAGTTTGTTAAAATAATTTCCAGTCTTAAGGAGCATTGTATAGAGGAACAGTACAAGATTCCCACCGTTATATGACGCTTTTTAATCTATTCTACCTTAAGAGGATATAAATACGAAATTTTATACTATACTGAAAATATATAAATTAAAATCTGTGCTCCAAAAGGGTATGAATATGATTATGGATCTTCAACGGATCTGGTCATAAAGGTTCATGAGAATGGGCGTCTGTGTCTAAGAAGGAAGGGATATTTATCCGGATCAGTTTATGCCGGATAGGAACCGATAGTGAAATTAGATGTTGAGTGAAAAGAGGATACATCTGCGTCAGCAGAGGTATCTTCTTTTGTTAAGTAAATTAAAGGAGTATGAAAGTCTATCTCTATTCATCCCACTGGCAGGCCTTCAAATCGACATCTCCATTATCTTTAAACACAGCACCTTCTTCTAATAAAAGCAGTCCCTGATCATGCCAGCCCGGAACCAGTCTTCCGGCGTGATTGACTACGCGGTGGCAGGGATAACTGCCGTAGTATTCTGCCATACTGAGGACCCTGCCCACAAGTCTTGCATTTTTTTCTTTTCCGATCAAACGGGCAATCTGCCCATAAGTCGCAACCTTTCCCCGGGGAATTTCCTCCACAACAGAGAGGATTTCATAAATTAATCGCTCATCTAAAATCTTTTTCATATGTATATCCTCACAAATTATAGAATGGATTATGCTAATGAAATCATGCTGCAAGACAGAAGAAATGTCAAGAACAAGGCAGTATGAATTCAATAACTTTATGGGGTTAAGAAAAATTCAATGGAATCCATACAGTTCTATGTTATACTGAAAACAGACGCCCGCACGCTGCCGCACTTTATTTCATTTGAGCGGATGAGCGTTGTGTGTCAGGGCAGAAAGAACGGAGGTTGAAATTATGGGAATTTGGATGTTGAAGCACTAACAGCAGGGCGTTGGTGTTTCCAAAGCCTTGCTGATCGGTAAGAGGCGTAAACAAAGATACGGTCAGGAGGCAAAGGATGTCATATTTTAATTATCAGTCAAAGAAGATTTATTACAAAGAAACAGGAAGTGGAAAACCTATCGTGTTTTTGCACGGGAATACAGCATCTTCCAGGATGTTTGAACTTATACTGCCTTTATATGAAGATAAGTTTCATGTGATTCTCATTGATTTTCTGGGGCATGGGAAATCAGACAGGCTGGAAGAATTTCCGGCGGAACTCTGGACGGAAGAAGCAAGACAGACGACAGCGCTGCTTGAGCATCTGGATATTGGAAAGGTAAACCTTGTGGGAACCAGCGGCGGTGCGTGGGCAGCAGTTAATGCGGCCTTGGAACAACCGTATCTGGTGGACAAGGTAGTGGCGGACAGTTTTGACGGACGCACGCTGGCAGATGACTTTTCGGAGAATCTGCTTAAGGAGCGTGCAGAAGCCAAGAAGGACGAAATGGGGAGAGCATTTTACGAGTGGTGCCAGGGGGATGACTGGGAACGCATCGTGGATATGGACACAAATGCGATGGTACAGTGTGCCAAAGAGAAGCTGCCCTTATTTACGAAACCTCTGAGTGCACTGGAGAATCACCTTTTGCTCATGGGCAGTGAGGGAGATGACATGTGCAGAGCAGATTTTCAGGATGAATATCGTGTCATTGCCAGAGAGACAAATGCAGACATATGTATATTCCCGGAAGGGGTACATCCTGCAATCCTCTCCTGTGCGGAGAAGGCTGCAGAGGCCATTTCGAGATTCCTGGAAGAATAAGAATCATAAGGAGGCCGGAAGATGAGAATGCCGGGAAAGATTGAATCAGACATGTTCGCACCCTGCGGGATGAACTGTATGGTTTGTTACAAGCATTGCTATCATAAAAAACCTTGTGCCGGATGTCTGAACAGCGACCGGGGAAAGCCGGAACACTGCCGGAAATGCAGGATTAAAGACTGTACCGCCGGTAAAAATATTACTTATTGTTATGAGTGTTCTGATTTTCCATGTAAGCAGATAAAATCATTGGAAAAGAGCTATAACTCCCGGTATCGTGCAAGTCTGATCGAAAACAGCAGAGCTGCGAAGGAGTATGGTGCAGAAATTCTATTAGAAGAACATCGGGAGAAGTACAAATGTCCGGACTGCGGCGGTATTATTTCTTTACATGATGCGGAGTGCAGTGAGTGTCAGCATAAGATGCGTACATTATGTAATTAACAGGGAAGGAGAAAGCGCTTGTGGAAGGGAAGATGAGCTGCTGCGGCACTATATGTTCTGAATGTGAATTTTATCCGGACAGCTGCCGGGGGTGTCATGAGATCAAAGGCAGGGTATATTGGCTGGAGTACACACAGGAAAGTATCTGCGATATCTATGACTGCTGCATGAACACGAAAAAATATGATCACTGCGGCTGCTGCAAAGATTTGCCGTGCAGCCGCTATGAGCGTGATGATCCAACAAAAACTCCGGAAGAAAATGCAGCCGGCCTTCGTGTACAGATCAACAATTTAAAGGAATATGGGAAGCGGCAAAAACAAGAAAACAGTTCCGGATCACAGGATTTACAGACAGTACCCGGAATAGGGAAGAGAATCGCTCAGCATTTAAATGCGATTGGAATTTACTGCGTGGATGACCTGAAAGGCAGAGATCCGGAGGAATTATACAGTATGGACTGTATTCAAAAGGGATTTACAGAGGACCGGTGTGAGCTTTATGTGTTCCGGTGCGCGGTTTATTATGCGGAACATGAGGAACACGATCCGGAAAAACTCAAATGGTGGTACTGGAAGGATAAAGAATAGCCGGAAGTGCCAAGAGGCTGATGACTTCTGCAGTGACGCGGAAGTCATCAGTTTTCTGTTTTACATATAGAATGAGACCATAAATTAATTATATGGGATCTGACAGGAGAAGTTTTGTGCAGATACACGGATGAGAAAACTAGTTTATAAATTTAAGAAAGGTAAAAAGAAATGACAAATGAGTTTCAGGATTTTGGTCTCTCAATAGAAATTTTGGAGGCCTTAAACGGCCTTGGATATAAAAAACCCACAAACATACAGCAGGAAGTGATTCCGCCCATGCTTGCAGGAAAAAATATAGTGGCCAAAGCCCCCACAGGAAGCGGAAAGACGGCGGCGTTTGCCATACCGATCTGCCAGAATGTCCGGTGGGAGGAAAACGCACCGCAGGCCCTGGTGCTGGAGCCTGCGAGAGAGCTGGCAGTTCAGGTCAGCCAGGAAATGTTTCATATAGGGCGGAAGAAGCGCCTGAAGGTTCCGGCGGTATTCGGGGGATTCCCCATTGACAAACAAATCCGGACTTTGAAGCAGAAATCCCATATCGTGGCGGGAACCCCGGGGCGTGTCATGGATCATATCCGAAGGGAAACCTTAAAACTTTCAAACGTACAGTGGCTGGTTATAGACGAAGCTGATCTGATGCTGGATATGGGATTTATTGATGAAGTGAAACAGATCCTTTCACTGGTTCCCGCAGACTGCAGAATCTCTCTGTTTTCTGCCACACTAAAGCCGGAAATCCGGGAACTGGCCGACGGGTTTATCCCGGAGGCAGTGCTTGTGATGCAGGAGGCAGGGGAAGAACAGGCATCAGCCATCACGGAAAAGCTATACTTCGCCAGCCAGGAGAGAAAATATGATACATTTCTTGACATTCTCATGGACGAGAATCCACAGAGCTGCATGATTTTCTGCGGTACCAGGGAGATGACAAATGTATTGTTTCAAAAGCTGCGGAGAAAACGGATCTTCTGCGGGATGCTTCACGGAGATATGGAGCAGAGGGAACGCCTGAAAACTGTGGATGCCTTCAGAAGGGGCGGTTTTCGCTTTTTGATCGCGACAGATGTGGCGGCAAGAGGAATCGACTTTGAAGAGATCAGCCATGTGGTGAACTATGATTTTCCGACGGGGAAAGAAACCTATGTGCACCGGATCGGAAGAACGGGAAGAAACGGGAATTCAGGTACTGCAGTCAGTTTGGTGACCGAAAATGACCAAAGGATGTTAAAGCAGGTGGAAACGTATCTGGGACGGGAACTGCCCGTCACAGAACCGCCGGTCATCGGTGACGAAAAGGAAAGAGCCTTCTGGAAGTTCCAGCGGATAAAGGCAGAGAGAAAGCCTGAGAAGGGTGAGGCATTAAATGAGGGGATCACCCGCCTGTCGATTGGAGGAGGCCGGAAATCAAAAATGCGGGCCGGTGACATTGTGGGGACGATCTGCAGTATTGAAGGGCTGGAAGCCTCCGATATAGGGATTGTGGATATCAGGGACAGCATAAGTTATGTGGAAATCCTGAATCGGAAAGGAAATCAGGTGTTAGACTATCTCCAGACGAAACCGATGAAGGGTAAGGTGCGGAAAGTCAGAAAAGCAGGGAAATAAAAACATAGCGGATCAATACACCGAACAGGCGATGCGGTCATATAATAGCAAGAGGTGAAAATTATATGAATAAATGTCGTTTAAGTAATAATACAAGAGATTATGCGAAAAGATATGAGTGCATATTGGATAAAATGATCGATCAGATGACTTGTGTAAAGATGACAAACAGCATTTCGGCCGGCTTTATCACACAGATGATCACCCATCACCGTGCCGCCATTGAGATGTCAAAAAATTTGCTTTGCTATACAACCAATATTCCGTTACAGGATATTGCGCTGAATATTATCTCCTCCCAGGAAAAAAGTATTCAGAATATGACAAGAGCACTCCCGGAATGTAAGGCGTGCATCAATAATCCAAGAGAGATTCGCTGCTATACAAATGAGAATCACCGGATCATCAGCGAGATGTTCCGTGAGATGAAATCGGCATGCACAGACAACAGCATCGACTGCAATTTTATGCGGGAAATGATTCCCCATCACAGAGGAGCCGTGCGGATGTCGGAGAATGCCCTGCGGTTCTGTCTCTGTCCGGAACTTGTGCCTCTGCTGAATGAGATCATTGTATCCCAGAAAAAGGGCATCAAAGAAATGGAGTGCCTGCTGAAAAAGCTGGACTGCTAGAGATTCAAAATGTGAGTGTGGTTCGAAAAATAAAATAATCAAAAAACTACGGCCAGTCTTATTAATATGGCCGTAGTTTTTATTTGAAATAATCTTTAGCCAGCTGTATAAAATCCTCGGCATATGAAGTCAGATAAGCTCCTTTCCGGTAAGCCAGAACGGTGGATGTAAATGCTTCCTCATCCTCAAGGGAAAAGCATATAGGGTCCTTCTCAAAGGACATGTTGCGGATATAAGTCTCCGGGGCAAAACAGATCCCCTGGTTTTTCATCATGAGAAGAAGGGCGGCCTGTGTATTCCGGGTATAAAAAGGAACCCGGGGAGTGATATGATGTTTCTTCAAAAGACGCTCAGTGATAGCTCCTGTATTCTGCTCGGGAAAATGCAGAATAAAGTTTTCATCTCTGATCGCTTCCCAGTTGACCGGAGGATATGCATTTTCTCTCCCGTTCTTAACCTTGGCAGTGCCGGCAAGGGGATGTTCAGGAGAGACGGCCAGCAGGATCGGTTCTTTTCCGAGAAACTCATAGGAAAGCTTTGGATTCTCATTTGTTTCATTAAAGAGCGCAAAATCAACAGAGGTATCTTTTAACAGACATTCCTGTATGGCATAGGTTTCTTCCAAAATATGCACGCGGATATTTGGATGCATTTCGTGGAAGACGGGAAGAATAACAGGAACCATGCAGGAACTTCTCATCAGAGGGATTGCCACATGCAGCTCTCCGTCGTTTGAAGAAGACAGCTCAAGGCGCTCCTTTTCCCAATCCTGTTTGAGGGCAAGCATTCCGGCTGCATACTTAAGGTAGCGGGAGCCAGCATAGGTAGGAATGTAGCAGTTATCTATACGGGCAAACAACTTCATGCCCAGCTCCCGCTCCAGCTTTTTTAAATGTTTGCTCAGAGTAGGCTGAGAAATAAAAAGTTCCCGTGCCGCTTTCGTCAGGTTCTGATGTTTAGCTATACAGAGTACATAATTTAATTCGTGGATATTCATAACAAACTCCATATCCGGCAAAGTCAAGCCATTTTAAATTGATCATCTCTCAGTATTCTGATATGGAATACTTTTTATAACCAAGATGAATTAGACGAATAATTATGATTAGCATACAATGAAAGACATGACAAAGCAAGGGTTTACATAGGAGAAAAAGGAGTGAAAAACTATGAAACAATGGTTAGAGAAGCATTTTAAATTATCTGAATACCATACAGATGTAAAGACAGAACTGATAGCAGGTCTGACGACATTCGTAACGATGGCCTACGTGCTGGCTACGGTCCCTAACATGCTGGCGTCAGCGGGACTTGATAAACACGTGATGTTTACGGTATTGATTCTTTTGGTGATCCTGACGACCTGCGCCATGGCTTTTTATACGAACAGGCCTTTCGCGCTTGCGCCGGGACTCGGAAGTGTGGGGATCGTCACTGCGATGATCGCAAATGACGGGATTTCTCCCGCTGTGACGGCCGGAGTCATCTTCTTCAGCGGAGTCCTCTTCATTGCGATTTCATTTCTGGGGCTTCGGGAGGCAGTCGTCAAAGTCATTCCCGTCAGCTTAAAACATGCGGTAAGTGCCGGGATCGGCCTGTTTATCGCACTGCTGGGGGCAAAAAGCTGCGGCCTTATCATTGCAAACCAGGCGAAAAATTCTTTGGGATTCGGGGATCTGAAGTCACCGGAAGTGATTGTAGCTGTGATCGGATTTATCATCCTTCTGATTTTGAAGACAAGAAATGTTCCGGGAAATATGATCCTGGCGATTGTGCTCACGACTCTGGTGGGGATTCCGTTCGGAGTGACAGCACTGCCGGACAGCCTGTTTACAATGCCGGCCAATATCGGAAGCCAGTTCATGAGAGTCGATTTTATCGGAGCGCTTAATTTTGCATATATTCCGTTTCTGATCGCGCTGTTTGTGCCGGACTTTTTTTCTACCTTCGGAACGGTTCTCGGAGTCGGGGCTAAGGCCGGATATCTGGATGAAAACGGAGACCTTCCGGGCATTGACAAATGTTTTAAGGTGGATGCCGTGGCGACCAGTTTTGGGGCTTTATTCGGAATGCCGAGTATGACCACATATCTGGAGTCTTCAGCGGGTGTGGAGGCAGGAGGCAAAACCGGGTTTACGGTAATCTTTACTTCTGTCTTTTTCGGACTGTCCCTGATTCTGGCACCTGTTGCACTGATGATCCCGTCTGCGGCAACGGCGCCGGTCCTCATGTATATCGGCATCAATATGCTGGGAGCCATGAAAAATATTCGGTTTGACGACATAACAGAGGCCTTTCCGGCATTTGTGTGTATTGCTTTTACGATCTTTGGAAACAACATTGCCAATGGGATCTGTGCGGCCCTGCCGACGTATGTGGTGATGAAGCTGACAGCTGGAAAAGGCAGGGAAATTCGTCCGGTCATGTGGATTCTTGTGGCCGTGTGCCTGCTGTATTTCTATTCCATTCTTTAGAAAAGGGGTGCTTTGATGGAGAAAGTGGATTTGCTCGTTGAAGATACAGAAGTCTATAATTCGTATCTGAAACAGTTTATAAATGCGGATGTATATATCAAGGGAACGAAAATTTATTATGTGGACACGGAACACAGGCATGAACTTGAGGCCGTTCGTGTGCTGGACGGACGCGGCTTGAAAATGCTTCCGGGGTTTATTGACATTCATATGCACATCGAGAGTTCCATGATGACTCCGGCCTCCTTTGGAAAACGGGCGGCAGAATGCGGTGTCACTACCCTGGTGTCGGAGCCCCATGAGATCGCCAATGTGATGGGGGTTGAAGGGGTTCATGAGATGATCAACGGAGCCAAGGATTCTCCTGTTGATATTTATTATGGGATTCCAAGCAGTGTACCGTCTACCAACGAGGAGCTGGAGACCACGGGCGGGGTGATCGGTCTTGCACAGATGAAGCAGCTCATGCAGGAAGACGGGGTTGTCTGTGTGGGAGAAGTCATGAACTACCGGCAGATCGTTAAGGGAGACGAGCTTGAGATCACGAAGTTTCTCGATTACCTGGAGGAGGAAGTTCCTCAGGCCGTCATAGAAGGACACTGTCCTTCCCTGGTTGGACTGGATCTGGCAAAATTTTTATACCGGGGGATCGACGGCGATCACACGGAGCACACGCTTCAGGAAATAAAAGAGCGTTTTCAGAATGGAATGTTCGTGGAACTGCAGGAGAAAATGCTCCGGCCGGAGATTCTTGATTATATAAGAGAACACCGCCTGTATGAGCACTGCTGTTTTGTGACAGACGATACGATGGCAGATAAGCTGAAAGAACAGGGGCAGCTGAATTATGTGGTCAGGAGAGCCGTGGAGATGGGATTTCCATTGAATGAAGCGATTTACTGTGCCTCTTATACCCCGGCAGGGAGGATGAATTTAAGAGACCGGGAGTCGCTGGCGCCGGGAAGAAAGGCGGATTTCCAGCTGGTAAAGGCGGAGGACTGCGCCTCTTTTGAGCCGGACTATGTATTTAAGGACGGCAGGGAGATCTATCATCTCGGTGAGCCGGGTAAGAAGACAGAGCCGTACCGGTTCCCGGACCATTTTTACCGGAGTGTTCATCTTGACAGTATATCTGCCGGACAGATAGAACCCCGGCTGGAAATGGATGACGGGAAAGCGGAAGTCCGTGTGATTGAAGTAAATGACGGGCGTACACAGACCGGGGAGCGCAGAGTACAGATGCAGGTGAAAGGCGGAAAGCTTCAATGGCAGGACAGCGGATGTATGCTGGCAGCGGTGCTGGAACGCCACGGGAAAAACGGAAATATCGGATTTGGATTTGTGACCGGTGACTGTATAAAGCGGGGAGCCGCTGCCACGACATATTTCCATGACCACCACAATCTGATGGTGATCGGAGCCAATCCGGACGATATGCTCGTGGCCGTTCGCAGGATTCTGAAGCAAAACGGCGGGATCTGCACGGTGCAGAATGGGCAGGTAAAAGCAGAGCTTCCGCTGCCGGTCTGCGGGATCTTATCCGAACTTTCGGCGGACGAAATTGGTGTGAAACTGAGCCGGGTCAGAAAAAGCCTTGAGGAGCTGGGGTACCGTCACTATAATCCGATCATGTCCCTCTGTACGCTGGGTCTTCCGGTGAGTCCGGCCCTGAAACTTACGGACCGGGGACTCGTAGATGTGGTGAAAGGAAAGATTGTACCTTTACTGACAGAGACAATGTGTAATTAGAAGAAAGACCAAGAACCGATTCCTCTGGAAAGTTTCCGGAGGAATCGGTTCTTTTTCGCAGTATGGTTCAAGATTACTCATTTGAGAGCGCAGTCCCGTAATTGCTTTTAAACAGTGTATTTGCTACAATTATCACAAAGAGTCGGCACAGAATGAGGGAAGCGCGTGCTTTTACGGATTTAAAAAGCAGGAGGTAGTTCGGGTGAAAATAACAGTTGCTATGGATTCATTTAAGGGAAGTCTGTCTTCTATGATGGCGGGACAGGCTGTATCAGACGGTATTCTGCGTGTATATCCTGAAGCAGAAGTGCAGGTAAGGCCGCTGGCAGACGGAGGTGAAGGAACGGTGGAAGCACTGGTCTGCGGTATGGGCGGCAAAGAAGAGAGAATTACCGTTACCGGACCGGTCGGGGAGCCCGTGGAGTGCAGTTATGGTATGATTGAAAAAAACGGCACAGCTGTTATTGAAATGTCCGGGGCAGCCGGAATCACGCTGGTTCCTGAAAAAGACAGAAATCCGATGTACACAACAACCTATGGCGTTGGAGAAGTCATTCGGGATGCCGTGCAGAAAGGCTGCCGAAAATTCATCATTGGAATTGGCGGAAGCGCAACCAATGACGGCGGGATTGGGATGCTTCAGGCTTTGGGATACGGATTCCTGGATGCCGAGGGAGAGCAGGTTCCTTTTGGAGCCAGAGGACTCGCTGAGCTTGAGAGAATCACGGACACCAGCGTGCTTCCGGAATTAAGTGAATGTAAGTTTGAGATTGCATGTGACGTGACCAATCCTCTGTGCGGGGATCGTGGGTGCAGTGCGGTCTACGGACCCCAGAAAGGGGCTGATCCTCTGATGATAAAAGATATGGACCGATGGCTTGAAGGCTATGCTGAGCTTGCGGGGGAGAAGTTTTGCGGCGCTGATCCGAAACAGCCGGGAACCGGCGCCGCCGGAGGGCTTGGATTCGCTTTTCTGACATTTACAAATGCGGTCTTGAAATCCGGAATCCAAATTGTGCTGGAAGAAACCAGGCTGGAAGAATATATCCGGGAGTCCGGTTTGGTCATCACAGGGGAAGGACGGCTGGACGGCCAGACCGCAATGGGAAAGGCACCGGTGGGTGTGGCAGAGCTGGCAAAAAAATATAACAAGCCTGTCATTGCATTTGCGGGATGCATTGCAGAAGATGCGCTGAAGTGCAACAGCCGCGGGATCGACGCTTTCTTTCCGATTTTGAGAGAGACAGTGACGATCGGAAAAGCCATGGAACCCGAATATGCACAGAAGAATATGGCGGCTGCGGCGGAGCAGGTCATGCGGCTATGGAGGTGCCGGGAGGATTATGAAAGAAAATAAATATGACAACGAGGAATTTTTTCTGAAATACAGTCAGATGGACCGTTCAAAAAGAGGGCTTAAAGGTGCCGGGGAATGGTCTGAGCTTCAGAAGGTCCTGCCTGATTTTGCTTCAAAAAGAGTTCTGGATCTGGGATGCGGTTACGGATGGCACTGCATTTATGCGGCGGAACATGGGGCTGAATCTGTGACAGGCATTGATATTTCAGAAAAAATGTTGGAGACAGCAGGTGAAAAAAACAGCCATGAAAAGATCCGGTACCGAAGATGTGCCATGGAAGATCTGGACTTTCCAAAGGAATCGTTTGATGTGGTCATCAGCTCACTTGCATTCCATTACGTGAAGGATTTTGAAGCGCTGGCAGAAAAGATCAGCCAATGGATTGTGCCGGGCGGGAAGTTTGTGTTTTCGGCAGAACATCCCGTATTTACTTCATATGGAAGTCAGGACTGGTATTATGACGAAGATGGAGAGATTCTGCATTTCCCTGTGGACCGGTATTTTTTTGAGGGAAAAAGGGATGCGGTCTTTCTCGGAGAACAGGTAGTAAAATACCACAGAACGCTGACGACATATCTGAATACACTGCTGCGGCATGGCTTTGTGCTGAGACATATCACAGAACCCAAGCCGCCGGAGGAAATGCTGGATCTGCCGGGTATGCGGGATGAAATGCGCCGTCCTATGATGTTGATCGTGGCGGCAGAAAAGGAGTGACAAAAGGAGGCTTGGAATGCTGGAAGACGATGTGATAAAGGCGGCGGCCGAGGAAGAGCCGCTGATACAAAAAAACTATGAAGGAGAGACCCTGTGTCTGGAAATGCCTGTGAAGGTGGAATTTAATCATGTCTGCTTCAAAAAATGCAGGTTTGTATCATGTGATTTCAGTGGTTCTATGTTTTACAATGTAAAATTTGTGAATTGTGATTTCTCCAACTGCAGATTTCAGTCCTGCTATTTAAAAGAAACGGAGATATCGGGATGCAAAGGTGACGGAGGGGACTTCAGCCAGAGCACATTCCGCAAAACAATAGTGGAAGAAGGATGTTATCACTATGCCAACTTTGAAAGCACACTCTGGGACGGATGCAGACTCAAAGGAGTTGACTTCAGCGAAGCATTTTTTGCGGAAGTCAAATTTAAAAAAGTCCGGTTTGAAAAAGTAAACCTTTCCCGGGTCGATTTTTTTAAGACACAGCTGGAAGGAATCGACTTATCGGACAGCAACATCGAGGGAATCATGATATCCGATACTTTTCGGGAACTGCGCGGGCTGAAGATCGGCCCGATGCAGGCTATGGATCTGGTGCGGTTCTTAGGAGTGAAAATCATCTGAGTTTTGTTATAAGCAAATGGGCACAGAGAATAAACCGTGTTATACTAATGACAGATGGGATAGATCTAAAACAGGAAAGGAAAAAGATATGCTTGACCATTTCAGGGATACGCAGAAAATGCAGGAGATTCTGCGGGAGGCACAGACAGGACTGTGGGTGATCGAATTAGATGACGGGCAAAAACCGAGGATGTACGCCGACAGCGCTATGCTGGAGCTGCTGGGGCTTGAATCGGAACCTTCGCCGGAGCAATGCTATCAGGCATGGTATGAACGCATCGAGGATGAGTATTGTCCGATTGTTGAGTCTGCGGTGGAAAAGATAATGAAAGATGAGCGGGCAGAAGTGCAGTATCCATGGGAACATCCAAAGTGGGGGCGTATCTATGTGCGCTGCGGAGGAGTCCGGGACTGGAGCTACAAAGAAGGAGTATGCTTAAGAGGGTATCACCAGAATATTACCAATATCGTCATGCTCAAGCAGGAGTATGACGCAGTCATACAGACTCTGAGCGACAGCTATACCGGGATTTTTCTCTGCAACATGAAGAACAGAACCTATAAGACGATCAAGTCGACAGATTCCTTCAGGGTTTATACGCAGATGTTTTCTGATTATGAAGAATTTTTAAGCTGCTATGCTGCCAATGAAGCGTCACCTGCATATGAAAAGATGATTTCAGAGTCATCAAAGAGCAGTTATATTGCCGGAAGGATCAGGGAAGGAGCGTCTCAGATTGAGGAATTCTACCGGAGCAGGACCGGTGGCTGGAGAAAGATCAGGATTGTGCCGTCCACAGGGTATTCTGAGGAATTTCCATGGGTGATCGTGGCATTTGATGAGCAGGATCAGGAGATGGAAAAAAGGATCAGTGCCAGAACTGCTCAGGTTGCGGTGTCGCAGATCTATCAGCTGGTCATCAGTGCGGATCTGGGGAAATCGGAGTACAGCTGTATCCATGGATCAGGAGAATGGGCTGAATTAAACCGACATGGGCCGTTTCCGGACTTCCGCAGCAAGATGAAGCCGAAGATGCCTTCGGAGGACCGGAAAATATTTGATCATATATTTGACAGACAGAGTTACCGGGAAAAGAATTATCTGGAGGGAACTCTTCGTCTCTCAGATGAACAGGGGAATCTGCATTATTATAATTTTTATTCTGCCTGCATCAGGCAGAGCCTGGAAGAACATATTTTATTGACTCTTCGCTGCATTGATGATAAAAAAGAATCCCAGCTGCGGGAAAATGTGCTCTCCAATCTCTGCGAGTGTTATTATTCGATCTATTTGTTTGATCTGGAGGAGGATATGCAGGAAGCCATTTGGCAGGAGGATACTATTTACAGGAAGGGAGAGTTTCCGAAAGGCAGCCTTGAAAGCTATTATGGGAAGTTTGTGCGGGAGCATGTCTTTTTAGAAGATCGGGAGAAGATGCAGAGAGCCGGCAGTCCTGAGTTTCTGAGACAGACTCTGTCTGAGGAGAATCCTGTATATGATGTAGATTTCCGCAGGATATATCCGGATCGTCTGGGCTGGGTGCGCTCCCGTTTCAGTATTGCTGAGATGAGAGACGGAAAGGTGACGAAGGTTGTCTTTGCCAATATGAATATCAATGAACAAAAGATGGAGGAATATGAGGAAGAAAAGCAGAAGAAGCTTTACTTTGAGTCGAGAAATATTATCAAGGGACTCTCATCCTTCTATCACTCTGTGTTTTATGTGGATCTGGCAGATGAGTCGTTCCAGTCTTTCAGTATCAGAAAAGATCTGGAGGGGTATTTGGACGGCAGCGACCGCTATGAAAAACTCAAATCAGCGTACATGAAACTGATCCATGAATATGAGAGGGATAAATTCGCAGCAGAGCTCTCTGTTGATTCCATACGGCAGAGGATTGGTGCCGGGGAAACGATTTATGCAAGGGAATTCAGACGGGACTATGACGGGTGTTACGGATGGATGCGCATCCATATCATATTGGCGGAGAGCCGGAACGGAATTCCGGTAAAAGTCATCCTGGCTGCCCACAGCGTAGAGGAGGAGAAAGAGCAGGAAGAGAGAAACAGAAAGGCGCTGCTGGCAGCGTACGAGGCCGCCAAGAAAGCCAATGAGGCAAAAAGCAGTTTTCTGGCCCAGATGTCCCATGATATAAGGACTCCGATGAATGCGATCATGGGCATGACCTCCATTGCCGCATCCAGGATCAATGATCCTGAAAAAGTGAGGGAATGTCTCACAAAGATAGACATGTCGAGCAGCCACCTGCTGGATCTGATCAATGAGATTCTGGATATGTCGAAGATAGAAAAGGGAAAGATCGAACTGACAGAAGAACCGTTTTGTCTGAGGAAACTGATCACGGATATTAACTCAATCACACGTCCGGAAGCACTGCAGAAGGGCCAGGAGCTTTTATTCAGAACTGTGGATGTAGTCCACACTGATTTTATCGGTGACGCGGGGAGGATCAGGCAGGTGCTGATCAATTTGATTACGAACGCTGTAAAGTACACCCAGAACGGGGGCAGGATCATCGTTGAAGTCCAGGAGGTTACTGGCCGTACGCCTGGGGCGGCAAGCTTTGTCTTTACTGTGGAGGATAACGGTATCGGAATGGACCCGGATTTTCTTAACTATATTTTTGTACCGTTTTCCAGGGCGGATGATTCCAAGGTCCGCAGAGTACAGGGAACAGGGCTTGGAATGTCCATTGCCCAGGGAATCGTTTCTGCGATGAACGGAAATATCCAGGCAGAAAGCCGGAAGGGTCAGGGAAGCCGTTTTATCGTCACTCTGAATCTGAAGATCGCCGATTCGGATCAGGTTGCGGAGCACAGGATGGCGGGATTTGAAATTCAGGATGGGCCAGGGTCTGATACCAGGTGCTCGGACAGACTCAGGGGCAAACGGCTTCTGCTGGTAGAAGACAATGAACTTAATATGGAGATTGCGGAAACCATACTAACCGAAGCGGGCTTCGCGGTTGAAAACGCAGAAAATGGAAAGGAAGCTCTGGATATGTTTCTGGCCTCTGAACCCGGATATTATCAGGCAGTCCTTATGGATCTGCAGATGCCCGTCATGGACGGATACACCGCAGCAAAAGAGATCCGGAGCAGCACACATCCCCAGGCTCTTAAGGTTCCGGTGATCGCTCTGACAGCCAATGCCTTTGCGGAGGATATGGCTAAGGCACTGGCAGCAGGCATGAATGATCATGTCTCAAAACCGATTGACTACAAGCGGCTCATAAGTGTTTTGGAAAAAAATATAGAGTAGGGAAAGATGAGGAATTACATGAAAGACCAAATACTGTTGATCAATGATCTGGCCGGTTACGGCAAAGTGGCCCTGTCTGCCATGCTGCCGGTCATGACCCACGCCGGACTTAATTTATATAACCTTCCCACTGCACTGGTCTCAAACACTCTCGACTATGGAAAGTTCGAGATATTAGAGACCACTGAGTATATGAGGAAGACGATGAAAGTCTGGGCGGAACTGGGATTTTCTTTTGACGCCGTCTGCACGGGATTTATCGCTTCCAAAGAGCAGGTGAAACTGATTTCAGGCTATCTGAGAGAGCAGAAAAAGAAAGGAACCTGGATTTTTGTCGATCCCATTATGGGAGATGAAGGAAAGCTTTATAATGGAATTGAAGAAAAAACCGTCGGCTATATGAGAGATCTGTGTTCCCTGGCCGATGTGATTGTGCCGAACCTGACGGAAGCAAGCTTTTTGGCGGGTATGTGTCAGGGAAAGGAAGTCATTACCCAGGGAGAGGGCAGAGAGATTCTCAAAAAGCTCAGAAAGCTTGGTGCGAAATCTATCGTCATCACGAGTGTAAAGACGGAGGCCGGGGATTTTGTTTTGATCTATGATCATCAGACGGATACGGTGTCTGAGCTTCCGTTTGAACAGATTCCGGTTCGCTTTCCCGGAACCGGAGATATATTTTCAGCCATTCTCGCAAGCCAGGTGCTGAATGGAACAGCGCTTGAAAAAGCGGCGCAGAGAGCTATGTCTGCGGTCAGACAGCTGATTGCTATTAACCATGAAACAGCTGATAAATTTAAGGGAATACCGATTGAGAAAAATTTGGAGGTGCTTAATTTTGAGTCGTCCGAAGATTAAACTTACATTGGTCGAAAGAAAAGGGGATCACGGCTGTCACCGGGGACACAGGGTCGGAGACAGTTTTGATTTTGATACGGAGAGGGGCCGGCTTTGTCCGATGGCTATGCATGTGGCGTTTCCGTATGTTGATATTTTAAGATACGGGGGAACCATTCCGGGTCAGCCGGAAGGAACGGCGGTGTTCTGTTGTCCTGACGCGGATACGATCAATGTCTTTAAAGCTGAAATTATCAGTGAAGAATAGTGAGGAGCGGTTAATCAGAGTTAGCCGCTCCTTTCTGCATTTTATGGTATCCGAAAGATACCAGATTTCCTGGCGGTAACCATCCTACTTTTTTGTGCGTACTTTACGTTTGGAGATCGGGGAATTATCATGTGGTTAGAATCTGGGCAGTCACAAAGGAGGATAAAGGGATGACAGCAGAAGAGTGTATTAAATTATTAAGAGAGATCAAAGATGTGGCCTTCGCAACGGTCGATAAAGAAGGACATCCCCAGGTGCGCATCATCGATGTCATGATCGCAGAGGGAGAAAAGCTGTATTTTTGTACGGAAAGAGGGAAAGACTTTTACCGACAGCTGATGGCAAATGAATATACAGCCATTACAGGAATGAATAAAGAATTTCAGATGGTGCGGCTCTCCGGCCCGGTGAAAAAGCTTTCGGATCAAAAAATGTGGATTGACCGGATCTTTGAGGAAAACCCGATGATGAACGATGTGTATCCGGGGGAAAGCCGTTATATCTCGGAGGCTTTCTGCATCGAGGACGGCTGGCTGGAGTTTTTCGATCTGGGGAAAGTTCCGATTTACAGGGAACGCTTCACCATCGGCACAATGAAAAAAGAAGAAAAAGGCTTTTTGATCACAGAAGCCTGCATCGGCTGCGGGACGTGCAGGGACGTATGTCCCCAGCAATGCATCAGTGAGGGAAAGCCTTATAAAATACAGCAGGAACACTGCCTGCACTGCGGACTTTGTAAGGAACAGTGTCCTGCGGGCGCAATTCAAAGGAAGGATGGATAGTCTATGCTGCATCAAATGTGGAACGTATTAACACAGCGGAGCGGATTTTTCATGGGCTTGGCTTTCGAGCACCTTGAAATTTCTCTTATTGCTATTTTTATTGCGATTATATTTGGAGGTGTTGTGGGAATCCTGATCAGTGAGTATCAAAGGTATGCAAAACCGGCTCTTGGACTGATCAATTTTCTCTATACGATTCCATCGATCTCCATGCTGGGATTTCTGATCCCATTTTCCGGAATCGGAAATGCCACTGCGGTGATCGCTCTGACCGTATACGCGCTGCTCCCGATGGTGCGAAATACGCATACGGGAATGAGCAACATTGATGAAGGAATCCTTGAGGCTGCCAAGGGAATGGGCAGCACAAGGGCGCAGATTTTATTTAAGATCAAACTTCCGCTTGCCATGCCGGTCATCATGTCCGGAATCAGAAATATGGTCACAATGACCATTGCTCTTACAGGTATCGCATCGTTTATCGGGGCAGGAGGACTGGGAGTGGCGATCTACCGCGGTATAACGACCAACAATGGGGCGATGACTCTGGCGGGAAGCCTTCTGATCGCACTTCTGGCGCTGGCCATGGATTTTATTCTCGGCTTTGTGGAACAAAGAATGAAGGTAAGGGACAGGAAAGCACGGAAGGCAAACAGGATTTTATTGATCCTGGTTCTTGTGATAGCGGCAGCACTGACGGCTGGGGCCTTTTGGGGGCAAAAGAAGAAGGATACTGTCCATATTGCAACCAAACCGATGACGGAACAGTATGTCCTGGGAGAGATGCTGAGTATTCTTATTGAGCAGGAGACGGGGCTGAACACAGAACTGACCCAGGGTGTGGGCGGAGGAACCTCTAATATCCAGCCGGCCATGGAAAAAGGGGAGTTCGACATTTATCCGGAGTACACGGGAACCGGATGGAATATGGTACTGAAAAAGAGCGGCATTTATACAGAGGATATGTTCGGACAGCTGAAAGCCGGATATGAAGAAAAATGCGGGATGCAGTGGCTTGGAATGTACGGATTTAACAATACCTACGGATTGGCTGTGCGCCGGGAGACTGCGGAGAAATATAACTTAAGGACTTATTCAGATTTAAAGAGGGCGGCGGGTCAGCTGACTTTTGGAGCGGAGTATGATTTCTTCGAGCGGGAAGATGGCTACGACGCTCTGTGCAAGACCTACGGGTTCAAGTTTAAAAATACGATGGACATGGATATTGGCCTGAAATATAAAGCGATCGGACAAAAGAAGATCGATGTGATGAATATTTTTACGACGGACGGACAGCTGAGCGTATCGGATGTGGTCGTCCTGAAAGATAACAAGAACTTTTATCCTTCTTATTCCTGCGGAAATGTAGTCAGGGATGATGTGCTGAATGAGCATCCGGAACTGAAAGCGGTATTTCAAAAGCTTAACGGCATCCTCTCCGATGAGCTGATGGCAAAGATCAACTATGAAGTGGAGACGAAGAAGAAAGAACCTAAGGAAGCGGCAGAAGATTTTCTCAAAAGCAAAGGACTGTTAAAGTAAGGAGGCCCGGATGAGCAAAGCGATTGAATTCAAACAGATTAAAAAAGTATACGGCGAAAAAACCGTCATAGAAGGTTTTGACCTGACGGTTGAGCGGGGTGAATTTGTGGCGGTGATAGGGTCCTCCGGCTGCGGAAAGACGACGGTTCTGAAAATGGTAAACGGCCTTGTAATCCCCGATGGCGGCAGTATTTTTGTGGAAGGCAGGGATATCTCAGAGATGGATATGATCAGCCTGAGAAGAAATATCGGCTATGTCATCCAGGGAAGCGTTTTGTTTCCGCATATGACGGTGGAAGAAAATATCTCCTATGTTCCTGACCTGCTCAACAAAAAGGATAAGGAGCGCACAAAAAAAGCGGTGGAGAAGTGGATGGGCATCGTGGGCCTGGATGAAGATATGAGAGAAAGGTATCCTTCAGAACTTTCCGGCGGACAGCAGCAGAGAGTCGGAATTGCAAGAGCCCTGGCTGCCTCGCCGGACATCCTGCTGATGGACGAGCCTTTCGGAGCCGTGGATGAGATCACGAGAGGACAGCTCCAGACTGAACTCAGGCAGATCTATGAGAAAACCGGGATCACGGTCATGTTTGTGACCCATGATATCTCGGAAGCGCTGAAGCTTGGAACAAAAGTGCTGGTCATGGACCGCGGAAAGATTGAACAGTATGCCGCACCCGAAGATCTTTTAAAAGCCCCGTCCACAGAGTTTGTAAGCCGGCTGGTGGAAAAGGAGCGCAGAGTGTGTACGCTTCCCGATGAACAGCTGGCCGACTGCGGGCACAGCGGGGCGGCAGGACACCTCCTTTAGAGAGGAAAAAGTTGAAAAAGAGAGCATTCTACGGCAAGCATACAACTTGAACATCCTTTAGACTTGTCTTATATCACAAAGAATCAGGAGGAAGAATATGTACGCTTGGGAAGCAATACAAAAAACGCTGGATTATATTGAAGAACACTATGGAGATGAGATTTCGGTAGATGTTCTGGCAGCAAAGGCACATTTGTCTAAGTACTATTATCAGAGGCTGTTTCACCGTCTGGTCCGCAAAAATGTAAATGAATATCTGAAACTAAGACGCCTTGCAAAATCCGCAGAAAAGCTCAGGGATCGGAGCTGCACGATTCTCGACGTGGCCCTGGAGTGTGGGTTTGCAGGCCACAGCAGCCTGACAAAGGCATTTCGGGAGACATACGGCATTACGCCGGATGAGTACAGGAAAAGTGATCTGACTCTGGATGCTTTTGTAAAGCCCGATCTTATGCTGAACCACACTCTGATCGAGGAGGGGGTTCCCCTTGCAGTGGACCAGATGGTGCTGGAAATCAGAGAGAAGAAACTGGAACGGGATATCATTTACACTGGGAGGAGCAGGACTGCGTCCGTAAAAGAACTGGGAGAGCCGAAGATCAATATGCTCACAGAACTGTGGAAACAACTGCCGGACGATCCCGACAGGGAATACGCGGACATCCTCACACCAGACAGCGACCCGGAATATTTTGATTACTTTGTGGGGACGGAGAAACGGGAAAATGACCGTGGCCCTGAGGAAAGAATTATGCCGAAAGGCAGATATATTGTGTGCAGTTATGATGCGGAAGATTTTGAAACCCTTGTCTCAGAGGCTTTGTATAAAGCCAGCAGATATTTGTATGATGTCTGGCTGCCCGAGAAAGGAATAATTCCGGAGCCTGTTTTGATGCAGAAGTATTTCAGGCCCATGCAGAATGACTGCTATATTGAGTTATGGGCGAAAATACAGGAATAAAAAAAGGCTGCCAATATAGGTATCAATCCTAAGAAATAGTTGATTAAGTAAAAAATGGAAAAAATAAGCAAAAAACAATGTTTGAGTAATTGACTTTTTTTGCCGAACGATTTATACTTTAAATGACAGGATTCTACAAATTAAATACTATATGATATTTTTATGAAGAACAAATATTATATAGATAAAAATAATAATCCCAAAAGAGAAGGTGATATTATGACTGCAGGAACTATGGATAAGGTTTATAAGAGGCAGGCAAATGAAATGAATCTATACTTAAAGCGGCTACGCGCAATGTCTAAAGAAGAAGCAAGGAGGGTTTCAGGGAATAATCTTATAAAAGCAGGAATCGCTGATGCTGACGGAAAATTAACTAGTCGGTATATATACAGCAAAAAACAGGAGAAGCGTTAAATGTATCATCATTCTCCAAATTTAGTTCTGGGATTTCATGGATGTACAAAAGATACCTTTGAACAAGTATTGTATCATCATCAGGAATTAGAACCCAGCAATAATACATACGACTGGCTTGGAAATGGGGTTTATTTTTGGGAGAACAGCTATGACCGGGCAATGGACTGGGCATTAAATCATTATAAAAAAGAAGATGCAGAGGTTATAGGTACTGTACTTGACTTAGGATTTTGCTTGGATTTGATGGATTTTTCATCCAGAGAAGTCTTAAAAGTCGGATATGATATTTTGGTTGAAGAATGTAAGCAATTTCATGTACAGCTACCTATTAATAAAAATATCGGAAAAAATACAGATTTATTAATAAGAGAGTTGGATTGCGCTGTTATAGAGCGTATTCATAGATTTGGAGAAGAAATGAATACAGAAGAATATGACAGTGTTAGAGGAGCGTTTATTGAAGGAAAGAGAATTTATCCTAATTCTGGGTTTTATGAAAAAACACATATTCAAATCTGTGTCCGAAACCCAAACTGTATCAAAGGATATTTTGCTCCAAAAAAAGAGAACGTAGATTTTAAATTAGTTTAGCCAAAGTTTATAGGAACAGGGATTTTGAATGTTTTCAATGAAATCCCTGTTCTTTTTGTTGTGAGTGTATTTGTCACCGTCTCCTCACTGCCGTATCCTGAAAACAGAAGTAGTCCGGACGGTGCCTTGACTGGGTATACTCAAACATGATGCCGTCCGCATTGAATGTCTGGCTGGTGATGACTGTAAGGCAGTTGTAGTCGCCAAGATCCATATATTTTTCGTCAATCTGGGTGCTGTGCTCTACCGTCATCTTCCTTTTACTTGTGACAATCTGCATGCCCAGGTCTCTTTCGATTCTATCCGAAATCATTCAACGATTCTAATGATGATGGATTTGGAGATTTAAAAGGAGTGACACAAAAACTTGATTATCTCAGTGAGCTGGGAGTGGATTATCTCTGGCTGACACCATTTTTCTCCTCGCCTCAGAATGACAATGGTTATGATATTTCGGATTATTATACGATTGATCCGCTGTTCGGGTCCATGGAAGATTTGGAGGAACTGATCCGGGAAGCGGGCAGCAGAGGTCTTAATTTGATGTTGTTAATCTGATCTCAAAACCAAAAGTTTTTGAAGATGACATAGAAGGAGACGGCCGGAGATTTTACACGGACGGTCCCCGTGTCCACGAGTTTTTAAAGGAACTGGTACGGGATACAGAGATTCAGGAAATGGTTACTGTGGGGGAAATGTCTTCCACAACCATTGAAAACTGTATCCGGTATTCACAACCCGAAGAGAGAACTTTCCATGTGCTTTAATTTCCACCACTTGAAGATCGATTATAAGAACGGAGAAAAATGGGAACTGATGGAACCGGATTTGATTGAGCTGAAAAGGCTTTTGGAGGACTGGCAGCTCAATATGCAGGAACACGGCGGATGGAATGCGGTGTTTTGGTGTAATCATGATCAGCCGCGGATCGTTTCAAGACTTGGGAATGACAGAAACTACTGGAGCCAGTCTGCCAAAATGCTGGCTGCCTGTATCCACCTGCTCAGAGGAACCCCTTATGTCTACCAGGGAGAAGAGATCGGTATGACAAATCCAGGCTATACGGAGATCGGACAGTACCGGGATGTGGAAAGCCTGAATTATTACCGGATCATGAGAGAACAGGGAAAGACGGAGCAGGAGGCGCAGGAAGTGCTGAGGGCCAGATCCAGGGATAACAGCCGCACGCCGATGCAGTGGTCCGGCAGTACCAACGCAGGATTTTCATCCTCTCTGCCATGGATATCCATACCGGAAACTACCGAAAGATCAATGTACAGGAAGAAGAGAAGGATCAAAATTCTGTCCTGTCATTTTATAAAAAACTGATCAGTCTGAGAAAAGAGAAAAAAGTTATATCTGACGGGAAAATCGAATTCCTCTTCAGAAAACGGCCTGAAGTCCTGGCGTACCGGCGGTTTTACGGCAATGAGGAACTGATTGTTTTAAACAATCTGACTGATCAGGAATATGTTCTTAGGGTGGATACAGAAGGATACCGGAAGCTTTTAGGAAATTATGAAGGCGTAAAAGCAGGAAACGGGCAGCTGACTCTGCGGCCTTATGAGACAACAACTTTAGAAAAAATACAGAGACAGAGTACAAGTTTTTAAAAGAAATGGAAATCTGGTATAATCCTCTTAGAATCTGAAAAGACAGTTCGGGAAAGGAGAACACAGCATGGAGAATTTTACGTTTTACAGCCCAACGTATTTTGCTTTTGGAAACGGGGAGGAGAACCATACCGGAAGTTATATAAAGAGGTTTGGCGGCAGCAGGGTGCTGATCCATTACGGCGGCGGAAGCGTTGTGCGTTCCGGCCTTTTGGACCGTGTCAAAAAGTCCCTGGAGGAGGAAGACATTTCTTATGTAGAATTGGGAGGGGTGAAACCAAATCCCAGAAGCGGGCTGGTGTATGAAGGTATTGAGCTCTGCAGGAAGGAGCATGTGGATTTTGTGCTGGCAGTGGGAGGAGGAAGTACGATCGACTCTGCCAAAGCCATTGCCGCGGGCTCTGTCTATGACGGCGATTTCTGGGATTATTATCAGGGAAAGAAAGTGGAAAAGGCACTCCCTGTCGGAACCGTTCTTACCATCGCTGCCGCAGGAAGTGAGGGAAGTCCGGATTCTGTCATTACAAAGGAAGAAGGAATGCTGAAAAGAGGAGCCACGGGAGAGGGCCTTCGTCCGAAATTCTCCGTTCTGAATCCTGCGCTTACCCAGACGCTTCCGGCATACCAGACTGCGGCAGGTATTACGGATATTATGGCCCATTTGTTTGAACGGTATTTTACAAATACGGAAAACGTGGAGGTCACAGACCGGCTGATCGAAGGTCTGCTGCTGTCTGTGATTCATGAAGCACCCAAGGTTATCGCCGACCCGGACGATTACCAGGCGAGAGCAAATATTATGTGGGCAGGAATGATGGCTCACAATAACAGCTGCGGCGTGGGGCGGGAACAGGACTGGGGAAGCCATGACATTGAGCATGAACTCTCCGCAGTTTACGACTGTACACACGGAGCAGGCCTGGCAATGGTGGTCCCTGCCTGGATGACTTATAATCTGAAACATGATGTCAATAGATTTGTCCAGCTTGCGGTCAGGGTATGGGGATGCCAGATGGATTTCCAAAATCCTGAGGTGACAGCCAGGGCCGGAATCCGGGCACTTAAAAACTTTTTGAGATCCATCGGCATGCCGCTGAACTTCGGAGAGATCGGGGCAAAGGAAGAAGATATCAAAAAGATGGCACACACTGCCTGCTATGGAAACGGACGGAAAGGAACCGTCGGAAAATTTGTGAGGCTTGGGGAGGAAGATGTGGAGAAGATATATCGGCTGATGCTTTAGAAAAAAGAATGACGGAACGATGTTTATAATACCGGTTCAGAAAACGGTTGCATTCAATGACCAAATCATATACAATATAATTGATATTGGACATGTCCAAAATGAAAAATTATGTTTCGGTGTTAAAAATATAAATCAAAACACTTATAAATATGTGATTTTTAGGTTGCTATATGGATATGTCCATATGTTGAAGCACAGATGTTGATCGGTTTTCTGAGGAGGTAGTCTTTATGAATGGAAATTTATTTGGTGTCGTATTACTGTTTTTAGCAATGGCCATTGTCAGCAAACTGATGGCGCTGCCCCAGATTCACAAATTGAATAAGCAGCTTATGGAAATCAAACGTTCCGGTCCGGTATCCAGTGTCGGGATGGCCCGTCATTGGCGGGGGAACCGCGCCTATGTGTTAGTTACCGATCTGCAGGGGAATATTGTGTGCGGGTATCAGACAAGCGGCAATTCGGTGTTTTCCGGATTCCGGGAAGACCGGGAACTCAAAGAAACCAACTATCTGGAGATTATAGAGAATCTGTCACAAAAGAAGAAGCTTACAAGGCTGGAACAGGCAAAACAGATGGCAGCTGAATATCTGGAGGATGGTCTTAAACAGCAGGGAGAAGTTTAAACAGGGATAAGAAGAGACAGGGGAAAATTTAATAGAATTCAAAGAACAGGAAGAGATTCATGAAAAAGAATTTCTTCCTGTTTTTTATCGGTAGGACTGCAGTTCAAGCAGATATTTCTTTGGATTTTTGTGCGAAATTGTATATTCAAACGGCCGGCCGTCGGAGAGGAAAGCAGTCATTTCGATCTTGATGACAGGTTCATTTGACTTAAGATCCAGAGCCCGGGCAATATCCTCCGGCGGGATCACGGCACTGATGGTTTCCTGAGCCATCGATATTTTCATACCATTTTTTTCAATAAAACTGTAAATAGAATCGACCAATACACCGCAGGTAATATCTTTGATGGAAAAAGGTGTAAAGTAAGAGCGGTCGTAAATAATAGGGTCACCGTTTTTGCAGCGAAGGCGGACCAGAGAATATACCGGATCGCCTGTGCAGATATCCAATTTTTCCGCCACGGTCTCATTTGCCTGTGTGGTTTCAAAGGAAATCAGGCGTGTGGAAGGGATGTCACCGCCGGATCTGAGATCTTCCGGAAAGCTTTTGAGTTTATTCAATGACTTGCGCAGGCGTCGGTCCGAGACAAAGGAACCCTGGCGCGGGACCCGGTAAATGATGCCGTCGTTTTCCAGGCTGGATAACGCTTTCTGGATCGTGGGGCGTGAAAAGCCGAACTCTCCGATCAGGTCACGTTCAGATGGAAGTTTATCATTCGGTGACATTTTATCGATTTTTTCTAAGATGCAATGTTTGACTGACATAAATTTTCTGTCCATTTTAAGATCCTCCCAAAAAGAAATACGGGCTGCTCTGAAGCACTAAACTGAACCTATCCAAAATGATTGGATTATCCAGATACTGTGCGAGGACATAGTATAGCATTAATTTGTTTTTAGGTCAAGACAAGAAAAAAATACAGATAAATGCTGAATATATGCAGTTTATAGAGCGATATATATAAATAAAAAAATATAAATTGAAAATAATCTTAATAAAAGCTATTGCTTTTTCTGGACATGTGTAGTAGAATCTACTTGTGGACAGGTCCACGAAGCATATTGTTGAAGATTATAAGAAAAGGAGTACACTATCATGAAAATTATTGTGACAAAGAGCTATGAAGAATCTTGCAGGACAGTAGCTGAAGAGATCATCAAACAGGTTAAGGAAAACCCGTCTTCTAAATTGGGATTGGCAACTGGCGGAACTGCAGAAAATGTTTATCCGTTTTTGGTTGACGCATACAAGGAAGGGAAAGTTGATTTCTCCGGAATCTCAACGGTCAATCTGGATGAATACATTGGAATGGACCCGTCAAGCCCGCAGAGTTACCGTCAGTGCATGGACAGCTGGTTTTTCGATCAGGTTGAAATTGATAAAGAAAAAACATACTGCCCTTCAGGCATGAACAAACCGGAAGATGAGATTAAAGTATTTAATGAAAAGCTGTACGGAGATAAAATGGTAGACCTCCAGCTTCTCGGAGTCGGAGTGAGCGGACATATCGGTTTCAATGAGCCGGGGGAGAAACTTACTGCCGGAGTACATATTGAAAAACTTGATGAGAGCACCATTGAGGCTAACTCCCGTTTCTTTGTTTCACCGGATGATGTGCCGAGAGAATCCATCACAATGGGGATCGGAGATATTATGAAGGCAGAAAAAATTGTCATGATCGTGACAGGGGAAAATAAGGTGCCGGTTATGAAAGCGCTGCTCACAAATGATGAGGTTACCTGCAAAGTTCCGGCTACGATGCTGAAAATGCACAGGGATGTTACAGTGGTAATCGACGAAGAACTGGCTGCTGCTGCAGGATATAAAGCCTGAACCTAAAAATTGATTCCGCAGAAGCCTCCCCAAAGGTTTCTGACGGAATCAACTTTGAAAGATACAGTGTCTTTGGGACAGACACCGTATAGAAAATGATATGTATATAGTAATCAATACAATACCTGACTTTACTATAACACATATCATCGTTGCACTCAACTCTCTTAAAAGGAGGAATCGTAAAATGATGTTTCCGCATGTTGGGGACCGTTTCCGTTTGGTTTACGGCAGAAATCTGCTGCCGGAACTGACAGAAGGTCTGAATAACTATCTGGTTGTAGCCGATGGATTTGTGTATGAAAAATATAAGGATCAGTTAAAAAATGAACATAAAGTATATATAGTAAAAAATGTTGAAGTTGCCACGCTGGAAAATGACGTGAAAGATTATGAGGGTGTGGACGCAGTTGTAGCAATGGGCGGCGGAATGGCAATCGATGCCGGCAAATGGATGGCAGAACACCTGGGAAAGAAGATTCACAGTGTTCCGACTGTATTGTCTGTCAACGCAGCGTTTTGTTATAAATCTGCGATGAGAGTCAACAATGTGGTTACTTATATGGGACGTATTTTCCCGGAAGCCATCTACATAGATTTTGACATTATTAAAGGAGCGCCAAAGTACTTAAATGTCTCAGGAGCCGGAGATCTGCTGGCATGTCTGACAGCTTCTTATGACTGGAAACTGAACAGCATGGTTACAAAAAGCCACGCGTACTCCCAGGAAATAAGTGACGGAGCACAATATCTTCTGGGAATGTTGTCTGAGAATATTGATAATATCCGTGAAGTCAATGACGAAGGCATCTATTTTATGTGTGAAGCCTTCCGCTGGATAGCCGAACACAGCGCGAAGATGAACCATACCATGTGGGAGAGTGCCAGTGAGCATGCTTTCTTCGACAATATGGAATTTGTCTGCAAAAAGCCGTTTCTTCATGGACAGATCATCGGCCTGACCGTTTATTTTATGTCACTGTTCCAGGACAATCAACATGAACGGGCGCTCATGATGCTGAAACGCCTGGGGATTGACGTTACGCTGAAGGGATTGGACATCACGGAAGAACAGCTGCGCACCGGTCTGCTCACACTGCGTGATTTCACGGAACATGAAGGACTCAGGTATACGATCATCAATGCAAAACCGATCACCGGCGAGTGGGTTGATATGGCCATCTCAAAATACAAGAAAGATTTTGATATCGCCTAGAAATGCGAAGAGCTCTGCTCTTTGCAAAAAGTAAAAGGAGGAAAAAATATGCTTTTAGAAATTGGAGCAGCGGTGAACGAAACGGCATTTGAACTGCCCGGTATCATTACAGCGCTGGTTACTGCCGCAAAAGGGCTGACAGGATTTTTCAGGGCAGCCGGAACGACTTTCATCGACAATATGTACAGCATCCTTCCCATGGCATTGATCGCACTGACCGTTCTCAATGCGATTGTAAGTTTAGTAGGGGAGGACCGTTTTGACAAGTTTGCGCAGAAACTGACAGGAAATTTCTTTACCCGCTACACGGTACTTCCGTATTTGGGAAATTTCTTTGTGAGCAGCCCGATCGTATTTACATTCGGACGTTACCTGAAAGAAAAGTATAAAGCTGCATTTTTTGAAGTGGCAAACCGTACCAATATGGCTCCTATGATGTGTCTGTTTCCGCATGTGAATCCTGCAGAAATGTACGTATGGCTGGGTGTATATGAGGGAGTCGTCAAGATGTACGGCACACAGGCAGGAGGACTGCTGGCGGTATGTACGTTTCTGGTAGGAATGTGTACCTCTTCACTGATCGGTCTGACAATCGAGACAGTAAACGGTATTATGGCCAAGCGCCAGGGCATTGACTGGGATGAGATTGAAGCACGGAAACACGGAGAAGCGTGCTGATAAAATGCTGAGAACAATAAATGTATCATCTATATAGGAGGTTTGCAGATATGGCAAAAGCGATTGTTTCAAAAGGAGGCGGAGGATACGGTACTCCGTTGGAAATTAGTGCAGAAGGTAAAAGGACAAAAGTTGTATGTATGACAGGTGCGGGAATCCACCCGTTAGCCGAAAAGATTGCCGAGGTGATCGGGGGAGAGGCAGTGGACGGTTTCCGTAAACCGGTTCCGGACGCCGAGACGGCATGTGTGATCGTAAACTGCGGGGGAAGTCTCCGCCTGGGAATGTTTCCTAAAAAAGGACTTAAGACCATCAACCTGAATCCAACAGGTCCAAGCGGTCCTTTCGGTTCCTTTTGCAAAGAGGGCCTGTATGTATCCGGCTCAAATGTGAAAAACGTCACCGCAGAGGAATAAGCAAAGGAAAGGAGTAAACATATGAAAGCAGTTTCTAATTTTATGACGATGGTCGCTTCGGCGATCGGAAAGTTTGTCATGACAGTTGTTCAGGCGGCAAGAAACTCATTTAAACTCTGTCTTGAGACAATTATCCCCTTCCTGATCTTTGTATCAACGGTATTTACACTGATCACGAGTACAGGAGTGGGAAATATCATTGCAAATGCTTTATCTGGCCTTGCAACATCTCCTTTTGGACTGGTGGTCATGGGACTGATTATTACCTTCCCGCTTCTCTCTCCGATCATCGGACCGGGAGCGGTTATCCCGCAGGTAATCGGGGCTCTCATCGGAGGGCTGATCAGTACCGGTGCAGTTCCGCTGACGATGGCACTGCCCACAGTGTTTACCATTCATCAGCCCTGCGGCGCAGACTTTATTCCGGTAGGAATGTCTTTGTGTGAGGCGGAGCCCGAAACCGTTGAGGTGGGAGTATCAGCAGTCCTGTTCTCTAAATTTATCGTGGCACCGATTGAAATCATTATAGCGGTCATTGTTGGACAGCTTGTATTTTAAGGGGGAAAAACAATGAAATTTGAGACGGAAATTATGGGAATCGGTGATCAGGCAAGAGACTTTCGGGATGAAAAGATTTTGATCTTTTTCGGACAGCGCGCGAGCGGAGGACTTGAAGATTACAGCGTACTCATAAAAGAACCCCGGGACACAGTCACCATATGTTCGGGTGACGTATTGAAAATCGGGGAGAGCAGTTATCCGGTCACAGCCGTGGGCGGCAAGGTGGAAGAAACATTTTCAGACCTTGGACACTGTACGGTGCGTTTTGACGGGGCCGGGAAGGCAGCGCTTCCCGGAACGGTACATGTAAAAGGCGATTATCCTGATTATCAGACAGGTGACCGGGTAGTCATCGAATAGTATTAATATTTTATGATTCAGCGGTAGGATTTTATTTCAAGAAGATATTTCTTAGGATTCTTATGTGAAAGTGTGTATTCAAACGGACGTCCGTCGGAGAGATAGGCTACCATGGCAATCCGGATGACCGGCTCGTTATTTCCGAGTTCCAGTGCATCTGCAATTTCCTTCGGCGGAAGTATAGCATCCACTGTCTTATGGGCCATGGAGACTTTCATTCCGTGCTTTTCCATAAAATCGTAAATAGAGTCAACCAGCACTTCGCAGGTGACATCTTTAATGGCAAACGGTGCATAGTAAGAATAATCATAAATAATGGGGTCACCGTTTTTAAAACGCAGGCGGCACAGATAATATACGGGATCTCCCACATTCATCTCAAGCTTTTCTGCAACGGTCTCCGATGCCTCTGTGATCTCAAATGCGATCAGACGGGTGGAAGGTACATCACCGCTGGAACGCAGGTCTTCGGGAAAACTCTGGAGAGAATCCAGAGTTTTCCTAAGCCGACGGTCAGACACAAACGATCCCTGACGGGGAATGCGGTAAATGATACCGTCATTTTCCAGTTCCGTCAGCGCTTTTTGTATGGTCGGACGTGAAAACCCAAATTCATTGATCAGATCACGTTCAGAGGGCAGTTTGTCATTGGGAGACATTTTATTGATTTTATCTAAAATACAGTTTTTGACAGATATAAATTTTCGGTTCATTAAAAATCCTCCTGATCAGGGATATGGAAAGTGTTTTGTCCATATTTTTGTTGCTTCATTATACTATATCTCATTGTAAAAATCCAGCTGCTTGAAAGAAAGTGAGGAACATGAAAATGTATCAAATCGAAAATGAAGTGTGCAGGATTTCAGTAAAAAAACATGGCAGTGAGCTCTGTGGAATGTATGATAAAATCAGCTGCCGTGAGTACATATGGCAGGCCGGTGAGGTCTGGCCGAAACATAGTCCGCTTTTATTCCCTGCCATCGGCGGGTTTTATGACGGAACATATACAGCAAACGGAAGAACATATCAGATAGGCGCCCATGGCTTTGCTCGTGACATGGACTTTACTCCGGTCTCTGCCGGAGGAAATGAGATTATCATGCAGCTGAAAAGCAGTGAGGAGACCTATAAGTTATATCCTTACAGTTTTTGTCTGAGGGTTTCCCATCGGCTGGAAGGCAGAAAGCTTGTGATCACATGGACTGTGGAGAATACAGGAGACGAAACAATGTATTATTCGATCGGCGCTCACCCTGGATTCCAGCTGGCACCTCAAACAGAGTTATCTGATTATAAGCTTGTTTTTGACAGAAAATTTGATTTACATTCACGTAAAGTCCAGGGCCGTCTGGTTACCAGGGAAACTTATCCGGTTGCAAAACAAGTAAGTGAATTAAAGCTGACACCGGATTTGCTAAGGCAGGATGCATTCATATTTGAAGACGGGATTTCATCCATGCTTCTTGAGTGTGACAAGGCAGACTATCATCTGAAAGTAAGTTTCCCGGGATTTCCGGCAGCGGCGGTCTGGAGTATGCCTTCTGCTATTGATAAAGCTGAATATATCTGTATTGAACCGTGGTATGGCATGAATGATTTCGTGGGACAGGGCGTGCAGGATATCAGGAAAAAATATTTAATCCAGTCATTGAAGGCAGGGGAAACAAAAGAAATAAGTTATACAATAGAGATATGCGATTAACAGGAGCGCCTTTAAAAGGCGGCAGAAATTAGATATAGAACAGTTCCGGGATATTATATGAATTCTGGGACTGTTTTTATTTTTCGTTTTCATGATTTTAAAATGGAACTGAATGATTTATTATTGGAATATATGAGAGAGGAGCAAGATTGGATACAGTAATTAAAATTCTTTTAGCAGCAGATATATTGTCAGGTCTGTTTTTTCTTTTTTCTTCCGGATTTAAAGGGAAAAGATTTTATTGGATTAAAAAAGAAATTTCGGGTCTTATTTTATTGGCAGGGGGAATTGTGGGATTCTATGCAGTCTATACAGAAAATTCGGTACTTTTGAGGATCGCTTTTTGGAGCTGCGTTGGACTTTTCAGTATTTCTCTGGGTGTTTTTGATCTCATAAAAATCCGTATATGTAAAACAATGGTTTATGGAAGGTTTGTAGAGAGTAAGATATCAGGCACGGGAAGAAACAGAAGCGTCACACCTACTTTTGAATATACATACGGGGGAGTTGTCTATAAAAATGAGAGCGGCGAAAACATTCCTCCTGAAATATCAAAGAATTATGGGGCAGGAAAACCTTATCCTGTTTTTATCTGCGAAAACGAGCCCTATCTTTATATTACGGATCGTAATATGATCGGGAAAGCTATTTTTGAAATTTTATTAGGAATCATCGTAATCAGCGCTGCATTCTTATGAGGAGTGTGAGCCGGAAAGGAGTTATTATGGGAGAACTGAAAGATCTTGAGAATATCGGGGCAAAAACAGAGGAGCAGCTGAACCAGGCAGGAATCTATACAAAAGAGCAGCTAATTAAGGCCGGAAGTAAAGAAGCGTGGCTGAAGATAAGAGCTTTTGACGAGTCTGCCTGCCTCCATCTGCTTTGGGGACTGGAAGGGGCGGTGGAAGGAATAAAAAAGAAGGATCTGTCACCGGAAGTGAGAAAAGACCTGAAAGATTTTTTTGATGATATCAATCAATGACGGTATTATAAGTTGAAATTCTCCCTGATGTGAAATATAATAGACAAAACATGTAAGGGAGATTAATTATGAATGTAATAGAAATCGTAAAGTCGATTGTTCTCGGTATTATTCAGGGAATCACAGAGTGGCTTCCGATCAGCAGTACGGGCCATCTCATTTTGTTTGACAATATTTGGCCGATGGCATTAAGCCCGGAGTTTTTTGAAGTATTCAAAGTAGTGATCCAGTTCGGCTCTATTTTGGCGGTGCTGGTTTTATTTTTTCACAAACTGAATCCATTTTCTCCGCGCAAGAGCAGAAGGGAAAAACGGGATACATATAACCTCTGGAAAAAGGTCATTGTAGGATGCATACCGATCATCATCGTGGGACTTCCGCTGGATATGGTACTGGAAGATTATCTTTCCGGTGTTTATGTCATAGCGGCAACTTTGATCTTGTACGGGATTGCCTTTATTGTCATTGAGAGCAGGAACAGGCGTCCGTCTATGCGGTCACTGGAGGATCTGACATATAAAGCGGCGTTTTTCATCGGATGTTTTCAGGTGCTTGCGGCAATTCCGGGGACATCCAGGAGCGGTGCAACGATCCTGGGAGCCGTGTTGCTGGGCTGTTCCCGCTATGTTGCCAGTGAGTTTTCCTTTTTCCTTGCAGTGCCGGTTATGGCCGGAGCCAGCGGATTGAAACTGATCAAATATTTTCTGAAGGTAGGAATGTTTTCAGGCAGTGAATGGATTCTTCTGACTGTGGGAACCGTGGTTTCTTTCTTAGTGTCCATCCTGGCAATCCGTCTGCTGTTAAGTTATATCCGAAAACACGATTTTAAGGTCTTTGGAGTTTACCGGATCCTGCTTGGTATCGTGGTAATTGTATATTTTGGATTCCTGGTTTAATCATTTGCAAAATTATAGTACAAAATTTTATAAGCTGAAGTTCCTGAAAAGAGTTCAGTATATCTAAGATGAGGTGTAAAACAATGGAGACCAAAGAATTAGAGTTTTCTGTATTTTGTATTGAAAGTGTGTCCGAAAAACTTGGATTAGATGGAGAAGAGGTGTATCGGCTGCTCACAGAACAAAGCAAAATTTTAGAGGAGTATATTATTCCTAATTATGATATATTGCATACATAAAGTAAAGAGTATATTGTTGAGGACATCATTGAGTATATGAGGCAAGAGGAGGTCATTCCATGATTTTATACCACACCAATATATGAACAGGCAAGGAAATGGTCACTTAGATTTAAGAAAAAACGTGGCAGGAGTGTTGTATCAGAATATTTTTCTGGCTTAATTGATAAATATTCCGCTATAGAACGTTTAAAATATGAAAAACCTAATTTGCAGTTATGTTTTTGCTCCCAGGAAATATTAGATAAATATTTAAAATATCAAGGATGTGAGGTGATATAATGCAGGCCAACCGGATATTATTACAAAGGAAATATTCCCGCATTATAGAGATGTTTTCTGGAATCGAGCATATACCGTTGGAAAGTGCACTGGATTTTTTCTATCATTCAGAATTATATAAAGAAATAAGCTCAGGAATTTCTGATATGCACTGCCACAGCGATGAGTATCTGGTAGAAGATCTCAGGAATGAATGGAAAGAAACAAGTTTAGATTAAACGAAAACAAGCATCCGTTACAGAATTGATTTTTACTGTAACGGATGTTTGTTTAAATGGGAAATATATATTCTTTGTATTTTTAATTATTTGCAAATTCTCTGGTAAACATATCGCTCTTTTCTACAAACTCCTCCATATTTTTAAAACCGAGCCGGTGGAGAAGTTCCATCACATACGGATTGTCAAGGGGCGTCTTATAAGGAGCTTCCTCTCCGTATGTTTCTACGTTTCTTTTTCCTTTGTCTTTATCAATGATAATTTTAGGTCCGCCGACACATCCGCCTCTGCATGCCATCCCCTCAAAAAAGTTGGCGTCTGTTTCGCCCTTTTGGATTTGTTCGATCATGGCTTTGCATGCAGGGACACCGTCCGCCTGCTGTGCGCGGACCGGGACGTCTCTTCCCGGACTGAGTTTTTCCACAGTAGACCTTACGGCTTCGCTGACGCCGCCGGTGTGAGCATAGATCCTGCCTGCCCTGGAGGAGTGTTCCCTGTCGTTGTCGGCAAGTTCTTCCGGCCGTATTTCGGCCGCGTCAAAGATATCCTGTACTTCCTGAAATGTCAGTACATAGTCCACTGCATCTGCAATATCCGGTTCTCTGGCTTCTTTCTTTTTTGCGATGCACGGGCCGATGAATACTGTGACTGCATCGGGGTGGATCTGCTTTACTGCCCGTCCTGCCGCGATCATCGGGGAGACCGCTCCCGGCACATGGGGAATCAGTTCATGATAGATTTTGCGGATCATGGCGATCCAGACCGGACAGCAGCAGCTGGTAAGCTGGAAATCATCGTTTGAGTTGATATGCTCGTCAAATTCCAAAGCCTCTTTCAGAGTCAGGATGTCTGCAAAGACCGCTACTTCCACCATTCCTTTGAATCCGGCGGCCTTCAGGGCACTTCTCAGCTGTCCTGGGGAAGCATTTTCATATTGGCCCACGAAAGCAGGGGCGATCAGAGCATACACATCTTTTTCTTCACTGCGCACTTCTTTTAACACTGGGAAGATATCCTTGCTTTCCGCCAGCTTATCAAGCCTGCATGACTCAATACAGACACCGCACCCGCTGCATTTATCCGGATCGATGGACAGCTTTCCGTCAACTTCTTCGATGGCGTCAAAAATACAGCTGTTTTTGCAGGCCCTGTCATAGGCACAGCTCTCACATGATTCGGTGTGGATGACCGGGGCATACTGGTCCGGATTTAAGAGGCAGTCCAGCTGATGGGGATCATAGTCAGCCTCACTGATATCTTCATTTTTCATTTGTTTTTGGAGTAATTCTTTATAGAGTTCATGGAAAGAGGTTGATTTTTTTGCTTCCGGCATATGAATCACTCCTATTCTGCGTTCAGTGCGGCCATAGTGATATAATTGTACGGCTGATTAAAATGGGGAAGGAAAAACAGGTCAAACAGTTTTAACTTATCAATGGTCACTTTTTCCTGGATGGCCATAGAAAACAGGTGGATTGCCATGGAGATATCATAGTCGGAACAAAGCTGTGCACCGAGGATGCGTCTGGTCTTTTTGTCGTAGACGATGCGGATTACGACTTTATAGTTGTCCTTCTCCATAAATCCGGCTTTCTGCCAGTCCTCATAGTCTGTGGCTGCGGCGTCAAAACCCAGCTTTTTTGCGCGCTCCAGGGAAAGCCCGGTGCTCACCATGTTTAAGCCCCAGATGCTGATTCCGTTGGAACCCTGTACTCCCGGAGATTTCAGCTCTGTGCCGCAGGCATTGTGGGCGGCGATGATTCCGGAACGGACGGCGTTGGTGGCAAGTGCGATATAATCCGTATCTTCGATGGCGTTGTTGTAAACGGTGGCACAGTCACCTACGGCATAGACATCCGGGCGGCTGGTCTGCTGCATGAGATCCGTAAGATAGGCTCCATTGTTGTGGAACTGCTTAAGCTGGCTGTTTCCGAGTTTTGTGTTGGGGCGGAATCCTACACAGAATATGACCATGTCGGCATCATAAGTATGTTTGTCTGTGACCACCTTCTCGACTTTTTCGTTTCCTTCCAGGCGTTCGACTTTTTCCTCAAATGCCAGATGGATTCCGTGGTCAGACAGCTGCTTTTCCATGCGTTTGCAGAACATATCGTCATAATAGGCGGACAGGCAGGTGTCTGCGCAGTCAATTAAAGTGACTTCTCTGCCGTTTCTCTGAAAAGCCTCGGCAAGTTCCACACCGATATATCCGGCTCCGACGACAGCGACTTTCTTTATAGAGGTATCTCCAAGCTTTTCGATGACCTCAGCCGCATTCTGATAGAGCTTTACAAACTGTACATTTTCAAGGCTCATGCCTGGCAGTTGAGGTCCCACCGGAGTAGAGCCTGTGGCAAGGATCAGCTTGTCGTAAGGGTATTCACAGTCTTTGCTGGCTGCATCCTTTGTATAGACGACCTTGCTGTCAAAATCTACGGAATTGACCGAGGTCTCCATATAGATCTTTGCGCCCTTCCCTTCCAATATTTCTTTGCTGGAATAAAACAGTCCGTCAGGCCCGGAAATCTGTCCCCCGATCCAGAGTGCCATTCCACAGCCTAAGAAACTAATATTGGAATTGGCGTCAAAGGCGGTGACGTCCACATCCTTATAATTGTCGAGTATCGTATTCAGCGCTGCAGTACCTGCATGATTCGCACCGATGACAATGATTTTTTTTGGCATAATCTTAATCTCCTTTATATCTGATAAGACTTCGTATCATAATCAGTATGCCAAAAAAAGAAAAAATTATTGATGTGTCCGGGAAAATGCTCCGCTGTTTGAAAATTCTGTTTTGGGAAATACTGCTTGAGACATTAGTTACAGGAGGAATAAAACGATGTTGATTATAAACGGGAAAATCCTTCCTATGGAAGGAAAAACAATAGAAAACGGATATGTACAGACGAAAGGTGAGGTAATAAAAGAACTGGGGAAAATGGAGCAGGCACCGTCGCCGGGTAAGGGGGAAGAAGTCCTCGATGTGAAAGGGGCCTGGGTCATGCCGGGACTCATTGATGCCCACTGCCATGTGGGAATTATGGAGGAGAAAAGAGGTACGGCAGGAGATGACTGCAACGAAGCTACAGATCCTATAACTCCTGCCGTGAGGGCTGTGGACGGAGTAAATCCGATGGACCCTGCGTTTCACGATGCGATTATCGCAGGGATCACTTCACTGATGACAGGACCCGGCAGTGCAAATGTGGTGGGAGGCCAGTCCATATTTTTAAAGACACACGGACGGTGTGTCGATGAAATGGCAGTGCTCAATCCTGCGGCAATGAAAGCTGCTTTCGGAGAAAACCCCAAAAATGAATACGGTGGGAGAGACCTCATGCCCGGAACACGGATGGGAACGGCTGCACTCCTGAGGGAAGTGCTGTTTCAGGCAAAACAGTACCAGAAAGAGAAACAGGAGGGAATACTGGAAAAAGAAGATTTTCAGATGGAACCGTGGCTTCCCGTGCTGGAAAAAAAGATTCCGCTAAAGACCCATGCCCACAGGGCAGATGACATTCTGACCGCAATCCGGATCGCCAAGGAGTTTGAGATTGACCTGACCCTGGATCACTGTACGGAAGGCCATCTGATCGCTGAGGAAATTGCAGAATCCGGATTTCCTGCAATTATCGGTCCTGATCTGACTGCCCGGTCCAAGATTGAAGTACAGAATATGAGCTTCAAGACCAACGGGATCTTAGAAAAGGCTGGGGTCCTGACGGCTATTATGACAGACCATCCGGTATCATTGATCCGGTATCTGCCTCTCTGCGCAGGACTGGCCGTGAAACAGGGCATGTCCATGGAAGGAGCACTGAAGACGGTGACCATCAATGCCGCTAAGATCTGCCGTGTGGATGACCGGGTCGGAAGCCTGAAGCCGGGTAAAGATGCGGATATCGCAGTTTTTTCTGACAATCCGGTGAATACCCTTACCAAGACTCTTTATACAATCATCAATGGGCAGATTGTTTACCATGAGGGAGATAAGAGTTAAGGCTTTAAGATGACCTTGATGCACTCATCCTCTTTTTCATCGAAGATCTTATAGGCGTGTTTTCCTTTGCTCAGAGGAAGGCGGTGGGTGATGATATCCGTGGCGTCAAAGGAACCGTCCGCGATCTGTGAAAGAATTGGGTCCACATACCTCTGGGCAGGACACTGACCCATTCTCAATGTGATATTCCGGTCAAAAAAGTTGCCCAGAGGGAACAGATTATATCTTCCGCCGTAGACACCGATCATTGCCACGGTGCCGCATTTTCTCACCGCTTCGGAGGAGATCTCGATGGCAGACTTGGAGCCGGCCTGGAGTTTCAGGGCGGATTCCACTTTTTCTACAACTGACATTTTCCCGTCCATACCCACGCAGTCGATGACAACATCGGCGCCGCCGTGGGTTTTTTCTTTGATTTCCATACCGGTGTTATCATAGTCCTTAAGATTCATGACCTCGGCGCCGTAGGATGCCGCATGCCGCAGCCTGTAGTCTACGCTGTCCACGGCAATGACACGTTCTGCACCCAGCAAAAAGGCCCATTTGACTGTCAAAAGGCCGACAGGGCCGCAGCCTAAGACCACGACGGTGTCACCCGGTTTCATGCCGCTGATATCCACGGCCCATCTGGAGGTGGGGAGGATGTCAGTCAGGAATAAGACCTGCTCATCTTCAAGTTCTTCCGGAACTTTCACAGGCCCTACATTGGCGTAAGGAACCCGCAGATACTGTGCCTGTCCTCCCGGATATCCGCCGAAGGCGTCACTGTACCCGAACAGGCCGCCGGCTCCTCCGTTTGGATTAGAGTTGTCGCACTGGCTGTATTCCCCGTGTTCGCAGAAGAAGCAGTGTCCGCAGGCCACAGGGAACGGAACGATGACCCGGTCACCTTTCTTTACATTGGTTACGGCTTTTCCAGTTTCTGCAACGATTCCCATGGTCTCATGTCCGAGAATAAATCCCGGATTCAGGGCAGGAACCCGGCCGTGGATCAGATGGAGATCGGAGCCGCAGATGGCCGTGGAAGTCACTTTTACGATGATATCATCCTCCCTTTCAATCCTTGGGTCCGGAACCTTTTCCACTCCCACATCTTTCACTCCGTGATAAACAATCGCATCCATAATTTGTACCGTCCTTTCTAAATATCATATTTACTTTTTAATATGGCTTTTGTCATAGACAGCTATACTTGACAATTAATTCTTACAGATGTAAGATTTAAAAAAGGAGACAAATGACTATGAGAATCATAAAAATTTTGATCCCAGTGCTGGGATGCCTTTTCTGTCTTTCTGCCTGCGCCACAGAAACGAATAAGAATCCGAAAGGAAGGACAGAAAAGATCAAAAAAGAACTTTGTGCGGCGGCAGACTGCTATCAGACAATTTATGCATCCGCAGGCAAAGGGAAAGGCATGAATCCTGTGCTGGAAAAAGGGGAGATCCACAAGATTGTTCAGCGGCTTGGAACATGCGGATATTCTGCCGCGTGTATGGAAAATGACTGCGATATGCAGAATGGACGGACAGTGGAGAAAGATTTGCTGAAAGCCGGAAAGGGCGGGAAGACTTCCGCCGTATTTTTCTGTGTCACCAGATCAGGCGGAATCCACAGATATGAACTGAAGCCGAAAGGAAACAAAGCGGAATTCACAGACGCTTATCTGGACTGGAACAAACAGGGGAATCCGGCAGTATCCTATGTAAAAAAAGAGGAAGCATCCTCCTGGAGGCTGACGAAGAAAGGATGGCTGATCTGGGAGACCAAACATACAGAAAATGAGGAGATGGATACCCACAGCATGATCCGCATCCGCCCTCTTAAAAAAGAATACCGCAGATTTTGCAGGAAATATATTGAACCGGTGGGTTACAGGGGAAATAATCTGTTTCTTATCGACTGGAATGAAAAAAAGCCGGGAAAACTTTATGTAAATGATCTCTATGAGTATCTGTACCGCATAGAGACCGGCAGACATTTTGACGGGGACAACGGGACAAAAGGGATTCCATCTGAAGAATTTGAACTTCTGCTGCAAAAATATCTTCCGTTTTCAAAGAGACAGATCCGTGTCCGGGCAGACAGAAGCGAAGACGGAACACGTTATCTGTGGGAGCCTTTAAGGTGCGGAAATTTAATTCCCCAAAGTATGCCGGTTCCTGAGGTGATTGGGGCAGAGCATAAAAGAGATGGAAGAATCGTTCTCACCGTGGATGCTGTTTTAAAACAAAAGGGGACGGACTGCCTGTTCCGCCATAAAGTAACTCTGAAAAAATTTGGGGACGGCAGGGTGCGTTATATTGGGAATCAGATCAGAACAGCAGATAAAGAGAGAGTTTTGGATTACCAGAAAAGGAACCGATAAAGCTACCAGACGATAAAGTTTTCTGTTATAATGGCAGAAAGCGAAGTCAGGAGGTTTTGAGTATGGAAATATCAAAAGTGACGGAAGTATTTTTCAGCCCTACATACAGCACGGAACGCATTGTCAGACTGATTGGTGAAGCATGGGAAGAAACGCATCAGGAGATTGATCTTTCCAGGATACCAAAGGAAAGGGAAATACACGAATTTGGTGCACAGGATCTGGTGATCTTCGGAGTTCCGTCCTACGGGGGAAGAGTGCCGGCTCCGGCTGCAGAACGGTTTCGGAATTTAAAGGGACAAAAGACACCGATCATCCTTCTGACCGCATTCGGGAACCGGGATTATGACGACACTCTTCTTGAGATGAAAGACCTGGCAGAGGAGCAGGGATTTGTTCCTGCGGCAGCCGTGGCTGCGGCGGCGGAACATTCCATTATGCGCCAGTATGCAGAAGGAAGGCCCGACAGCCGGGATCAGAGTGAACTCACGGATTTTGCTGTGAAAATCCGGGAAAAGATACAGCAGACAGAAGATATCGAAGGCATGACAGAACTTTCCGAGAAAGGAAACCGGCCATACCGGGAGTACAATGGAGTTCCCATGAAGCCTTCTGCCGGTAAACAGTGTAAGAAGTGCGGCCTGTGTGCCCGTCTCTGTCCGGTCGGCGCCATACCCGCAGAGCATCCGGAAGAGACACTGAAGGAAACATGTATCTCCTGTATGCGGTGCATCGCCGTCTGTCCGGAACACGCGAGGAAAGTCAGCAGACCGGTGCTCATGGCAGCATCTGTGAAACTGAAAAAAGAGTGCAGTGAACGAAAAAGGAATGAGTTGATTTTATGAAGCCGGAACTGATTATGCTTGGAACCGGAAATGCGATGGTTACCAAGTGCTATAATACATGCTTTGCTCTCCGGAATGAGGAAGAATATTTTCTTGTGGATGCGGGGGGAGGAAATGGGATCCTTTCACAATTGGAAAAAGCACAGATCCCATTTGAACAGATCCGCCATATGTTTTTAACCCATGCCCACACAGACCACATTCTCGGTGCCGTGTGGATCATAAGGAAAGCCGCTGCTATGATGCTCGCCGAAACTTATCAAGGACGTTTTACGATCTACTGCCACGATGAGGCGGCGAAGGTTCTTAGGGAGATATGCGAACTGACGCTGGCCGGAAAATTCTTAAAGTTTCTGGGCAGTAAAATACGAATACAGGAAGTAAAAGACGGAGAAGGGATACAGATCTCAGACATGTGTGTCCGTTTTTTTGATATACATTCCACAAAGGCGAAGCAATTTGGATTTCGAACGGATTTGGAGAAAGACATTTCACTGGTATGTCTTGGTGATGAACCGTACAACAGCTTATGTAAGCCCTATGTGGAAGGAGCAGACTGGATGCTCTGCGAAGCCTTTTGTCTGTACGGTATGAGGGATATTTTCCATCCATATGAAAAGCACCACAGCACGGCGCTGGACGCCGGGAATCTGGCCGAAAAACTTAAAGTCAGAAATCTGGTGCTTTACCATACGGAGGATACCGATTTAAAGAATCGGAAGAAGCAGTATACAAAAGAGGTCAAACTGCTGTACTCAGGGAATGTCTATGTGCCCGATGACCTGGAGGTGCTGAAGCTGTAACGAAAAATGTCAGCAGCCAGAAGCACCCAGATAATGACGGAAGATCTGAACATGGACTTTTTCATCCATGGCGATCCGGTTCAGCACAGCACAGACAAACGGGTCCTGTATCTTAGAGGCAGTCTCCAGATAAAAGCTGGCGGCAGCCTCTTCTGCTTCCATGTTGCTTTTCAGTGCCTGGTGAAGATCCTTTGTATAATCAGGGGCATCTCCGCTCCAGCACTGGCAGGGGTCTTCCGCAAATCTGGGATCGCCGCCCAGAAGGGAGACCAGTGTGCCGAGCATCTGCATGTGGTGCATTTCCACCTTTGCTATTTTCATCAGAGTATCGGCCAGCGAGGAATACTTTTTAAAGAAGATCCAGTTTTGATAAATATATGTGGTGACAGCCGTCAGTTCGCTGGACTGGGCTCTCAGTGCTGGCAGTATCATTTCCGCATACCGGGGATTCCGCCGGGCTGCTTTTACAGGCGGGTAGGGATGGGGGTCTGTGACCGCCGGATGGTAAGAATCACAAAATGTCATATAAAACATCCTTTGCTGTTTCAGTTGTTTTTATAATATGCACACCCGGACAGACGGTGAATCTTTATCGTACATTTTCAGAGAATATGCATATTCTATAAGTACTCAGATTTGAAGGGTGTAGGGACCGGTGAGACAGCAAAGAAAAGAACGGATAGCCATGAAAGTGTCTGTCAATAGTATTCTTGTAAACCTGATATTGTCGGCATTTAAGTTATTTGCCGGCATTGCGGCAAGATCCGGAGCCATGATCTCGGATGCGGCCCACTCTGCATCCGACGTGTTCAGCACGGTCATTGTCATGGCGGGGGTTGTTCTGGCTTCCAGGGAAGCAGATGAAAAACATCAGTACGGCCACGAACGGATGGAATGTGTGGCGGCGGTCCTGCTGGGAGCAGTACTGTGCATCACAGGGCTTTTCATAGGAGCGGCCGGACTTCAGAAGATTTTTGCGGGGGATCAGGGAAAACTTGTGATTCCCGGAGCTCTGGCCATGGCGGCCGCCCTGATCTCCATAGCCGTCAAAGAGGGAATGTACTGGTATACGAGGAATGCGGCCAGGAAAATTGATTCTGCTGCGCTGATGGCGGATGCGTGGCACCACCGCTCTGACGCACTGTCTTCCGTCGGCAGCTTTGTCGGCGTCCTGGGAGCCAGGATGGGTTTTCCGATTCTGGACCCCCTGGCGAGTGTAGTGATCTGCATTTTTATCGTAAAAGCGTCCTACGACATTTTCGCAGATGCCGTGCGCAAAATGATCGATGAGTCGTGCAGCAGGGAGACGGTGGAACAGATGAGAAGCGTGATCCTTGACCAGAAGGGAGTCAGGGGGATTGATGATATCCGGACGAGAAAATTCGGAGCCAGGGTATATGTGGATGTGGAAATCTGTATGGACGGGAATCTTCCGCTCAGAAAGGCCCACGAGACGGCGGAAAAAGTCCACTTGAAAATTGAGGAGAAGTTTGCGCCGGTGAAACATTGTATGGTACACGTAAATCCCGTCAAGAATGAAGATGGGGGAATGAACGAGGAAATGACAAAATGAAACTAATTTTATCTTACTTGAAACATTATAAAAAAATGTTTGCGCTGAATGTTTTTTCGGTATTCGGCTTTGCTCTCGTGGAGCTGGGGATACCGACCATCGTAGCGTGGATGATCGACCGGGGCGTATCGGAAAAGGACACGGCTTTTATTTTTGAGATGGGAGGAGTGATCCTCCTGATCTCTCTGCTCGGTACTGCTGGGACGATCCTGCTGGGCTACTGCTGTGCCTATCTGTCCACTTCGATTACGCGGGACATCCGAAATGACATGTTTGAAAAGACGCAGGAATTTTCACACAGGGAATTCAAAGAATTCGGGACGGCATCCCTGATTACGAGGACGACCAACGACGCTTTTCAGATTCAGATGTTTTTGAATATTCTGTTCCGCACCGCGCTGATGACCCCGGTAATGACTGTTGGCAGCATCGTGCTTGTGCTGAAAGCTTCTCTGAGTCTTTCCATGGTGATCCTGGGGACGGTTCCCTTTATCGTCGTAGGTGTGATCATTGTGGCAAAACGCTCTGAACTTTTAAGTGAGCGCCAGCAGTCTTCGCTGGAATGGATCAACCGCATTTCCAAGGAAAATATCAGCGGTATCCGGGTCATCCGGGCGTTTACCAACGACCGGCATGAAAAGAAGCGCTTTGATGAAGCAAACAGTGCCTATATGGGATATTCCAAAAAGCTGTTTAAACTGATGTCTGTCACTCAGCCGGCCTTTTATTTTCTTATGAATTTAGCCGGTATGCTCATTTACTGGATTTCCAGCATTATGATAGAGCAGGGAGGGCTGAACATTGGACAGCTGGTAGCCTTCATGGATTATCTGTTCCATGTGATGTTCTCTATTATGCTGTTCTGTCTGGTTTTCATGATGTATCCGAAAGCGGCGGTCAGCGCCAGGAGGATTACAAAAATCTTCGACGCTGTGCCGGCAGTTGAAAATGCTTCGGGAGAAGGAGGCAGCCCTATCCGCATTGATGAGATTACGTTTGACCATGTGACCTTCGCATACCCGGACGGGGAGGAAGCAGTGCTCACCGACGTGTCCTTCACTGTGAAAAAGGGAGAGACGATTGCATTTATTGGCAGCACGGGTTCCGGGAAAAGCACTCTGATCAATCTCGTACCCAGGGCTTATGATGTGTCCGGCGGAAGGATTCTGGTCAATGGGAAGGACATCAGGGAGATCGATCTTAAGTCTCTGAGAAATTCTATCGGTTTTATACCGCAGAAGGCTATGCTTTTCTCCGGAAGCATCGCTGATAATCTCAAGTTTGGAAAAGAAGATGCCTCTTTGAAAGAAATGGAGGAGGCGGCAAAAACCGCCCAGGCATATGATTTTATCATGGAAAAAGGCGGGTTTGACGTGCAGATCACGGAAAATGCAACCAATGTATCCGGCGGACAGAGGCAGAGGCTTTCCATCGCGCGGGCACTTGTGAGAAAGCCGGAAGTCTATATTTTTGATGATTCTTTCTCTGCTCTTGATTTTAAGACCGATGCAAAGCTCAGAAAAGAACTGAAAAAGGTTTTGAAGGACGCGGTCATGATGGTCGTAGCCCAGAGAATCACCAGCATCATGGATGCAGATAAGATCATGGTGCTCAATGAGGGCCGGGTCGTGGGAGCCGGAACTCATAAAGAACTGCTGGAAAGCTGCAGGATTTATCAGGAGATCGCCGCATCCCAGCTGGATAAGGAGGAACTGGCCCATGATTAAGAAAATAAAACAGGCAGGTGCGGTGATCAGCAGACTCAGGCCGTTTATCGCTCCTTATAAATGGGGATTCATCGGAGCGGTTGTGATGACGGTTTTAAGCGTGGCCGCCATGACCTCGGCGCCAAGGATCGAGGGAATGATTACCACCCAGCTGGCCAAAGACGCAGCGCAGATTGCAGGAAAAGTACCCGGCGCGGGAGTCCAGTTTGATGTGATCGTGAAAATTCTTGCTGTACTGGCGGTAATCTATATCATAAAGATGGCATCCCAGGTCATCAGTATGTTTCTGCTGACCAATTCCATCCAGAGCGCCATGCATGATATGAGAAATGCGGTGCAGGATAAGATCCGAAGGCTGCCGGTGAAATATTTCGATACCCACAGCTTTGGGGATACGTTAAGCCGGGTGACAAATGATATCGATTCGGTATCCAACGGTTTGCAGCAGAGCTTTACCCAGGTTATCAGCGGCGTCCTGACGCTCATCCTGGTCCTTGTGATGGTGTTTACCATCCAGCCGGTGATGGCATGGCTGGTCGTGCTGATCATTCCTGTCAGTATTCTGATCAGTGTGGCTGTGGTAAGGAAAAGCCAGAAGCACTTCAAGGCGCAGCAGGATTCTCTGGGAGAACTGAACGGGACGATCACGGAGCTATATACGGGATACAATGAGATCCTGCTGTTCGGAAGGCAGCAGTCTTCCCAGGAACGGTTTAAAGAGATCAACGGAAGACTCCAGAAGCATGCTCTGAAAGCACAGTTTGTCTCTTCCATGATGAGTCCGCTGATTTCTCTGTCTGTATATCTGTGTATCGGAGGCGTGGCGGTGTCCGGGACTGTCTTTGTCATACAGGGGATGCTGACCGTGGGCAATCTCCAGGCTTTCATCCGATATATCTGGCAGTGCAATGAACCCCTCTCACAGGTGGCCCAGCTTTCAGCACAGATACAGGCAGCATTTGCAGGGATGAAAAGAATTTTCGAGATCCTCGATGAACCTGAGGAGATTCCAGATCCAAAACCGGGAACACGCATCTTGGATGTAAGAGGAGAGGTTTCATTCGAGCATGTGGCCTTTGGATACGGAGACAAACCGGTCATAAAGGATTTGGATATTCATATAAAAAGCGGCCAGATGGTCGCCATCGTAGGTCCTACAGGGGCCGGGAAAACAACGATCATCAACCTGCTGCTGCGCTTCTATGACACAGACAGCGGAAGAATCCTGATTGACGGCGTGGATATCAAGTCCATGAAAAGAGAAGACTTAAGAAGCATGTTCGGCATGGTCCTTCAGGACACATGGCTGTTCTCCGGAACGATTTATGAAAATATCCGGTATGGAAGGCTGGATGCCAGAAAGGATGAGGTGATCGACGCGGCCAAGACGGTAAATGTTCATCACTTTATCCGGACGCTGCCGAAAGGTTATGATATGGAGATCGACGAAGAAGGAAGCAATATTTCCCAGGGTGAAAAACAGCTTCTTACGATTGCAAGGGCGGTGTTAAAGGACCCGAAAATTTTGATTCTGGATGAAGCCACATCTTCCGTGGATACAAGGCTTGAAAAGATACTTCAGGAAGCCATGCATAAGCTGCTGGCCGGAAGGACCAGCTTTGTCATTGCCCACAGGCTGTCGACGATAAAAAATGCAGATCTGATCCTCGTGCTGAAAGAAGGCCGGATCGTCGAGACCGGCACGCACACGGAACTGCTTGAAAAAAAGGGATACTACGAACAGCTTTACCACTCACAATTTTCCACATAAAAAAATCACCAGACTGTAGTTTCGCAGGTCTGGTGATTTTTCTTTTTGTATTAAAGCAGACAGCTGATTACTTTTAAGTGTTTCAGGGCATGGAAAATTCCATCCTCTTTATAATGTCGGGTGACGTAATCTGCGGCTTTTTTCGCTGCCGGGGTTGCGTTTTCCATGGCAACTGCCGTACCGGCGGCCTCAAACATGTGAACGTCATTGTCTCCGTCTCCGAATGCATAGCTGTCATCCTGTGAAAAGCCGAGGGCACTGGTCGTATAGGCAACAGCATGTCCTTTGTTGAAGGATACGCTGGAGACATCGGCGGAGCCGTCAAAGTGGTCGTTAATGATATATTTGCCGTCAAAATTCTGCTTGATTGTCTTTAGATGTGCCGCATCTTTGTAGATGATATCAAATGCATAGGCCCTGACATCCCGGATGTCCCAGCTATCTTCATGAATTACATCGATGGATTCGTATGGTCTCGTATGTCCGTACAGATACAGCGGATTGCCGTGGTATACGACGCCGTCTCCGAGGAGACAGTAGGAGCACTGGGAAACCCTGCACAGCTTAATGATTTCTTTCAGTTCTGCGACGGTGAAGCTGTTGTCCAGCAGGACGTTTCCCTCGTGCTCTATGCGTCTGCCGTTTGCGGCGATAAATCCGTCGGACAGCCCGGAAAACATACGCCTGATATAGCCGGCGGGCCTTCCTGATGCGATCATGACCGTGTGTCCTTTTAACCTCAGTTCCCGAAGGGCTTTCTGATTCGAGGGAAGGATGTCTTCCTGATCCGCAAGGGTCCCGTCGATATCAAAGAAAAAAATTTTTTTGGACATAGTATGATACCTCCATTCTGATTGCAGCTATTATACCATATATACAGAGGAATGTGTCACTTACCCTCTGTTTTTTACCACTTGGCTGTTTTTTATTTACAGTCTCACGGGCTCTGCTATAATAAAGGCGTGGAGATGAAAAGATGAAGATACGAATTGAGATTGATGAAAATTTAATGGAAGAAGAGGTCATCATCCGGTGTGCCGGTTTAAATGACATCGTCCAGGAAGTGCAGAAAGCGGTCTCGGAGGCAGCATCCGGGACACAGACGGCCGTGTTTTCCAAGGGAGAGCAGGAGTACTATTTTCCCTTGTCCAAGGTTCTGTTTTTTGAGACAGACGGAAACACCATCAACGTGCACACGGCGGATGATATCTACGAGACCAGGTACCGGCTGTATGAACTGGAAGAGATGCTTCCGGGGTCCTTCATGAGGATCTCAAAATCGGCCGTTGTCAACACCAACAGGATCTATTCCATCAGCAGGGGGATATCGGCTTCCGGCATCATACAGTTTGAACATACCCATAAACAGCTGTATGTGTCGAGACTTTATCTGAAACCGCTGAAACAAAAATTAGAAGAAAAGAGGATCGGGAGATGAAGAAAGAAAAGATTTTCTGGGGATTGTTTTTTATCTTTGGAGCAGTGTTTATTATTTTTGGAAGACTGGGATACTTGAGAGAAGTCAGTGTATTCAGCCTGATGCTGACGATATTTTTTGCGGCTATGCTGATCAAAAGCCTGATGCATCTGGAGTATACGGGAATCCTGTTTTCCATTGCATTTCTCTGCATCATTTATGCAGGGCCGCTGGGAATCACCGCTGTCACCCCATGGCCGGTATTAGGAGCTGCACTCCTGGGAAGCATCGGGTGTCATCTGCTGTTTCCTTCCAGGAAAAAGAGATGGAAGGAATGGCACAGAGATGAGCCGTTTGAGTCAGTCATTGACGAGGAGGACGGAACTGCTGTCTGCCACAGAACTACATTCGGTTCTACCGTCAAATATGTAAATTCTGATCATTTCAAATATGCACAGTTTGACGTAAGCTTCGGGGAGATCAAGGCTTACTTCGACAACGCAGAAGTAGAGGGTGGAGATGCTGAAATCAATGTGGACGTATCGTTTGCCGGGATGGAACTTTTCCTGCCGAAAGAGTGGACGGTGATCAATCAGGCCAGTGCTGTCTTCGGGGCTGTGGATGAGAAAAACAGGAACCACGGCGACGGTACGATACGGATCAGACTGACCGGAAGAATCAGCTTTGGGGGAGTGACGATTATCTATGTGTGACATTTTCTGCATGATTTCCGTTCGGCTCTTAGAATGCCTCACTCCAATCATGCAGAAAATGGAGGTAATGTATGCCGGAGGAAGCTGCTTAGAAACCAAAGATGCCATCTGCGATCGTTTTTTGCACACTGTATTGGATAAATAAAAACTTAACAGGTATTGTCAAGTGAATTTAACGCAGTATCTGTCAGAGAAAGCAGATGAAGAAAAAAACGATTGCAGAGTGGAAAATATTGTATGAAAACAGCTGGTTTATCCGGCTGTTTTTTGTTACTTAGGAAAGACCTTGTCACTCTAATGCGTGAGAGTCTTTCCTAAGTAACAAAAAACGCTCCGCGGGTTGCACACAGATGCGTAAGGAAATCATTTGACTACGTCAAATCGCATCTGGTACGCAAAGTTGTCAAGCCCCACAAAGAGTGAGGGGTTGGGGAGATGAAGTGTGGGGTTGCCCACTTTGTTCCGTTTTTCTTCTTGTTTTGTGTTATAATTAATAATATAGTGTAAATTGGAAATAAAAGCGGAAATATTTGGAGTGAAGTAACGGGGGAAATGTGATGACAGGAAGAGACACTATTTTAATCGTTGATGATATGGAGATAAACCGTGTCATCCTCCGCGGAGTGTTTGAAGCAGATTATAATCTTCTTGAGGCTGAAAACGGACAGCAGGCTCTCGTCCTTCTGGAGCAGTACCACGGACGGATCGCCGCGGTGCTGCTGGATCTGGTCATGCCTGTAAAAGACGGGTTTCAAGTATTGAAGGAGATCGGGCAAAGCGGCATGATCTCTGAATTTCCTGTGATCGTCATCACAGCAGAAGATTCAGTCCAGAATGAGATGCAGGTTTTTGACATGGGGGCTTCCGAGATCATTATGAAACCCTTTGAACCCTATGTGGTGAAACGGCGCGTCCAGAATATTGTTGAGCTGAATCAGCACCGGCTGAACCAGGAAGAACTCATCGAGGAACAGGCGGCAAGGCTCAGGGAGTCCAACTCTGCCATGATCGATGCCCTCTCGTCCATAATCGAATACCGCAGCGCAGAGACGGGACAGCATATCCGGCGGATCAGGATTTTTACAAAAGCACTGCTTCATGATGTGGCATTGAGTTACCCGGAATACGGTCTGGAAAATTCCGAGATCCAGATGATCGTCAGCGCCTCATCCATGCACGATATCGGCAAGATCGCAATCCCCGATGCAATCTTAAACAAGCCGGGCCGACTCACAAAAGAAGAATTTGAGATCATGAAGACCCATTCGGTCAAAGGATGTGAGATTCTTGCAGGTCTGGACCGGATGAGTGACAGACAATACCTTAAATATGCGTATAATATATGCAGATACCACCATGAACGGTGGGACGGCAGGGGGTATCCGGATGGTCTGAAAGGGGACAGCATCCCGATCTATGCCCAGGTCGTAGGGATTGCAGACTGCTACGATGCCCTGACCACTGACAGGGTCTATAAAAAAGCTATCGCTCCGGAGAAGGCATTTACGATGATCCTGAACGGCGAGTGCGGGACTTTTTCTCCGAAATTATTGGAATCTTTTAAAAATGTAAAAGACATATTTGCAGAATATTCAGAAATATATGCGGACAGGAGCGTGCCAAAAGGGGAGTCTCCGGATCTGGATATATCGGAAAAAACCCATCACAGGGAAGCGATAGACACCCTTCAGATGGGGCAGGCAAAATATTTTACTCTTCTGAGATATGCAGACTCTACAGTTATGGAAGTGGATCTTGGAACAGGCATTCACCATCTTGTATATGCGGCCAGCAGTAACTTCTCAGCATTAAAATCCGGAGACCGGTTTGAAGATGTCCTGAAAAATTTTGCGGAAAAATCTGCACACCCGGAGGACCGGGAAAGCATGCTTCATTTTCTGGGACCGGATCTGGAACAGTTTCTCGATGACGGTTTGATGAAAATAAGCCGGAAATTCCGCATTTACGACAGGCATCTGAAAACATACGGCTGGTGTGAATGTACGATTCTCAGAATCTCCGACGGGCACCCTTACCAGAGAAGGATCATGCTGGTCTGGAAAGAGTTGAAAGAAGCAGGAGAATTAAAGCAGCCCGGAACTTCCAGGATTCCGGGCACAGGGGGAGCAGGAAACCTTCTCGGGGGTATCCAGCAGTGCTTAAACGATAAATATTTTACGATGCTTCAGATCAATGAAGGGCTGGAAAATCTGCTCGGCTATGAGGCCTGGGAAATCAAAGAAAAATTCCGCGGACATTATCTTGAGGTCATTTACCCGCCTGACCGGGAGGAAGTCCTGGCTCAGACGAAAAAACAGCTGAGTTCGGGAAATGTTATTGAACTGGAGTACCGCGTTGTGGCAAGGGACGGGCAGATCATATGGGTTTTGGATAAGGGAAATCTGGTGACAGGAACGGACGGAAAGGAACATATCTTCCGGACACTGATCAATATCACTCAGTCCAAACAGGCTCAGGAGGAACTGAGGCTGACTCTTGAAAGACACAGAATCATCATGGAACAGTCCAATGATGTCATTTTTGAATGGGATATGAAGAAGGATAAAATGCTGTACTCTTCCAACTGGGAGAAGAAGTTCGGATATATTCCGGTCATGGAGGAAGCCAGTGAGAGACTGCTGACACAGTCCCATATTCATCCTGAAGATCTGGAAGTTGTGGAAGAACTGCTCCGTGATATGGGAGGCAGCATGCCGTATGGGCAGGCTGAGTTCCGCCTCGCGGACAGGGACGGCTGCTACCGCTGGTACAAAGTAAAAGCTACGGCTCAGTTCGACCGGGCTGGAAAACCGTTTAAAGCCGTGGGGATCATGGCAGATATTGACGATGAAAAGAGAGCTTCACAGGCATTGGAAGAAAAGGCGTCCAGAGATGAACTGACCGGACTTTACAACCGAAAAACTGCCAGAAAAGAGATTGAATACTATCTGGAAAGAAGAGATCCAAAAGAAATGGCAGCCATGATGCTTATTGATGTGGACGATTTTAAACTGATCAATGACCGGTACGGACATATGTTCGGGGATGCCGTGCTTCAGGAGATATCATCGGTTCTCACGAGAGTGCTCAGGAAAGAAGATGTTATTTCCAGGATCGGCGGCGACGAATTTCTGATTTTTATGAAGGATATCCGCAGGGTAGATATCTTGAAGAGCAGGGCGGAAAAGATCAGGGAATCTTTTCAGTCTATGTTCCGGCAGAACATGACATCCTGCGAGTTTTCCACAAGCATAGGAATCGCTTGCTGCCCTCAGGACGGGACCCGTTTTGAAGACTTGTTCAGACACAGTGATCTGGCACTGTATGATGCAAAATCCAGAGGTAAAAACGGGTACAGCCTGTATGAGCATTCACTGTCAGAACAGGGGGGCGGTTTTCCCGGAATACTGCCTGCCGCAAATACGAGGATCGATTCCAACGAAGAACAGGGGAAGAAAATAAATGATCTGATCGAGCAGATCATTCAAAAGATATGTGAAGAGAAAGATCTGGAGACAGCGGTAGATTCGATTCTTAAGACAGCAGGCAGACATTTCGGCGTGAGCAGGGCTTATATCTTCGAGAAATCGGAAAAAGGGTGCGCCAATACATTTGAATGGTGCAGCAGGGGTATCAGGCCGCTGGCAGAATATCGCCAGACTATGTCCGATGATCAGTTTGAAGCACACTGCAAGAATAATTTTGATGAGAACGGGCTGTTCTACTGCCCCGATATCGCGCAGCTTCCAAAAGAACAGAAGGAAGCGTTAGAGCTCAGAGGGATCAAATCAGTCCTTCAGTGCGCTATCAGGGATGGGGGTGAATGCAAAGGCTTTGTGGGATTTGACGAGTGTGTTATCAGGAGAATGTGGACGAAGGATCAGATTTATGCTCTGACACTGACCGCAATGCTCCTTTCGGTTTTTTTATTAAAAAAGCGGGCACAGGACAGGGCCGAGAAAACTGCCGCAGGCCTTCAGATGGCTCTTGATAACCAGAATTCCTGGATCTATATCATCGACCCCGATGATTTTCATCTGATTTATATCAACGAAAAGACAAACAGGATGGCACCGGATGTGAAGACAGGAATGTACTGCTATGAGGCGTTTTTTGCAAGGACCAGGCCGTGTGAGGAGTGTCCGGCAAAGAATATAAGCAGAAATATCAACAGGACCATGGAGATTTTCAATCCTGTCCTGAATGTATGGACGGAAGCAGATGCATCGCTGATCCGGTGGGGAGAAAAAGATGCATGTATGCTGTCCTGCCATGACATTACCAAATATAAATATCACAGAAAGGATGATGGAAAATGGCTGTAATTGGTGCATTTATGGTACCGCATCCCCCGCTGCTCATTCCCGGGGTGGGATGCGGAAAGGAGCAGGCGGCGGCAGACACCGTAAAAGCTTACAGAGAAGCCGGAAAAAAGATCTCATGTCTTGCCCCGGAGACAGTCGTGATCGCGACACCCCACTCTGTCATGTATACGGACTACTTTCACATTTCTCCGGGAGACGGGGCCCGGGGGGATTTCTCACAGTTTGGAGCGGAAGAGAGCCGGATCAGTACCGGCTATGACCGGGAAATGACAGAACTGATCACGCGGCTGGCCGAAGAAGACGGATTTATGGCAGGCACTGCAGGAGAGCAGGAGAAACAGCTGGATCACGCGTCGATGATTCCTCTCTATTTCATACAGCAGACTTATCAGGAGTTTCAGACGGTCAGGATCAGCCTTTCGGGTCTTTCTCTTTCTGACCACTATACAATGGGGCAGTATGTGAAAAAGGCGGCAGACTGCCTTGGAAGAAAGACAGTTTTTATTGCCAGCGGAGATTTGTCCCACCGGCTGATGGAGGACGGGCCTTACGGATACTGTGAGGAAGGTCCGCGTTATGACAGCAGGATCATGAAGACTATGGAAAGCGGAGATTTTCTGGAGCTTTTTAATTTTGACGAGGAATTTCTTGAGAAAGCAGGAGAGTGCGGCCACAGGGCTTTTGTGATGCTGGCAGGAGCCCTGGACGGCATGGCAGTGAAAACGGAGAAACTCTCTTACGAGGGGCCTTTTGGCGTGGGATATGGGGTCTGTGCCTTTGAGCCGCTCAGGGAGGACCCGGGCCGAAAGCTTAAGGACGAGTATGTGAGACTTCAGAGAAAGAAGGCGGAGCGAAGGCAGGCCAGGGAAGACAGCTTTGTGCGTCTGGCGAGGCTGTCACTGGAATCTTATGTGAGAAACGGAACTATGATCGGAGTTCCGAAAGGGCTTCCGGAAGACCTCTTGAGCAGCAGGGCAGGAGTCTTTGTCTCTCTGAAGAAAGAGGGAAGGCTGAGAGGCTGCATCGGCACTATATGTGCGACGAAATCTTCTGTTGCGGAGGAAATCATACAAAATGCAGTCAGCGCCGGAGCAAGAGATCCGAGATTCTCTCCTGTCAGAGAAGAAGAACTGGCTCAGCTGGAGTACAGCGTGGATGTCCTGGGAAAGACTCAGAAGGTAACATCAATGGAGGAACTGGATGCCCAAAAATATGGAGTCATCGTAACACGGGGAGGGCGGAGAGGGCTTTTGCTTCCGAATCTTTCCGGCGTGGATACCGTGGACGAACAGATTGAGATTGCAAAACAAAAAGCCGGGATCGGAGAAGAGGAATCTGTACAGGTCGAACGGTTTGAAGTCATAAGGCACAGGTGAGAAGATGAAAGAGACATGTACGGTATGCATGCACCGCTGCAGGCTGAAACCAGGCCAGTTTGGAAGGTGCGGGGCCAGGAAAAATGTAAACGGTATGATCGTGTGTGAAAACTATGGCAGGATTACTGCCCTGGCTCTGGACCCTATCGAAAAGAAACCGCTTTCTATGTTTTATCCTGGGAGCGTCATACTGTCTGTGGGAAGCTTCGGATGCAACTTACACTGTCCCTTCTGCCAGAACCATGACATTTCCATGAAGAATGCAGATGAGGCGGAGACGGTCTTTCTTGCACCGGAGAAGCTTGCACTCAAGGCATCGGAACTCAGGGCCAGAGGCAACATCGGAGTCGCATATACTTACAACGAACCGCTGACAGGTTATGAATATGTGAGAGACGCGGCAAAAATAGTAAAACAGTACGGAATGAAGAATGTTTTGGTGACCAACGGTGCTTTTTCTGAAGCCGTGGAAGAATCGCTGCTTCCTTATATTGATGCTATGAATGTGGACTTGAAAGGCATAAGAGAAGATTACTACAGGAAATTGGGAGGAGATCTGGGGACGGTACAGAATTTTATCAAAAAAGCGGCAGACAGATGTCATGTGGAACTTGCCGCACTGATCGTTCCCGGAGAAAATGATTCGAGGGAAGAGATGGAGGAGATGGCCGCCTGGGTGGCCTCTGTAAATCCGGACATTCCGCTTCACGTGAACCGGTTTTTTCCGAGATGGAACATGGCGGACAAGAAGGCCACGGAAACCGAAAAGGTCTACCGGCTGGCAGAGACAGCGAGAGCTTATTTGAAATATGTATTTGTGGGGAACTGCTGAGAGAGAACAGCGGGACATGGTCCTTGCTGTTCTCTCCTGTGTTCAGGCATCATATGCTGCAATGCTCACGGCCCCCGTAATGCTGAAGGCTTTTGGAGATTCCGGATAGCTCACCCGGAAACTCAGGGAAGCAGGGCTGTGCAGGGCTTTATCTGTGATAAAACAAGCCGATGCCGATGCGAGCCCGTCTGAGGCGGCGGGGGAAAAAGAAGCATATAAAAGCGCGGGATTGCTGTTGATGCACGGAAGGATACGAAAATACTTCCAGCTTCCGGGACCCGCAATAAAATGATAGCTTACAAAGTAAAATGAAGACGGCATCAATATGGCTGTATGTTCATCTGCCTGTCTGATCTGTCCGCCCTGTTCAAAGACCTGAAACAAGGGAAGGAGACTTTCGGAGGCAGAATCGGCATCAATACTATATTGGGCGCAGGAGGGCAGATGGCTCCCCAGGGATTGGCAGGAGACAGTAAAATGATTCAAAACATCACATCCATAATTTGTCTTTCTATATTTTATGGTGCCGGATAAAATATGTGAAAGAAAAAACGAGGGAGAAGATGCTTCAGAGAAAAAGTATATTGTATACTGGTAGGAAGGATACGTATTCTATGGTAAAATAAAAAAAAGATGTACAGTTTAGAAAAGAGGTGCAAGATGGAGCAGAAAAAAGAAATGAAATGGACAATTCTGAAAAGCTCTGCACAAGGTTTATTGGACTGCCTTCAGTGTTATACAAAGAGCCAGCTTTTAGAGATTGCCTCTTTTTATGGAATGGACGGCACACGGTACAGGAAGCATGAACTGGCGGAGAAACTGGAATACGAGATTTTAGCCCAGACGCCAGCCGTTTTAAAATACAGCTCTTCCGAAGATCTGAGAGGACTGAAGCTGCTTTTGAGTGAGCCGGACGGGGAAAGCACCGGGATCTGGACATACCAGAGAAGAGGCTGGCTTTTTGTGTTCGGTGAAGACGGCGGGAGGAAGTTAGTTGTGCCGCCCGAAGTAGAAGCAAAGATCGCAAGATTCCTGTCCAATACAAAAAACAGGGAGACAGTCGTCCGCAACCAGGAGTTTTACCGGTATGCAAGAGCTCTGGCCCATTTGTACGGCGTTTATGAAAAAAAACAGCTGATGAGGGTGTGGGAAGAGTTTCACAGAACACCTCTCAGGAAAGGGGAAATTTCGAGATTTTTAAAATTCTCCGAAAAAGTCTACGGGGATTACCGTGTCGAAGGGCGCTACGTGATCTCCTCCAAAATTTCGGATACCAGAGTCTGCCTAAACCTTATGAATGAGGTGAAAAACCTGCCGTATTACATACCAGATCAGGAGGAGATCCGTCTGTATTATGAAGAATATGTGGATGTAGATGCACCTGAGTACAAGGAACTGAGAAAGTTTCTGGAGAAAAGGAAACACAATCCCCTGTCGTTTGCGGAACTGATGACCGCACTGGAAGACAATCTGCTCTTAGGAGGCGGTGTCTCTCAAATGTTCCTTCTGATGAAAGACGCCGGTATTTTTCTGAATGAGACACATGAAAAAGAGGAATTCCTGGCCTGCTGCGCACGCTGGCAGAAACGAACCCGGCAGTGGAGATACCGGGGCTTTACGCCGGAAGAGATCATGGAAGAATAAGAAGTACAGAGCCTTATATGGCCTCGGCTGCCTGATGCAGCGGAGGCCATATGATTTTGCAGTTTTATTCTGCGGGGGAGTTTTTCGGTTTGTTTTGTTTTTCTTCAAGGAACCGGCAGAAGTCAGAAAGGGGCATAGGACGTCCAAATAGATAGCCCTGTATGCCTTCACACCGCAAAGCTTTTAGGATTTCAAACTGATCCTGTGATTCCACGCCTTCCACGATAAAACTGATATTCAGAGTCTTACAGATATAAGCCAGAGCCTGGATAAACATCATGGCTTTTTCATTGCTCTCGATGGAGTCGATCATGCTTTTGTCCAGCTTCAGCGTATCAATATCGCTGTTAAGAACCAAAGACAGGTTGGCATATTTGACTCCGAAATCGTCGATGGCCACAGAAAATCCGGCTTTTTTGATATCCCGGATCATATCATCCAGAAATGTCTCGTCGATGTTTTCTGCACTTTCCGTGATCTCAAACTCCAGGAGACTGCGCGGTACCTGATACTGATCACAGATGGAAAAGATCGTCTTCAGAAAATCGGCATCCACCAGTGTGAATCGTGAGAAGTTTACAGAAATAGGGAACACCGGAGAATCGGACTTGATAAAGTCCTGGATGATCCGGCAAACTTCTTCAAATACAAAAAAATCTACATATTTTATGGTCATGGCAGATTCCAGCAGCGGAATAAAGCTGATGGGGGGCTCTACGGTTCCATCCTGACCAATATACCGCACAAGAGCCTCGGCACCGATGATTTCCTGTGTACTGCACAGGACTTTTGGCTGGAGATACACACAGAACCGTTCCTCTTCAATGGCTTTCAGAAGATGATCAAGGCTTTTGAGATCGAGCCGGTCATCAAAGTAATTCCGGTATCTCGAAGAATTTGGATTGGACCGGTAATACTCTTTTTTGTCTGTGTACATCATCTTATCTGCCTCAGTTAAGAGAACCTGAAAGTCAGACGGGCTTTCAGACCAGCTGTATCCGACGGCGCCGCTGCCGTCTACCGAGTGGGAAAACAAATATTTAAGTTCACGTATCATACGCATAAAGTGCTCATTTTTTATATTCAGACAGAGAATGGCAAATTCGTCTCCGCCGATTCGGTAGATCATATGCTCTGAGAAGATGACCTGAAGCTTTTTGGCGGATTCTTTGAGAATTTGGTCTCCGCACTGATGGCCCTTTGTGTCATTGATGTCTTTCAGTCCGTTCAGATCCAGATAAATGACCCCGGCTGAACGGATATCCTGTCTGTCGAAGCGATCAAGATCTTCATTGAAACGGTTGCGGTTATAGAGACCGGTCAGTGTATCCAGATAGCTCAGATCTTTCAGCACGCGGTACGTGCGAATCTGTTCCATGCTGGAAGAAAGAAAATAACTGAGCGTCTCCAAAAAAGCCTCAACCTGCTCGAAAAGATCTCCGGGCGGATTGTCTACTCCGATATAGCCAACAAGGCGCTGGTTAGAAAAAAGCGGTGCTGCGATCAGCCGTTTGATATTCTGGGATGAAAGGATCTCATATTCTTCTGGTGACTGGTTCCTGAGATCTTCCATGTTTTCTATAAAAATACACTTGTTATTCTCAAACTCTCTGTTCCAGCGGTCGATCAGGGTCACAGACAGATTCTGCAGGCTGTCGATCTCAGGATCTATGCCTTCTGCACACCATTCGTAGGTGTTGTTCATGGTCTTACCGCTGATTTCAAAAATATAGGTCCGGTCTGCGGAAAGGAATCTTCCTGCTTTTTCAAGGATCATCTGTACGGAATTTTCTAAATCTTTGGTTTGGTGGAGGATGCGCAGACATTCCAGAAGAAGTTCTTCTCCTTTTGCTTTGTTTTTCAGCAGTTGTTCGGACTTCTCCTGTTCTGTCAGATCAAATCCTATCTCCATCCGCGCCGGACGGCCGTTCCATTCGATCAGTTTATCTTTTAGTATAAAATGCCGGTTTGTCATCCTGTTGGTGAAACGCCATGTATAGACAGAATCCCTGGACAGCAGATGGTTTGTGCAGAATTCACACGGCTCATCCCTTCCCTGAAGAAGACGGTAGCATGTTTCCCCTTTATAGTTTTCTGCACCGAACAGGCGCTTGCCGGAACTGTTCAGATACAGAAGTTCGTATGTCTCTATATCTGCGACATAGATTACTTCTGCGATTTCGTCGATTAATTTAAACACGATTACCCTCCCCTGTCTTTCTGCGAGTCTTATTATATTCATCTGCGGCAAATACTGTACTTATTATTATACAACAGATTTTGCCAGATTCCCACCCGCTTTCCGTGAAAAAGCTGGAAATTATTTGTAGGATGTTCAACCGCCTTGTTCTTCTTGACACATATATCCTACACGTGTAAGATATAGATGATATTTATATGTGACGGTCGGGAACAGGAGGTGTCCATGAAGAAGACAGTGATTTTGATACTCGGAGCGGCAGCTGCACTGGGCGCTGCGGCATATGCTCTCTGGAATTATTTTGGCACAGAGCGTCCGAAAGATGTACTCTCCGAGTATGTTTCGTGTATTGAGAAAAAAGACTATGAGGCTATGTATGGGCTGTTAGATAAAGGCAGTCAAAAGGAGATTTCAAAAAAGGAGTTTATACAGAGAAATCAAAAGATTTATCAGGGGATCGGGGCTCAAAATATGAAGGTTGCTGTGGATAAAGATTCAGAAGGGGATAAGGTTTCCTACCGCATGTCCATGGATACGATAGCAGGCAGGATTTCTTTTAACCAAAAGGCTTATTTTGAGAAAGAGGGAAGAGAGTACCGTCTCAAGTGGGATGACAGCCTGATCTTTCCGGACATGGAATTCACAGATAAAGTCCGTGTCACGAAATTAAAAGGAAACCGTGGAGCAATCTACGACCGAAATGGGAAAATGCTGGCCGGAAAAGGAAAAGCCGCATCTGTGGGACTTGTGCCGGGGAAAATAAAAGACCGGAAAGCTTCTGTATCCGGTTTAGCGAAACTGCTTGGTGTGAAAAAGGAGGATATTGATAAAAAGCTTGACGCATCCTGGGTCACAAAAGATTCCTTTGTACCGGTAAAGAAAATGACGCCTGTCCAGGAAGCGAAAATAGAGAAGAAACTGTTAAAGATATCCGGTGTGCTTGTGTCTTCAGAGGACAGCAGAGTGTATCCGTATGGAAAGAAGGCATCACACCTGACCGGATATGTCCAGGAGATCAGCGCAGAGGAACTGGAAAAAAAGAAAGATCAGGGATATGAGCAGGGACAGCTGGTGGGGAAAAGCGGTCTTGAAGTATTATATGAAGACCGGCTCCATGAGACCGACGGATATAAGATATCGATTCTCAATGAGGACGGCAGAGAAAAGAAGGTGCTTGCCGTAAAAAGGGAAAAGAATGGGGAAGATATTTATACAACGATCGATGCGGGACTTCAGGAGAAAATTTATGACCAATATAAAGGTGATAAAAGCTGTTCTGTGATGATGAATCCGAGGACAGGGGAGGTCCTGGCTCTGGTCAGCACTCCGGCCTATGACAGTAATGACTTTGTGCTGGGGATTCCGGCGGATCAGTGGGAGGAACTGAACAAAGACAAGGCAAAACCGCTCTACAACCGCTTCCGCCAGAAATGGGCGCCGGGATCCTCCTTTAAGCCGGTGGTGGCAGGGATGGGCATGAATACAGGAAAACTGAAGCCCAATGAGGATTTCGGATACAGCGGGCTCTCATGGCAGAAAGACAGCAGCTGGGGATCTTATAAAGTGACGACCCTGCATACATACAAGCACGCAGTGCTTGAGAATGCACTGATTTATTCCGATAACATTTATTTTGCGAAGGCGGCGTTAAAGATCGGGGCCAGGGACTATGCGGCACAGGCAAAACATCTCGGGTTTGGCCGGGAACTGCCCTTTGACATTAAGATGGCAGTGTCTCAGTTTTCAAATAATCAAAAAAGTATTAATTCAGAAGTCCAGCTGGCTGACAGCGGGTATGGCCAGGGCCAGGTACTTGTGAATCCGGTTCACCTGGCATCGATCTATTCGGCCTTTGTCAACAAGGGCAGCATGGTGCGTCCATATCTTCTCTATAAGAAGAAACCGGAACCGCAATACTGGATTAAAGACGCATTTTCTGAAAAAACGGCGGAGATCGTGAGAAAAGATCTTATTCAGGTCATCGAACACCCGGACGGCACCGGACACGGGGCAAGGACTCCCGGCGTGAAGCTTGCCGGAAAGACCGGAACCGCCGAGATCAAAGCGAGCAAGAGCGATACTTCAGGAACAGAGCTTGGATGGTTCGGGATTTTTACTGCAGACAAAAGTGAAAAAGAGCCATGGCTTTTAATTACCATGGCAGAAGATGTGAAAGAACGCGGGGGCAGCGGATATGTCGTGAAGAAGACTCTTCCGGTGATCAAAGCGAAAGAGAACGAATAATCTCTAAGGCAGTCCGGGCTGCTTCCTTCCCCGATGCGCCGTCGCGGCCTTCGATTCTCAGGGCAAAGCAGTACGTATTATCTTTGGTTTTCAGAATACCAATGAACCATCCGTTTATGTCATGGCCGTCTATGCTGCCGGTCCCGGTTTTCCCATACAGGGTGCTGTCGGGGCCGCTGTTGAGCCGGATGGAATTTCGGACTGCTCTGACCGATCTCTCAGAGCAGCCGAGTCGGTTTTGATCAAAATCTCTGAGCAGAATGACCTGTTCTAAGGGGGAAATTTTCAGAGAGGATTCCAGCCAGAAAGAAGTGATTCCGCCGGAAATATCCTCATTGCCGTACCGGATGCGTCTGAGTGTTTTTTGCAGTTCCGTTTTCCCAAGCTTTTTATCCAGGGTCTGGAAGTACCAGTTGACTGAGGAGGACATGGCGCTGTCAAGAGTCTGGTCTTTATTCCAGGATGAAAATGGATACTGCTTTTGGTCCCAGGCAATCTCAGATTTGCCGGGGGATATCACGCCGGCATCCAATGCGGCAAGTGCGCTGTATATTTTATAGGTGGAATCCGGGGAGACTCTCTGCCGGCTCATTTTTTCATTGTATATGCTGTACTGGTCTTTATTTTTATCATATAGGACAAAACAGCCCTCATTTTCCGGAAAGAAAGAAGACAGATCAACCGAAACGAATGGCCGGTCAGGTTTCCCGGATACGGAGTCCGCCAATAAATTATGATTCTGAACGAAAGGCGAGAACAGGAGCCAGAGGATCAGAAGGAGAGAAAAACCTGCAAGTTTTGTTTTCTTTGACGGCCTGCGGTAGGAGGCGATGGCCGTGATGCGCTGTTTTAGCTGGGAATCGCTGCCTCCGATGCCTGAGGAAACAGAAAATATCTCTCCGGAAGACAGGTATCCTGCAAAATTCAGGATTGTGTGGCCGTAAGAATTCCATTCCTGCTGTCTTATATGATTCAGTACGGAAGCGTCACAGGCTATTTCCCGATCTGTCCGCATTTTTTTGAGAGAATAAAGCACGAAAGGGTGGAACCAGTAAAGCACCCTCACGATACAGCAGATGAGGCTGCCGGCGAGATCACCCCGCTTATAATGGCTCAGCTCGTGATAAAATACATAGGAAAGTTCTCGTTCAGAAAAGACCGAGAGAAACTTTTTCGGAAATACGATGACAGGGAAGAAGATCCCGAATGCCATGGGAGTATCTGTGGTCTCGGAAAGCACAAAGCGGATGTTTCTGCGGATTCCCAATTCCTCTTTACACTGGAGAAAAAGGCGCTCTGTATCCATATTTTTAACGAAAGCCATAGAGCGGCCCAGGCGGTTTAAGCGGACACAGTGATATAAAAAGACGGCAGTCATGGCGGCAGCGCCGGCAGCCCAGATCCAAAACAGGGCAGTAAAGACCGGGCCGGGGACAGATGCTCCGGCGGATACGGCGTAGTCGCTGATTTGTACGGCAGAGCCTGATGCGGCGGAGGCAGGGGAAATCTGTACAGCCTGCCTGGAAGCATTCGTCATAAAACTGATGATAAAAGAGCAGAGATCCGCTGATCCGGGCAGACGGACGGGAAGAAAGAAAAGAAGAGCGCAGAAACAGTAAAGATACCAGGTCATATGCCGGTACTGCGCTGTCAGACAACGCCGCAGCAATTTTTGTCCTGCCAGGATCACAGGGACGATAAAAGCAAGAAACAGGCAGTGGAAGAGAAAATTTTCCATCAGAGCTTGATACATGTTATTCATCCTCCCTGCCAAGTCCCGCATCCAAAATCTCTTTTAATTCATGGATTTCCCGGGCTGTCAGCCGGTCTTCTTCTAAAAAATTTGTTACAAGCGAACTGAAACAGCCGTCATAAAAGCGGTTGAGAAAACAATCTGTCTCCTGTTTTAAGATCTCCTCCTCCTTTACCAGAGGGGTATAGAAAAAAGCTCTGCCTCGTTTTTCATAGGTCAGGGCTCTTTTTTTGACTAGTCTTGAGAGGAGGGTCTGAACAGTCTTCGGACTCCAGTCATTTTGGGCGGCCAGAAGCTTTGTCACCTGGGGTGTGCTGATCGGCGCATGGGCCCACACGGTTTTCATCACTTTATATTCGGCATCTGAAATCTGGGGAATCGGTTTCATAAGTCCACTCCTTTTAATCTTACAAATGTAGTATATAAAATTATAACACAGGATGTTATAAAAAGTAAAGCCGGAACCGTGCAGCACTATGGTTCCAGCTTTTTTAAGATGTTTAAGGTAGTCCGGGCCGCCTGTTTTAAATCGTTTAAATCCTCTTCCGGCAGCCGGTCAAAGGACTGCTTGAGATGATTGATAAAAGCCTGTTTTGCTTTCTGTATCATACATGTGCCCTTTTCGGATAGCCGAATGTAGACATATTTCCGATTTTCCTCATCCATGTACCGCTCCACAAGACCTTCCTTTGCCAGGGGAGCCACTGCCCGGGTCGTCTGTTCTTTTGACGAACCGATATATTTGGACAGCCTGGACATCGTAAGGCAAGGTTTGACTTCCAGCGCAAACAGGATGGACAGCTGGCTTTTCGTCAGATTCAGATCTTTCATATCCAGAGAACTGAAAATCAGTTTCCGGCACAGAGGGAATATTTCAAACAGAGATACGGCGATCCCCGTTGATTCTGCCTGATTCATGTTTTATACTCTCCTTAATTTTCTTTGATACTTATCTACAGTATAATCAGTTAATTGATAAGTATCAATGGTTGACAAAAATCAAATATTGAGGTATGATGAAAAAATACCAGGAAATGTAAAGGAGGTATCCAGAATGAAATACAAGAAGACGAGCAGCATTATCAGAGAGTATACAGATTCCTATTCTAAGCTGTGTACGGAGAGCTGTACGGTTCCGAAGGAGCTGTATTCCCAGTTCGGCGTAAAGAGGGGACTGAGAGATGAAAACGGTACGGGTGTCCTGGCAGGACTCACAAATATTTCATCAATCCAGGCGTATGAAGAGATTGACGGGAAAAAGGTACCGTGCGACGGGCGGCTCCTGTACCGAGGCTATGATATTATTGACCTCACAAGAAATTTTGTACAAAACCGCAGGTTTGGTTTTGAGGAGACTGCATATCTTCTGCTGTTCGGGGAACTTCCAAACGAAACGAAACTGGCAGAATTTAAAGACGTCCTTTCACTCTGCAGGACACTTCCAAGGAACTTTACCCGAGACGTTATTATGAAAGCGGCCAACGCAGACATCATGAACTCTCTGACAAAGAGTGTGCTGAATCTGGCGTCCTATGACCCGAAGGCAGCCGATATCTCCATGCCGAATGTTCTCCGGCAGAGCCTGATGCTGATCAGTGTATTTCCGATGCTGGCAGTCTACGGCTACCATGCATATAATCATTATGTAAAGCAGGAGAGTTTTTATATCCACCGTCCGGACGAAAAACTTTCTGCGGCTGAGAATATTTTGCGGATGCTCCGTCCGGACATGAAGTATACAGAACTGGAAGCCAAGGTACTTGACATCGCACTTGTGCTGCATATGGAGCACGGAGGAGGAAATAACTCCGCATTTACGACCCATGTGGTCACATCCGCCGGGTCTGATACATATTCAGTCATTGCGGCAGCCTTATCTTCTTTGAAAGGGCCCAAACACGGCGGCGCCAATATTAAAGTCGTCCAGATGATGCAGGATCTCAGGAAAAGTGTAAAGGACGTCAAAGACGAAGATGAGGTGAAGGCATATTTGCTGAAGCTGCTGAACAGAGAGGCCTTTGATAAAAAGGGCCTGATCTACGGCATGGGACACGCGGTGTATTCGATCTCCGATCCGAGAGCGCTGATCTTTAAGAGCTTTGTGGAGAAACTTGCGAAAGAAAAGGGCCGGGATGATGATTTCGCACTTTATTCATCAGTGGAAAAACTGGCAACCCAGGCCATTGCGGAGGAGCGGAAGATCTACAAAGGCGTCAGCGCCAACGTAGACTTTTACAGCGGATTTGTTTACAGCATGCTGGATATTCCGCTGGAATTGTTCACACCGATCTTTGCCATGGCGAGGATCGTCGGCTGGAGCGCCCACAGGCTGGAGGAGCTTACCAACGTGGATAAGATCATACGACCTGCCTATAAGAGTGTGGCAGAAGAAAAGAAGTATATTCCCATGGAAGAGCGCTGATCTTAATCTCAGCGGGGAACGGCTGCTGCCGTCTCAGAAGAATCCTGTGAAGTTTCCAGCTTCTGCATCTGAATAAATTCATGACGGCCAAGGAAAAAGGCGGTGACGGCGGCAATCCCGTCCGCGATGGGACCTGCATACATGACTCCATCGATTCCTAAAAATATAGGAAGCAGCAGGATCAGAGGGAGCAAAAACAGTATCTGCCTGGTGAGGGATAAGAAAATCCCTTTCCAGGCTTTTCCTATGGAACTGAAAAAGTTGGACACAATAGGCTGGAGTCCGTTTATAAAAACCATAAAAAGATAAATGCGGAAATAGCGCTCGGCAAAGTGAAAATAGGCCGCGCTTCCCTTCCCGAAAATACTGACGATCTGTCTCGGAATCAGCTGAAAACAGATAAATGCAGCGGAGAAGATAGCGGTAACGGTTATGATCTCTTTTTTCAGGGTGTCACGGACCCTTCCATACAGCTGTGCGCCGTAGTTGAAGCCTAGGATAGGCTGACATCCCTGGGCGATGCCGATGGCAAATGCCATGACAAAAGCGTTGACCTTGATGATCACACCCGCACACGCAAGGGGGATATCACTTCCGTAGGAGGACAGGGCACCGTAGTATGCCAGGGTGTTGTTTAAAGCGATCTGCACGGCCATCATGGCAATCTGGTTGAAGAAGCTGGCGATGCCGATGGACACAATGGCCTTTAGATTGTCCGCATTGATCTTCAGGCAGTCTTTTGTGAGCTTCATGGTACGGAACCTTGTGAGATAGGCAGCGGCCATGACACAGGAGACGATCTGGCCGATGACGGTAGCAGCGGCTCCGCCGGCGATGCCCCAATGGAATCCAAAGATAAACAGAGGGTCCAGGCAGGTGTTGATGACGGCTCCGGTCACCATGACGACCATAGAATATCTGGGGCTGCCGTCAGACCGGATCAGATTGCAGAATCCGTTGGTGGCGATCAGAAACGGAAATCCCAGTGCGGTGATCCTCGTGTAGGTCAGGGCATAGGGAAATACCTGTTTCGTGGAACCGAAGGCGATCAGGATCGGTTTCAGGAACAGCAGGGAAAAAATACTTAAGGCAAGGCCCGAGAGGATCAGGAGAGAGATCGAGGTGCCTGCAAAGCTTTTTGCTTTTTCGTTTTCTCCTCTTCCCATATTTAAGTTAAAATTGGAGGCACCGCCGATTCCGATGAGCAGTGAAAGGGCGATGCATATATTGACGAAGGGAAACGCCACGTTGGTTGCCGCATTGCCGAGCATGCCGACTCCCTGGCCGATGAAGATCTGGTCTACAATATTGTAGAGGGAGCTCACCAGCATGGCGATCACGCTCGGTACGGAATATTTGGCAATAAGCCGGCCGGTGCTCTCAAAGGCCAGCGGATTGTCCCTGACTGACTGCTGCTGTTCCATAATTCATATCTCTCTTTCTTATCTATGATATACAAAATCTAACATATGGTTTCCGGCCCGTGTGAGGAATTCCAGAAACAGATGTTTTTCTTCGTCGGTGAAATCTTCAAGAATCTTTGAGTTCCAGCGCTTCAGGGCGTCTTTGATTACCGGGCATACGTCTTTTGCTCTTTGGGTCGGATAGATGTTGTAGCAGCGTCTGTTGTCTCTGTTCTGTACCCGGACAATATAATTTTCCTTTTCCAGGTGGGCAAGAGCTCTCGTCACGTTGCTGGCATTGACGTTGAACGCGGTCAGCAGGTCTTCCTGGGCAATGCCCGGATCTTCGCAGATTTTTAAGATATAAATGTGCTGGCTGCTGTTAAACCCCAGATTTTTGAATTCTTTATCCAGCTGCATTTTGGTAAAGCGGGATATGGTTGATATCCATTTTAAAAAGCCTTTCACTGATCTACTCCTTTATAACAGTTGCGTGCGCAATAAATGATAACTTTATGATACCGCTGGAAAAAAAGATTGTCAAGGCGTATGATAATCGTAAGGATGATGTATCAGGCAAAGAATTTCGGGAAAAATCAATGTAAGATGAAGAAAGAGAAAGAAGGATGTTTAAATGGAAAAGTTTATTTGTATCCCGGATTCTTTTCAGGGAACGGCAACTTCTCTCGAAGTGTGCCGGATTATGAGCAGAAAAATTTTAGAGATATATCCGGACAGTGAGGTGATTGCCATCCCTGCGGCAGACGGAGGGGAGGGCAGTGTGGATGTGTTTTTGAAGGTTTTTGGCGGAGAGAAGGTCCGGATTGAGGTAAAAGATCCATATTTTCATGACATCAGCGCTTCCTATGGTTTGGTGGACAACGGCAGAGTGGCTGTGATCGAGATGGCTTCCTGCGCGGGAATTCCTATGGCGGGAAAGACGAAGAATCCGGAGATCACCACGACATACGGAGTGGGACAGCTGATTCTCTCTGCCGCCCAGAGGGGAGCCGAGATCATCATCGTCGGACTGGGGGACTCGTGTACGAACGACGGGGGATGCGGCATGGCTTCCGCACTGGGCGTTCAGTTTTTTGACAGAGAACAGCAGACGTTTATCCCAAACGGAGGGACGCTGATGGATATCCGCTATATTGACAAATCAGGGCTCGCAAAAGAGCTATCAGGGGTGGAAATCATCACGATGTGTGATATGAACAGCCCTCTCTATGGACTTCGGGGAGCGGCCCATGTCTGTGCGCCCCAAAAGGGAGCAGACTCGGAACAGGTGGCACATTTGGACCAGGGACTGATCCACCTGTGTACAAGGATCAGAGAAGATATCAACCTGGATGTGTCGGAAATTCCGGGGGCAGGAGCGGCAGGAGGCATGGGAGCAGGCATGGCCGCATTTCTGGGATCGAAACTTAATATGGGAATTGAGGTTGTTCTTGACATGGTGCATTTCAATGATATCGCCCGGGGCGCAAAGCTCATCCTGACCGGAGAAGGCAGGCTTGACGGGGAAAGCCTCTGCGGAAAAGTTGTGGACGGAGTAGCCGGGAGAGCCAGGGCCCTGGGGATACCGTCGGCGGCTGTTGTCGGAGGTGTCGGAGAAGGAATTGACGGAATCTATGAAAAAGGGCTTTCGGCCGTCTTTCCCATCAATCAAAGACCTCAGGATTTTTCGGAGAGCCGTTTCTATACGGAAGAAAACATCGCGTTTGCGGTGGAAAATATCCTTCGCCTTGTCAGGGCTTTAGAAAAATAGGGAGGAGAGTTATGTTTGTCCAGTTAAACAGCATCAAGATGTATTATAAACGATATGGCAGCGGAAGGCCGCTGATTCTGCTGCACGGCAATGGGGAAGACCACACGATTTTCAGGGAGGTCATAAAACCGCTGTCCAAAAATTTTACGCTTTATCTGCCGGATGCCAGAGGACATGGGAGAAGCTCGGGCACAGAGGAGTTTCACTATGTGGACATGGCATCCGATATGCTTCAGTTTATCAAAAAGCTCAGGATTGAAAGTCCGGCTTTTTACGGCTTCAGTGACGGAGGGATCGTGGGGCTTCTGCTGGCATCCAGAAGGCCGGGACTCTTGTCTCATCTGATTATAAGCGGAGCCAATATCAATCCCGGAGGCCTGAAAGCAGAGCTCAGGATTCCGCTGAAGATTTCTTATTTTTGGTCCCGGGACCCGAAGGTGAAGCTGATGCTTACAGAACCTCATATTTCCAGAAGTCAGCTGAGGGCTATAAGGGCAAAAACTCTCGTCCTTGCCGGAGGAAGGGATCTGGTCAAAGAGAGCCAGACGAGAGAGATCGCCAGGCTGATTCCAAGAGCCAGATTAAGGATCTTAAAGGGGGAGAGCCATGAGAGCTATGTGGTTCATAATAAAACGCTGGCAGAGATTATCGAACACGAACTTCTGCGTTAGCAATTTGTCACCGCAAAGGTCTTGCAAAGAAGAATCGGCGGGCATATACTAAAGGAACTAAATTTGATCTTCTGATATGAAAAATCCAAAGGAAAGAGGTATAAATATGAAAGATTTAAAGACGCTGAAAATCGGCCTTTTGGGGTACGGGACTGTGGGAACCGGAGTTTACAAGCTGGTGGAGAGTCAGAAGGAAGAGATGCCCCATAAAATCGGAGCGAATCTCTCAGTGGCAAAGATCCTTGTGAGGGATAAGACAAAAAAGAGGGACGGAATTGACCAGAGCCTGCTCACAGACCGTTTTGAAGATATCATAGAGGATGAGGACATCCAGATCGTCGTGGAAGTGATGGGAGGAATCGAGCCTGCCAGAACCTACATAAATGCTGCTCTGAGAGCAGGAAAGCACGTAGTTACCGCCAACAAGGATCTGATCGCGGAGCATGGAAAGGAACTTTTGGACGAGGCTTCCGCCAATGGATGTGACCTGCTGTTTGAGGCGGCGGTGGCCGGTGGGATTCCGATCCTCCGCCCGTTAAAGCAGTGCCTGGCGGGGAACCATCTGTCCGAAGTCATGGGGATCGTAAACGGCACCACAAACTTTATCCTCTCCAAGATGACACAGGAGGGAATGGAATTTTTGGATGCTCTTATGCTTGCCACGGAACTTGGTTATGCGGAGGCAGATCCCACAGCGGATATCGAAGGGTACGATGCGGGGCGGAAAGTTGCCATCATGGCCTCCATCGCATTTAATTCCAGAGTCACTTTTTCAGATGTTTATACGGAAGGGATTACAAAGATTACGTCCAGAGATATTGCCTACGCTAAAGAGATGGGCTGTACCATCAAGCTTTTGGGCGTGGCGAAAAACACGCCGGAAGGCATCGAAGTGCGTGTCCACCCGATGCTGATTCCAAGCGGCCATCCGCTGGCAAAGGTGGATGACTCCTTCAATGCGGTGTTTGTCCACGGAGACGCCGTGGATGATGCCATGTTCTATGGAAGAGGTGCGGGAGAACTGCCGACAGCCAGCGCCATCATGGGCGACGTGATCGACGTGGCGAGAAATATCCAGTTTGACTGCTGCGGAAGGATCAGCTGCACTTGTTATAAGGATCTGCCGATCAAGAAGATCAATGAAATAGAGAGCAGATATTTTCTGAGGCTTAAAGTCGAGGACAGGGCAGGAGTGCTTGCAAAGATCGCGGATACACTGGGCAGATATAATGTCAGCATCTCCCAGGTGATCCAGAAAGACAGCAGGGAAGGAACAGCTGAGCTGGTTGTCATTACCGCAAAAGTAAAAGAGCAGAACTTCTCTGACGCGCTGGCGACCATCGCTGAGATGCAAACGACAAAGAAAGTTTCCAGCGTCATCCGGGTATATTAAGTATCCGCGGATGTCTGTCCGGCTTCTCTGGATTCAGCCCTGGAGTAAAGAAGCACGCCTCCTATCGTGATGAGTCCGCCAAGGATCTGAAGGACAGCGGGAAGTTCCTGAAATAAAAAGACTGCAAATACAGATGCCACCACAGGTTCGCACAGCTTGGAGGCCGATACAAAGGCCGGTGAGAAAAATTTCAGGCACCAGCTGAAGATGCTGTGGCCTAATAAAGTGGAAAAAATACTTAACAAAAGCCCGACGACTGCCGGGCTTTTTCCATGCCCGAAAAGTGAATTTCCCTGGACCAGCAAAGCAAATACCAGCGATATGGAGCAGAATCCATATACGATATATGTATAGCTCACCGTGGACATCTCCGTCCGGGCGATCCGTCCGATCAGCGTATATACCGCCACAAAGACAGCGGCGGCCAGGGCCAGCATGTCTCCGTACAGGCTGCCGTGGGAACCGGCAGAGTCGGAAAATGCGATCAGGATGCTTCCGGCCAGAGTGATGACAATGCTTATGAGTGCAGTTCGGGACAGATGCCCCTTCATAAAAATGGTGAAGCCAAGGGCGACCCAGATGACTTCCGTACAAACGATGGCCGTGGAGCTTGCGACGGTGGTGTGGGAGAGGGATTCAAACCAGAAGGTAAAATGCAGGGCCAGAAAAATACCGCTGACCGCACAGAGACAGACGGTTTTCCGGTCGGTCTGTCTGAGCTCGGCAAGGTATCTTTTTTTTCCAAGAACAACCGGCGTCATCAGGAGCACCGTCCACAAAAGGCGGTATGCCGCAGTCACCGAAGAAGGGGCCGCAGAATATTTGACAAAAATTGCCGAAAGGGATATCCCTATGATTCCGATGACGATCATAGCCATTGGATGTTTTTCTAATAATTTCATAACAACTCTCTTTTCTATCGTAATTATAAATCTTAGTATACCACATCTTTACACAATTTTAATGCCCTTCCCCTCTACCTTAACACTAATTTTATTTTCTCTGTGATAAGCTTTTTAATCATAAAGGAGGATATGAAGAATGAATACAGTTATTTGTCTGATTGGTGTCACAGTGCTGGCACTGCTTGTCTATTTAGTCATCGTCTTGCTGAAAGGAGAGAATATGTAATGGGAACGATATTGCAGTATGTACTTTATCTCGTCATCCTGGCGGCACTTGCCATTCCGCTTGGAAAATACATCGGTAAGATCATGGATGGAGAAAAAGTGTTTTTATCAAGGCTTCTTCGTCCTGTGGAGCATGGCATCTATAAGATCATGCACGTAAAGGAAGAGGAAGAGATGGGATGGAAACGGTACGCGGGAAGCGTATTCATGTTCAGCATCACGGCACTGATCGTGCTGATGCTGATCCACATGTTCCAGGGAGTCCTTCCGTGGAATCCTCAGGGGCAAAAAGGAATTTCATGGGATCTGGCATTCAACAATGCAGTCAGTTTTGTGACGAACACCAACTGGCAGGCGTACAGCGGTGAATCCGCGCTGAGTTATTTCACTCAGGCCATGGGGCTTACGGTGCAGAATTTTTTGTCCGCAGCGGTTGGAATCGCAGTTCTATTTGCGCTGATTCGGGGATTTATTAAAGTAAAATCCAAGGGTCTCGGGAACTTCTGGGTGGATCTCACGAGGATTACACTTTACCTTTTGATTCCTCTGTGCATTGTATCTTCTCTGGTCCTCGTATCTCAGGGTGTTGTGCAGAACTTCAGCGCTTATGAGACCGTGGATCTGGTAGAACCGATCACAATGGAAGACGGCACCGAGGTGACACAGCAGATCGTGCCCCAGGGTCCGGCAGCCAGCCAGATTGCCATCAAACAGGCGGGAACAAACGGAGGAGGATTCTTCGGAGTCAATTCAGCACATCCGCTTGAAAATCCCACAGCACTGTCCAACATGGTGGAAATGATTTCTCTTCTTCTGATTCCGGCAGCACTGTGTTTTACATTCGGAAGACAGGTAAAAAATAAAAAACAAGGCTTTGCCATATTTATGGCTATGTTCCTTATGCTTGCGGTATCTCTCGGAGTTGTCGGATATAACGAACAGAAAGGAACCCCTCAGCTGGCAAATGAGCAGACGGTTGATCTGAGTACAGACAATCAGCCGGGCGGAAATATGGAGGGCAAAGAGTCGAGATTCGGAATTGCCACATCGGCCACATGGGCTGCATTTACGACGGCGGCATCCAACGGCTCCGTAAACTCCATGCACGACAGCTATACACCGATCGGAGGTATGGTGCCGATGCTTCTGATGCAGCTCGGTGAGGTAGTGTTCGGAGGTACCGGATGCGGACTCTATGGAATGCTGGGATTTGCGATCCTCACGGTATTTATCGCAGGGCTCATGGTCGGGCGGACGCCGGAATTTCTCGGAAAGAAGATCGAGCCTTTTGAAATGAAAATGGCAGTGTTAGTCTGCCTTGCCACACCGGTTGCAATTCTTGTAGGAAGCGGTATCGCGGCGCTGCTGCCTCAGGTGGCGGACAGTCTCAATAACCCTGGAGCCCATGGCTTTTCTGAGATCCTGTATGCCTACTCATCTGCCGGAGGAAACAACGGTTCCGCATTTGCCGGCTTCGGAGCAGATACGGTATTTTTAAATGTAAGCCTGGGACTGGTCATGCTGTTTGTAAGATTTCTTCCAATATTTGCAGTCCTTGCGATTGCAGGAAGCCTCGCTCAAAAGAAAAAGGTCGCACAGACGGCGGGAACGCTTTCAACGACAAACGCCATGTTTGTATTTTTGCTCATTCTGGTTGTATTGATCGTCGGAGCACTAAGTTTCTTCCCGGCACTCTCATTAGGACCGATTGCAGAATTTTTTCAGATGTAGAATTTAGGATAGGTGGTTAAGAATATGGAAAAAAAGAAAAGTGCTCTGACGGATAAAAAGATGCTGTTAAGAGCCGTGAAAGATTCATTTGTGAAACTTGCCCCAAAGACGCAGGTAAAGAATCCGGTCATGATGCTCGTCTATGTATCTGCGGTCATGACGACCATTCTCTTCCTGATCTCGCTTATGGGTATTCAGGATGCCCCTTCCGGCTTTACCCTGGCCATCGCAGTCATTCTGTGGTTTACCGTAATTTTTGCAAACTTTGCGGAGGCCATTGCGGAAGGAAGAGGAAAGGCACAGGCAGACGCCCTGCGCGCATCCAAAAAGGATGTACCGGCAAATAAGATTCCTTCTCTGGATAAGAAAGATCAGGTGACGGTGGTGCCGTCCAATCAGTTAAACAAAGGTGATATTGTGATTATAAAGGCAGGGGAACAGATTCCTGCCGACGGAGATGTCATCGACGGCGCTGCATCTGTAGATGAGAGCGCTATTACCGGCGAGTCTGCCCCGGTCATCCGGGAGAGCGGCGGTGACCGGAGTGCGGTAACCGGAGGGACCACAGTTATTTCCGACTGGCTCGCTGTAAAAGTAACAAGTGAGCCGGGCAAGAGTTTTATGGATAAGATGATTGCCATGGTGGAGGGTGCTTCCAGAAAGAAGACCCCGAATGAGATCGCGCTTCAGATCTTCCTGGTTGCGCTGTCCATTATTTTTATCTTAGTGACCGTATCCCTGTACTCCTATTCCGTATTTTCAGCAAAGCAGGCAGGGGTCGATAATCCTACATCTGTCACCTCACTTGTGGCACTGCTTGTCTGCCTGGCACCGACAACCATCGGAGCACTGCTCTCATCCATCGGAATTGCGGGAATGAGCCGGTTAAATCAGGCTAATGTACTTGCCATGAGCGGCCGGGCGATCGAAGCAGCCGGTGATGTAGATACACTGATGCTTGACAAGACCGGAACGATCACTCTCGGAAACCGTCAGGCCAGTGAGTTTATCCCGGTGGACCGAAACAGCATAGAAGAGCTTGCGGACGCGGCACAGCTGGCATCCCTGCCGGATGAGACACCGGAAGGACGGAGCATTGTAGTTCTTGCAAAGGAACAGTTTGGACTTAGGGGAAGAAATTTAAATGAGTTACATATGGAGTTTGTTCCATTCTCTGCCAGGACAAGAATGAGCGGCGTAAATTACGACGGCACTCAGATAAGAAAAGGTGCGGCCGATGCAGTCAGGGAGTATGTGACGGCAGGTGGAGGAATCTTCAGCCCCCAGTGTCAGGAAGTAGTGGACGGCATTGCAAGAAAAGGAGGGACACCTCTTGTAGTGGCAAAGAATCAAAAGGTTCTCGGTGTTATTTACTTAAAGGATATCATTAAGAAGGGCGTAAAAGAAAAATTCGCCGATCTGAGGAAAATGGGAATCAAGACAGTGATGATCACAGGAGACAATCCGCTGACTGCGGCAGCCATTGCGGCAGAAGCGGGAGTCGATGACTTTCTCGCTGAGGCCACTCCGGAGGGAAAACTCGATATGATCAGGGATCTGCAGAAAAAGGGTCATCTTGTTGCTATGACCGGCGACGGAACCAACGATGCGCCCGCTTTGGCACAGGCCGATGTAGCCGTGGCCATGAACACCGGTACTCAGGCGGCAAAAGAAGCCGGGAACATGGTGGATCTGGATTCCTCACCGACGAAGCTGATTGACATTGTCAGGATCGGAAAACAGCTGCTTATGACAAGAGGAAGTCTTACAACTTTCAGCATCGCCAATGATATAGCAAAATATTTTGCCATCATCCCGGCTATGTTTGTGGGATTGTATCCCGGACTCCAGACGCTGAACCTTATGCGGCTGGACAGCCCGATGAGTGCGATTCTTTCGGCTATCATATACAATGCGCTGATCATCATTGCACTGATCCCTCTGGCACTGAAAGGCGTTAAATACAGGGAAGTATCTGCGGGGGCGCTGCTTTCAAGAAACCTTTTGGTTTATGGACTCGGAGGGATCATCACACCGTTTATCTGTATCAAGGCCATCGATGTGATACTCGTCACGCTGGGCCTGGTTTAAAGAAAGGATGTTTTCAGTTATGAGTAAAATATTAAAAGAAGATCTGCCCAAAGCGGCACTGATTTTGCTGATCTTTTCCATTATATGCGGGCTGCTTTATACACTGGCTGTCACCGGAATCTCCCAGCTGCTCTTTCCGGATAAGGCCAACGGCAGCATTGTAGAAGTGAACGGAAAGAAATATGGATCTGAGCTTTTGGCACAGCAGTTCAATGATGAAAAGCATATGTGGGGAAGGATCATGAACGTGGATACAAAGACATTTACCGACAAGGACGGCAGTCCGGTCATGTATGCGTCACCGTCAAACCTGACTCCGGCAGGGGAGACGAAACAGAAGGACAAGGGAGAACTCAAAGAGGATGAAAAACAGATGAAAGAGCTTGTCGCCGACCGTGTGGCCATGATCAGGAAGGCAAATCCGGAACAGACAGACAAGAAGGTGCCGGTGGACCTGGTGACCTGTTCGGGAAGCGGCCTGGACCCTGGAATTTCCGTGGCAGCGGCCGAGTATCAGATTCCGCGTCTCGTGAAAACTACTGGTAAATCTGAGGCGGAATTAAGGAAGATCGTGGATAAGTACACGGTCCATAAATTTCTTGGAATCTTTGGAGAGGAGTATGTCAATGTACTGAAAGTAAACCTTGCCCTGGAAGGAATTTTGAAATAACAGGAAATCTGTCTTTATTGGATAGAAGAAAGCCTTACCGTGGAGTATAATCCATGGTAAGGTTCTATGTGTTCAGGGAGGAAAAGAAATGGAAGAAGAGATGCGCCGGAATCCGGACCGGATTTTAAAACAGATTCACAGAGAAGAGACGGAACAGGCACGGGCGAGTGGAAAGCTGAAAATATTTTTCGGGTATGCCGCGGGGGTAGGTAAGACTTATTCAATGCTGAAAGCGGCACATGATGCACTGGAACAGGGGAGGGATACGGTCATTGGGTATATCGAGCCTCATACCAGGCCGGAGACGATGGCTTTAGTGAAAGGACTCGAGACCGTACCAGTGAAAGAAATTGAATACAATGGGATGAATTTAAGGGAACTTGACCTGGACGGGGTTATAAAAAGGCATCCTCAGCTTGTGCTTGTGGATGAGCTGGCTCATACCAACGGCATGGGATGCCGGCATAAAAAGAGATACCAGGATGTGGAAGAAATCTTAAAAGCGGGGATCGATGTGTATACAACAGTCAATGTCCAGCACATCGAGAGTTTAAATGATATTGTGGCATCCATCACCGGGGTGATTGTGAGAGAGCGGATTCCTGACAGCGTGTTTGATAACGCGGATTCTGTGGAATTGGCCGATATCGAACCCGAAGATTTATTAAAACGTCTGAAGGCGGGGAAAATCTACCGGGAAGCCCAGGCGGGAAAGGCCATGCAGAACTTTTTTATTGAGAGCAATCTGGTTGCGCTCAGAGAGATAGCACTTCGAAGGACTGCAGACCGGGTGAATCATATCTCTGAGCAGCAGAAGGAGCAGGAGGGAAAAGAGGGCTATTATACGGATGAACACATTTTAATCTGCCTGTCTCCGTCTCCTTCCAACCAGAAAGTGATCCGCACTGCTTCGAGGATGAGCAGGGCGTTCCATGGGAAATTTACGGCAGTTTTTGTAAAAACAGAGGCGGCTGACAAAATATCTTTGGATGACGAACAGAGGCTGGTGGAAAATGTCCGGCTTGCAGAACAGCTGGGGGCAAAGATCACGACGATTTTTGGGGAAGATATTCCCGAGCAGATTGCAGGCTATGCAAAGGCTGCAGGAGTGTCCAAGATCGTTATCGGACGGTCGGTAAACAGGAGCGTCTTTGCGGCCAGACATAACTTTGCCGACAGGCTTTCGGCTCTGGCACCGAATCTGGACATTTATATCATTCCGGACCGGCAGGCTGCTCCTGACTCAGGGAGGAGAACATTCTGGAATAAAGAAAAAATCCGGGTCAGATCCGAAGACGTCATCAGGACAGCATCTATTTTCGTGTTTGTGACAGCGCTGGGACTATGGTTTCAGAGCATCGGATTCAGCGAATCCAATATTATTACAATCTATATTCTGGGGACACTGATCACCGCGCTGGTGACGGAATACAGGTTTTACAGTCTTTTGTTTTCCGTGTGCAGCGTTTTGTGTTTTAACTTTCTGTTCATTCAGCCGCTGTTTACACTCAATGTCTATGGCAGCGGGTATCCGGTCACGTTTGCGATCATGCTTTTGTCAGCACTGATCAGCGGAAATCTGATGACCAGAGTAAAACAGCAGGCCAGGGCAGCATCCATCCAGGCGTACCGGACGGGAATTCTGCTGGAGACAAACCGCAGGCTCCAGAATGCCGCAGACAGGGAGGAGATCATAGAGCTTTCCTCAAAGCAGATGACAAGGCTTCTGGATCGTGCTATTATTTTCTATGATGCAGAGGATGACAGACTGTTGGAACCCAGAACCTATGGGAATAAAACGCAGACAGATTTCAGCCGCTATTTAACTCATGAGGAACGGGCTGTTGCGGAATGGGTGCGAAAGAATAATAAACATGCGGGGGCTACCACCGACACTCTTCCGGGAGCGAAAGGTCTTTACCTGGCAGTGAGAAGTGCTGACCATGTCCACGGCGTCATCGGGATCTGCCTGGAGAAGACCAAACTGGAGACTTTTGAAAAAGAGCTGATGATTTCTATGCTGGATGAGATCGGTCTGGCTCTGGAAAAGGATAAGATCGCGGCCAGCCAGAAAGAGGCGGAACTAAAGGCCCAGAGAGAAGAGTTTCGGGCAAATCTGCTTCGCTCTATCTCTCATGACCTGAGGACTCCCCTCACAAGCATTTCAGGAAATGCCGGTGTTTTAAGACAGAGTTCGGACCAGATCAGTGAGGAAAAGAAACAGGAACTGTACACGGATATCTATGACGATGCCATGTGGCTGATCAACCTGGTGGAAAATCTGCTTTCTGTCACCAGGATTGAGAATGGGACAATGAAGATTGAAAAGGAGCCGGAGATCGTGGAGGAAGTGATCCTGGAGGCTGTGAAACACATTGACAGGAGAAAAAATGAGCATCATATCCATATCCGCATAGATGACGATATGATGATGGCGGATATGGATGCCAAGCTGATGATTCAGGTGATCATCAATCTGGTGGACAACGCCATCAAGTATACAGGAAAAGGTTCCCATATCGATATCTCTGCGGAGAAGAAAAACGGAAAGGTACTCATAGAGGTAGCCGACGACGGGGAAGGGATTTCTGATGAGGCAAAGACCAGGCTGTTTGATATGTTTTATACGGGAAGCAAAACCGTGGCGGACAGCCGCCGGAGCATGGGCATGGGGCTTGCTCTTTGTAAATCCATCGTTCAGGCACACGGAGGCACGATCACTGTCAGGGACCGGAAACCCAGGGGAACTGTATTTTCATTTGAACTGCAGGCTGAGGAGGTAATTGTACATGGATAGACCATTGATTCTCGTTGTGGAGGATGACAAAGCAGTGAAAAATCTGATTACTACTACACTGGATATTGAGGGATACCGTTACCATACGGCGGGCCGGGCACAGGAGGCCATGGTGGAGGCTGTGTCCCAGAAGCCTGATATTATGCTTCTGGATCTGGGACTTCCGGATATGGACGGCATGGAGATCATCAGCAAGGTAAGGAGCTGGTCCAAAATGCCGATTATTGTGGTTAGTGCCAGAAGTGATGACGAAGATAAGATTGAGGCATTGAATGCAGGAGCCGATGATTATCTGACAAAACCTTTTAATGTAGAGGAACTGCTGGCAAGACTCAGGGTCAGTTTGAGAAGACTTCATGACTTTTCGGATGCTGCACAGGAAGAAGCTGTTTTCACAAACGGAGGGCTTGAGATCGATTACAGCTCGGGCTGTGTGTCACTGGACGGAAAAGAACTTCATTTGACACCGATTGAATATAAGCTGCTCTGTCTGCTTTCCAGAAACGTGGGAAAGGTTCTGACACACAACTTCATCTTAAATGATGTGTGGAAGAGCGCACTGGACAGTGACGTGACATCTCTTCGGGTCTATATGGCAAATCTGCGCAAGAAGATTGAAACAGATTCCTCTCATCCAAAATATATCCAGACTCATGTGGGAATCGGGTACCGGATGATGAAGATAGAATAGGGTGACCGCATGAAAACAGGGAAAAACAAAGAATCAGCAGGCAGCCTCATCTTGATCACGGCGGGATTCCTTTTGCTGGCTTCTGCCGTGGGTATATGTTTCAGGGAGCTGCACTTTCAGGAGTCTAATATTGTTATCGTCTACATGCTGTCTGTACTCCTGACATCCAGGTTTACGGAAGGATATGTTTTTGGCCTTACAGCTTCCGTCATCGCAACATTTCTTTTCAACTGGCTGTTTACAAAGCCTTACTACTCTTTCGCCGTATACAATCCGGGGTATCTGATCACATTTGTTATCATGACGATAACGGCGATTTGTACCAGCGCCCTTACGACCAGGGTGAAGGAAGATGCGGTGAGGGCACAGGAGAAAGAGGCTGAGATTGAGCAGGAGCGGTACCGGGGTAATCTTCTGCGGGCCATTTCCCACGATCTGAGGACGCCTCTGTCAGGCATCATGGGAACGTCCGAAATGCTTATTGGCATGACCAGTGAGGATGATCCACGGCATGAGATGGCCGTCGGTATCCACAAAGACGCGGACTGGCTGCATTCTCTGGTGGAAAATATATTAAGCCTTACGAGGCTGCAGGACGGAAGACTAAAGATCAAGAAAGAACCGGAGGCTCTGGAGGAAGTCATCGGCGGCGCCATCGCACTGATCTTAAAGAGAGCTCCGGAGCAGAAAATTCAGGTGGAGATGCCGGAAGAAGTTCTCATGATCCCAATGGATGCCAGGCTTATGGAGCAGGTATTTGTGAATCTTTTGGATAACGCGGTCAAACATTCTGAACCGTCAGACCAGATTACGATAACTGTGGAGGCACCGGAGCGGGAATCCGGCATCCGTATCGAGGTGGCAGACCGGGGAGAAGGGATTTCGGACGCAGATCTTCCGAACATTTTCGAGACGTTCTATACTTCCAGTACAAGAGATGCAGATTCAAAACAGGGGATCGGGCTCGGCCTGGCGATTTGCGATACCATAATAAAAGCACACGGAGGGAGCATCAGGGCGGAGAACCGCGCCGACGGGAAGGGCGCCGTCTTTACTCTTAAGATTCCCGTAAACAAGGAGGAAGGAAGCAATGGAGCATTATCATGAACGGATTCTGATCGTGGAAGATGATCCCCAGATAAGAAATTTCATAGGCTATGCTTTGAGGCAGGAGGGATTTGGATGTATCACGGCTAATTCCGGGGAAAGTGCACTGAATGCCCTGGTCTCAGAGCCGGTGGACATGATGCTTCTGGACCTGGGCCTTCCCAGAATGGACGGCATGGATGTGCTTAAAAATGTCAGGGAGTGGTCAGAGATGCCGGTCATCATCGTATCGGCGAGGGACCAGGACAAAGAAAAGGCTGCGGCACTGGATGCAGGGGCTGACGATTATCTGACCAAACCGTTTTCAGCCACGGAACTGCTGGCAAGAATCCGGGTGGCATTCCGCCATTATTATAAAGGAACCGCGGCAAAGGAACAGACCTCCTTTGAAGTTGGAGGCCTGAAACTGGATCTTCACAAGCGGGCTGTTTTTCTGGAAGGAAAAGTTCTGCATTTAACGCCTATGGAATATCAGCTTCTCGCCCTGCTGTTTAAAAATATGGGCCGGGTTCTGACGACAAGCTATATCATCAAAGAAATATGGGGAGAAGGCTACGGCAGGGATACCCAGGCACTGAGAGCCCTGATGGCAGCACTCAGGAGAAAAATAGAGAAGACGCCGGCCAATCCGAGATATATTCTGACAGAGATTGGGGTAGGCTACCGTCTGGTGGATGAGTGATCAGAGCTGCTTTGGACAGAGGTACCGGACCAGCCCTTTGCTGTGGCTGCCGTATTCAATCGCCTCTGCGGGACAGCGGCAGATACATGCCATACAGTGTGTGCATCTGTCTTTCCATACAGGTTTTCCTTCTTTTATATCGATATTCTTTAACGGACAAATCCTTTCACACATGCCGCAGGATGTACACCTGTCTGTGGCATAAAACTTTTTTGCGTGTATGACGGCAGGATAATAGATGTCATTCACGATACTGCTGCTTAGTCTGTCTTTTAATGTGACCGCGGGCTGTGCATACGCTTCTCTGTTTTTTATCAGACGGGCCGCTTCGTCCAGTACAGGTTCGGCTTTCGCAATGATCTCCAATGCTTCATTTTGCTCCGGCGCTTCAAAAAGCGCAATATAGTTCTCCGGCATGACCACGGGGATACATCCTTTAAAAGAGAGGCCTTTCTTTGAACACAGTTTCCTGACATATTTGCCCGCGTTTCCTATGCTTCCGCCGCATGTCATGACAAAGTAAATATCTTTGGCGCCCTTTAATTCTGTTTTTGACAGCTATTCCTGTAAAATCCGGGGGATTCTCCATCCATAGGTGGGAGTGACAATGACCCATGGAGTCTCTGAATTTATTTTGCTGCAATCATTTCTTCTTATTTTATGAAAGAGATTTACAGTCTCATCCTGTAATTCTGCTGCAATTCTTTTTGCCGCATATTCGCTGTTGCCTGTTCCTGAAAAATATAAGATCATAATATTTTCTCCTGCCTTTCACCGGCTATATTATGGCTGCTGCATTCGATACTCTCATAAATAAGATTGATCAGTCCGGCTATGGTTTTCCAGCGGGTTTCATCCAGACTGATATAGTAATAATTTTTTGTTCCTTCTTTTCTCATGGCCACAATGTCTGCCTCCTTTAATATTTTCAGATGGTGGGAGACAGACGGCCTGGTTAAATGGGTCTTCCGGGCAATTTCTCCGACACGGATGCCGGATAAGTCACTCTCTAACAGCACCATCAGGATCAGTTGTCTCGTCTCATCTCCGATGGCAGTAAATGCATCTTTGCATTCGCTGAAACCCTGTACAATCTGACTTAATCTTTTTTCACAATCTTTATCCATATCCTGGCCCTTTACATATATTTCACATCTAATGCTTCACGCCGGGCAGAGCGGAGAAATTTTACATCCGGATATCCCAATACCAAAGTCATTGCAGCATGTTTTCCTTTTGGAATTTTCAATGCTTTCCTGATCTTCCCTGAAATGTTTGCGGCAGTCGTAAAGAAGCCGCTGTACAGCACACCAAGTCCATTGGCTTCTGCAATAAATTCCATGTTCTGGGCGGCAAGCAGGCCGTTTGTTTTATCTTTTGCCAATATTACGATGACAATGGGTGCCTGGAAGAAGAAAAAATGATCATGTATCTTGTTATTTCTGGCCATTGGACTGAACAAATCTGCCAGAGGCTTGACTTTTCTGAACAGGCGGACAGCCATCTGCTCCAGTTCCTGCTTTTTTTATTTAGAACGACGAAGGATACGTCCTGCATATTTTTAGCCGTATGGGTAAGCCTCCCTGCTTCCAGAATCTGAGCGATCACAGCATCCGGTATTTTTTTATCTTTAAACCGTCTGACTGTCCTCCTGAACCGAATGACATCCAGGACTTCATCGGGGTTTAGACGCACGGATTTCGTCTGCGGATATTGTTTCGTATGGAAGCCGGTAACTGTGACAGCTTCTTTCGGGCATACCGAGGAACAGTGTCCGCACATCAGACAGTTCTGCAGTAAGATACCGGCTTTCTTGTTTTTCATTATAATATTGTGTTCGGGGCACGTCTTTGCGCATAACCCGCAGCCGATGCATTTTTCGGCATTTATTTTGACTTTATGTTGTGGCGTAGGTTTCTTTCCTTTCGTTAAAGATTATGAACCATTATAGCAAATAAGATACGGATTTCAACATCGGTAAAGAAAGACGTTACCATTGTTTTTGCTGAATTCTCACAGAATTCTCACAGTCTTCTGCTGTTCCTCACATCGGCTTCACAGATTTTTCTTTATAATAAAATCAGAAAGAAAGGAAAGGAGTTTGATAGTTATGTTCAATCATAAAATAGAAAGAGACGGACTGAGTATATTATGTAAAGATGTAAGATATCTCATGGAAAATAAAGAGTACGATATCTGTCAGGAAAGAATTACGGAGGCTATGAAGGTGTATCCGCATGCGCCCCAGCCCCATAATCTGATGGGAATCCTTCTGGAGAAAAACGGGGAGCACGGAAATGCCATGAAACATTTCAGAGCCGCCTGGGCCCTGGACCCGACCTATATACCCGCAAGAAGGAATATGGAACGGTTCTGCAATCTTTATCCGAAAGGCGCATGTGCTTTTGACGAATCAGACTGCCGAAAGGAAGATAAACGGACCAGATATGAGGCGGTCTATGACGAATACGGAGTAGGCCACATGGTTAGGAAAGAACTGGCATGATTCATAGCCTGCCGGTGATTTTCAAGCATGAGTTATTGACTATTATTTCCGTCACGCTTTGAAATGCGTTCCTCCAATAGTGCTAAACAACTATCGTTGGACGGTTCCATTTGTTTAATGAATATTTATCCAGTAGATATTACATCCATTTTGACCAGTTTGGAGGCCTTGCATTCGAAGAGATGTTAGTTTTTCTTCTTTCAGAAAAGGCTCGGAGGTGGTGTGCAAAGCACAGTGAGGCTGTCTGAGCGTCAGCGAGTTCCGAACGGGCCACCGCAGAGACTTTACTGAAAGTTAGAAAATCTTACATCTCTGAGACAGCAAGACGGAAAACTGGTCAAAATGTCATATATGCTGCTCCGTTATCACTCACTGCGCAAAACAGCGGCTGTCCGAACCCGGGAAAATCTGATATAATAATGATAACAGTCGATGCAGTGTGAAGAGGAAAGGTGGTTATGCTTTTATGGAAACAGTGACACTTTCAAACGGAAAGCAGATGCCGGCGGTCGGGTTCGGAACATGGAAGGCGCCCAGTGACGAGATCACGGTGAATGCAGTAAAGACAGCCGTTGAATGCGGATATACTCATATCGACGCGGCGGCAGCTTACCACAATGAGATCTGGGTGGGCAAAGGAATCAGGGAGAGCGGGATCAAACGGGAAGACTTATTTTTGACAAGCAAACTTTGGAACGATGATCACGGATATGAGTCCACACTGAGGGCATTTGAGAATACGATTACGGATCTTGGCGTGGATTACCTGGACCTGTATCTGATCCACTGGCCGGTGCCTGTAAAGTTCCATGACGATTATATCGAAAAGAACCGGGAGACATGGAAAGCCTTTGAGGAACTCTACAAGGCAGGAAAGGTGAAAGCTATCGGTGTCAGCAACTTTAAGCCCCATCACATCGATGAGATCCTCGAAGTATGCGAGATCCCCCCAATGGTCAATCAGATAGAGTTTCACCCAAGCTGTCTGCAGAAAGAGACCAGGGCATACTGCGAAGAAAAAAATATTATCGTAGAAGCCTACAGCCCTCTGGCGAACGGAAAAGTCTTTCAATGTGAGGAGATCAGAGAAATAGCAGAGCGCTGCGGTGTGAGTGCTGCACAGCTCTGTGTGAAGTATGCACTGCAGCATAATACGGTGCCGCTCGTAAAAAGCGTGACCAGGGAAAGGATTAAGGATAATTTAAAGCTTGACTTTACGATCAGTCCTGAAGATATGAAGATTCTGGATGAGGTTTCCACCTGTGAAGGTTCTTACAGAGACAGCGACCACATTGATTTTTAAAATGATATGAGTTTTTGGTAAGGGAATAATTGAGAATGACTCTCAGTTATTCCCTTGTTTTTTTTGAAAAGGATGATATGATGTTGATAGTTAGTTAAAACTAACCATCGCGCGGTGTAAAAATGAAGCAGGTGTGACATGGGAGAGAAAACCTTATCAGATTTAATCGTAGAGCAATGTGCCCCGACTTTGGCGGGGATGAAATGCGGCAGCTTGTTTAACTACCGTTATCAGGGAACTACGGCTGCAAGACAGGAAATCCGCAGCTGGAATCAACGGCTGAATCCATGCGGGCTGTATCTGGAAGAACTGAAATGGAGAGAAGAGTCGGTGTTGGTTTATGTATACCGTAGAAAAGACCTGGATCAGAGACTCCGGGAGGAAGGAATTGCTGAGCTGCTCTCTGATTTCGGCTATTCCGGAACAGAGGCCGGAGACTGTCTGAGTCATCTGAAAAGCAGGCTTTTGGCAGATGATTTTCCCCATGAGATCGGTGTGTTTTTGGATTATCCGCTGGGGGATGTTCTTGGATTTATTGAGAACAGAGGGATGAACTGCAGGCTCTGCGGAATGTGGAAGGTTTACTGCGATCAATGTGAAGCACTGAAACTATTTAAAAAATATAAAAAATGTAAAGAAGTCTACTGGAAATTGTATCAGCAGGGCAGGGGTATCTTGAAGATGACCGTTGCAGCTTAGAAAGGAGCTATCATGGCAAAAGTATACATCGCATTTTGGAGCGGCACAGGCAATACAGGAATCATGGCGGAGGCCATCGCAGAGGGGGTCACGGCGGCAGGAGGGACTCCGGAATTTGTAGATGTGGAATCAGTCTCTGCGGACACACTGAAAGATGCAAAGGCATTTGCACTCGGCTGCCCGTCAATGGGAGCAGAACAGCTGGAAGAATCGGCAATGGAGCCTTTTGTCGAGGAAGTGGAAGCTTTTGCTTCAGGAAAGCAGATCGCACTTTTCGGCTCCTATGGATGGGGTGACGGAGAATGGATGAGGGACTGGACAGACCGCATGAAATCTGCAGGAGCATCTGTTGTTGACGGAGAGGGACTGATTGCCCATGAAACTCCGGACGACGACGTAAAAGCAGACTGTGTAAGACTTGGAAAAACCCTGGCCCAGCTGGCCCAATAGAAGCGATAACAAGTGCCGGAGCCGGTTTCACCGGCTCCTTTTCAAACAGAGGAGGTTCCTTATGAGTGTTGTGATCATTGGAGGACACGACCGGATGGTCTGTCAATATAAAAGAATCTGCAAAGAGTATAACTGCAAAGCAAAAGTGTTTACTCAGATGAGTGCAAAACTGGGAAAACAGGTAGGAAGTCCTGACTTAGTTGTTCTGTTCACCAATACAGTTTCCCATAAGATGGTGAAATGTGCCCTCTGTGAGGCGAAAAGGAGCAAGGCCAAAATTGTCCGGTCACACAGCAGCAGTGAGGCGGCGCTGGAATCAATCTTAGAACAGTGTTCCTGAGAAAAGGATGCAGGGAGCTGAAGTGGCTTGCCCACTTTGTTCATGAATCCTTACAAGAAGTGTAAGTGTTATTCAGAAGCGTTATTTTGTATAATTAGGTCAGAAAGGCAATCAAGTCTTATGGCTGATAGAAAGGATACAAAATGACCGGAAAAAAATTAGAAATAGAATCTCTGACAAAGTATTATGGGAAGAAAGAGAATATAACAAAGGCTCTGAATGGAATCAGTTTCCAGGTTGTGGACAGTGAGTTTATCGGTATCATGGGCAGCAGCGGATCGGGAAAGACGACTCTTTTAAACTGCATTTCCACGGCTTCAAACCCAACTGGCGGCAGGATTCTTTTAAAAGGACAGGACATCAGTAAGTTTACCAGAAAAGAGCTGGAAAACTACAGAGGGAGGCAGATGGGATATTTGTTTCAGAACTTTGAACTGATTGACAATATGACTGCGGCAGAAAATATTCTGCTGCCGGCTGCCATCCATAATGCAGGCAGGATGAAGCACCGCCTGAAGGAATTGGCCGTCTGCCTTGATATAGAGGATATTCTTGGAAAGTTTCCTTCGGAACTGTCCGGCGGGCAGAAGCAGCGGGCCGCAGCGGCCAGGGCGCTCTTGTTAAACCCAGAGATTCTGCTGGCGGATGAACCCACAGGGGCACTTGATTCTAAAAATGCCAGGCTGCTGATGCAGAAGCTTTCTGATCTGAACAGGGAGCAGAAGGCCACGATCCTTATGGTGACCCATGATGCCAATGTGGCCAGCTATTGTTCTAGGATCCTTTTTATTCAGGACGGAGTAATTTTTCATCAGCTGAGGAAAAGGGTTCCGGCGGAATCCAGACAGGAGTTCTATGACAGGATCATAGCAGTCATGGCTCAGCTGGGAGGGGGAAGTGCCAATGTTCTTTGAGACCGTCAGAAAAAATAGCAGGAAAAACAGAAAAGAAAACGGGCTGCTGTTTGTATCTCTTATCGTTTCCATTGCTGCATTTTATATTATTCTGTCTCTTGAAAATCAGGATGTGATGGTATTTTTGAAAAAAATGGAGAGCGATGCCGTCCAAAAGCTGCTGCTTCTGATTCCTGTTCTTTATGGGATCTCTCTTTTTTTCCTGTTTTTTCTCGTGTATTTTTCAGACAGATACCGAATGGAGCAGAGGAGCCATGAAATGGGCATCTATCTGATGTTTGGAATGGGTCGGAGGAAATTGTTTGCCATGCTCCTTGCTGAGGATATCTGGAACAGTATCCTGTCGCTTGCCGCAGGTATCCCCATAGCGGTCCTTCTGTCAGAGCTGATCAGTATGATCACGGCAAAAGCGGCGGGGATGGGAATTGTGGGGCATCGTTTTACATTTTCGCTTTCCGCTGCACTGTGGACTGCTGCCGGATATTTTGCCGTCAGGCTTACTGCACTGCTTTTTCAGAGTATAAAGACCGTCCGAAAAGAGATCACACAGCTGCTGTCCCAGTCACAGGATAAGAGGCACAGGGATCACAGGACTTGTTTCACAGCTATACAGCTGGCAGCGGGATTTTTTATGCTGGCAGCGGCCTATCTCCGGGCCCTGAAGGTAAATGCGTGGAGATCACCTGGAGAAATGGCTGTGATTATGGTACTGGGTATCGGCGGGACCTTCCTTATTTTCAGGGGGATAGGAATTGTATTTGATATGTACCTAAAGCAAAAAGACAGCAATAAGGGACTGGCCGTTTTTACATTCCGTCAGATCCAGGAGACGATCGTTCTGAGGCCGGATTCCATAGCGGTGTCCTCTATGCTTATGCTGGCTGCGTTCTGCTGTTTTGGATATGGATGTGCCATCGGCGTAAACTCTGGTCTCAATAACCGTCATGTCATTGACTATACTTTTGAAGGAGAGCCGGGACAGATCAAAAGAGAGCTGAAACAGCTGAATCTGGATGAATTTACAGAGGAATCATTCCAGGTGAAAACAGGTCCGTTTAAGGGGAACAAATCAGAGGGAACTTTTTCCGGAGCGGAACTTTACGAAGCCGTAAAGGCGCAGGAGGACTCTCAGGGCAGAGAAGTTCTTCTAAACAATCTCCAATATTTTGATGAACCCTACCTGATCTCCTTATCCGGATATAACCGAATTCTAAAGCTGAAGGGAGACGAGCCGCTCCGTCTGAAAAGCCGTCAGGCTGCTCTCTATACCAGCAGGGAATATTCAAATGGGGATATCGACAGGACAATGAAGTCTGCGCTGAAAACACGGCCCGCTGTGGAAATGAACCACGAAAGATATGAACTGTCCAAAACATACTGTCAGGAAAACATCGTCACGGACCGTTCGATTACGATCAGCTATGGATTGGTCGTTCCTGATCCGGTATTTGAACAGCTGACAGAAGGGCAGTTTCATTCGTACTGGAATATAAAGCTCAAGGATTCTGTTGTCCGGAAGAAAGGGCTGATGCAAACCATGACAGATATCAACACCCGGCTGGACAAAACTTCCCTAAAGTATGAAAGCTATTTAAAGAGCATGGGCAGGCAGCTGTTTTATACGGCGGCAGCCAGTTATACAACCATTTATCTGGGGGTCATCTTTCTTCTTATCGCAAATACGGTGCTTGGCGTGCAGTTTCTGATGCATCAGCAGCAGACGAAAAAGAGATACCGGACGATTCTTCGTCTCGGATGCCGCTGCAAATATTTGTGCGAGTCTGCCAGGAGACAGATCAGATGGTTCTTCCTTCTGCCCATATCCGCCGCCGCTTTCGGAAGCCTGTTTGGCATTCGGTCCATGGCCTCAGGCTTTGCTGCATCTGACATGCGGGGAAGAGAAGGAATTCTTACAGCGTCAGCAGTGCCTGTAATTCTGCTTGTGTGTGTGATAGAATTAGGATATATTGTGGCCGTCATGAAAATGAGCGACAAACAGATCCTCCGGCAGACAAAGCTTAAGAGGGACGACGGCTGAAAGGCGGATAGCGTGAAAAAGATTGTGATTGCAGAAGATGACGTATTTATGAGGGAAGAACTTGCTTCGATTCTTATGAAGGAGGGCTATGAGACGGACTGTCTTGCGGACTTTTCCGATGCGGCCAGGAAGATTCTCAGTCTGTCTCCTGATCTGGTGCTGCTGGATCTGAATCTTCCGGGAATCACGGGCTTTGAGATATGCAGATCCATCAGGAAGATAAGTACAGTGCCAGTTCTTGTGCTGACCAGCCGGGATCAGTTAAAGGATGAACTGCATGCCCTTAAGCTGGGGGCAGATGAATATCTGACAAAGCCTTGTCACAAAGACAGGCTGACCGCCCGGATTTTAAACCTGCTCCGAAGATATGAGGACAGAGACCGCTTTGCGGAGATTCAGGGAGTCAGGCTGGACCGCCAGACTTTTACGGTGTATATGAATGGACAGTCGGCGGTACTGCCTGAAAATCAGGGAAAGATCATGGAACTGCTTCTGCTGCATGCGGGAGAAACTGTGACAAAATCCATGCTGTCAGAGAGATTATGGGGAACCACAGAGTATATCGATGAAAATGCACTTCAGGTGAACATGACAAGAATAAAGAAAACCATAAGAAAACTTCATATCCCTTATAGAATAGAGACAAGAAGAGGGATAGGGTACTGCCTTACAGAGATCGGAGAAAGCGATGACTGACAGATGGAAGCAGATTTTATTAAAATACAAAGAATGGTTTGTGTTTACCATGGTTCTTTGTCTCGTATTCTGTATGTTTCTCTGGCTCTCAGACATTGGCAGCTTTTATGCCATCCTGCCTTCGGTGATTTTGGCTGCCGTAATCTTATACGTATTTATGGGTCTCTGGCTGGACAGAAGGGACAGGAAAAAAGAAAAGGACTTTATGCGGTTCCTGGAGAAGCCCGGAAGTTCTCCAAATGAGATAGAACTTTTATCTATGAATGACAGGGAAATACAGGCGATGGGACTCATAGGAGAGCGCATTGAAATGCTGGACCATAAGATCCGGGATCAGGAGGCGGATCTTGCGGAGTATGAGGAGTATATTGAATCATGGGCCCATGAGATCAAAACTCCGCTGGCGTTGATGACCTTTGTTCTGGATAACCGAAATGATGAGATGTCTTCTGCTGCTTACAGGAGGCTTGAGTATGTGCAGACCAACATAGAAGAAAATGTCGAGAGAATGCTGTATTACGCAAGGATAAAAAATGTATGTACAGACTATGTATTTGAACAAGTATCTCTTTCTGATATATGCGGGGAAGTGCTTTGCGGATATGAAAATCTGCTGAAGGAACAGAAGATCCGTGTCATAAATGAAGTGGAAGATTTACATGTTCTGTCGGACAAAAAGGGTCTTTCTTTCCTGATCCGTCAGGCAGTGAGCAATTCTTTGAAATATGCCGGGCAGAAAGCAGAAGCATCTTTTTTGAAGCTGTATACAAAGCGTGATGCAGAAAGCGGGGATGTAACACTGGCAGTCAGGGACAATGGAATCGGAGTAAAGCCCTGGGATCTTCCCTTTCTTTTTGAAAAGGGATTTACCGGAGACACAGAGGAAAAGAGAAAGAATTCCACCGGAATGGGACTTTATCTGGCAAAACAGACGGCGGACAGCCTGGGAATACAGATTGAGATCCCGGAGGATTACACAGAAGGATTTGAGATTATATTTCGGTTTTGTAAAGTTTAGGATAAGTGACAGGTAAAAGAGAGCCGCAGACAGTCTGTGAAATTGTCTGCGGCTCATTTTCTATTTCGTCAGCATCTGCATGATCTTGTTGCTGCGTGCGATAAATTTGGTCATCTGGTCTGCAGGGAGCTGTTTGTTGCTCAAAACTGCCAGGTCATACAGCTGTTCGCAGATGATCGGTGTATTCTCTGCGTCCCCGTGTTCAAACAGGTACTGCACCAGCTGGTTGTTGGCATTTAAGGTCAGGGATTCTGCTCCTCCGAACATGGCCGGGTCCATGCCTGCCATGCCGTACATCTTCATCATGTCCTGCATCCGGCGGCTCTCCTCGGATAAGGTAATGACGGCAGATATGTCCTCGTTTTTCAGTTTGTCCACATGGACATCCAGATTCTCTTTTCCGAGAGTCTTTCTAAATAGTTCTGTCAGAGCAGTCGTGATATCGGTGAGATCCTCTTCGGAATCCTCTTTCAGTGCGCCTTCCACATCCGCATCGATCCGTTTGAACGCCAGGTTCTGGCTCTGCTGTTCTAACTGGGAGATAAATGCAGAATCAATATTGTGCTTCAGAATCACGGCATCCAGACCCTGTTCCTTAAACATGTTGATATACTGGCTCTGCTGTACTTCGTCCGTGATGTAGTAGATGGTTGTCTTGTCTTTCTCATCAGCCGGTGCCGGAGCCAGATCACTGAGGGTTAAATATTTCTGGTCCATGTTCTTAAACAGAATATAATCTTTGATCTTTTCTCCGAATTTCTGGTCCTTGATATAGCCGAATTTAATGAACGGGCTGATATCATCCCAGTATTTTTCATAGGTTTCCCGATCAGTCTTACACATGCCGCTCAGTTTATCCGCAACCTTCTTGGAAATATAGTCGGAGATTTTTTTCACAAAGCCGTCGTTCTGGAGCGCACTCCTTGAAACGTTCAGCGGCAGATCCGGACAGTCGATGACACCTTTTAAGAGCATCAGGAATTCAGGGATGACTTCCTTGATGTTGTCGGCGATGAATACCTGGCTGTTGTAGAGCTTGATCGTTCCTTCGATGGAGTCATACTCTGTGTTGATCTGAGGGAAGTATAAAATTCCTTTCAGATTAAACGGATAGTCCATATTCAGGTGAATCCAGAACAGAGGCTCTTTAAAGTCAGCGAATACTTTATGGTAAAATGCCTTGTATTCTTCGTCCGTGCAGTCGTTCGGGTGTTTCATCCAGAGCGGATGAGTATCGCTTAAGGATACCGGGCGCTTATGGATTTTTACCAGATCTTTTGCGGGAGAGACCTCCACCGTTTCTTTCTCACCGTTTTCATTTTCTTTCTCTTCGGTTTTTGCATCCTCATGGATGTGCTCGACAACCACGTCTTCTTCAGTCAGTTCTGATTCGTCGATCGTCTCATATTCCTGTTCTTTGCCCGCATCAGTCAAAAAGATTTCCACAGGCATGAAAGAACAGTATTTTTGAATGACTTCCTCAACTTTTGATTCGTTGGCAAACATCAGGCTGTCTTCATTTAAAAACAGTGTGATCTGAGTTCCGACCTGATCCCGGACGCCGTCTTCGATGTCATATTCTGTACCGCCGTCGCATTCCCAGTGTACCGGGACTGCCCCTTCTTTGTAGGAGAGGCTGTCGATATAAACTTTGTCGGCTACCATAAATGCAGAATAGAAGCCAAGTCCGAAATGTCCGATGATCTGGTCCTGATCTGTCTTATCTTTATATTTCTCTAAAAATTCTGTGGCTCCTGAAAACGCGATCTGTGTGATGTATTCTTCGACTTCTTCAGCCGTCATACCAAGGCCGGTGTCGACGAACTTCATTGTTTTTTCTTTTGCGTCTACGATGACTTCGATTTTTTCTTTGTGGCCTTCCGGAAATTCGTATTCTCCCATGGAGGACAGTTTTCGAAGTTTTGTGATAGCATCGCATCCGTTGGAGATCAATTCCCTGACGAAGATGTCATGATCGGAATACAGCCATTTTTTAATGATTGGAAAAATGTTTTCACTGTTAATTGAAAGGTTACCATGTTTTTGTGCCATGATATACACACTCCTTTGCATTGATTTTCTATTGACAGGTTTAATTTTCAATTCTTCAGCAGAGCAGGAATCTGCCGTTCTGCATAATATTGTAGAGCCACAGAAAGGGAAAGTCAAGAGAAAATTAGCACTCGATTAATATGAGTGCTAACAATTCTGCCGTGAATAGTCCTGATTGATTTGAGCCATCCTAAAAAGAAAAATAAATGAAGGGAGGGATTTTAGTGGATACAATTTGGGAAAAGACTGTGGATATGCCTTCTTTCCCGCCTTTTCAGGGGAGAAAAAAAGTTGAAACTGCAGTGATCGGCGGAGGCATGGCCGGGATTCTGACAGCGTATCTCTTGTCATTGGAGGGTAGAGAGGTTCTCGTTTTGGAGGCAGACAGGATCGGCAGCGGACAGACAAAGGGGACTACGGCAAAAATTACAGTTTCCCATGGTCTTATCTACCAAAAGCTGATCCGTGAAGTCGGAAAGGAACAGGCCAGGCAGTATGCGCTGATGAACCAGGCTGCGGTGAGAAAATACAGGGAGCTGATCAAGGATCATCAGATCGACTGTGATTTTAAAGAGTGTTCCTCCTATTTATATTCCAAATATCAGGAGGAGGCGCTGAAGGAAGAAGTCCGCGCGGCACAGTCATTAGGACTTCCGGCCGATTATACGTCACAGACAGAACTTCCATTTTCCGTGAAAGGGGCGGTCAGGTATACCGGACAGGCCAGATTCCATCCGCTGAAATTCTTAAAAGCAGCGGCGGAAGGGCTGGAGATATATGAACAGACCCTTGTCACAGACGTGGAAGGAAATAAAATTATCATGGACCAGGGAACTGTTGAGGCGGAGAATATCGTCTTTACGACCCATTATCCCATCATGAACCGGCCCGGATATTATTTTCTGCGGATGCATCAGGAAAGGAGCTATGTTCTGGCTCTCACGGGAACCGATCATATAGAAAATATGTATCTGGGAGTCGATCCAAATGACGGCCTGTCGTTCCGGTCTTACGGGCCATATTTATTATTTGGCGGCGGCGGTCACAGGACGGGAGAGAATCTTTTGGGAGGGCAGTATCAGATGCTTGAGTCTAATGCCCGACAGTATTGGGAAAACTGCCGGGTGGAAAGCGCCTGGTCCGCACAGGACTGTATGACCATTGATTCCATTCCGTACATTGGATATTACTCTTTTTCAAAGACGGGATGGTATGTGGCATCAGGATTTAAAAAGTGGGGAATGAGTTCTTCCATGGCATCGGCTCTTTTGATTACAGATTATATTATTGAAAAGAAGAATGCCTTTGCCCATGTTTTTTCACCTCAGAGGCTTCATCTGAAAGCTTCAGCCAAACCGCTGGCAAAAGAGGGGATGGAGACTGCCAGGAACTTTGTGCTGGAGAGAATGAAGATTCCGGATGAAGCGGCAGCGCATCTTAAAAAGGGACAGGGCGGCGTGATCGAATACGAAGGGAAAAAGGCCGGGGGATACAGAGACGAAAAAGGAAGTGTTCACGTGGTTTCTCTGACCTGTCCGCATCTGGGGTGCATCCTTAAATGGAATCCGGAGGAATTAAGCTGGGACTGTCCATGTCATGGTTCCAGATTTGACTATAAAGGAAATTTGATTGACAATCCAGCAAAGGAGGATTTAACACATGAAAAACCCGAATGCATTTCAGGGTACAAAAAGAAAGAATAATTATTTTGAAGGATGGTATTTAAAACACCAGAAAGGGGATCAGATGTTTTCGGTCATACCGGCTTATCATATTGACCGGGAAGGAAATGCATTTTCATCCCTTCAGGTGATTACAAAGGAACAGTCATGGTATTTTTCATGGAAGGCAGAGGCTTTCTGTGGTTCGAAACAGAAGTTTCATGTGGTCCTGGACACGGGAAGAGGAGAGGGTCCAGCAAGCATTTTCTCTGAGCGGGGGATTCTTCTCAATATCCATGAGGAAGGACTGAGCCTTGAGGGGAGGATCATTTATAAAAATATTCATCCTCTTTCTTCCGATATTATGGGGCCGTTCCGGTATGTGCCCGGAATGCAGTGCCGCCATGGAATCATCAGTATGCGGCATCAGCTTTTCGGAGAACTCACTTTGAACGGATATAAAATGAACTTTGATCAGGGGACAGGATACATTGAAAAGGACTGGGGCGGATCTTTTCCGGATGCCTACCTATGGTCCCAGAGCATATTTCCCGACAGCGGAAAGAACAGCCTGATGCTGGCGGCGGCAAAAATACCGATTGCAGGTCTTCATTTCGATGGCGTGCTGGCGGCGCTTCATTTATACGGAAAAGAATATAAGATGGGTACTTACCTGGGCGCTAAGGTAAAGACAGACTGGAAATCCAGAATCATCATCCGTCAGGGAGATTTAAAACTCCGGGCCCAGCTGCTTTCGGGAGAGGGAAATGAGCTTCTTGCGCCGGAACACGGGGCAATGGACCGGAGGATCAGAGAAAGTCTCTGCTGCAGAGTGAGATATACTTTTTGGGACCGGAAACTGAAAGTTCTCGATATGATCACAGACAGGGGAAGTTTTGAACAGAGCATAAAGGAGAAGTCATGAATCCGCATGTCGATGAGATCCTGAGGTTTTATGAGAGGCAGGGAAAGCCCGCGGGACAGGAAGAGATTCTTTCTGCTCTCCGGGAGATCCAGGAGGTGCTGGGATGCATCCCGAAAGCAGTACAGGAAGAAGCTGCCCTGCGGCTTGGAGTCAAGCCGTCCTTTCTGGCCGCGTTCGTAAAAAAGTATCCCGGCTTCAAGGAAGTTTCAGAAAAATATGAGGTTAAGGTCTGCACCGGCCCGTCCTGCGGGGCAGGAAAAGCCCTTGAAATATTGAGGGCTGTGGAAGCTGCCGGTGAGGAGAAAGAACGGGACCAGGGGATCTCCATTAAAATTGTGAAAGGCAGGTGTACCCGGCGATGCGGCAAAGGCCCTAATCTTATAATCAATGGGGTACTTCACCATCACATGACGCCGGACCAGGCGGCCGGGTTAATCCGCCGCCTGTAAGAGTGTTTCCAGGCTTTCTGCGTCAAAGACCGGGGCCTGACATGCTCCTCCCCGACAGAGGTAGCAGGATGTTTTATCAGCAAGAACCGGATATTCTTTCGTGAACGGAGCAATGGCAGCCAGTGTATCTTTGTTTTGTTCTGTTTTGACCAGCACGGTGAAGTCGTTCATCTGAGGTTTGGAGAGCAGTTCCATGAATTTTTTGGGAAGGCTCTCTTTTTTTGTTGTGATGACCAGCTGTCTGGACGGATGAAACTGGGAAGACAGCACGGACAGAGCATAACAGTAAGCAGAAGGATGGACAGACAGCTCGGGGGAAAAATAAGAAAAAGTCTGATCCATGCAGTCTCTGTATATGGATTTTCCGGTTATTTTAGACAGGATAAAGAGTACATGGAGGGCAGCGGAGTTGCCGGAAGGCATGGCGCCGTCATAGAGTTCTTTCGGTTTTAAGATCAGGGCCTCGCTTTCGCTGGAATAGAGGAAAAAACCGCCGTGTTCCCGGTCAAAAAACAGAGAGATCATGAGATCTGCCGCCTGTACCGCCTTTTCAAGATATTCTTCCAGAAATGTAGAGCGGTAGAGGGAAAGCATGGACAGAGAATAAAAAGCATAGTCCTCCAGCTGGCCGTCGTAAGCCGCTTCACCGTCACACCACCGGAGAAACAGACGACCGTCATCTTTCCTTAAATGTTTGTCGAGGAAAGATTCTGCCTTCTGAGCGGCAGCAAGGAACTTCTCCCGCCCGAAGATCCGGGATGCCTTTGTAAGGGCAGAGATCATCAGACAGTTCCAGGAAGTCAGGATCTTTTTGTCTGTGGACAGGCTGGTCCGTTTTTTTCGGTAAAGATAAAGGGTCCTTTTCATCCTTTTCAGACCCTCGTGGTCATTCGGGAATGGAGACTGCTTGAGCAGATTCGGGATGCTTTTGCCTTCAAAATTTCCCCGGTCCGTAATATCATAGAGGGAGCAGAAAAGGCTGCCGTTTTCTTCTCCCAGAACGTGAAGGACTTCATCTCTGGTAAAAGTATAGTATTTTCCTTCTTCTCCTTCGCTGTCAGCGTCCTGGCTGCAGTAAAAGCCTCCATCGGGATGAGAAAGTTCATTCAAGACGCAGGATACGACGGCGTCGGCGATTTCCGGGAAGAGAGGATTCTCACAGCACGCGTAAGCTTCCGCATATGCCTCTAATAACAGTGCGTTGTCATACAGCATTTTCTCAAAATGGGGCACAAGCCAGCGGTCATCGGTAGAATAGCGGGAAAAGCCGCCTCCGATGTGGTCAAAGATCCCTCCCCGGTACATGCGAAGAAGTGTGTGCTCTGCCATAGCCAGGCTGTCTTTGTCACCGCACAGCTTGTATTGCTGAATCAGAAACAGCAGCACTGCCGGAGTCGGAAATTTGGGCGCCGTGCCGAACCCACCGTTGACGTTGTCAAAGGATGCATTAAGATCTGCCAGGGCCTGAGCCGGGACATCTTCTGACAGGGAAACAGTTTCTGACGGTCTTTGGTCTGTATTCAGGTGGTCTGTGATCTCATTTCCGATCTTTAAAAGGCGTTCCCGGTCCTGTTTCCATAAGAGAGAGATCCGGGGCAGCAGGTCCATGAGGCCTGTCAGATGGTATCGGGAAGTCTTAGGCAGATAAGTGGCTGCAAAAAACGGTTTCTGGTCAGGTGTCATAAAAACAGACATGGGCCAGCCTCCGGAACCGGTCATTGCCTGGCAGACAGACATATAGACGGAATCAATGTCCGGGCGTTCTTCCCGGTCTACTTTAATAGAAATAAAATGCTTGTTTAAAAGCTCTGCTACCTCATGGTCTTCGAAAGATTCCTCCTCCATTACATGGCACCAATGACAGGAGGCATAGCCGATACTCAAAAAAACAGGCTTGTCTTCTGCCCTGGCTTTTTCAAAAGCTTCGGAACCCCATGGATACCAGCGCACTGGATTATGAGCGTGCTGGAGCAGATAGGGTGATTTTTCATGGATTAAAAGATTTGGTTCAAAAATAGACATAAAAACTCCTTTCCAAGTAAGTGTGAGTTTTTCTCCACTATCTCCAGTCAGCTCTTGAAATGCTTCCTTATGATAGTGAAGAAAAACTATTGCAGAATGTTGCCTCCTGTTTGAAGAATTCTTTATCCAGCAGACATTATCTCCATTTTCTACATGATTGGAGTGAGGCATTCTAAGAGCCGAACGGAAATCATGTGGAAAATGTGATGCCTTTAGAATATGCAGTTCCTTTTTGTTTCATCCGGCTCAGGTTCTGTTATAATAGAAAGAAGAATAAAGGAGAAAAATTCATGGAATATTTTAAATACGGAGAACAGGAAATCGGGTACTTAAAATCGAGGGACCCGGTCCTGGGACAGGCTATTGACCGGATCGGATTTATAAAAAGAGAGGTTCACACAGAATTGTTTGCGGCGCTTGTGAATTCCATCGTGGGACAGCAGATCTCCATGAAGGCCCAGGAGACAGTCTGGAGGAGGATAAAAGACGGACTTTCGGATGTCACTCCCGAAAAGGTGGGGGAGTGTACAGAAGAAGAACTTCAAAGCTTTGGGATTTCTTTCAGGAAAGCAGGGTACATAAAAGCTGCTGCTGACAGAATTCTGAGCGGCAGTCTGGACCTTGAGGGCCTGAAAGAGGCCGGGGATGAACAGGTCAAGAAGGAGCTTACAAAACTGCCCGGAGTCGGGGTATGGACGGCGGAGATGCTGATGACATTTTCCATGCAGCGGCCGGATATCGTAAGCTATTCTGATCTGGCGATCCAGAGAGGGATGAGAATGCTTTACCATCACAGAACCATTACTCCCAAGTTATTTGCAAAATACGCGGGGCGGTACAGCCCCTATGGAACTGTGGCCAGCCTTTATCTGTGGGCTGTGGCAGGAGGTGCACTCCCGGAACTTAAAGACTATGCGCCGAAGAAAAAGAAATAAAACAACGATTGTAAGATTTTTTTCAGAATTGTATTCAATGAAATCTCAGAATTGGATGATACACTGTGGTTATCAAGAAAAAGAGGAGGAAGACTATGGCACAGCCCAAGATTTTAGTAGTAGATGATGACAAAGAGATTGTGGGAGCGATCAAAAAGCGTCTGGAACTGGAAGGATATGATGTAGTTCCAGCTTATAACGGCCTGGAGGCTCTGGATGTGCTCGTGGAGCAGGATATCCAGCTTCTGATCATTGACATAATGATGCCGGGTATGGACGGATTATCTGCTACCATGAAGATCCGGGAGAGTAAAAATATTCCGATCATCATCCTGTCTGCTAAGACGGAGGAGAGCGATAAGATCTTAGGACTTTCCATGGGGGCGGACGATTATGTCAGCAAACCTTTCCGGCCGGATGAGCTGATTGCAAGGGTAAAATCCCAGCTTCGCAGATATTTACAGCTCGGCAGCAAAGCGGCAGGGCCGGAAGATAAGAACCGGCTGATCCTTGGCGGATTGACGCTGGACCTGGACGGCAAATGCATTTATGTGGACGGGGAACCGGTGAAAGTCACAGCAACTGAGTTTAAAATTCTGAATTTGCTGATGAGGCATCCGGGCAGAGTTTTTTCCGCCGAAGAAATCTATGAAAGAGTCTGGGAAGAAGCGGCGTATGCAACAGAAAACACAGTGATGGTTCATATTCGGAGGATCCGTGAAAAGATTGAGATTGATCCGAAGAACCCAAAATATTTAAAGGTGGTATGGGGAATTGGATACAAAATGGAAAAAATGGATTAACAGCGGACTGATCGCTGCGGTGATCATCGCCATGGTGGGCGGAGTGCTGTTCGGCATCTATCAGATGCACACCATGGATAATTATAATGACGGACTGGATTTCACAACGATCAAAAAAGGTGAGCGGATGGAAGACTCCGATTACTATGTGCACGCCGTCCAGAGGATTTTAAACAAATGGGTGAAAGCGAATAATCTGATGGATCAGAATTATGATGATGTTGAATCAGAACTTCCGTCCAACCTTGAAAACGAGATTTTTGTAAAGGCAAAACTTACGATTCAGCCCTACGGCAAAAAAGCCGTGACGAAAGAATACGGTGCCGATGCCAAGACAGCAAGAAAACCTGTATTTAAGAAAAAGATCGTGATCAACAGAAACGATACGCTGGGGTATGGATTGAATCCCAACAAAAGCATAAGAGCAAAATATTCAAGCAATGCAAATATGGATGAGGCTTATTATGATTCCGAAGATAATACGATGTCACCGTCGGATTTTTACAATATCAGCGGAAACTCTATGAACAGGGGAAGCCTTTCCCTGCCACAGACATTTTTCATTGACGATGCAAAACAGCAGAGGCTGGAATCAGCAGTGATCGAAGTAGGCTTTTACGATGGGTATTATAACGCGCTGAATAAACACTATAAGACATTTCCTGATGTGAGGAAAGAAATGATGATCAAGCTGTCCATCTTATTGGGAGCAGAGGTATTGGGACTGCTTGCCCTGTCCGTGCTGTTTGCACTTCAGAAAAGCCGCGCACGCTTTTTTGAGAATATGGACCGTATCTGGTATGAGGTGATCCTATGTGTCATTGGCTTCGGCCTGTTCATGGGAACAGGAACAGTGGCGGCTGCATCCATCGGTGCTCTTCAGCAGGAAGAACTGATACCGATTATGACATTTGCGGGGATCGTACTGCTGATGATCGGGCTTGTACTTTCTGTCTGCCTGCAGACAACGGTCTGGCGCCTCAAGGAAGGGACATTTTTAGAACACACACTTTGTGTGGGTACGGCCCGGAGGTGGTACCGCAGGAACAGGCAGAGACGGGTGGCCGAAAAAGAAGCTCTGGAGTTTGCAGACCGTCTGGCTGTGGAACGGCTTTCGATCTACCGAAAAGGAAAATACCTCATGCTTGCAATTTTCTTTGCAGGGCTGTTTATGATCGGCTGGTCGCCTCTTCTGGCAGTAATCGCGCTCTGTGTCGGTGTACTTGGCATGAAATATCTGGGAGAACATTTTGATGAGGTTGCGAGACAGCAGAGGGATCTCGGAAAACTGATCCGGCAGATTGAAAGGATCTCTGAAGGAGATCTGAAAGCCGATGCAGACATACCGAAGGAATCCCTGTATTATAACGCGTCGAAACAGCTGAGCAACATCGGAAGCGGCCTGGACAAATCCCTCCAGGACCAGATGAAAGGGGAACGCATGAAGATCGACCTGATCACAAATGTATCCCATGATCTGAAAACGCCGCTCACGTCGATCATCAGCTATGTGGATCTTCTTGCAAGAGATGATTCACTTTCTCCTGAGGCGAGGGATTATGTGACCATATTGAATCAGAAAACAGAGAGACTGAAAAATACGATCGCTGATCTGTTTGAACTTGCAAAATCCACCAGCGGTGAGGCCAAGGTTACATTGGAGCCGATGGATCTTAAAAAACTGATGGAACAGACTCTGGAGGATATGAGCGATCAGATCAGAGAGTCCGGCTTTAAAGTGAAATTTCAGTGTGATGCAGAGCATACGAAATTTAAGGGGGATGTGAACCGCATGTACCGGGTAGTGCAGAATATACTGGAAAATGCACTGAAGTATTCCCTGAAAGGTACAAGGATTTTTGCCACGATCTCAAATCAGGGCAGCAGAGTCTGCCTGACGGTCCAGAATACGTCCGGTTATGAAATGGACTTTACGGAGGAGGAGATCATGGAGCGCTTTTACAGAGGAGAAAAATCCAGGACCAGTGAAGGAAACGGCCTGGGACTCTCGATCGCAGACAGCTTTACTGCAAACTGCAGGGGAGAATTTAAGATCGAGATCGACGGAGATCAGTTTAAGGCTATGATCCTGTTCCCGATCCTTCCGTAGGACACAAAGTTTTAAATGTAAGGACAATGACAGAAGTGCCATTCCATGCTATAATAACTTCATTGAAGAAAGGAATTTCTATGATGAAAAGACGTATTACATGCATGCTGCTGGCACTCTGTCTTTTGTTATGCGGGTGCAACATTGACGGCAAAAAGGACTATACAAAAACAGAAGATCTGGACGAGGCTACCCTTCAGGGCATGGCAAAGGATATCACGAAGGAGATGACACTGAAACAGAAGATCGGACAGCTCTTTATGGTATCCATGTACTCTCTGGACAGTTCGGGCAGCAAGAATCAGACAAAGGTTACAGCTTCCATGAAAAAGGCTATGAAGAAATATCCTGTGGGCGGGATTCTTCTGTTTTCAAAAAATGTAGATTCTGAGAAGCAATTAAAGCAGCTTACGAAGGATTTTCAAAGCGCTTCCTATGTACCGCTGTTTATAGCGGCTGATGAAGAGGGAGGCACTGTCTCGAGGATTGCCTCAAAGCTGCCGGACGCAGTCAGCCAGTATCCTGACGCCAAAGAAATCGGGGAGACCTACACAGACAAGCAGATCGCCAAGATGGGGAAGGAGCAGAGCAGACAGCTCAAGGCTCTTGGCATCAATATGAATCTGGCCCCTGTGGCTGATGTTCTCTCAAATGAGAACAACACTGAGGTTGGAAACCGGGCCTTTGGCTCTGATGCCAAGGAAGTGGCATCCATCGTTAAGACACTGGTGAAAAGTATGCAGAAGCAGCAGTTTTCTGCGACATTAAAACATTTTCCGGGAAGCGGCGACGCTCTTGGAGATACTCACAGAGGGGCAGTGGAGACGAAGCAGTCTATCCAGGAGCTGAGGAAAAAAGAGTTTCTTCCATTTGAAAGCGGTATGGATGCAGACGCTGACGCAGTCATGGTTTCCCACCTGATCCTTACCAATGTAACGGATGAAAAGGAGCCGTGCAGTTTAAGCGAGCGGGTAATATCGGACATTTTAAGAGATGAATTGGAATATGACGGTCTGATCCTGACCGACGCTATGAATATGAATTCCATCACAGATAACTATACTTCAGGAGAGGCTGCGGTGAAGGCGGTAAAGGCAGGCGTAAATATTGTCGTTATGCCGGAGAATCTGGGACAGGCGTTTAAGGCCGTGAGAAAGGCTGTAAAAAATGGGGAGATCAAGGAATCTGTCATAGATAAAGCTGTGAGAAGGATCATTTACACGAAGCTGAAAAGGGGCGTGATACCGCCGGATACCAACCTTCTTGAGGATGACTAATAATTTTTTTGTTTGTCGAAAAATAAAAATCAGTGCAGTAGAAAATATTGCACTGGTTTTTTATATGTGATACTATTTGTGAGGAAGCCTCCGGTTTGAGGCAATGCAGCAAAAGCAGAAGAATAAAGGAGATAAGACATGGAGAAACAGGAATTATTATATGAAGGAAAGGCAAAGAAAGTATTTACAACAGAAGATCCGGATTTATTAATTGTCGACTATAAAGATGATGCGACAGCGTTCAACGGAGAGAAAAAAGGAACGATTATCGGAAAAGGTGTTGTAAATAACCGCATGTCCAACTACATGTTCAAGATGCTGGAAGAAAAAGGTGTTCCGACTCACTATGTACAGGAACTCAGCGATCGTGAAACCGTTGTAAAAAAGGTAGAGATCGTACCTTTGGAAGTGATTATCCGCAACGTGGCGGCAGGAAGCTTTTCTAAAAGACTTGGAATTGAAGAAGGGTTTGAATTGTTAGAGCCAACCCTTGAGTTCAGCTACAAAGATGATGATCTTGGAGATCCATTGATTAACGAATATTTTGCTTATGCTATCGGTATTTCCAACCGCAAAGAAGTAGAACGTATCACAGAGTATGCATTTAAAGTAAACGAGGCATTGATTGAGGAATTTAAGAAGATAGGCATTAAACTGGTTGACTTTAAGATTGAATTCGGCCGTTATAAAGATGAGATCATCTTAGCAGATGAGATTTCTCCGGACACATGCCGTCTTTGGGATTTAGAGACAAACCAGAAATTAGACAAAGACCGTTTCCGCAGAGATTTAGGGGACGTGGAAGAGGCATACGAAGAAGTATACAGAAGACTTGGCTTATAATTTATTCTTAAGAGAGGCTTGAAAATGGACATAGAACGTTTTGACAAGTTAGGAGAAGAGTGCGGCGTCTTCGGAGTCTATGATTTTGACGGCAATGACGTGGCTTCTACAATTTATTATGGTTTATTTGCGCTTCAGCACCGGGGACAGGAGAGCTGCGGAATCGCGGTTTCCGATACCAACGGTCCGAAAGGGAAGGTTTCTTCCAGAAAAGGTATGGGACTATGTAATGAAGTCTTTACTCAGGAATCGTTAGGCGAACTGAAAGGCGATATTGGTGTCGGCCATGTCAGATATTCTACTGCAGGACAGAGCTGTCCCGAGAATGCGCAGCCGCTCGTATTAAATTATGTCAAAGGTACTCTGGGACTGGCCCACAATGGTAATCTGATCAATGCGCTGGAGTTAAGGCATGAACTGGAATATTCCGGGGCTATTTTTCAGACAACCATAGATTCTGAAGTGATCGCTTATCATATTGCCCGGGAGAGGGTCAATACCCACAGCGTGGAAGACGCAGTGGCAAAGGCCATCCGCAAGATAAAGGGCGCATACTCTCTTGTGGTGATGTCTCCAAGAAAGCTCATCGGGGCAAGAGATCCATATGGCTTTAAGCCGCTCTGCATCGGAAAGAGAGATAATGCCTACATCCTGGCATCTGAGACCTGTGCTCTGGATACGGTAGGGGCTGAGTTCGTCCGGGATGTGGAGCCGGGTGAGATCGTTACGATCACAAAAGACGGCATTCAGTCAGACTGCAGTATGTGCCTTCCAAAGGGAGAAGCCGCCAGATGTGTTTTTGAATACATCTATTTTGCGCGGCCGGACAGCTGTATTGACGGAGTCAGCGTGTACCAGTCAAGGCTTCAGGCGGGAAAGTATCTGGCGATTGATTCACCGGTGGATGCGGACATCGTTGTGGGTGTGCCGGAATCCGGCAATGCCGCTGCACTGGGCTACTCTCTGGAATCGGGAATTCCTTATGGAACAGCTTTTGTGAAAAATACTTATGTGGGACGGACATTTATTAAACCGAAACAGAGCAGCCGGGAGTCCAGCGTGCAGGTTAAGCTGAATGTCTTAAAAGAATCTGTGAGAGGAAAGAGAGTCATCATGATCGACGACTCTATCGTCCGGGGTACAACCAGCGACCGGATCATCTCCATGCTCAGAGAGGCGGGAGCCAGTGAGGTCCACGTAAGGATCAGTTCACCGCCTTTCTTATGGCCGTGTTATTTCGGGACCGATGTTCCTGCCAGAGAGCAGCTGATCGCGTATAACCGAAGCATTGATGAAATTTGTGATCTGATCGGAGCGGACAGCCTGGGCTACTTAAAGACTGAGAGATTGGAACAGCTCTCTGAGGGGCTGCCGATCTGCAAAGGCTGTTTTACGGGAGAATATCCGATGGAACCGCCGAAGGATAATATCCGCGGAGATTACGACAAATAAGGAGAAGAATTCATGAACGATAAATATCAGAGCCCCTTATCCGAACGATATGCCAGCAAAGAGATGCAGTATATCTTTTCACCGGATATGAAGTTTAAAACATGGAGGAAACTGTGGATCGCACTGGCCGAAGTGGAAAAGGAACTGGGACTTTCTATTACACAGGAGCAGATTGACGAGCTGAAAGAACATGCAGAAGACATTAACTATGATGTCGCAAAAGAGCGTGAGAAATTAGTCCGTCATGATGTGATGTCCCATGTCTATGCCTATGGACAGCAGTGTCCTAACGCTAAAGGCATTATCCACCTGGGAGCCACCTCCTGCTATGTCGGAGACAATACAGACATTATCATCATGACAGAGGCATTAAAGCTTGTGAAGAAAAAGCTTGTGAATGTGATCGCCGAGCTTTCCAAGTTTGCTCTGGAATACAAGGACCTTCCGACCCTTGGCTTTACCCATTTTCAGCCGGCACAGCCGACTACAGTTGGGAAACGGGCAAGCCTCTGGCTGATGGATCTTGTGTATGATCTGGAGGATCTTGACCATGTCATTGACAATATGCGTCTTCTCGGGTCCAAGGGAACGACCGGGACTCAGGCAAGCTTTTTGGAACTGTTTGAGGGTGACCATGAGACGATCAAAAAGATCGACGGCATGATTGCCGAAAAAATGGGATATGAGAAGTGCCAGCCGGTATCCGGCCAGACCTATTCAAGGAAGATTGATTCCAGAGTGCTGAACGTTTTAAGCGGCATCGCACAGTCTGCACACAAGTTCTCCAATGATATCCGCCTCCTTCAGCATTTGAAAGAGGTAGAGGAGCCGTTTGAGAAGAACCAGATCGGATCTTCTGCTATGGCATACAAGAGAAATCCGATGAGAAGCGAACGTATGGCTTCCCTGGCTGACTATGTGATCTCCGATGCCATGAATCCTGCGCTCGTAGCTTCTACCCAGTGGTTTGAGAGGACTCTGGACGATTCTGCCAATAAGCGTCTTTCTGTACCGGAAGGATTCCTTGCAATTGACGGCATCCTGGATCTGTACCTGAACGTCGTGGATGGTCTGGTCGTTTATCCTAAGGTTATTGAAAGCCGTCTTATGAAAGAACTTCCGTTTATGGCAACGGAAAATATCATGATGGACGCAGCAAAAGCAGGCGGAGACCGCCAGGAACTTCATGAGAAGATCCGTGTACATTCTATGGCGGCCGGAAAAGTGGTCAAAGAAGAAGGGAAAGAAAACGACCTGTTGGAGAGGATTGCGAACGATCCTTCCTTCGGAATGACGATGGAACAGCTGGAAGCGATCATGGAACCGAAAAACTTCGTGGGACGTGCACCACAGCAGACAGAGGAATTTGTCAGCGAAGTCATTCAGCCGATCCTGGATGAAAATAAAGAAATGCTCGGAATGACAGCCGAGATCACGGTATAATATTTATTTGATGGAAAGCTCCTTTAAAAAGGGGCTTTCTCTGCTTATAGGGGATGATGATGTATTATTTTATTGTAAATCCAAACGCAGGTTCCAGAAAAGGAATGCGCTGCTGGGAGGAGATCAAGACATATCTGCTGGAAGAAGGGATCGTATTCCGTGAACTCCTGACAAAAGGAGAAGGTGATGCCGCGAGATTTGCAGAGCGGATCACGGAGAAAGGCAGGCCGGATGTGATTGTAGCGGTGGGCGGCGACGGGACACTTCATGAGACGGTTTCGGGAATGAAGAAAGGAACAGAGGCGAAGCTTGCTTTCATTCCCGCAGGGTCCGGCAATGACTTTGCCAGGGGGATGGGGTATTCAAAAGACCCGAAAGAGAGACTCAGGAGCATCTTAGCAGATGAGAACGGGGCCGTGATCAATGTGGGGAGCACTTTTGCTCCCGATGCCTCCGGGTGTTTCCTCGTCAGCTCCGGGATAGGATATGACGCACGGGTCTGCCATATGGTCAATCACGCAAAGACAAAAAAGCTGATGAACCGGCTCCACATGGGAAAACTGACTTATCTGGGGATCGGTCTTCGCGGCCTGTTTGCGGCTGAACTGTTTGAGATGCGGCTGGTTCTTGATGATTCCAGAGAAGAAATATTTCACGATGTGCTGTTTACATCGGTCCATAACCTGCCTTATGAGGGCGGGGGCCTGAAATTTTCACCGGATGCCCGGCCGGATGACGGTTTTCTGAATCTGTGTATTGTGGCAGGCATATCAAAGGCAAAGATGATTCGTCTGCTGTCCAGAGTACCCGGAGGAAAGCATATTGGCTGTCCGGGTGTTTACAGTTTCCGCTGCCGGAAGGCAGAATTTTTTATGGAGAAACCTCAGTTTTTTCATATGGACGGAGAAGTACCGGGGCAGTCATGCCACGTGACGGCAGAAATCGGCTCTGAAAATTTGCAGATTTTGGGCTGAACGGAGGAGTAAAATTGTTCCCATCTGTAAATCCTAACAAGGTCAATGATTTACAGAGAGGAAGGGATCAGATGGACAAGATATACTATAATGGGGATATTCTTACTATGGAAGACACCCGGACAGAGCCGGAGGCAGTTTTGATATCGGACGGCATCATTGCGTTCACAGGAAGCCTGAAAGAAGCAGTGAGGGCTGCACATCAGCCGGAGATGACAGATCTTAACGGGAAGACCCTGATGCCGGCATTTATAGACGGACACAGTCATATTTCTCTTGTGGCCCAATTTTCACAGTTTGCTGATTTGTCAGGATGCGAAAGCTTCGCAGACATCAAAATGCGCCTGACCGCATTCCAGAAGGAAAAGAAGATTGGAGACGGCGGTGCTGTCATAGGTGTGGGTTATGACCACAATTTTCTGGATGAAAAGAAGCATCCGGATAAAAACGTATTGGATGAAGTTTCTGATCAAATACCGGTATTTGTGCTGCATGCGTCCGGGCATATGGGGGTTGGAAATTCCGTTTTGTTAAAAGAGGCAGGGATCGATGCGTCGGCACCTGATATGGAAGGTTCCAGATTCGGCAGGATACCGGGGTCTATGGAACCGGACGGATATGCGGAAGAGACGAAGGCACTGAACCTGCTTCTGGCCCGGGTATACGCAAAGATTCCAGGGGATCCGAAAGCACAGATAGAGAAAGCCCAGGAGCTTTACCTGTCCCACGGAATTACTACGATCCAGGACGGTGCGGCATCCGGACAGGATATGGAGACTTTGTTTGAGGCCGCAAAAGAAGGGCTGCTGAAAGCAGACGTTGTTTCTTATGTCCTCGTCGGAGAAGAACCGGAAAAGCTGGAGCAGGAATATGCAGAACTTAAAAAAGCATACTGGAATCACTTGAAACTGGGCGGCCGGAAAGTGATCCTGGACGGATCTCCACAGGGAAAGACCGCATGGCTGTCGAAACCCTATGTGGGAGAAGAAGAATACCGGGGATATCCGGCAATGGAACAGGAGAAAGTACAGACATATATCCGGAATGCCATAGAAAACGGTGTTCAGATCCTCGCCCACTGCAACGGAGACGCGGCTGCCCAGCAGTGGATAGACAGTTTTGAAAAGGCCATGGAACAGTGCGGTGTCTCAAAAGAAGATAATTTGAGACCGGTCATGATTCACTGCCAGACCGTGCGGAAAGATCAGCTTCTCAGGATGAAAAATATCGGTATGATCCCGTCGATGTTTGTAGATCATGTTTACTACTGGGGTGACATTCATTTAAAGAATCTGGGAGAAGAAAGGGCAGAAGCCATAAGTCCTGCCAAGTCTGCATTTGAGCAGGGGCTTTGTGTGAATTTTCATCAGGACTCTCCGGTTGTCCCTCCGGATATGCTGCATACAGTCTGGTGCGCAGTAAACCGGGTGACAAGGGAGGGAAAGATCCTTGGAGAGGAAGAACGGGTCGATGTCTTCGAGGCACTGAAAGCCGTGACGATCAACGGGGCCTATGCCTATTTTGAAGAAGACAAAAAAGGGAGTATCACGGAAGGAAAACTTGCAGACCTTGTGATCCTCGATCGGAATCCACTGAAAACGCCTGTATCAGAACTGAAAGATATCAAGGTGACGGAGACGCTGAAGGAGGGGGAGACTGTGTACCGGAAATGCTAGGTGTTCCTGGCTTTCCCGGTGCTGTTTCTCTTGACGATGAAAGGCTCAAACTCGAGTTTCGTAACGAAGCTCCTCGGCTTATTTTTTGTCTTGGATTCCCTGTGCCGCACGATGATGTCCACGGCCTCCCGCCCCTTTGCCTCGATGGAATGTTCCACCGTTGTAAGGGAGATCCTGCGCATGTCTGCCATGGGGATGTTGTCGAAGCCGCAGACAGAGAAATCATTCGGAACTTTGTATTTCATATCAAAAAGGGCGTCTAAGATCCCCAGGGCGACCATGTCATTGTAGGCCACAAACGCAGTGGAATCTGTTCCCTCGGTAAGGATTTCTTTGGTCAGGTTAAAGCCGCAGGAATACTCCAGCATATTCGGGGAAAGGGTGTTGTACTCTCCAGTTGAAACAGAGCGGCATGTCACATTTTCAGGATCGAATCCGTGCTCATAAAAGGCTTTTTTCAGACCTTCAAAACGTTTGGAACGGGAACGCTCAATTGTGCTCATAGGCGTGGATACGTAGGTGATCTTCCGGTGCCCGAGGGAGAGAAGATGTTCTGCCACCAGATAGGCCGGCTTGGTGCTGCTGACATGGATGGAGTCAAACATGATGTCGTCATTTTTATCCCCGATGTTGATGACGGGAATATGTTTGGACATATCGTTAACATCTTTAAGCCAGGAAGTCGGGTAAAGATAGACAATGCCTGCCGCGTCAAAATCCTGGATCATATTCAGGTAGAACTGCTCGGTGTTGGGATTCCTCAGAGTAGGGGCCGCGAAGGTGACATATCCGTAGTCGTGGGCGCGCTCTGTGATGGAATGTACAAGGATCGAGTAATAATGGTTGGACAAAAATGGACACATAATAACGATGACTTTGGAAAGACCCGCGGGCTGAGCAGCCTTTTTTTTCTTTTTTTCATATCCAAGTTCTTTTGCCGCGTTTAATACTTTGATCCTTGTCTCTTCAGAAAAGGATACATTGCTCTTCTGATTTAGAATCATGGATACGGCAGACTGGGAAACATTTGCATATTTTGCAACATCTTTTGTAGTGATCTTTTTCTTTGAAGCCATAAACCCTCCTAATCAAA